>Ga0157369_10000095_pt1 | contig 121823 bp, 114 predicted proteins | sample C25metaG_FD_113461 | JGI IMG/M metagenome (GOLD analysis project Ga0157369, IMG submission 113461) | Corn rhizosphere microbial communities from Kellogg Biological Station, Michigan, USA - C2-5 metaG | ecosystem: Host-associated > Plants > Roots > Rhizosphere > Soil | place: USA: Michigan... | reverse complement strand
GCTCCAACTCTGGTTGCATGAATACAACTGGCACAGACCGCACACCAGCCTGGGCCATCAAACCCCTATTACAAGGGCAGGTCTCATCAGGAACAATCTGTTGACACTACACACCTAATCCCTTGTCTCTCGTTCCCTCGTCCCCGGCCTTTCGTGACTTAAGTACACCCCCACCCCGACCAAAGATATCCCACGTTCGTAATTTGCACGCCCCCATGTGCCAAAATTGCTCAGCAGTCGAAATATTCCCCTTCGCGCGCATAGATGACTCAGTCGACAGAGAATCGCATTCCCCTCGATGACCTGATGGTCTTCCATCAGCTTGCGCGTTCCCTCAACTCCAGCCTCGACCTCGATACCATCCTCCGCACCATCCTCGAGCAAATGGAACGCCTCATCACTGCCGACATGTGGACATTGCTGATGATGGACGACTCGCGAACCGAACTCTACTACGCCATCGCCGCAGGCAATGGCGAAAACGTCCTCCGCGATCTCCGCGTCCGCATCGGCGAAGGTGTCGCCGGATGGGTGGCCGAACACGCCGAGACGCTGATCATGCCCGAATCAGAAGCAGATCCACGCCTTCAGCACACGCTCGCGGCCGACAGCACCGTAGTCCGTTCCGTGATCGCCATGCCCCTTCGCGGCCGCAAAGGCGTTCAAGGCGTCATCGAGATTCTCAACCCGCGCGCCAGTCAAATGAGCGATTACACCATCGCCTTCCTCCACATCCTCTGCGATCACGCCGCCATCGCCATTGAAAACGCACAGGATGTTGCGCGCATCCAGCAGCTCACCATCACCGACGACACCACCGGCCTTTACAACGTCCGTCATCTCTACAAGGTGCTCGAGCAGGAAGTCGATCGCTCTCATCGTCACGGCAAACCTGTCAGCCTCGCGTTCATCGATCTCGATCGCTTCAAGTCCGTCAACGACGCGCACGGACACCTCATCGGCAGCGAACTACTCGGCCGAGTAGGCGCCCGTCTCAAACAGATCGCCCGTCCCAAAGACATGTGTTTCCGCTACGGCGGCGACGAGTTCGTCGTCCTGATGCCTGAAACCTCACCTGCCGAAGCACTCGATGCCGCCACCGACCTACATCGCGAACTTATCCGCACAAGTTTTCGCATGAGCAACGGGCTCGAACTCACGGCCAGCGCCAGCGTCGGCGTCGCTACCTGCCCGCCTGAAAACGCCGTCCACGCCATCATCGGCACCGCCGACTCCCGTATGTACGCCGTAAAGAGCAACGGCCGCGGCAAAGTCCGCGGCGCGTAGTTATTCTCGAGATCACCAATGGGGACAAAACGACGCAAACCTTTGTAAGGTTCGATCGAGGCTCGGAGAGCTTTGCCGCGCCACTTCGGGCTTCCATTCTGATTGCACGTACCAAGCCAAACAACCGTTGTAGCCTGGCCCTTGCTTGGCCGTGCTGTCCCTCCGAGGTACAAGACTCTCTCGTATCAGTGAATGTCGAGATCTTTTCGCGAGTTCAACGAGAACCGATTTGGGGTCTGGTAGATCATCTGGCTTCTGCGGCAGGACATCAACAGAGATCCCAAGGAACGACGCCATTGCGGCTTGATCCGCGAGAAGCCAAGCCTCGACCTCGCGCACAGCAACGCGGAAAAGCAGATTGGGGTGTTTCGGAACTGTTAACCAATCATTGATCAGTTCAGAGGGGCAAACATAACGATCAAGGTCGGTCAGCACTGCAAAAGGAATCCCTTTTGCGGCATTGTTCCAACCAGAAATAGTCTTTCGAAGGTATCCGAAGCCGCCTCTGCGATAGGTTGTTCCGATGGAGATACCCTCAACATCCCGCAGAATTCGCCGCAGCACGTAATCACTTATCTCATCTTCAACTGCAAGATTCAGCGGAATGTCGGTCATGACAAGAGATCGAGCTGGCTTAGATTTCCGGGAGTTGTTCGAGGGAGAACAGCATCAGCTACGCTGAGGCCGGAATCAAGCAGATCTCGAACCTCCTTTATCGAGGACGCTGCTTCGACGACGGTTCCCTCCTTATCAGGGGTGAGAACTAGGACCTCTTCACCGCCAATGCTCTTCTGAGAAAGCATGTCACCACTGTGAGTGCTGACGAACAGCTGACGTCTTCGCTGTCTCTGCAACTTGAAGAATAGTTCTGGAAGTTTCGAAATAATGCCCGAGTGAAGCGAGAGCTCTGGCTCTTCCAGGAGTAGCGGAGCGTCGCCGTCTAGCAAAGACCAGAACAGACCAATCAGTCGGATCGTCCCATCGGAGAATTGGTCCTCACGTTGTTTTCCAGCATTCGGTCTCCAATGCTCGTAAGTCGCCTCCAAATGTGGTACACCGGTTTCATCTTTCGTATCAGTTAGATCTCTCATTTGCGGAACCGCAGCTCTGACTGCTTCTTCAACCTTTTTGAGCCTTGATCTACGCGTCTTCTCGGGAGTTTTGACGACCATCTCAAGGAAATTCCGACCAAAGGGATCGTCTGGAATAGTTGGGCCTTGAAACGATTCTGGATGCCTCAAAAGCTGAGGGACCAGATGTAGATAGCGAATCGACTCAAAGAACTTCGCAATATCCCTGAACTTTCCGTTGGAACTAATCTGTTCCAAGTTCGTCTGAGTAAGTCGCTCCTGATCCGCTTTATCTTCGGCATCTGGCCGTTCTTTTATTAACTCGTTATTTCTCCAGATTTTTTCAAACTGCAAAATGGGCTGACGGAGACCTCGGGGTTGTTGCTTTATCCCGATTGCATAGCGCCAAATCGCAGGACCTGACCATTCCTCGGATAGCTCGACGGTGATTTCAATGTCAGGTTCCTTCCTAGCGGCGAGACACCGTATCTTGGACAGTCCACCCCGGTCCCGGACTGCGCTCTGCAGGCCTCCTCCAGGTTTGGCTATGTCCCTCAAAAAACGAAAAACATCGAGAAGATTGGATTTCCCGGATGCGTTTGGTCCTGTCACAAAAACCCGCTGCGCAAATCGCACATCGACTGAACGGAAGTTCCGCCAATTCTTCAGGACCAGCCTTGAGATAATCATTGACCTCAAATTCTAGTCTGATCGGAGGTTATTGAACAGGTACACTGAAGTTCCCAAATGCTCTAGCCTTCGTCGTCGCCCTGCTTTTCCGCCAAATCCTCTATCTGTCTCCGCCAGTCCAGCGACTCCACAAACGCCCGCGACTCCCGCCAGTTCGGCTCCACAATCACGTGCAGTTCCAGAAACACCTGCGTACCCAGCAGCGACTCAATCTGCTTCCGTGCTCCCGTCCCAATCTCCTTCAGCTTCGCGCCGCCCTTCCCGATCAGAATCGCCTTCTGCCCCTCCCGCTCGCAGTAAATCGCCGCCGCAATCCGCGTCAAAGGGAGCTTCGCGCCAGGCTTCTTGCGAGGCGGTTCAGCGGCAGGTTCCTCGAACCGCTCAATCACCACCGCCGCAGCGTATGGAACCTCCTCGCCTGTTTCCACCAGAATCCGTTCGCGAATCAACTCCGCCACCATGAACCGCATAGGCTGGTCCGTGTACTGATCCTTCGGGTAATACCGCTCCCCCACCGGAAGCGCATCCACGATCTTGCGGACGAGAATCTCCAGCCCATCGTTTTTACGCGCGCTCACTGGAATCACTTCCGCAAAGCTGTATTGCTTCGTCAGCGTCTCAATCAGCGGCAGCAAAACATCCTTTGCCACCAGGTCGATCTTCGTCAGCACCAGGAACACAGGGCAATCGAGCCCCTTGATCAGCGAAAACAGAAACTCATCCTCGCTCGCCCACTTCGACGACCTGTGCTGATGCGCCTGCGCCGGTTCCCCTGCTGCCTCAAGTTGCACACGTCTGCTTGCGTCAATCAACACGAGTACGACGTCTCGTGTCTCCAGGGCCTCATGAACCTCCTGCAGCATCCTCCGATCCAACTGCGATGCAGGCTTGTGCACCCCCGGCGTATCCACGAACAGAATTTGCGCCGCGGGATGAACCTTCTTGCGGGCGGGCACCTCCAGCACACCCATAATCCGATTCCGCGTCGTCTGCGGCTTCGCCGTGACAATCGCCACCTTCTCGCCCGTCAGCGCATTCAGCAGTGTGCTCTTCCCCGCATTCGGCCGTCCCAATATCGCCACAAATCCAGACTTCAATTCAATCCACTCCTACCTCTAATCGTGTCCCTACGTCCCCGCTCCCTATGTCCCTGCTCCCAACTCCTACCGTCTCGTTCCCCTCGCCCCCTTGTCCCCTCGTCCCCTCGTCACCTTGTTCCCTCGTCCCCTGCCTCTACGGCATTGCCGTCGCCTCTTCCTTTGCCGGCGGATAAATCCTCAGCCGGTCAACTCTCCGATCCGTCGAAGCCACCACCTGGATCCGCAGCCCGCTATGCTCCAGCAGTACTACCTCGCCTGGCAACGGAATTCGCCCTTCGACTTCACTCACCAACCCGCCCACGGTTGTCGCCTCGTACTCCTCATAAATCTCGAACTCGCCCCCGAACAGGCGCGGCAACTCACCGACAGGAAAATCTCCCGGCACCACCCATGCCCCGCTCGGCTCCTTCTGCGGATCGCCCGTGTGCGCATCCATTTCATGCTCATCGCGAATATCCCCGACAATCTCCTCCAGCAGATCCTCGATCGTCACCAACCCGGCCACTCCGCCGTACTCGTCGATTACGACCCGCATATGCTGCTTCTCGCGCTGCATCTCCCGCAGCAGTTCGTATCCACGCTTCGTCTCCGGCACAAACACTGCCGGCTGCTGAATGCTCGCAACTGTTCGGCTTCGCGCCTCTTCGTCGCTGATCTGCAGCAAATCGTGCGCAAACGCAATTCCTGTAACCGAGTCCAGTGTCCGGTCGTATACCGGAACGCGCGAGTAGTTATGCTCCTTCAACTTCTCCAGAAACGTTTCCAGCGTGATCGATTGCTGCACCGCGAAGATCTGCGGTCGCGGGGTCATCACCTCCCGCACCAGCTTGTCGCCAAACTCCACCGCAGACCGCACCAGGTCTCGATCGCTCTCCTCGAGAATTCCCTCTTCCTCGCCCGCCTCCAGCAGCGACTCCACATCCGGCGCCGGCTCTTCATCCTGCTTCGCCGGTGCCTCCGCAAGTGCCGCAAGGGAAAAGAAGAATCGGATCACCGCAGTAATCGGAGTCATCAGCCACAGCAGCAGCCGTATCGGCCACACCAGCTTCGCCGCCCATCTGCCTTTCGTATGCGTGAACAGCAGGTTTGGCAAGATTTGGTTGCAGAACAACAGCACCAGAAGAACCACCAGCACTGCCTGCGCAATCTCCGCAGAATTCGGCCTTGCCGCATGCGGAGCCCGGTCGAACAGCACCGCCCCAATCGCCAGTGCAATCGTCCCCAGCGTCAACTGCTGCAGCACCGCCGCACACAAGGCCGCATGTTCGCGCGTCAGACCGATCAGCGGCTCAACGTTCTCTTCCCATTGATCGAGATTGTCCTGCACCTCGCGCGGAAGAATCTTCCCGAACTCCGAGTACAACCGGCTGATATACGCCGCAAACGTATCCACCAGCGCCACAAACACGAGCACCACAATCGTCGTCCAGCTCATGCGCGACTCCTATCAATAGCGCTGTCGCAGGGCACGAATTCACAGATTCTGAAATTGCTCAATCGAAGGTGGCTTTGTAATAAGGGCATGACTTCAGTCGTGCCGAAAGGGACACTAGAGAAGGAGTGGGCTTTAGCCCCTGAGGAAAAACGAGCAATGCTCATGCGCGCTCACTCCGCTCGTTTCGCACACGCCGGGTGCCCCATCCATTCCGCAGCTTCTTCGTGGGATGGGTAGCTAACGACAAAGCCGCTCGTCCGATCAGCCCAACTGGCAACCGCAGCTTCGCTCTCAGCCTCTCCTCCCGCCGCGCCATCTCGCCATCATCCGTCTCGTGATCATACCCCGCCAGGTGCAAGAGCCCGTGCAGCATCAGTACCTTGATCTCCACCCCCAGCCCATGCCCCAGCCCCGCCGCCTGCTTCCGAGCCGTATCCACACTGATCGCCAAATCCCCTGCAATTCGCTCGGGTACCCCCGGTCTCGCTTTTGAAACCGGGGAATACATCGGAAACGACAACACATCCGTCGCCTTGTCCTTTCCGCGAAATTGCCTGTTCAACCGCCGAATCGCCTCGTCGGTCGTCAGCAAAACCGTAACCTGCCCGCGCAGCTTAACGGCACCCTGCGCGTCACGCAGAAAACGTGCCAGCGTTTGCGCAGACGGTGTTCGATTGCTCGCGGGATGAGCCCTGAGGGTGGAAGTCGATGACCTTTTAAGCTTCTGGCCTGGGGATCGGTCAGTCTCCAGATCTGGGTCAAAGATGATCATCGTACACAGAACTGTCGCGCGACAGCCCCGGCACCTTTCATTTTAAAGGGAATGCCTCACGCCTTCATCAACCCCGCCACATACGCATAATCCACCTTCGCCGCCTCCAACGCTGTTTTTCCGTGGAATGGCGGATCGTGATCCACGATGAAGTACTCCACCCCAGCCTTCTTCGCTGCTTCATAAGCTGCCTTCAGCGGAGCTACCCCCGTCCCGAGATCCACAATATGACCGCCCGCCTCAGGACCCAGATCATTGATCGGCGGAGTCACCGTGCTGAAGTCCTTGAAGTGCAGGAGCTTCACCCGATCCGCATTCGCCGCAATCAGCTTCGCCGGATCAGCCCCGCCCGCGGCCATCCATCCCGCATCCACTTCCAGCTTCACCAGCGCCGGATCCGTCTCCTTCAGCAGAATTTCGTATCCCGTCTCACCATCAAACTTGCGAAACTCGACGTTGTGGTTGTGATACGCGAATACCAGCCCATGTTTCTTCGCGCTCTCCCCAATCTGGTTCGCTGTTGCGGCCATTCCCTTGAAGTCGTCCGCAGTCAGATGATTCATCTTCTGCATGATTCCACCCACACCGCCTTCCTTTAGCGGCCCGGGAGGAAGAACCGAACTGATCACGTACTTCACTCCAAGCTCTCCAGCCTGATCCAGCACCTTCTCCGTTGGCATGAAGCCAAATGCAAAATGCCCCGCTGGGCATCCAAGCCGGGCATCACCAAGCATCTTCTTGAACTCGGGAATATTCGTGATCGCCATCGCAAAAGCTTCGACGTAGCCGTAGCCAATCGCCGCCAGCTGCTTCAACGTTCCCGCCGGATCCTTCTTGTAGTCCGCAGCCACCATGTACATCTGCACACCGGGCTTCGACTCCGCATCTGCGCCAAAAAGGCGGCTCACACCGGAAACCTGCGCACCGGCAATCACAGCAGCAGAACGAATCAACAAACCACGTCGAGTAAGGGAAATCGTCATCTAAGCTCCTCTGCGCCTCGCGCAGCTTCATTGCCCGCGAGTATACAGGACAGGGGAGCGCAGCACGCCTGGCAAACCAAAAATGGATAAAGCCCTCAAGAAACGATGGGATTCTTCAGCGCGGTCGCCGCCGCCGCATTTTCCACGCGCACTATCCTCAGACCAAATGCATAATCCTCTTTGTTGCGGAGGATGGCGAACGAGCCGCCTTCACTCAGACCGGAGTGCCATCAGCGGGTCGACTCGCACTGCACGGCGCGCAGGAAGATAGCACGCGATGGTCGCCACCATCGTAACCAGAGCCGTAGCTCCCACGAATATGGCGGGATCTGTGCTGCTGACGCCATAGAGAAGACTGGACATCAGCCGGGTCATCACCAACGCACAAGCCAACCCGGTCGTCACGCCTAGAACAGTAAGCATCGTCGCCTGCCGCACCAGCATGTACAGAATCGCATTCGGCGGAGCGCCAAAAGTCAGTCGCACTCCGACCTCTTGTGTCCGCTGGCCGACGTTATACGACGTCACGCCGTAGATACCGATAGCTGCGAGAACCAATGCGACTAGAGCCAGGATGTCGAGCAGGATAAAGGCAATCCGCGGAGCTGACGTGACATTCCCCATGATCTCCGGCATCGACCTGACTTCAAATACCGGCTGGTTACTGTCCACCGACAAGATCGCATTGTGAATCTCAGGAAGAACCGTGGCCTCCGACATCTCCGTACGCACCACCATGCTCATACTTTGGCGCGGCCCCTGCATGTACGGAAAGTAAATGGTGGCCTCGGGCGTCCCGCTGAGAGAAGTATCGCGTACGGCCCCGACAACTCCGATAACCTCCCTCGCTGCACGTGAGCCGAACGGAATAACAACATGTCTTCCTATCGGGTTCTCGCTTCCAAAATACTCTCGCGCCAATGTCTGGTCGATCACGATCACTTGAGGACGTTTTTGGTCGTCGCTCTCCGCAAAGTCCCTGCCTTGCAGCAAAGGTATCCGCATCGTTTGAAAGTACCGAGGACTGATGTCGCGATAATCGGCATAGAGCGTGACGTCGGACCCCGGCTTCTCCTGGATGGCAAACGGCCCTCGATCCATGTCGTCCTGGCTGAGCGGGACAAGCTCAGTCAAACCAGCAGACTGCACCCCGGGTATGCTGCGCACCCTTTCCAGAAAATCATGAAACGCCGCGCTTCTCTTCGAGATATCCCGATACGGAGAACCCGCGGCATCGGCTGATAGCTTGATCCGCAAGGTCAGAAGCCTGTTCGGTTCAAATCCCGGATCGATAGACAACAGGCGCGAAAAGCTCTTGATCATCAGGGAAGCCCCAACCACCAGGATCAGAGCGAGCGCTCCCTCCACAACCACCAGAATGGTGCGTGTTCCTCGTCCCCGCGCTTCGCCGATCGTTCCGCGACCTCCATTCTTCAGCCCAGCCTGCACATTCCCGCTGAACAGCCGGAGCGCTGGAATCAACCCAAACAGGATTCCTGTCCCAAGCGATACAACCACCGTGAATACAATCTCGCTCAGCCCGAGATGAACCGCCGGCAGCGTCACTTCGAAGGCCGCATTTGGAACAGGGATCTGGCTTGGTCCGTATCGACCCCACAGGTGCACGCCTCCCAATGCCAGCAGCAGTCCTGAACTTCCTCCGAGCACCGACAGCAGAGAACTTTCCACTAAGAATTGTCTGACAATTTGCTTTCGCGTCGCTCCGAGCGAAATGCGCACCGCAATTTCCTGGCGCCTGCTCATCCCGCGCGACAGCATCAGATTCGCAACGTTCGCGCAGGCGAGAATCAGAATGAATGCCACTGCGCACTGCAGTACCAGCAGAGCCGGCCGAATGTACTCCATGCGCACGGATTGCAGTGGCACCAGAACTGCACCGAAATGCTTGCGCTCGGGCCGCCGCCGCGCAATGCGCGCCATCGTCTCACTCATCTCGGCTGCCGCTTGTCGAGCGCTCACGTGCGGCCGCAATCTGCCGAACACGCCGAGATCAGAATCGGCAAGCTGCAGCCATCCACGGTCAAAAGGAACAACGACATCCGCCGGAAAAAGCTCATCGAATGAAGCGGGCAGCACCCCAATAATGGTGTAGTTCTCGCCATTGAGGATCAAGCTGCGCCCGCAAACGGCCGGATTTCCCTGGTACTTTCTTTGCCAGTAGCGGTAACCCAGAATCACAAGCGTGCGTCGCGCGCTTTCTTCTTCCGGCAGGAACGTTCTTCCCAGCACCGGGACAATCCCGAAAAAATCTCCGAAGTTGGTCGTAACCCGCAGCCCCGGCACCTGTTCTGGCTCGCCGTTGCCTGTGACGGTACCGGTGCCGTGCTCAAAGAGAAAGAGATCCTCGAACGCATGGACTTTCTGCTCTCTCCAATCGAGGTAGTCCTGCCCGCTTGGTCCAACACGGCTCAATCCCGCCCCCGGATTGCTATCCCAGATCACAACCAGACGGCTCGCAGCTCGTACCGGCAATGAACGTAAAAGAATTCCTCGTACGATTGCGAACAGCGCGGTATTTGCTCCAATCCCCAGCGCCAGAGTGATCACTGCCGCGGCTGTGAACGCCGGCGACTTCTTCAGAATCCGCAATCCAAACTGCACATCCCGCATGAAGGCTTCCGCCCACTGCCAGCCCTGCGCCGCGTGCGACTCTTCGCGGTAGTATTCGAACCCGCCAAATTCAACGCGCGCCTGCCGCTCTGCTTCCGCCCGTGAAATCCCGCTGCCTTCAAGATCGTCAGCCCGATGCTCAAGGTGGCCCCGCAGTTCTTCTGCGAGTTCATCCTTCATTTCCGAACGGTGCACAAGTGCGGACCAGCGGGCCAGCATTGCGTCGAGAAGTCTCATAGCTCACCCGGTTGCGCAGAAAGTGCACTGGCAATGGCCGCCGCCAGCCGATTCCAGCTTTCTGTTTCGTCACGCAGCCTTTTCCTCCCCGCAGTCGTCAGCTCGTAGAACTTGGCCCGCCGGTTTGCGTCGGAAACGCCCCATTTCGTTTTCAGAAGTCCTTGCCGTACCAGTCGAAACAGTCCCGGATAGAGTGCCCCCTGCTCAACCATCAGGGTCTGTCCTGAGATCTGCGCAATGCGTAGCAGGATGCCGTAGCCGTGCAACGGCCCAAGTGAGACCGCCCGCAGGATGAGCAGGTCGAGAGTTCCCGGAAGAAGCTGTGCCTGATCGGGCATGCCCCATCTCTCCTAAACAAGTTAGGACTGTACAAGTCTCTCTCCTAAGCTGTCAAGGAGAGAAAGTCGACCGGTTCCACACGACGGGGAATCGCCAGTTCAGATCCTGCAATGTGGCTTTACGAACAGTGGTGTCACCCCGTGCTGAGCCCATATCCCACAAGCAGAAAAGGGTCCGCTCCATCAGAGCGGACCCTCACCCGATCAAACAACTCCGGTTTAGCTACTGCGGCTTTCCTGGGTGCGCCGCCTGTTGCGCGCCTTGCTGCTGTTCTGCCGAAGGAGACTCCATTCCCTCTCCCATCGACAGCGGCAACTCCTGCTGCTGCGGTTTGCCGGCCTCATACGCCCGCACAATCCTCTGCACCAGCGCATGCCGAACAACGTCCCCATCCGCGAAGTGGCAGAACGAAATCCCCTCCACGCCATCCAGCACATTAATCGCATCCACCAGTCCCGATTTCCGCGGATTCGGCAAATCGATCTGCGTAATGTCGCCCGTAATCACAGCCTTCGAGTTGTTCCCCATACGCGTCAGGAACATCTTCATCTGCTCGACAGTCGTGTTCTGCGCCTCGTCCATGATGATGAATGCATCGTTCAGCGTTCGCCCGCGCATAAACGCCAGCGGGGCCACTTCGATGATGTTCTTCTCCAGCATCTTATCGACCTTCTCCGGATCGAGCAGGTCATAGAGCGCGTCATACAGCGGCCGTAGATACGGATCTACCTTCTCCTGCAGCGTGCCCGGCAAGAAGCCCAGCCGTTCGCCGGCTTCTACCGCCGGCCGCACCAGAACAATCCGGCTCACCTTCTTCGCATTCATCGCCGCCACTGCCATGGCCACCGCCAGGTAAGTCTTCCCCGTACCCGCCGGCCCAACGCCGAACACCATATCGTTCTGCTCGATGGCCTCGATGTACTTCCGCTGGTTCAGGGAACGCGGCTGCACCGTCCGCTTGATCCCGTTCGACCGTGCCTTGCCCGCATCTGCAAGCGAGCGCAGAGTCACCGCCGGATCCGCGACCACCAGCCGGAGCATCCCGTTCAATTCGCCGTTGTGAAGATTAATCCCCTGGCGCCGCAGCGACTCGAAGTCCTGAAATATTCGCTGGACCCTGGCGACCGCTTCGTCCGGCCCTTCCACGTGCACGGCGTCAGACCTTAAATCGATTCTGACTCCGAGTGAATCCTCTATCAATCTGAGGTTTTCATCGCGGGTCCCAAAAAGGGGCTCAAGATTTGGCGTGATCTCCAGATCAGCGTTCAGAATTCCTCCTGTAGCCCTGCCCAAAAGGCAGAGTGCGGCTGTTGATTGGATGTTTGGACGAGTGAAATGGGTAGAAGATTCTGCCGGAAACCCGACCAGGGCAGGCATAAGCGCACTCGGCTATAAGTCCCTTCAGCAAACTTCGTATTGGCGCAGGCAACCAAGTGGCTATGTATGGGGAGAGAGTAGCGCCGGGGCCGAAATCCGTCAATCCCACCCTCTATAAACATTCCCCTGATAAGTCACCACCTCGATACGCCCTCCAAACCGGTTAACCCCCACGTCTCGTCAACCCGACGTATGTTGGAGGGCCTGAATTCGTGTAGTTACCGCCTGCACCGTAAACCCAGCTCTATTGCGGTTTCGTCTCAACGTCCAGGATTCTTGAACTCGAGCCGAATCGATGGTAGTTCGTGAACTCTACCTGGTTGATCCGCAGGATTGTACGTTCGCCCATATCTCCTCCCAGCCGCGTGCGTGCCTCTGATACGGCAACACTATGCACCGGGCAGATATAACGAGTTCCCCCGATCTCCACGGGCCCATAACTCACCGAAATCTCCGAGCGCGGAATCGGGCCGTCTGCACTCAACTCCGGATCAACCGTAATTCGCAAAATCGATCCCGTGGTCGGATCGATGAACAGTTTCCCCTCGTATGCCGGTGTGCCATGATACGAATTGGAAGTTCCCTCATCGGATCCCGAGTAGCTCTGCGCATCCTCGCTCCCGCGCACGCAGCAAAAGCTGACTTCGTAGTGAGATGCCGCTTTCGGCACGCTGTAATTAAAGACGCCCACCAGCCCCTGCTGTGCCCGCTCCCAGTGGCTCCACGATACCGTCCCTTTCGCCGCATCCCGCAAGATCACTGCCAGCACCGGCCCAAACTCGCCAGTCGACGTCAACCCGGGAGAAGATGCGCCCTGTTTCGCATCCGCACCCGAATTCGAAACAAAATGAATTGCCACTTCTCGTCCGTTCCTGTAGGTGATCTCCTGCACGAACTGCCCTGCCAGATGCAATTCCGGATTGGAAGGCGCCCATCCGCTGTGCGTCACAACCAGCGGGCTATTGTCAAAGCTGCGAGTCTCCCGCCTCGCCAGGAAATCAGGCAGATGCCGCAGGGTCACCGCGACGAAATTGACCGCGGCATTCATCATTTTCTGCTGCGCAGCGGAATCCGGAGCAGCCTGTTGCGGAATCTCACTTGCCGGCGGATCCAGAAATGCCGATGAATCCGCCAGAACCTGCAGCATTTCCCGCGTCTTCGTGCCCAATGTCCCCGTGGAGAGAATTGAGTCCATGCTCTGCCCGGTAAGCCGCTCCCTTAGTGAAAAGGACGAAAGCTGTCGCGCCAGATCTTCGTCCTTCACCTTCGCAGCAATCCGCCTTGCGATCGTGGTCCTGAGTTCGCCCACCGTGATGGAATTCGCCGCGAACACAGGATGTGAAAGCATAATCACCAGGACGGCCGTATAACCAACGCGCATCTCGATCCCTCCAGGCCTTACTTACGAGGAAATTTCACTCACCTCATCCTGCAACGTCTCGCTTATCCCAGCTAATCCGGCCTCCGTGCGTCGCTTCACACCATCAACGCGCGCCAGCACAGCCCCCGCAATCAGGCACGTCCCGATCCCGATAAGAGCATCCACAAGCAGCGTCCCCGTAATCCCCGCCTTCGCGTAAGCCCGTCCATCGATCACAGTCACATAGGTCACCGGCACATTTGTCGCCGCCGATAAAAATGAAAAGGTAGTCGCTGCCAGTGGGTTATTCGGTCCGATCGCCTCAAATACGATCCCGATCTGAATCGAAAACGCCACCGCCTGGAACAGATACTCACCAAACAGCGCACCAGCGTACGTCGCCGTCGTATGCGGCATCATCACCAGGCTCAGCGTGAACAGGCACCCAAGAATTCCATTCGCAAGATAGAAAAACCGAAGCCTCACTCGCCGCGCAATCACCGGAAAAACAAAGCACCCCAGCAGCCCTGGAATAAACGCACCTACTCCGCCCCAAAAGCTCACAGCTCTCGCCGAAGCGTGGAAGTCGGCTCCCAGCCCCCCCATCAGGTTTGGCAGGACGAATGAGCTGCACGGCGTCAAAAACAGCAGCAGCACCATCAGCACTTCGCGCCGCTTCAGCAGCAACAGAACCTCGCGGTTGAACTGAGCAAAGCTCTCCCCTGCCAGCCGTCCGTCCGGCCCTGGTGCCGGGATCAATAGAAATGCCGCAGTCGGAATGAACACAAGCAAGCCCAGCAGCAATGCTGCGGGCACCATGCCCAGCCCCCGTACCAACTCGCCGCCGAGTCCGACGATCAAGCCCGTCCCGCAAACCAGCCCGATATTCATCCACTTGCTCAGCGGATTCTTGTCTTCATCCGGCACGATGTTCGAAAGCCAGCCGCCCAGCGCAGCGCTCGACAGCATTGCCGCTGCGTTGCAAAGCACCATCGCAACCTGCAGCACGATCAGATGCCGTAAGCTCGACACCGCCGTCGCCGCAGCAATCCCAGACAACGCAGCAGTCAGAGTTGCATACCATCGCCTGCTGAACCGCACATCCAGAATCGGCCCGAACAGCACAAACCAGAAATTTGGCGAAACGGCAATCGCCGTGATCAGCGCGATCTTCGGCTCAGGAATGTGCACGCTCGCCATCAGCTGCGGCATCACGAAGTTCATGATCCCGGCGGCAAAGCCAAGCGTGGCATTGGCGAGGCCCATCAGCCACACCGGCGGAAGATGGCGCGCGGGACGCAAGCGAACCTCCAGGAAGTGTCCTTATGCTATCTGCACACATATCCGGGTTGCGAGTGAATTAGCATCACTCCACCCACCGGATTGACGCCACCTGGGAAGATTTCTGATTGGCATCTGACAGACCTGAGATGCGACCACAACCTTCACGATTGGTGAGTCCCGCGATTGCTTCAAAGACATCGGACGGCGCGTTCCACGGAAGAAGGCCAAACTTGCAACTTCGGTTCAAACCTGGGTTCCAGTGGGGATTGAAGTAGCGCATTCGGGGTACACTCCGCCTGCGCACCATCGGAGGAAGTTGGGCGCGGCGGGCGGGCAGTCTGAAAATAAGGTCGTCGACTTCCGCGCCGTCCCGTGTGCGCCTTTCCGTCATCATCGTGCTTGTGGACTGCCTTGACGTTCAGGCCCTATTTCGAGAAGATGCCGCCCTTGCTGCCCCGGCCATATTCCGTCGAGGCCTTGTGCGCCGCCTTCTTCAGCATCTTGTTCAGTCGCTTGCTCCCGACTACAGCAGACTCTGGCTCTCTGTACTCGGGGTTGGGAGAATTGTTGGCCGCGGCCTTCTCGCTATCGCTGCGGAGATTGAGCTGAATAAAGCGCTCCATGGCTTAATCCTCCGCCTACATTCTGCGCCCAAATTCCTTCAGTGGGCAGACAAAATCTTGCGTTCTTAGGATTTATCGCTGGCCTCTCCACTCCCGCCGGGGACTTGGGGCCCTCCAGCCTCGACAGCGCACATTCCATTGACCCAACCCGCTCTTTCCCGTAGACTAGAATCTTGCGAGGGATGTGATGTGTCTGCATTCTGACCCGCATCCGGGCACGCAGCACGCCCACACCATTTTTCCCTGACAAATCAGGGCTTTAGATTGAAGGAAGCACAATGGCAAACCATGTATCGTCGCTGAAGCGCGCCCGCCAGACCGAGACCCGCACCGCGGTCAACCGCACCAATCGTACTCGCGTGCGTACCAGCCTCCGCGCTCTCCGCGAGGCCATTGCTCAGGGCGATGCCAAGGCCGCCCAGACCCAGTTCCGCGAAACCGTCTCCGCTCTCGACAAGAGCGTTCAGAAGGGTGTCCTCCACAAGAACACCGTTTCTCGCTACAAGAGCCGGCTCAATGCCCGCCTCAAGGCAATCACCGCGAAGGCCTAAGTTTTCCTGGAAGCCGCACATGGCAATGAAGCAATTACGGCCGGGAGCAATCCCGGCCGTAATTATTTCTGCCCTGCCCCTCTCGTTCGCTATACGCCCGCCAGGCGCGACTTCCTGTCCCAGTGATTCGCCGACAGGTTGATATTCTCGCGCGTTTGCAGCTTATTGCACTCTGATCTGTATTCTTGAATCCGGTGGACATCCGCGCCGATCAACATTGCGCCCACAGTGTTTCGCAATCACCTTAGATTCGTAAACCCAAGTAGTTTCTTAAATTTACATATCAACTTATTTAGATCCAATAACTTGCGACAGCAACCCGGCGTAAGCCACTGAAAACAAACACAGGGTGTGGGGGGGAGGGGGTACCCCTCGGCACCGGAATCGCTGGCGCCAGTTGACTGTAATCCATTACCGATACCTCCGGTTCCGGCCCCCAAACACTCGCAAGTTGACCGTGACTGGGGCGAACGTCTAAATCTTGCTCGTCTGCATTTGCTGGAGCATCTCTCCCCTAGGAGTAACGCCATGCCAGAAGCCGTTGTTGTAAGTGCAGTGCGCACGCCCGTGGGACGCGCCCCGAAAGGCGCTCTTTCCACCACGCGTCCTGACGATCTGGCCGCGCTCGCAATCAACAGCGCCCTGGAACGAGTGCATGGGCTCGACAAGGCTGAAGTCGAGGACGTCATCCTCGGATGCGCCCAGCAGGAAGGCGAGTCGGGCTGGAACATGGCCCGGATGGCCGCGCTTCGAGCGCAGCTCCCCGTGGATGTGCCGGGAATGACGGTGAACCGGCTCTGTGCCTCTGGGCTGGAGGCGATCGCGCAGGCAGACATGCGGATCCGGTCGGGAGCGCAAAAAGTCGTGGTGGCTGGCGGAGCGGAGTCGATGAGTCTTCTCCCCATGGGCGGCCTGAAGCCCAGACCAAATCCGTGGCTGGCTGAAAACTATCCCGCCGCGCTGCTTACCATGGGACTCACGGCTGAACGGGTCGCAAAGCACTACAACATCTCCCGCGAGGATGCGGACGCATTCTCCCTCGGCAGCCATCGAAAAGCTCTTGCAGCTCAATCGGCAGGGAAGTTCGCAGGCGAGCTCGTTCCAGTCACCGTAACAACCGTCAGCCCGGGACTAAACGCAGGAAAACCGGTGACGACAGAAGCCTTTTTTGACGCGGATGAAGGTCCCCGGTCCGACACGACCGCAGCGGCGCTGGCCGCCTTGAAGCCGGTTTTCCATGCGCACGGAGCAGTTACTGCCGGCAATGCCTCTCAGACGTCGGACGGAGCGGCGGCAGCAGTCCTGATCGAGGCGGCTCGGGCTAAGGAGCTTGGCTTGGAGCCGCTTGCTCGACTGGTGGGTTATGCCGTCGCTGGCTGCCTGCCCGAAGAAATGGGCATGGGCCCGTTGTATGCCGTACCAAAAGCGCTCAAAAAGGCTGGCCTGAATTTGAATGACCTTGGTCTGATCGAGCTTAACGAGGCGTTTGCTGCGCAAGCCCTCGCTGTCATACGTGAATTGGGGATCGATCCGGAAAAAGTGAATGTCAACGGAGGCGCGGTTGCCCTCGGTCATCCCCTCGGCTGTACAGGAGCGAAGCTGACCGCTACCTTGCTCGGCGAAATGCAGCGGCGTCGCGTCAGATACGGGATGGTGACCATGTGCGTTGGCGGAGGACAGGGTGCAGCAGGCATCTTCGAGCTTCTGAAAACCTAGCGTGCCACGACCCGCAGCAGCAGTGCGCTGAGCTACTCCGGCAAATCCAGCTTCATCCACTCGTCGTTCGTGTAGAAGCGGTAGACCGTTTTCTGATTGACAATCGTATCGGCGAGCGCATCATGATCGACGCGCGCACTGCTATGCATACCCGACTGCGCCTCGCGCACCTGCTTTGGCGAAACCGGATCGATTCCCCAGTCGAATCCATACACGCCGCTTGAATCATGCCTCTGGATCCGCTCATGTTCGGATGCGGACGTAACCGTCATCGCCTTGCCAGGCAGGCGCGCGAAAAAAACCAGCAGTTCCACCCTTCCGTGCGCCGAACAAAGCACTGCCCAATCGGAGGATCCCGATCGATCAAAACTCGCATGAATCACGTTCTCCGGATGATGCGCCTGATACGTCTGAGGAATCAGGCATCCGCGCTCCGTCAGCGCGCTCGCCACAACGTTCGGCAAATCAGGAAAGGAGTCAACGGGCAGACGGCGAATGAGATATGAAACCGTCTTCCCCTCGACCGTCGTTTTGCCGGATTCATTGAACGATCGCGCGGTCGTTTCAGAATTCGATTCTTGCGCACCTGCATACGAATGCCCTTGCACCAGAAACGAAATCATCACAACCAGAATACCCGCAGCGATCTTCATCGCGCCTTCTTGCGCCTCGCATGCCCAACTCGATGCGAACCCGTTTCGCCTCTTCTAGTTGCGCAGTGGTTTGCCGGTCTTAAGTGTATACGCGATCCGCTCCTGCGTCTTCCGCTCGCCGCACAACGAAAGAAATGCCTCGCGCTCCAGATCCAGCAGGTACTGCTCGCTCAGCAGCGAACCTGCGGTGACTTTCCCGCCACAAAGGATGTAAGCGACCCATCGTGCAACCTTCATGTCATGTTCTGAAGCGAATCCCGCTTCTCCCATCAGGAAGATTCCCGTATTCAACGCGCCCAGTGATGCGGTTCCCGGAGCTGCAATCATCCGCATTTGCGGAGCAGCATATCCCGCCTCTGCCAGCGCAATTGCTTGCGCTTTCGCATCCAGCAGCAGCCGCTCGCGATTCATGGTGATCTGGTCCGAAGTAGAAATTAGTCCTAACGTGCGTCCTTCTTCCGCCGACGTCGACACCTTAGCCATGGCGATCGTTTCCAATGCCTTTTTTAATGCCGAGTTCATCTCAGCCGACTGCGCAAACCTCGAGGGCGGATCTTTGGGATCAGGCTTCGCCAGCGCTGCGGCCAAATCGACCGCACGCAGCAGCATCTCCTTCGTTCCGCCTCCCCCAGGAATCAATCCAATTCCCGTTTCCACCAGCCCGATATACGTCTCCGCGTAAGGCTGCCGACGCGCCGCATGCAGACAAATTTCAGCGCCTCCGCCTAACGTCAGATTGAATGGCGCAACCACAACAGGACGCGGACAGAACTTCACCGCCGAGCACATCTGCTGAAATGCCCTGATCGCCCCTTCAACCTCTTCCCAATCGCCTTCCTGCGCGGAAAGCAGCAGTTGCATCAAGTTCGCGCCCACGCTGAACCGGTCGCGATCACCGCTGATCACGAATGCACGGAAGTTCTTCACCGCTTCCGAACTCGGATTCAGCACCGACGAGATCATCGCCACCACATCGCCGCCGATCGCGTTTTTCAGCGAATGCAGTTCAATGCACCCGATCGCGTCGCCAATATCGACCAGCGAAGCACCGGGATTACTCTTGACCACTCCATTGCTCCGCCTGAAATCAGCCACCCGCGCGTGTCCGTGCTGCTGCGGAATCGGTTCCCACTCTTGCGAAATCGGGCTGTAGCATTGCGGCCCATCAGGCGAATACCACGAAACCCGCGCAGCCTCCGGAGCAGAATCCAGCAGCCCATTCACAGCCGGAATGACCGCCACTCCGGACTCCCGCATATGCGCAACGGTCTCGCGAACTCCCGCTGCATCCCACAACTCAAACGGTCCAAGCTCCCAGTTGAATCCAGCCCGCATCGCCTGGTCGATCGAAGGAGCATCATTCGCCGCCTCGCCAATCCGCTCCGCCGCAAAGTTCCAGAGCGAAGAAAGGAATGGCCACAGAAACCTCGCCGCTTTGTCCTTCGTCGGATCGTTAGCCAGCAGCAGCCTCAGTCGTTCCTGCACTGTCCCCGCATTCTTCGCCATCTCCAGCGCCGGAAGATTAGCTCTCTCGAGCGGCCGATACTCAAACGTCTTCAGATCCAGAACAAACCTCTGTTCCTTCCCGTCAGCACCACGCATCTTCTTGTAGAAGCCTTGCCCAGTCTTATCACCAAGCCAGCCGCGCTTCACAACCTCCTGCAGGATCACGCCAAATCCGCCTGGAGTTACACCCTGTGGAAAGTTCGTCGCCACATGAGCCAGCACGTCGATCCCAACCATATCGGCCAGCCGAAACGTCCCTGTCCGCGGAAAGCCCAGAGCAGACCCTGTCAGCGCATCAACCTCTTCGATCGTCAGTCCCTGCTCCAGCATCAGAGCCGATGCAGTAAACATCACCGCCACGCCGATTCGGTTCGCGATGAAGTTCGGCGTATCGTTCGCAAACACAACCTGCTTCCCCAGAACCCGATCCGCAAACGTGGCGAACGTCGCGACCAGCCCAGGATCGCTCTCTGCCGAAGGAATGATCTCCAACAGTTGCATATACCTTGGCGGATTGAAGAAGTGCGTCCCGAAGAACCTCTCCCGATGCAACGTCAATCCCGCCGCAATCTGCGCAATTGGCAACCCCGAGGTATTCGTCGTCAGCACGGCCTGAGACCCAAGATGTGGCAAGACTCGCTCAAGCAGCGCCCGTTTGATCTCCAGATTCTCCGCAACCGCCTCAATCACCCAGTCACACTGCTTCAGCTTGGGCAGATCATCTTCAAAGTTCCCCGGAGTCACCATCGCCGCGAGCGACGTCTCATAGAACGCAGCTGGCTTCGCTTTCGCCAGATTCGCCACCGCTGTCTCCGCCAGCCGGTTCCGCGAGCCGTTTCCTTCGGGAACGATATCAAGCAGCAGAGACGGAATCCCCGCATTCGCCAGGAACGCTGCGATTCGTGATCCCATCGTTCCCGCGCCCAGCACCGCTGCGCGCCGCACCAGCAGAGCTTGAGCCGCAAATCGAGAAGCTACATTCGTTGCGCCTGCAGCTGTCGTGCTCATCCGACCACCTCATGATTCCGATCTATTCACAATGTCCAGTCGTCATTTGGTCAGCACTTTGAATGCATGCACCCAATCGTTGCGCAGGAATCCGGGCAAACACCACAACATGCAGAGAGGCTCGATTGCCCGCGCCGCCTCCGCTCCGCCCATGTCTGCTGTGTCCCAGCCAAACTGTTCGTTGATCTGAGTCACCTGCTCCTTCGCCGAAGGGTCGTTTCCGCATATAAACATCGTCGGGCGTCCTCCTTGGAGCTCCGGGTTCACCATCAATCCCGAACCGACCGAGTTATATGCCTTCACAAATCGTGCACCAGTAAACTGTCTCTGCAGCCTCTCCATTAGAGAATCATTGATATCCGTGAAGAAGCGAAGGACACCCTTTTCCGGCGGAGAATCCTCGATCGGATTGCACGCATCCATAACCGTCTTTCCATTGAGATTCTTTGCGCCCGCAAGTTCCAGCGCTTCGGCCGCCACCGTTCCCTTCACCGCCAGAACGACCATCTCTCCGAACTCTGCCGCCTCCGCGAACGTCCCGCTTGATATCCCGGGATTTTCGCCGACCCAACTCGCCAGCTTAGCGGGAGTTCGACTCCCAATCTTCACCTGATGGCCATGACTTGCCAATCCTGCCGCCAGCGCCTTCGCCACATCTCCCGACCCCAGAACTCCAGTCTTCATCTCGCTCCTCCAGTAATGCCGAGTCTAGACAGGAAGGTTCCAGTGGGCAAGACGACCGCCCAGAGTACCTTCGGTTCCTCCTTCTCTCTCCCTGTGGTACAGCGGGTCTCACTCTGAGGTATGCTCGAATTGGGAAGTTTTCGACCTTCTCTCGCGATGATCCTCCTCAGCAACCGAACCACTTGGGAAACGGCCGCCGGAATCACCCTGATTGCCGGACTGACCGCGGGCGCAGTCTTCTATTTGCGGCGCAAAAGGCCGACGGAAGACGAACTTGAGCGCGCACGCCGCAAACTGCTTTCGCAATCAGGCCGCCTCGTCGATGGCATGTTGCTCGACATTCGCGAGATCACCATAGACGATGGTCGCCCGCTCACCATGCTTGAATACAGCTACCGCAGCGCCGGCGTGGACTACGAGTGCTCCCAGGATGTCAGCACGCTGCTTACGGTCGTCGACCCCACACAGGTTCGCGCCGGATTTCCATGCACGGTTCGCTACCAACCCGGCAACCCGCAGAACAGCATTGTCCTGGCGGAATCCTGGTCGGGCCTCCGCTCTTCCCTGCCGATGTACCCCGCGAGCAAACGCCCCGACTTGGGAAAGCTAAGCACTGATCGCGGCTAGCTTCTCTTTGTCAACCGAAGTCGATCACTCACTACCCTTTGCAATCAGGATCTATGACTCTGGTCCCTCGTCCCCTTGTCCCCTGTCTTTCCATCTAAACTGAGATCATGCATGTCCACGCCGCGCCTGCTCCTGGCGCCTCCAGGACACAATCGGTGCTCGGAGTCTCTCTCGTAGCCACTCTGGCTTACGTGGTGATCACGTTCATCTTTGGCCTTCGCGCCCACTCGCTGGCGCTGCTATCCGAATCTGGCCATAATGCTTCCGACTTCCTCGCCCTTCTGCTCAGCTTTGTGGCCGTCTATTTCCAGACCCGCCCTGCCAATCATTCCAAGACCTTCGGGTACCAGCGTGCCGGGGTGCTTGCAGCCTTTGTAAATGCCGCTACTCTGGTGGTCATTTCAATCTGGATCGGGATCGAAGCCGTTCATCGTCTGGCTGCTCCTGTCATTGTTCAACCGAAATTGATGATGTGGGTGGCTGCTGCGGGTGTCCTGATGAACGGCATCATTGCCGGCCTGCTCTGGGGCGTCGCACGCGACGTCAACCTGCGAAGCGCCTTCCTTCACATGGCCGGCGATACACTCTCCACGGCTGCAGTGATTGTGGGAGGCGCAGCTATTCTTTTCACCGGTCACAGTTGGATCGATCCGGTTCTCTCCCTGATCATCGCCGCCCTCATACTCTGGTCCAGCATCGGTATCGTGCGCGAAACCCTCAATATTCTCCTCGAAGGTACGCCGCACGGAGTTGAACTGAACCACATCAGAGCGGGCATGGAAGCCGTGGAAGGCGTCATGGACGTTCATGACCTGCACGTCTGGAGCCTGGGTTCACACAGCCACGCTCTCGCCTGCCATGTGAGAATCGCGGATATTCCACCATCTGAGAGCGCATGTATTCTGGTGAAGCTGAATCACGTGCTGCGCGACCACTTCCACATCCACCACTCAACCATTCAGTTTGAACACGAGGGATGCGGAGAACTGGATGGATGCGTCGTGCCAATCGAAGAAATGTCTAGCCCAGCCACTCACAGTCATCATGGTCACGCACATTAGTTCGCAACAGGAGGTCACCCTGCTTTGACTCGACCCCGAGTTGTTGCTCTAGCCCTGTATTTTGTACTCTCGTTCCCAACCGCAAACCTGATTGCCTCCGTCGGCCTTTGCCAACCCGCTGCACCGCAGACTGCGGCCGCCTCGTCAAGCCTGGACGCGCTCTCTGGCGAATACACTGATCCCAACGAGCCTGACATTCCCCTCAGCTTCTATGTGAAGGACGGCAAGCTTGTCGTCGAATCTGCCCGCCTGGTTCCGACTACCCTCACGCAAAGTTCTCCGACTGATTTCGCCGTTCCCGAAACAAAGATCACCGTCAAGTTCACGCTGGATACCTCTGGCCGCGGCGCGACTTTGGTCGCGTCGAATGATCCTGACTCGGTGTACAGGCGAACCGGGGACCCGGTTCACCACACCTTCCACGACTACCAGCGCTCAGAAGTGATGATCCCGATGCGCGACGGCATCAAACTCCACACCATCATCCTCCGGCCGTCCGACATCACCGCACCTCTGCCCTTCCTCATCCAACGCACGCCGTACGGCGTCGATGGCACTAACCGCATGTCTTTCTTCGGCGGGCGGCCGGAACTCGCACGGGACGGTTACATTTATGTCGCCCAGGACATCCGGGGCCGTTTCAAGAGCGAAGGCGTCTTCGTGATGAGCCGCCCCGAGGAGGACCATAAGGATCCGAAGGCTGTCGACGAAAGCACCGACGCCTACGATACAGTCGATTGGCTCCTCAAAAATATTCCCGGAAATAACGGCCGTGCCGGTTTTGTAGGCACCAGCTATCCCGGATTCCTCGCCATGGCTGCCGGCATCGACCCGCATCCCGCAGTGAAAGCCATCTCGCCCCAAGCGCCGATGATCGATGTGTGGAAGGGCGATGACTTCTTCCACAATGGAGCATTCCGCCAGAGCTACGGCTACGACTATGTCTACGGCATGGAAGCCGGCAAGAAAAACAGCGAGGTCAGCTACGGCAAGGGTAAAGATGGCAAACCCAAAGACGGCTACGACTACTTCCTCGAGCGCGGCTCCTTCGCCCAGGACGTAAAGAAATCCGGAGTTAAGCCGTTTCCTACCTGGAAGCTCTTCCTCGACCATCCCAGCTACGATGTCGTCTGGGCGTCTCGCGGAGTCGAAAACCATCTCTCCGCTGTCGCCGTCCCCACGCTCAGCGTCGGCGGCTACTACGACCAGGAAGACATGTGGGGGCCTCAGGAGGAATACAAGACTCTCGAGCCCCACGACCTGAAACACGACAACTATCTAGCACTCGGCCCCTGGCGCCACGGCTATTGGTCATCGTCCTCACGCCACCTCGGAAATCTCAATTACGGCCGGTCGATCGGCGACGAATTCCGCAAAGACATCGAGGCCAAATTCTTCGGCCACTACCTCAAGGACGAGCCGGGATTCGATCTCGAAGACACCGCCAGCTTCCAGACCGGCTCCAACACCTGGAAGTACTACTCCCACTTTCCCCCGGAAAAGTCGCAACCGACCAGCCTCCACCTTCTTGGCAACAGCGAACTGAGTTGGACAGAGCCAAAAGAGTCGGCAAAGACTAACTACGTAAGCGATCCTGCCAATCCGGTTCCCTACCGCCATCGCCCCATTCAGCCTACCTACGGCCCCGGCTCGCAGTGGTACGACTGGCTTACCGAAGATCAGCGGTTCGTCACTGATCGCAAAGATCTCGCCGTCTGGAAGCTTCCCGTCCTGAAGAAAGATCTCATCATGACTGGCGAAGTCATGGCCGACATCTTTGCCTCTACCACCGGCACCGATAATGACATGGCCGTCAAGCTCGTCGATCAGTACCCCGACGACGACCCCGACCCCAAGATGCGCGGCTACCAGCTCATGATCAATGAGGAGATCTTCCGCGGCCGCTATCTTCAGGGATACGAGAAGCCTACCCCTATCCGTGCTGACTCCATCCGCGAATACCGGTTCAGCCTCCACGCCGTCGACCACGTTTTCAAAGTGGGGCACACTGTCATGGTCGAAATACAAAGCACCTGGTTCCCGCTCTACGATCGCAACCCCCAGACCTTCGTGAAGAACATCATGCTCGCCAAGCCCAATGACTACAAATCAGCCACCATCACCATCTACTCCGAAAAAGACCACGACTCAAACTTGCAGGTGCCGCTCATGAACGCCTGCGACCATATCGATTGCTTCTGAGCAGAACAAAATCATCACGAACGCCCTCAAGGATGTAAACCGATACCGGTAGCCGGTCTCGACTCCGAAACCGGGGATGAATGCTTCATCGCATTGACTCCCGCGTTAGAATAGAAATTAGAACCGTGATCCTCCACCAGCCCATCTCGGCTCTCCTCTAGCGGCCCCCGCCGCCAAGACCTTCCTGCGCACCTTTTCCACTAATATCTGGAACGAACGTAGCCTCGCGAGACCGCGGAGGAATGAAATGCTGGACCGCCTTGAACAAATGGAGCAACGCTACAACGATCTGCAGGCGCAATTCACGTTGCCCGAAGTCCTGAACGACCACGAGAAATATCAGAAGATCGGCAAGTCCCTACGCGAAATCGAAGAGCCCGTCGAAAAATATCGCGAGCTCAAGCAGGTCACCACCGGCCTCGCCGATGCGCGCGTTATGCTCGCCGAAACCGATCCCGATCTCCGTGCCATGGCCGAAGAAGAGATTGCCGCGCTTGAGCCGCGCAAGACCGCTATCGAAGAAGAGCTCAAAATCCTCCTCCTTCCCAAGGATCCCAACGACGAGAAGAACGTCATCCTGGAAATCCGCGCCGGGACAGGTGGCGACGAAGCCTCCCTCTTCGCGGCGGAAATCTTTCGCATGTATACCCGCTTTGCTGAGCAGCACCGCTGGAAAGTCGAAGTCATGTCACTCTCTGAATCCGGCGTCGGCGGATACAAGGAAGTCATTGCCATTATTGAAGGCGACCGCGTCTACTCTCAGCTGAAATGGGAAAGCGGGGTTCATCGCGTTCAGCGCGTCCCGGCCACCGAAACACAGGGCCGTGTCCACACATCCGCCGTCACTGTCGCCGTCCTCCCCGAAGCCGAAGACGTCGACATCAAAATTGAAGCCAAAGACCTCCGCATTGACACCTTCTGCTCCTCCGGGCCCGGCGGTCAGTCTGTTAACACCACCTACTCCGCCGTCCGCATCACCCACATTCCCACCAATACGGTCGTCAGCTGCCAGGACGAAAAGTCCCAGATCAAGAACCGTGAAAAAGGCATGCGCGTTCTCCGTTCGCGCCTCTACGAAATGGAGATGGAGAAGCAGAACGCCGAACTCGCCGCCGCCCGCAAATCCCAGGTTGGCTCCGGCGACCGCAGCGAGAAGATCCGCACATATAACTTCCCGCAAAACCGTCTCACCGACCACCGCATCGGCCTTACGCTCCACCAGCTCGACCTCATCATGGAAGGCCGCCTCCAGTCCGTCGTCGATGCGCTCGTCGCTTACTACCAGGCCGAAGCGCTCAAAGGCGATAGTCAGGCTGCCTGATGAAATTGCATGAGTGGCTCCAGCACGGCGAGTCCGTCCTCACCGACAGCCCTCACCCCGACCGCGCCCGCCGCGACGCGGAAACTCTGCTCCTTCACCAGATCGGCAAAAACAGGGCCTGGCTCATGGCTCATGGTGAAGATGAGTTCGCCGGATGCTCCTCCATCGGCTATGCAGCATTGCTCGAACGCCGCCGCAAAGGCGAACCCATCCAATACATCGTCGGCGAGTGCGAATTCTACGGCCTGCCCTTCCGCGTAACTCCCGATGTGTTGATTCCCCGCCCGGAAACAGAGCATCTGGTCGAAGAAATCGTTCGTTTTATTCCAGTTTTCCAAGAGAGATCAAAGAAGTTTTTCGACATCAAACGTCTTTATCCCGTTTATGAACATGGGGTCAGACGGGCAAGAGAAGGAGACCCCAACTTGGCCGGATATCCGCCTCGAATTCTCGACGTCGGCACCGGCTCCGGTGCGATTGCGATTTCGGTCGCTCACGACTGGGGGAGCCTCGCTGATATCACAGCCATCGACATTTCCGAAAGTGCACTCGCGGTCGCCCGGTTCAACGCCGAACGCTTCGGGTGCACGGACGACATCCGCTTCCTTCAAGGAGATCTCCTCGCCCCCGTTGCCAACGAGAAGTTCGAAATCATCGCCTCCAACCCGCCCTACGTCCCAGACACCGACCGCGCACTCATCTCTGTCGAAGTCCGCGAACACGAACCTCACGTCGCCCTCTTCGGCGGCAACGACGGTCTCGAAATCTACCGGCGCTTGATACCCAACGCACATGCAGCACTCGTCCCCGGCGGCTACCTCGTCTTCGAATTCGGCTTCAGCCAGCAACCCGACATTGAATCTCTCCTCAGCACCTCAGGCTTCGTGCAAATCGAATTCATCCACGACCTTCAGGGCATCCCCCGCATCGCCTCCGCCCGCCGGCCGTAATCACATCGGAACAGAGTCGAACCGGGCCTGTGCCCCATTCATCGCGCGCCTTTTTTGCGCGATGAGTGGGATTGAGAATCCTCCTTGTACCACCCATCCCAACCGTCTCGTTTAGACTCGACTCCGAAAGGAACTTCATGCCGCAATCCAAAGGTTATGCCGCGACCGACTCGAAGACTCCACTTGCTCCATACAACTTCAGCCGCCGCGAGCCCGGTCCTACGGAACTCGCCATCGACATCCTCTTCTGCGGAGTCTGTCACTCTGACCTCCACATGGCTCGCAACGAGTGGGGTCAGTCCATCTACCCCATGGTCCCCGGTCATGAAATCGTCGGTCGCGTCAAATTTGCCGGAAAAGACGTAAAGAAATTCAAAACTGGAGACGTCGCCGCCGTCGGAGTCATCGTCGACTCGTGCCGCCACTGCGCTCCCTGCAATCGCGGTGAAGAGCACTTCTGCGCTGAAGGCGCCACCCTCACCTACGCCAATAAGGACCGCGTCGACGGCTCCATCACCATGGGCGGCTACTCCAGCAACTATGTCGTCGACGAGCGCTTCGCTCACACCGTTCCGGCCAACCTCGACCTCGCCGCCGTCGCGCCTCTCCTCTGCGCCGGAATCACCACCTACTCACCGCTCCGCCACTGGAAGGTCGGTCCCGAAAAAAAGGTCGGGATCATCGGTCTCGGCGGACTAGGCCACATGGGCCTAAAGTTCGCTCACTCCTTCGGCGCACAGACCATCCAGCTCACCACATCCCTCAAGAAAAAGGACGATGCAATCAAGCTCGGCGCCGACGAAGTCATCCTCTCCACAGACGACGCGCAGATGAAGAAGCACGCCGGCACCTTCGACTTCATCCTCGACACGGCCTCCGCGCCCCACGTCATTGAGCCCTACCTCAACCTCCTCAAGCAGGACGGCACAATGACCCTCGTCGGCCTGCCCGAAAAGCCGCCCAGCGTCTCCATCTTCAGCCTCATCACTAAACGCGCCTCTATCGCCGGGTCTATGATCGGTGGCATGCCCGAGACCCAGGAGATGCTCGCCTACTGCGGCCAGAAAAACATCACCTCTGACGTCGAAGTCATCCCCATCCAGAAAATCAACGAAGCCTTCGAGCGCATGCTCAAGCAGGACGTAAAATACCGCTTCGTCATCGACATGAATTCCCTCAAATAGCCAGCTTGTTCCTCCGAATCAGCTGGATTCCCATCCTGGCCACAGCTTCACTGTGGTTAGGGTGGGAACGAGATAATGGAGACCACCCACTCATCTATCATCAGAATCCGAGGTCACCCCATGAACGAATCCCAACGAGCCCGAGCCGTCCTAACAGACAGCCATTTCCTCATCCCCGTCCTCGTATTCTGCTTCGGTCTGGCCGTTCTCATCGCCCTTCACTAATCCCGTTCCCTCCACCATCGTCCGCTTGTTAAGCTGTTCGGGTCTTACGGTCGAAGGAAAGGACAATCCCAAATCGAATGAGCTCCACAGCTCGAACCAATCCTCCCGTAGTCCTTCCCTCGATTCACGGCCTCGGTGTCCTCTGCGCCCTCACCGCCGGAGTCTGGCTCGGTGCTGCTGAAGCTCCCACCAAGCTCGTCAACTCCGGCCTCTCGCCCTATGCCATCTCCCTCTGCATGGTCGCCGGAGTCTTTACAGCTCGCTGGACCGTCCCCACAATGCTCAAGGGCACGCGCAATGTCTTTGCCGATCTTTCCGAACACCGCCATCTGATTCCCATCGCCATCCTCGCCGGAATGCTCTGGGCCGTCGCCAACACTCTTACCGTCTTCGCCATCCGCGACGTCGGTCTGGCCATCGCCTTTCCTCTCTGGAATACGAACTCCCTCGTCGGCATCCTCTGGGGACGCACCCTCTTTGGCGAACTCAAAGGCGCAAGCCGCCAGAACATCGCCAAAGTCGTCATTGGCTCTCTTGCCATCGTTGCCGCTGCCATCATGCTCGGCTTCAGCACCATCCAGGCAAACAGCGGTCATCCCCAGCGCGCGATCGGCGGCATTATCGCAGCCATCGGAGCAAGCCTCCTATGGGGCACCATGTACATCCCCTACCGCAAGGCATACATCAGCGGAATGAACCCGCTCTCCTTTGTCACCGTTTTCACGATTGGCGAACTCGGCACCATGTTTGCTTTGGTTCTTGCCCTGGACGGAGGCAGCCACGCCGCGGTGTTCCACTCCAGCGAAGTGCGGCCTCTCCTTTTCTGGCTTTTCCTAGGCGGATTCGTCTGGGTCATCGGCGACATCTTCCAGCAATACGCGACGAAGTACCTCGGGATCGGACGCGGCATCCCGCTCTCCAATACGAACCAGATGTGGGGGCTCGCCTGGGGCGCGCTCGTCTTCGGTGAACTCTCCCACGCCGGCTCTTCGCACTGGATGCTCGTCGTCATCGGCTCAGTCGTTATGATCTTCGGAGCCCTCGCCGTTTCCACCGCAGTCGCCACCGAGAAAGAAAAAGCCTCCATGCGCCAGGCCGTGGTCCGCGAGTGCGCCCGCTACGAGCTCGACTACGACCGCATCTCCCAGCTTCATGCCAGTTCATCCGACTCCACTCGCCCCACAGGCCGTGCCTGGTGGGACTACGTCATCATCGCCGGCGCGATCGCTGTCTTCATCTGGCTTGGCGTCAACGCACAGGTCCCCACTCTCAAGATGAACTTCACATGGATCGCAATCCTCAGCGCCATTCTCGTCGTCAGTGCCTCGGTCAGTTCCTGGGTGCTCTGGAAAGCAACCCGCTTCGATTGAGCGGCTATCGCAATTCCTGAGCTACCTCATACCGAAGTGGATAAATTCGAGTCGGCGCGACCTCGAGGAGCGGCGAGTCTGCATCACACTCAAGGGCACTTCGAATTGCTGGGCCGCCACTTCAGGCACCGAATTCGCGCCTATACAATTGCTTCAGATGTCTGGTTCTTTAAAGGTCGATCTCGTTGGCGTCGGATTGAACGCAATCGACACCCTCATCCCTCTCAAACACTTTCCTGCTCGCGGTTCCAAGACCGAGTACGCCAACGCCGGCATCATGCCCGGCGGCCAGACCGCTACCGCCATCGTTGCATGCCAGACATGGGGACTCGACACACGCTACATCGGCAAGATCGGCGAAGATGATGCCGGCCGCCTCCATCAACGCGAATTTCAACGCACCGGCGTCGACGCCCGCCTCATCAGCGTTCCCGGCGCTGCCAGCCCTCAATCGCTGATCATCGTCGACGAAGGGGGCGAACGCACCGTTCTCTGCCGTCGCGACGAACGCCTGCTGCTCCAGCCCTCCGATCTGCAGCGCGAATGGATCGTCAGCGCACGCGCGCTCCACGTCGACGGTTTCGAAACCGCTGCTGCAACTCAGGCCACCACATGGGCTCGCGAGGCTGGAATCCCGGTTATCGCCGACCTCGACGAAACCTACCCTGGCGTAGACGACCTCATTGCCAATGTCGACTACCTCATCGTCAGCCGCGATTTCCCCTCACGCCTGACACGTGAGCGCAACCTCGAGAGAGCCCTGCGCAAGATCAAGGATCGCTACGGCTGCAAACTCGCCGCCGCAACCCTCGGAGCTGAAGGAGTCATCGCCTGGAATGGCGAAGACTTCCACCTGAACCCCGCCTACCACGTTCCGGTCACCGACACTACCGGCGCCGGCGACATCTTCCACGCTGCCTTCATCTACGGCCTCCTGCAAGAGTGGCCACTCGTCCAGCAGCTCGATTTCGCCTGCGCCGCCGCCGCCCTTAACTGCACCTGCTCCGGCGCCCGCGGTGGAATCAAAAATGTGGAAGCCATCGAAGAGCTCATGGCCAACACACCTCATTACGACATCGCCAACGCCGCCGACTGATTTCGCTACCATCGGGAGCATGTCCCGAATGCCTACCCAAGATGCTTCAGCCCTGCGCATGGCGCGCATCATCCTCTTCACTGCACAAATCGACGAAATGTCGCGCTTCTACGGCGAAATTCTCGGCCTCAAGCAGGTCACCAATGAAAAAGGCTGGCGCGAGTTCGCAGCCGGCGCCGTCACCATCGGCCTCCACTCTGGTCCGCCATCACCCGGACGCAAAGGCCCCAAGATTGCTTTCTATGCCGAGGACGTAGCCGCTATGCGCGAAATTCTCGTCGCCCGTGGCGCAAAGTTTGGCAACATTCGAAAAGGAGAAATCTTTTGCCTTTGCGACGGCAAAGACCCCGACGGAAATCCCATCCAGCTATCCAGCCGCTGAGACTCACCCCTCTGTCTCTAAACCGACATTCTCCCTTGTCGCCGAAATCACCACCGGTCGCGTCCGCATCTTGTAGAACGTCACCGCAACAAGGTTGCTCACCAGCAGCGTGCCCACAATCTTCACCGCGTACGACAGCGGGTTGACGACGCTCACAAACGGATAAGCCGAGATCAGCGAATCGCGGAACGGGGTGTGATTGTCAAATCGCGGGTGCCTCAGGTTTCGATTCTGGGACCTGGAAGTAATGCTGCCTCTACGTGCAACTCACGTTGTGAACAATTGTCAAAACCTGCAGCATGCCCTTACTATTCTCGTCTGAAATCGTTTTCACCCGAGGAGCCCCGCCAATGCATCTACGCCTTTCCTCGCTGTTCACTGCCTTCGCCCTCGCACTCGTCACCTCGGCCCCCGCGCTGAAAGCGCAGTCGGCCCCACCGCAGGTAGCGCAAACCCCGCCCATGGGTTGGAACAGCTGGAACTACTTCGCCGGCAAAGTGACCGATAAAGACATCCGCGACTCCGCCGATCAGATTGTCGCCAGCGGAATGAAAGACGCCGGCTACATCTACGTCAACATCGACGACACCTGGGAAGGCCAGCGCGACGCCAACGGCATCCTCCACACCAATTCCAAGTTCCCCGACATGAAAGCCCTCGCCGATTATGTCCACTCCAAGGGCCTCAAACTGGGGATCTACTCATCGCCCGGTCCTAAGACCTGCGCCAATTACGAAGGTTCCCTCGGCCACGAAGAGCAGGACGCCAAGATGTACGCCGAATGGGGCATCGACTACCTCAAGTACGACCTCTGCTCCTTTATCCCCGCCGTCATGCAGAAGCAGGCTCCGCACGACAAAGCCGCGCAGATGCGACTCATGATCGCTGCCTACGACAAAATGTCTAAAGCCCTGAAGGCCACTGGCCGCCCCATCGTCCTCTCATTGTGCCAATATGGCTGGGATTCCCCTTGGGAGTGGGCGCCCGAACTCGGTGGCAATCTCTGGCGCACGACGGGTGACATCGAAGCGAAGTGGCAAAGCATCTATGACATCCTCGAGCAGCAAAAAGGTCTCTATTCCTATGCCGGACCCGGCCACTGGAATGATCCCGACATGCTCGAAGTCGGCAACGGCAAGCTCTCACTCGCCGAGAATCGCCTACACTTCTCCATGTGGGCCATGCTCGCCTCGCCGCTTCTCGCCGGCAACGACCTTCCCCACATGAAGCCCGAGATCAAAGCCATCCTCACCAACAAAGACGCCATCGCCATCAATCAGGATCCGCTCGGCCACCAGGCACGCTACGTTTACAGTGGCGGACAGGTCGAAGTATGGGAACGCGATCTCAAGAACGGAGCCAAAGCGATCGCCATTATCAACATCGGAAGCGATCGCGTCTCAACGCACCCCTTCCATCTGGATCTCAAGCAACTGGGCCTGAATGGAACCCAGACCGCAAAGGAACTCTGGACGGGCAAAGAAATTCAGCTCACCGATAACATGGAATTCGACATCGACAGCCACGACGTCCGTCTCCTCCGGATCGACTCTCCAAAGTAAAGCGCTCGGTAATCGCATTTTGGGACGGATCACGCACTCCTGACGCCACCTCTCGCGACATTTTAGAATCAAATAGGCGACACGGCGTGATCCATCTCCCCATCTTCGCGCGGGCTCCGCTCAACGCATTGTTCGCTGTTGCGCGCTCTGCTGTGTGCCTCAGCCGCATCCTGCTCCTCGTTGTTGCCGTCGAGGTAATCTCCATGCCAATCACCCAGGGCCTTTGGACATGGGATAGATTCCTGCACGGTGGCCAGGATTTCGAACTCGGTCTGCTCGTCATCGTCACCTTTCTCTGCTTCGTGCTACTGCGCGTTCAGCAAAATAGAGCAGGCCTTGGATGGCTCCTCGTGGTCTGGGCGCTAGTCCCGAGCGCGCGAAAACGAATCGCGCCCCATTCTTTCAGGCGCCGCAGTTCTTTCGAACATCGATCCCATATTCCCTCGCCATTCCGCGCTGCACTTTTCAACCCCCTTCTGATCTGATTTAGACCCGGAGCCACCGGCTCGTTCTTCTCGATAGCGCACGACGCTATCTCTTCCCCCTCGGAAAGACCAACCGTATCGCTCGCGGAGTTCCTATGAAGACATCTGAAGTGCTGCACGCCTGGTCCAGAATCCTGACCGGTCACGCACCGAATCTTTCTATCGAGATCACCAAAGAATGCCCTCTGCGCTGCCCGGGCTGCTACGCCTTTGATCCCGCACACCTCGGAGGCGAATCACAACTCCGAGAGCTCTCGGACTTCCGCGGCGATGAACTCGTCTCGAAAACTCTCGCGATCATCGACCGATACAAGCCCCTCCACGTCTCCATCGTCGGAGGCGACCCCCTCGTCCGCTACCGCGAAGTCGATCAGCTCATCCCACAGATCGATGCTCGCGGCATCCACACCCAGGTGGTCACCAGCGCCTTCCGCGTCATCCCCGCTTCGTGGGCGCAATACAAACGCCTGAACATCGTCGTCTCCATCGACGGCCTTGCGCCCGAACACGATGTCCGACGCAAACCCGCCACCTACGAACGGATCCTGAGGAACATCGTTGACGCCCACATCAATGTCCACTGCACGATCACATCGCAGATCGCCGATCGTCCCGGCTATCTCGAAGAGTTCCTCACCTTCTGGTGCCCTCGCCCCGAAGTCACAAAGGTATGGTTCAGCATATTCACTCCTCAGCGCGGAGCGACCGACGTCGAAATCCTCTCTCCCCGCCAGCGAACCACGGTCATTGCCGAACTGAAGCGCCTGCGCCAGAATTTCCCCAAACTCGAGATGCCGGATTCTCTCCTCCGGGAACTCGGGAACCCGCCGTCCAGCCCCGATCAATGCATCTTTGCGCGCACCACGCGCACCATCTCCGCCGACCTCAAGACAAGAGTCACGCCCTGCCAGTTCGGCGGTGATCCGGACTGTTCCCAATGCGGATGCATCGCGTCGATGGCTTTGGCAGCCGTAGGCCACCATCGCGTAGCCGGCAACCTCACCGCAGGCAAGCTCTTCTTTATGTCCGACGAAATTGGCAAGCGCTGGAGCAGCTTCCGCGAAAGCCTCTGGCGTCCTTCGCCCCAGGCTGCAGCTTCGCCCTTCAGAATCGTCCAATAACAACTTCGCCGGCACAATGTAAGCCTGTGCCGGCGAATCCTTGAATCTTCGATCGAACTTCGCTTCCAGCGAACTATCTAGGCCACCCTCGCCAGAACCACCGCAAACCAGCTGCGCTCATCTGTCCACGTCGCTTCCGGCGCAAATCCCGCCTTCGTCAGCAACGCCTCAGCGGCACCCGGCCGATACTTGTAGCTGTTCTCTGTGTGGATGCTCTCACCTACCTCAAAGTTCATTCGCAAATCGACCCCTGGCAGCCAAACCTCCTGGGTTTTCGCGCTTACCAGGTGCATCTCCATCCGCGATTCCGCGAGATTCCAGATCGCATGATGCGCAAACGCCGAAGGATTGAAATCTGCATCCAGCTCTCGATTCAATCTCACCAACACATTGCGATTGAACATCGCCGTCACGCCGCCCGCATCGTCGTATGCCGCCCGCAGCACCGCTTCATCCTTCACTAGGTCGACCCCCAGCAGAAAGCAGTCCCCGGGTTCCATCGCTGCTCGAACCCGCTCCAGCAGCAGCAGAGACTCACCGGGTTCAAAATTTCCTATACTCGAGCCGATATACAACAGCAGGCGCCGTTCGCTGGGGAGCGTGGAATCCAGTTCCAGATCCTGCGTGTAATCCTGCACGCGCGGACACACCAGCACACTCGGTAGTTCATCCTCGATGCGCATTTGCGCTTCCACCAGCGCGCTCGCCGACACATCCACGGGCTCGTAGAACACGGTTTCCTGTCGCTCCGCCGCGGCCGTCAGCAGCAATCGCGTCTTGTCCGCCGAACCTGCTCCCAATTCCACGATTCGCAGTGCATGCTCGCCTGCGGCTTTCGCCACGATCTCTGCCGCGCGCTTTGCAAGAATGCTGCGCTCCGTCCGGGTCACATAGTACTCGGGGATTCGCGTAATCTCATCGAACAGCTTGGATCCGGCCGCGTCATAGAACAACCAGGACGGCAGCCACTTGGGACGGGACCTGAGTCCCTCGTAAACCGCCGAAGCGATCTTGTCGGAAATGTGAATATTTGCTGGGGAAATTGGGGTCGTGGTCATGCAGCTATGTAGGATGCTCTCCTGTCTATGGGAGTTACTTTTTCGCCAATCGGATTCCGGAAAATTGCCATCTCGTTTCTGGTTGAAAGAAATTGCGATAGCTTGCTCGGATGTGCATCTGCGGAGTTGCGCATGAGCCGCCTCGCAACACCATCTGACCGCTCATGAATTTCCCGTTATATTCGCCCAGAAACCCCGCCAGCGGCTCAAATCCGGGGTACCCCAGGTACGCGCTTGCCGTCCACTCCCAGCAATCACCCCAAATCTGCGAAACGTGCTCACTACCTGACTGTGTGCGCGCCGGCCTGAGCCTTCCGGAGTCCACCAGATTTCCGTTCACCGCTCGGCCATCTGCCGCAACCTCCCACTCCAACTCCGTCGGCAGTCTCTTTCCCGCCCATCGCGCATAGGCATCAGCCTCGAAGTAGCTCACCTGGCTAACCGGCGCATCCCTCACCTCATCCAGACTTTTCTCACCCCGCAGCGTGAAGATCCGCCATCCCGCTTCCTCTTTGTTCCAGTAAAGGGGCGCCTTCCAGCCGTTCTGCTCGATCGCATCCCATCCCGCCGAAAGCCACAGCTCCGATCGCGTGTACCCGCCGTCGGCGATAAACTCCGCATACTCCGCGTTCGTCACCAGCCGGTTCCCCAAGGCATACGGCTCCAGCCATATTCGGTGCCGCGGCTGCTCATTGTCATAAGAAAAGCCGTCCCCGCCAAACCCCACCTCCACCAGCCCACCCACAAACTCCACAAACCGCAAAGGGTCCGAGTCTCCGACCTCGTACCGATCCTCCTCCAGGTACACAGGACGTAGCGGATTCGTGTAGAACCCATGCAGAACATCCGTCAGCAGTAGTTCCTGATGCTGCTCCTCGTGGTTCGCTCCCAGTTCGACCCGGCTCAGCACCTCCGGATTTGGACTCTCCTCGAGCAGCCTGCCCAGCTGCTCATCTACGTATTGCCGGTACCGCAGCACCTCATCCAGCCCCGGCCGTGAGAACGATGCCCTTAGCTTCTTCTCCGGAAATTCCGCAAAGGTCCGGTAATAGCTATTGAATAGCCACGGAAAATCTTCATTAAACAATCGGTATCCGGGTTGGAATTCCTTCAGAATGAATGACTCGAAAAACCACGCCGTGTGCGCCAGGTGCCACTTCGCCGGGGAGGCCTCCGGACACGACTGCACCATCATGTCTTCTGGAGTGAGAGGCTTACACAACTCGATCGTCCGCTCCCGGACACTTCTGAACCGCTCCGCCACCTCGGAATGCAATTTCGGCGCTGCCGTTGTGCTCATCAGTCGTTTCCTCGCTCGTTTGATCTCATTCTCTGGGATTCAAAACTCTTCCGTTTGATGCACTTCTCTGTCCGGTCTGCATCTATGCAACTAATCAGCTTGACGATGCTCTACACAACGGTGCTCTAATTCTGTGCAAGACGATGACGATGGTTTATCGCCTCAATTCCTTCGCAAGGAGGAAACATGAGCAGGTTCGATAACCGATCTCTCCACGCTTCGATCTGCATCGCAGCTCTGGCAAGTACATGTTCTCTGGCCATGTGTCAGTCTTCTACGCCTGTACCGCTCGTTGTTGCTCCTCAATCCAATGCGCAGAAAGCAGTTCCTCCTGAACCGAAACCTCAGCCGACGCCCGAACAGCTGGGAGACGCCCTCATGGCCCATCAACGCTATCAGGCGGCCATCGAGGCATACAAGAAAGCACCGCGAACCGAGCCGGCTGTGTGGAACAAGCTCGGCATCGCCTACCAGCTGATGTTTGACCTCACTGACGCGAAGCAGAGTTATGAGAAAGCCCACAAACTCGATCCCAAAAACTCCAACGTCCTGAACAATCTCGGCACCGTGTACGACGCCCTAAAGCAATATCGCAACGCCGAAAAGATGTACCACAAGGCCCTCAAGATCGAGCCCCACTCTGCTCTCATCCTCAAAAATCTCGGCACCAACCTTCTAGCCCAGCATAAATACGAGAAAGGATGGCAGCAGTACCAACTCGCTATCAAGTACGATCCCAACATCTTCCAGGACACTTCCCGTCCCCGCGTGGAGAATCCGGCCTCCGTCTCCGATCGCGGAGCAATGAATTACTACATGGCCCGAGGCTGCGTACGAGCTGGAATGCCGGAACGTGCCATCCAATACCTCCGCATGGCGCTCAACGAGGGATACACCAATCCCAAGAAGATAATTGCCGATGACGAGTTCGCCACCCTTCACGGCCTTCCTGCCTTCGAAGAGTTGCTCGCTTCCCAAACGCAGAAGCGCCAGTGATTCCGGATCGAGTCGTCCTCCGAGGCTTCCAATTCGTCTATTCACCTGAGGACATCTTCCGTCCCGATTGATCATGAACGTCCTTCGAGCCACCCTCGCCCTCGCACTCCTCCTCGCCTCTGCTGCACCCCTCTCCCGCGCAACGCAAGATGGACCGCAGAGCCCACCTCCGCCATCAGGCGAGCGCGGCCAGTGGGGCCGCGGCATGATCGGCGGGATGATGAGCCGCGGTGTTATGGGAACCGTCACCGAAATCGCTCCCGAGCTCTTCACCATCAGGACAGAATCAGGCGAACTTTACACCGTCCACTACAGCGTGAATACGCGTGTCATGAAAGCTCCTCCGCGCCCCGCAAACGGGGACGAACGGAGTGGAACCTACCTGGGTCTGCCAGTCCCCATCAAGGTCACCGACATCAAAATCGGCGACGCCATCGGCACGGCTGGCGAAGTAGACACAGCCACGAAATCCGTAGGCGCCGTCGCCATTTTTCAGATCGATCCCGAAACCGCCAAACGCATTCGCGAGATGCAAGCGAATTACGGCAAGACCTGGCTCATGGGCCGCGTCACCGCCATCAACGAAACCCAGATCACCGTCCAGGGCGGGCCCGACAACGCCACTCATACCTTCACCGCTGATGAAAACACCGCCTTCCGCAAACGTCGCGATCCCATCACCCTCGCCGACATCCAACCCGGTGACATGGTCCGCGTCCAGGGCGCCCTCAAGAACAACGCCTTCGTAGCCACATCCGTCGCAGTCATGGTCCCCAGCCCCGATCGCCGGAACCCGCCCGCTCCCCCGCAGCAGTGAGGTAAAGCAACACCCAACCTGCCAACTCGCTACAACGCCCGAAGCGCGGCGCGAACCCGCCAACTTTGTTCAAAAAATAACCCCGCTCATCCCGCTAATCCCACCCTTCATCCGCAACTTCCACCCCTCATCCGAATCGCCTGTGATTCCCGGCCGACCCCCTCTATCTTCTTCCCGAGAGCGAAAGCTCCGGAAAGGACAGCGCCCGATGAACACAACGGACGCCATCGTTAAGGTCGAACAGGTCACCCGCCGCTTCCCGCTCGATCACAACGCCGTCACCGCCCTCGACGGCCTCACTCTCGCCATCAACCGCGGCGAGTTCCTCGCCATCTCCGGCCCCAGCGGCAGCGGCAAATCCACCCTTCTGAACCTCATCGCCTGCATTGACAAGCCGACCTCCGGCCGCATCCTCATCGAAGGCACAGACACTTCCCTGCTTACGCCATCGCAAACCTCCGTCCTACGGCGCGAAAAGATCGGCTTCGTCTTTCAGACCTTCAATCTCATTCCCGTCTTCACCGCCGCCGAAAATGTCGAATACCCGCTGCTCGTTCAGGGCCTCGCCACCCCCGAGCGGCGTCGCCGCGTCTCCGAAGCCCTCGACAACGTCGGTCTTTCCGCGCGCGCCAGCCACCGCCCTGATCTCCTCTCCGGTGGTGAACGTCAACGCGTTGCCATCGCTCGCGCCATCGTCCACCGCCCCTCGCTCGTTCTCGCCGATGAGCCAACTGCGAATCTGGACACGCGCAACGCCACCCAGCTCATTGACCTCATGCGCGACCTCAACCACTCCCTCGGCCTCACCTTCATCTTCTCTACCCACGACCAACGCCTCCTCGAACACACCCCGCGCATCGTCCGCCTCACCGACGGCCGCATCGTCAGCGACACTCACTCGGAGATTCAAAGCCATGCTGAAGTTCTTGCAACTGGCGTTTCGTAACGTCTTCCGCAACCGCCGCCGCACTGTGATGACGCTGCTGATGGTCGGCGGAGGCGTCGCCGGACTTCTCCTCGTCGGCGGATTCTTCGCGTTCATGTTTCGCGGACTCCGTGAAAGCACCATCCGCAACGGACTCGGCCACATCCAGATCTTCAATGCCGAGCACTTCCGCCGCGACGAAGTCCACGTCCTCGACACCGGCATCAGCGATTGGCAGCACGTCGCCTCCAATGTCCGTTCCGCCGACCACGTGCGCGGCGTTGCTCCCCGCATCGAGTTCTACGGCATGCTTTCAAACGGCGTGAAGTCCTCCGTCTTCATGGGCAGCGCCGTCGATCCCGATGCCGAACGCGCCATGAGCTTCAGCCCACACCTCGCGTCGGGCCGTGATCTTGTCGAATCCTCCTCAGGCGAGATCGAAGCTCTCGTCGGCACTGGCGTTGCGCGCTCCATGAGTGTCAAAGTCGGCGACGGCCTCACCATCCTGGCCGTGACCGCAGACGGCGCACTCAACGGCATCGACGTGCAGATCGTCGGCATCGTCAACACCGGCTTCAAAGACCTCGACGACCGTTACCTCCGCATCACGCTTCCCTCAGCGCAGCGCCTCCTGCAGAGCGATCGCGTCACCAACCTCGTCGTCGGCCTCGATAAGACCGAAAACACTGACGCCGTCGCCGCAGCATTCACTCCTCGTCTCCGCGGCCTCTCGCAGGAGATGACGATGAAGAAGTGGATCGACCTCGCCGCCTATTACAGGCAGGTCCGCACCCTCTTCAGCGGGATTTTCCTCTTCCTCGGCATCATTGTCTTCTTCATGGTTCTCATGGCCAGCGTCAACACATTGCTCATGGCCATGATGGAACGCACCCGCGAGATCGGCACCATGCTCGCCATGGGGACCCCGCGCCCCTGGATCGTCGCTCTCTTCATGCTCGAAGCCACCATCACCGGAATCCTCGGCGCAGCCGTCGGTCTTCTCGGAGGCAATCTCATCGGCATCGCTCTCAATGCCTCCGGCCTTCACCTGCCGCCCCCTCCCGGCCTCAGTACTGAAATGGCATTTCGAGTCCTCCACGTCCCCGCATTGATGATCGGCTCAGCTCTCATGGTCGTCGTCTCGCTCGCACTCGCATCCATTCTTCCCGCAGTCCGCGCATCGCGCCTGCAAATCGCGGAGGCATTAGCCCATGTCTAGTTCAGAGATTCACCACAGTTCTGCAACAGCACACGAGTCTGGTGGTGCCGTCATTTTGAAGGGGCACGGCTTCAGCCGTGCCGAAAGATCGCCAAGGATGACTTGGGCTTTAGCCCCTGAGGGAAACCTCCCCTCGCACCAACAATTCGCTGCGCGTACCATCAACTTTTATCTCCGCACCTTCTTACTCGCCATCACCATCGCCTTCCTCGTCGCCTGGGCCGCACTCGGTCATGCCGCCGCACTACCCGACGCCACCGCCCTTCTCAAACGCTCCGACACCTACCGCAACGGCTGGCCCTCCTACACGCTCCGCGTCAAAATCACCAATTACGAGGCTGGCAAATCCGACGAAGAACATTTCTACGAAGTCTCCCAGAAGGGCACCGACAAGACCTACGTCGAATTCATGAGCCCGCGTGAAAAAGGCCGTCATCTCCTCATGCTCGGCGACGACATGTGGATCTACCTGCCCGACACCAGCCGTCCCGTTCGCATCACGCCGCTTGAGCGCCTTTCCGGGGATGCCTCGAATGGCGACGTCGCACGCACCAACTACGCGGTCGACTACTCCGCCACATACGTTCGCGACGAAAAGCTCGGCACAGAAAACTGCTACGTCCTGAACTTAACCGCCAAGCGCAAAGGCGCAACCTACCAGCGGATTGTTTACTGGGTCAGAATCGAAGATGCCCGTCCCATCCGCGCGGAGTTCTATCTGACTTCCGGCAAGCACATCAAGTCCGCCACCTTCGATGAGTACAAGGAATCCGGTGGTCGCCTGCTCTTGCGCAAACTCACCCTCTACGACGAAATCCGTCATAACTCGCACTCTGTTCTCGAATACTCGAACGCCGCTCCGCGCGACCTTCCCGACAAGCTCTTCTACCAAGGCCGCTCCGACCGCTTCTGAATATCGTTATCACAGACCTGCCGCGCAGATTGCGTCATCATCCAGCCAACCCGATCACCGAAAGGAGAACAACATGATCGGAATCCTCCACCGAAACCGCTGCCTGGCCATCCTGCCACTGCTCTGCTGTTCACTCTTCTTCGTCGTCTCCGCAGCCGCTCAAAACCAGAAGACAGGCAAACTTGTCGTCAAGGTAAACGGCATTCACAACGCTGAAGGCAACATCCGTGTCGCAGTCCGCAGCAGCGAAACCACCATCGCGGCCGCGCAGATCGTAGTCATCGATCCCAAAACCCTCACTGCCGAAGCCGTCTTCGACAACCTTCCCGAAGGTGACTACGGAGTCGCCGTCATTCACGACGAAAACAAAAACGAAAAGCTTGACTTCACTGATTTCGGCATGCCCCTCGAAGGCTACGGCCACTCCAACAATCCCGCAAAGCGCCAGGGCGCGCCCGACTTCAATGAAACCAAATTCGTCTTCTCCGCCCCAGCCACAACCATCAACATCAACCTCATCTACTGGCCGTGATCGCAACCCCCATGTTCCCGCGCGTGCTCATCCCGGCTCTCCTCCTTCTGCTGACCTGCTTCACCGCATCAGCTCAGGACACCCCTGCATCTACTGAAGAAAGACCCATGAGCACGCGCTATTCCCTAGCGGTCATCGATGACGCCACCTTCTACTCCGGTATACCCGCGCATACTCCAAACATCCTCAACCAGGTTCTTGTCGAACCGAACTTCGGCATCCGCTACCGAGACCGCTTTACCTTCTCTACCAGTCTCATTGGGCTTTCCGCCACCTACGATCACACCGCGTCTATCTTCCACGTCAAGGAAACTTACACCACTCTCTCCGCCGGCGACTTCGACTTCACGTTCGGTCGCAAAATGGTCCGCTGGGGCACTGGATATGCATTCTCCGCTGCCGGTGTTCTCGATCCTCCGCGCATCCCCACCAATCCAACTGACCGCCTCAACGTGAATCAAGGCCGCGACATGATCAAGGCCGATTGGGTCCGTGGACATCACGCGCTCACCTTCGCGTGGTCCACCGCCGCGCTTGCTCCGGCACACTCCACACTGCGCGACACCACTGCCTTCCGGTATAACGTTCTGGTGCGTGGCTTCGACACATCTCTGATTGCTGGAAACGATCGCGGCGGCGACTCCTTCGGCGGACTCACCTTTACACGCGTTGTCGGTCAAGCATGGGAAGTTCACGGCGAAGCCGTATGGCGTGAACAAGCCGCCGCGCTCATCGGCGCCAAATGCACCCTCCGTTCCGGCATCACCTTCATCGGCGAGTTCTACACCCCGCCCAACACCGCGTATTTCCGCGACATCTCGGTATCGCCGTCAGTCGGCCGCCAGCACTACGCCCTCTTCAATGCCGGCAAATCGCGCCTCCGCGAACTCCCCGGCTGGAAAGAGTGGGACGTCTCCGCTTCCATGGTCGCCAACCTGGACGACCGCAGCTTCGTCGCCGTCACCGACATCAGCCGCTGGTTCGGCACCCACTTCACCTCTTACATCCATCTTGAAGTCCCGCACGGCTCCGCCACATCCGACTTCGGCTCCGCTCGGTATCAGACTGCAACCTCCGTGGGAGTGCGATTCCACCTATGACAAGCACACCCACCCGACCGCACGATTCCTCTCGAAATTCCCACGGCAAGTCATTCGACGCCTTTAAGGCCTTCTGCAAAGAGATCTGGTTCATCCCGATCATCGCCGTCGTTATTGCAATCCTCATCCTCGTCATCGAGCACGCTCACGCGCAGATACTCGCCAAATTCTTTTCCTCGTTCATCTATGCCACCCTCATCGGCTTCCCCACGGCCCTCATCCTCAACTGGGTCGGATTCCACTACACCGAACGTTTTCCGCGCTCCATGTTCGTCATCTTCACGGGTGTTCTGCTCTTCACCGCAACGGCTGGAACCTTCCTCGGCGCAGCCATCATCAGATCGGTCGGCATCATACCGCCCGGCTTCTATGCACGCGAGGTCCGAGGCGCCTTACCCATCAGCGTCGTGATCACCCTCGCAGTTGGCCTCAGCGTCACTGCTTACGAGACTCTTCGCCATCGCCTTCAGGACGCCACGCTCCAGCTCCGCACCCAGCAGATGGAGCACGAACGCGCCAACAAACTCCTCGCCGAAGCGCGCCTCTCCTCGCTCGAATCACGCATCCATCCCCACTTCCTCTTCAACACCCTCAACTCCATCTCTTCACTTATTCCCACCGACCCCAAACGCGCCGAAGACACGGTTGGCAAGCTGGCCTCTCTCCTTCGCTTCTCCATCAACGCCAACCAGGCCAGCCTCGTCTCCCTCGATCAGGAACTCAAAATCGTTCGTGACTACCTGGAGATCGAATCCACCCGCTTCGGCTCGCGTCTGCAGTACGAAATCTCCGTCCCCGAAACTCTCGCCGCGGTGAAGCTCCCGCCGCTCGCCCTTCAGACCATCGTCGAAAATAGCATTAAGCACGTCGCCGCCCAGCGCACCTCAGCCGTATCCATCGCCATCGCCGCAACTCAACACACGAACATCTGCGAACTCACCGTCACCGACGACGGCCCCGGGTTCTCCCTCGCCGACATCTCCCCCGATCACGGCCTCGCAAATCTCATCGGTCGCCTCGAACTCCTTTTCGGTGAATCCGCCCAGCTCTCCGTCAAACGCGTTGACAACAAAACAGCCGTCACCATCCGCATACCCGCAAAAGAAGTCGCGCAATGACCGAAGCCCCTCCCCTTCGCGCCTTCCTCGTCGACGACGAGCCTCTCGCCCTTGAACGCCTCCAGCGCCTACTCGCCAAATTCCCTCAAATTAACATCACCGGTACCGCTACCGATCCCGCTACCGCCGTCACCGCTCTTAACAATGCCAATTCCACCGTCGACGTTCTCTTTCTCGATATCCAGATGCCCGGCATCAACGGCTTCGAACTCCTCTCCCGCCTCGCCGTCCAGCCCTTCGTCATTTTCACCACGGCTTACGATCAGCACGCCCTCCGCGCCTTCGAAACCAACGCCATTGACTACCTGCTCAAGCCCATCGAGCCCGAACAACTCGAGCGCGCCCTCAAAAAACTAGGCCGCCTCCGCCCCATCGCCAAGCCCGATTGGCAACAGAACCCCGCTCTTCCTCAATTACTGAAAGAATTAACCGCCTCACTGCGCGAGCCTCAGCCCGCGTATCCAACGCGCATCGCCTCCCGAGTCGGCGAGCGTACCTCGTTTCTCGCCCTCAACGACGTGAGTCATTTCATCGCGCAAGATAAGCTCACGTTCGCCATCGCCAACGGAAAAAAGCACTCGGTCGACCAGACCATCTCCGACCTCGAGCATCGCCTCGATCCCGAGCGCTTCTTGCGCATCCATCGCGCAGCGCTCGTCAACGTCGACTGGATTCACGAAGTCAACTCCTGGTTCGCTGGCAAAGTCGCCCTCACCCTGAAAGATTCCCTGCACACTCAGCTAACGGTAGCGAGAGACCGCGTCCGCACACTGAAAGACCGTTTGGGGATCTAATTCTTTACACAGACCTTAGGCCATTCCCCTTAGACAAGCGCGACAGACTTTTGCGCTGCCTTTGTCCTCAATTCGATCCGGAGTGATTTGAATCACATTCCCTGGCAATCGCACGTTTGATCCTGTAATCAGGTTGGGTACGGAGGAAGGATTCCTTCAAGACCAGGTTTCCAAACGAACTCGCTGTGTTATCAAGGGATTGAGGTCGGGAATGCGAATAGCGGTCATCGGAGGCGGAATTGCCGGGCTTGCAGCCGCCTATGAGCTCGAAAAAGCTCGAAGTGCGGGCGCGGAAGTTGAGTACACTCTTTTCGAGTCGCGGGAGTGTATCGGAGGTTCGCTCGCATCCGAAATCGTGAACGGCATCGTTCTGGAGCGAGGACCCGATTCCTTCCTGAGCGAAAAGCCCGCAGGAGCGGAGCTTTGCCGCGAATTGGGACTTGGTGATCAGCTGACGCCCTCGAGCGACGCAAATCGCAAAACATACATTGTGGTGAAGAACCGACTCGTTCCCCTGCCTGATGGGCTGATGTTCCTCATTCCGACCAAGCTGGTGCCAACAGCCCTCACGAGCCTGTTCAGCCCGGCAACGAAGATCAAGATGGCGTTGGAACTGCTGCATCCCCCACGGCCAAGCGGACAGGACGAATCTGTTGCAGCATTGGTCGAACGGCACTTCGGACGCGAAGCCGTGGACCGCCTCGCGGATCCGCTCCTCTCGGGAATCTATGGTGGTGATGCAACCCAGTTGAGCGCAAGAACCGTTCTGCCCAAACTCGTGGAGATGGAAACACAATATGGTTCTTTGACGCGCGGCATGCTGGCAGCGCACAAACAGATGCGAGCGAAGATGACTGCGATGCGCGCTGCGGCCGGAAACGGAAGCGGAGGACAAGGTAGCCCAAAACCAGCGGGACCGCGATCGATCTTCACCACGCTGAAAGGCGGTTTGCAGCAGCTTGTCGATGCGCTCGAGGGTCGGCTCAATCCAGCTTCGTTGCGAAAGTCCTCTGCGGTGAAGTCATTGGAACGCGCCGGGAACGGTTGGCGTCTGCAATCAAATCGAGGAGACGAGGTCTTCGATGCTGTGATCTTGGCTTCGCCAGCCTGGGTCGCGGGGAAGCTGCTCGCAACAACAGATGCGCTGCTCGGCGATGAGCTCTGTGGAATTCCCTACTCTTCTTCGATCACCGTGAATCTCGTCTTCGATGAGTCTCAGCTGGGACCACTTCCCGATGGATTCGGATTTCTTGTTCCCGCAGTTGAGGGTCGAGCAATGCTGGCCTGCACCTTCGTCCATCGGAAGTTTGCAGGCCGTTCACCGACGGGCAAGGCCATTTTGAGAGCGTTTCTAGGCGGCGCGAAAAACGAGGCGTTGCTCGATGAGAGCGACGAGGTGCTGATCGCGACAGTTCGGCGCGAGTTGAGTGAAATTCTCGGATCTCGCATCGTGGGTCCGCACATTCCCGCGGAAGCGACGCAGGTTTCGCGATGGCGGCGTGCGATGGCGCAGTATTCCGTTGGTCACCAGGATCGGATGAAGCGCGTGAAGGAGCGAGTCGCAAAGTTGCCGGGACTGAAGCTGGCCGGCAATGCTTACGACGGAATCGGAATTCCGGATTGCATTCGAACCGGAAGAAACGCGTCGAAAGAACTGATCGAGATGCAGGCGTCTTCCCACAAGTAGCAGATCTTGAATGCCCAATTGACAGTTCCAGCTCTTGCTTGAGTCACGAAGGATAAGCAACTTGATGGCCGCAGTAGAAGTTCAGAAATGAACGTAGTTGGTTCGCGTCGTGGGCCGCACTAAAAATCGCGCGGTGACGACGCCGAACAGGAATCCACCGACATGAGCGAGATAGGCTACACCGCCGGTGTGAACCCTGGCGACTGTGCCGAAGTTCAGAATCTGCATCAGGAACCAGAAACCGATGAGTAGAGCAGCGGGAATGAACGTAATGCGCACGAAGATCAGAAAAAAGATGACCGTTCGTATGCGATCCCGCGGATAAGTAACCAGGAAAGCGCCCATCACTGCGGCAATCGCTCCGCTCGCTCCGAGGCAAGGAACCCGCGCGAAGGGATCGCCGAGAATCTGACACATCATAGCCACCACACCGCCGATCAGATAGAAGAAAATGAATCGGCCCGTGCCCATTGCATCTTCGATTTCCCGGCCGAAAGCCCACAGATAAATCATGTTTCCAATGATGTGCATCCAGCTGGCGTGCATGAACATCGAGGTGAGGATTGTTATCCAGCTGTATCCGTGAACGATGCGGATGGGAACCACGGACCAGACCCAGACGAACCGGTCCCCGTACGTGAGCTCTTTCAGGAATACATATGCGTTGAGAATGATGATCGCAACCGTGGCGACAGCAAAGCGTCGCAGCGGCCGCGAGGCGTCGCCCAGAGGTATGAAACCACCCACTTACATTCCGCCTTTGCCGAGAAGAATACCGATTCCATATGTGACGGCGCCTTCGACCGCGCCGACAACTGTCATTTCCAGACCTGAAGACCACCAGGAACGAATGGTGATGAGGCTCTTGGCTGCTCCGACCGCGAAGTGGGCAATCAGCGAAACGATTGCGGCGGCAACGACTGCCGGAATTCCCTGCAGGAAAAAAAACGGAATGATCGGTATCAGCGCGCCGATGGCTGTGGAGATCGCGCCGGATGTGGCCGAAACCAGGGGATTCGAAAGTGCTTCCTCCGAGCTGCCCAAACGTTCGCCGGCGAGAGCACGCAGCATCTGGTCCGGGTCGCTGGAGATATGGTTGACCATATGGTCCGCATCCGCTTCAGGCAGACCCTTAACCTGGTAGTAGAGCGAAAGCAACTCGCGTGCTTCGGGTCCGTTCATCCGGATCGCTTCGCGCTCGCGTTCGATCTCGGCGTGGTAAATCTCCTGTTCGCTCTTAGCGGCGAGATAAGCACCGGATCCCATCGACAAGGAGGACGCGATCATGCCCGAAAGTCCCGCAAGAAGGACATATTTACTATCGCCGGCCGTTGCACCGGAGACACCGGAGACGATTCCGAAGATTGCCCCCAAGCCGTCATTGACGCCGTATATGGCATCCCCGATCCATGCGCCGGGTTGCTTTCGGCCCTGGTTGCGTTTAGCAAGCAGTTCGTCCAGAACGGCTTTGGGATCGACTCTGGGCGCGCCAGCGGAAGCCTGATAATGACCGCGAAGCAGCGAGCCTAGTTCGCGATGATGGTCCTTTTCATCCTCGATGACGTGTTCGAGAATGGCGAGGGAGCCTTCGTCGCCGAGTTCCTTGAGCTGAGCGCCATATTTGGCTACATCGCGGCTTTCTTCGATTTCCAGGCGCCGCAACGCCATGCGGACGCCTCCAGCGCGATTGGCGAAAGAGTCAGCTTCGCCGCCCGGAGAACCCTTGTAGACAGGTTCGGAGCCGCCGAGTTCGATGATGCGACCTTTCCAGAGAGCCGCATGTTCCCACTCAGCGGATGCGAGGTGACGCAAGACCTGCGCGCGAACAGGCTCTGTGTCCCGATCGGCAAGGGCGTTATAGGTGTGATAGCCCTCCATTTCGGCCTGCCAGTTAGCCTCGAGGGCAGCAAGAACTTTCTTCAATTTAGCGCTGCTCAACGTGCTCGTAGCCATGAGGCACTCCTTGCTCTTTCTCGAGGATAAGGCATTTTGGTCTGTAAACGGATACGTGCGTGCAGCTGTCGAAATAGCCAGGACGCATTCGATTGTGATCAGAAAACGTATGCTGCAAAAACGTTTTTTGCCTGATCTTCTGCGTCACTTCCCCAATCCGGGGTTTTACGTATAGTGTTGTGTGCAGCAATTTGCCGGGAGCCTGGAGTTGCCGGCAATCCCCAGCGCAAACAAGCTAGTTCCAAGCAAGCGCCAAGGTGAAAAGGCGCACATAAACCACCCTAACCGGGTGCATTTTTTCAGGAAGCAAGGGAGCAAACAACGTATGGCAACTCGATCGACGCCGGCAACGGCTGCAACGACGCCGAACTACACCGGGCCATTCATTACCGTAGCTGTGCTGTTTCTGATCTTCGGATTTATCACCAATCTGAACATGGCACTCGTACCGCATCTGCGCAACATCTTCACGCTCCCTTATGCATGGGCGATGCTGGCAGAGTCGGCTTTCTTCCTCGCGTACTTTGTATTCTCCTCACCCACCTCAAAGCTGATCGAAACAATTGGATACAAGCGCACGATGGTGGTTTCGTTGTTTATTCAGGTTGTCGGGTGCCTTCTCTTCGTTCCCGCAGCTAAGCTCGTGAGTTTTCCGCTTTTCCTTACAGCGGTTTTCATAGTTGGAGCAGGTGTAACGGCACTTCAAACGGCGGCTAATCCCTACGTCGCCATTCTTGGGCCGGAACACAGCGCGCCGGTTCGGTTGACATTGGCGCAGGCTCTGAACTCATTTGGGGGGGCTGTTGCGCCAATCATCGCGGGCCATTACATCCTTACTGATCCGGCGAAGATGGCGTCTCAAGCCGCCGTGGCAAACACCGTTCGCGGACCGTACATTGCAATTGCGGCTGGCTTGCTGATCCTCGGCATAGCAGTAGCTTTCATGCATCTGCCTCACATCTCGTCAACGCGCGAATTTCGTCCTGGCAAAGAAGGCGACTCGATCCTTACACGCAGCATATGGAGCTATAGTCATACGGTCCTGGGGGCGGTCGGCATCTTCCTTTACGTAGGCGTCGAAGTCGGACTAGCATCCATCGCTGTGAATTTCTTCCTTGGTCAAGGCATCAACGAGCAGACTGCTGCGAGAGTTGCTCACTTCTTCGACTCGCTGGGTGGATTAGGACATTTGGTCACGAAGCTTTTTGGTCCTTGGACCATGGTTGGTATCGCGGCAATTCTCGTTTCGCTCTACTGGTTTGGAGCACTGATAGGCCGATTGCTTGGTTCGTGGATGCTAACCAAGATCAAGTCAGGCAAGTTGCTTGCAATTTTTGGAACGCTCGCATCGCTGATGATTCTTGTCTCGATGATGACCAGCGGACAGGTGGCGATCTGGAGTCTGGTCCTCTGCGGATTCTTCAACTCCATTATGTTCCCGAACATTTTTGCGCTCGGTATTGCCGGTCTTGGACCGATGACGAGCAAGGGTTCGGGACTGATCATGACTGCTGTTGTCGGCGGCGCGGTTGTCCCCCTCCTACTGGGAGCGGCGGCAGACAAGATGGGGATTCAGCACGCGTTCTTCATCCCGCTCATCTGTTACCTGTTCATTGCGTATTACGGTTTCGCTGGGCACAAGCCGTCGCGGGCGGTCACGGCTTAAGCAAAGCGGAGCGCAGGTGGATGTTTGAATGCCCTTTGGCTTTAGCCGAAGGGCATTCGCTTTGGAGAGCGATGTTGCCGCCAACGGGCGATGCTTCCGGTTCAAAATGTCAGCTATCCGCCCGGTCTGTACCGTACAAGACCCCTCCCCCCGTACTGATGTAGTGTTTTCAGCGGTTTACGGGAAGAGAGGGCTCTAACCTATTGATTCTATTAAACTTGATCTCTAAAATAACGTATCCAAAGGACTTAGCTATGCCTTGTCCCCCCCGAGCGTTTGACGCAAGCGCATGAGAGATAGACGACTTAGCCACACACTCCCATGAAAAGGAGTTGCGTTGGCACATTCCCCGGGAAAATTGAACATCCCGGGCACGAGCATCAGTATGCAATTTTCGGGCGGAACTGCCTGCAAAAGGCCGCAGTGTGGCTTCGCTTTCGGAACTAATAGCTTGGGGCGACCACGAGGTGCCAGGCTCTTGACGTTATCAAGCGTGGTGGGCGACGGACGCAGGCCGCAGGGCTTCGGAATGGCTGAAAAAGGCGAGGCCGGTGATTCCGATCGCCGAGAAGAGCATGGACGAGAGAAAAATGCCGATGATGGCGACAGTGCCGGTCATGGAGTATTCGAGGATGACAGTGTCGGCCACGAAGAAGGGAACGCTGAACCCAAGGAAAAGCGCGCTGGAGGTCAGTGCCCATTGCCGCGCGGACGAGCGGCCATTTCTCAGTGTCCACCAGGCGATTCCATTGACGATAGCCAGAACGGGTGGCATGAAGAGGATGGCTTCGCGCATGAGGATGAGGACTGCGCCGATGAGATCAAAGTGAGAACGCGAGGTGGCGTGCGGAAAAGGAGCGCGAACGATCGCGGGGAGCATGAAAACGAAGACCAGTACAAAAACAAACGCAGTGTATGCGAACAGCTTGCGGAGGATTTTGATTTCGGTCATGCATTTCTCATTCTTCCCGGATGGGGCATCTCCGGGATAGGAGTGACTGTATCCCAGCGACAGAGAAGGCCGTAAATAGAGAATGAGGTTAGAAGCCTGTCGGCAGTACTCATCAGCCGAAACGATGGTTGGGAAGGTTGATTACTTCGGAGGGATGCGAGGGAACGCAGTGCGGCCCTTGAGGCTGCAAACGACAGCAGGGAATCGATAGGTCGATTCCCTGCTTTGAAGGCTTCTCGATCGAACGCGGTTGGGACAGACCGATTGGGCCGGATGGGCTCTATGCTGCCTGCGGGGGATCGTCGTTATCGCTCCGGCCGCGATTTCCGTCGATCGCGACAAGCTGCGGCTGGTTGCGGGGCGTACCCCACCCATCGCGGAGAACCTCAGTGCGCACGGACCCGTTGGCGTTGATACCGTTGAGAATACAAACGACTTTTAATTTGAATAGCTGCATATATCTACACCTGTTCAATGGGATGCGGTGGGAAGCGCGGATCGTTGTATTTGCCAAGAATTTGTGAGGCGCAATTGATTGACTGCGGAAATGCGGGTGATGAAGCAACCTCGGTACCCCTGCGGAGCGGGGAAAACGATTTCGCGACAAAAGATCTAACTATGAGCATCCGGTTTACGTCTAGACTGAAGGCTCAAGATCGGAGGATGGATGCGATCTCATCTGATCCTTTGCGGTTGCGCATTCCTGACGATTGCCATTCAGCCAATCCGTGCGCAGAACACTCCAAACACAGACGGGCGGGGACCTACGCTGCGCAGCACTACACGTGCGGTGGTTGTGGACGTCGTGGTCGCAAAGGGCGACGCGCCTGTGATCGGGCTCGGCAGACAGCAGTTCGAAGTGTTCGAGGATGGGAAGCCGCAGACGCTTGACTTCTTCGAAGAGCACTCGGCGAAGGACTTGCCGAGCGGAGAGCTTGCGCCGCTGCCGAAGATGCCCGCGGGAATCTACACCAATGTGCCGCCTGCGCCGACGAACGATTCGGTCAATGTGCTGCTGTTGGACGCATTGAATACGGATAAGGATGATCAGATTTATGTGCACAACCAGATCATTCAGTTCCTGAAGACCATGCAGCCCGGGACACGTGCGGCAATCTTCACGCTGTCGTCACAGCTGCGCATGGTGCAGGGCTTCACCACCGATTCAACAGCGCTTCACAAGGCGTTGAATGATCCAGCGTACGGAGTAGCGCCGGTAAAGCCGGAGGAGTCCCGGTCGCTCCACGACAAGATCTCCGACGCGCAACATATCGAGACGATGGTCATGATGAACAACGGCCATTGGACAGAAGGGATCTCGGCGATTCAATCATTCGCGCGAGTTTGCAAATCAGCAGGCAGAGGAGCGTGTTGGGATGACGCTGGAAGCTCTGCAAGCGCTGGCTCGTTATCTGGCGGGAGTGCCGGGACGGAAGAATCTGATCTGGTTCTCGACTTCATTCCCGGTTTCAGTATTTCCGCACATCGGAGAGAGTCAGCGGCCGAACCAGCTCAATGTCGACAACATACGTGAGTACGGCAGGGCGGTTCGCGAGACCGCCGACCTGCTGACGACCTCGAAGATTGCGGTGTATCCGATCGGCGCGGAAGGAGTGATGTCCGAGCACATTGCCGAGGCAAATGTATCTCATCTCACCGACTACGAAGGGAGTGTTGAGGGAAACAATACAGCCGCAGAGATGAAGCAAGGGTGCGTGCCCTGCTACGTGCACGAGAACGGCGCACGATCGGACAAGATCATGGCGATGGAGCAATTGGCCGAAGACACAGGCGGCAAGGCTTTCTTCAATACCAACGACCTGAACGCCGCAACGCAAAAAGCTATCGCCGATGGAGCGCACTACTACACCCTTGCGTACACCCCGAGCAACAAGAAGATGGATGAGAGCTACCGGCGCATCGAGGTCAAGGTCAAGGACGCAAAGTATCGGGTTGCGTACCGGCACGGCTACAACGCGGATGACGTAGCCAATCCAGCGAACGAGAAAAAGGATGACAATCCTCTACATTCACTGCTGATGGCGGGGATGCCGGAGGCCACGCAGATTCTGTTTGCGACGCGGGTGCTGCCGGTGAGCCCGCAGCCGGCGTCAAATTCTCCGCACGCCGGAGAGAATGCCAGGCTGACGGGAGCGACGACACGATATTCGGTCGATTTCATGATCCGGTGGACGGATGTGAAGCTCGATGCGCAGGCGGATGGATCTCATACGGGCAAGATCCAGGTTGAACTGCTTGCCTACGATCGCGACGGCAATGCGGTGAACTGGGCGGGCGCGACGGAGGTGATGAATCTGAAGCCGGATCTGTACACCGCCATTGAGAAGTCGGGCCTGCCGGCACATGTGGAACTGGATCTTCCTTCGGAGAAGGATGTGATTCTCGAGGCAGGTGTGTACGACTGGGAGACGGGGAAGGCGGGTACGATTTCGGTGCCGTTGCCGGTGAAGGATCGAGTTACGATGGCGCAGCGGGTGGCGAAGAAGTAACCGCAGCTGATCTCAGATAGGCGACCCGAATGTGAGTCAAAAGCAACTGCAGGTCTCTCGACTCCCTTCGGTTACTTGGGATGACGGTCTTGGTTGGATGTCGGAAACAAGGTCGCGCACGACGATTGTGGTCCGTCGCACGCGATTTGATTGTCGATTAGAAGTTGAACGTCACTTTTCCTGTGACGCTGCGAGGGGGCACGTAGTGCGTACCGCTGAAGGTTGAAAGGAAATTGTAGAGCGCGTACTCATTGGCGACGTTTACCGCGGTGAGGTTCAGGTCGACTTTGTAGCGGTCACCGTTGAAGAGATTATTTTTGCCGAGCGAAACGTCGAAGAGATTGCGTGGCGCAATACGCGGCGGATTGAGATCGTTATTGCCGGTTCCGGGTTTGGGAATGCGCAGCAGCGATGAAGTGAACTGACCCGCGGGGCAGATGCCGGGCAGCGGATTGTCTGGCGTCGCCTTCTGTCCGTTGCAGACGAGCCCGGCCTGAAACTGCTCGTCGGCGCTGAGCGAGGCCAGATTCACGTAGGGCTGGCCGTTGATGGTGAGCGAGGTTGCATCGCAGGCACTGTTCGGATCATTGGAGAGCGGGTTATAGCAAGGAGCCTGACCAGCCACCTGGCCGGAGTCGTAGCGCCAGTTGAATCCACCCCAGATACCGTTGAGTGTCTTGCCGCGAGCAAACGTGTATTGCACGTGCGTGGTCTGGTTGAAGCGTTCGTCGTGATCGAGGCGGAAGGGGAAGCCGGTATGGCCCACGGTCGCGCCGGCTCCTGCAACCTGCGGAGGATAGACCCGCGCGGAGACGGATGACATAACCGAGTATGCCGTCAGGTTGTGGAAGTTGGGCATATTCACGTGAAGCGCGTAGCCGGGGATCTTGGAGTTGTGCCAGTCGATTGGAAACGTGATGGGAGTATTGCCCAGCACGCTGAAGTCGAATGCGTTGTGGGTGTATTTCCAGATGTACTCACCGCTGAAGATGAAGTGCTTGCCCAGAGCTTGCTCGAGTCCGGCGTGAAATTCGTTGCGGAAGCCGGGAACCTCGGCCGTTGATACACCCGCAGTGCAGGAGAGCAGCGGTGCAAGCACGGCGTTTGCGCATCCTTCGCTGGAGAGCACGAGATTCTCGTTGAAGGGCGTTTCTAGCGTGCGCGCGTAGGAGAGGCGGAGGACGGTGCCGGTTGGCTTCACAGTGTAGGCGCCGCCGAGGCGGGGCTCAACCTGCGTGGCGCTGGTGAGACCGTTGTAGATGTCGCCGCGCAGGCCGAGGTTCCATTGCCATTGACCGGCTTTGATCTGATCTTCGATGTAGAGTGCTGTTTCCTTGATGTCGGCGCGACCGCGATACCCGTAGTAGGTTCCGCCGCGGGTGAAGTCGTACGGAGCGAGGACTGGGAGGTAGTCAGGATTGGCGACCGCGCCGCCGGATACGCACTGCGACGGATCGATATAGCCAGGGAGGGGGGTGCCATCGATGGCAACACAGGGCGCGTTGTAGGTAGCTTCAATAATGCCGAGGCTGTCGTTCTCTCGAAGGAAGGTGTGAGAGAACTGGAGTCCGGCTTTTACGGTGTGGATGCCGTGCGCATAAGAGACGTCGGTGTGCAGGCCGGCGTTGGTGAGGGTGCGGTTCTGTGCAATGGACGAGGTCTGCAGATTCGGCGGCCCGAGATCGGCGAGCGGGTTGCCGCTGGGGTAGTAGTTGTAATCGTCGTGGCGGACGAAGGCGCCGAAGTTGAAAACGGAGTTGTTGTTGATGATGCGGGTGTACGCGGGCGCGATGTTGTAGGTGCCAATCTTTGAGCGCTGATCTGTGTCGCCAACTGTGCCGAAGGTCGGAGCGGCCGTGGCGCCTCCGGAGAGGACGTTCCGGACGTTGACGTTGTCGTAGGCGTTTGGGTTCTGGAACCAGGAGCGGCTGTAGTTGAGGTCGAGGTGAACGGAATCGGCCGGAGTGAAGCTGTAGTCGATCCGGTCGAAAACGTTCCCTTCGTTCCCCTTGTCGTGGAAGACGGAGAACTCGGGCGGATCGAGGAAGCGACCGGTATTGAGGCCGTCGATCTCGAAGAAGTCGCCCCACTTCTTGCCGCCATATGAGAGATCGAATCCGGCAGTACTGGTGCCAAAGGCTCCATAGGAGGCGTAGAGGCTGCCCGTGGGCTTGGTGACTCCCTGGCCGGAGCGGGTAGTGGCTACGATGACGAGGCTTGTCTTGTCGCCGTATTCAGCGGGCGGTGCGCCGGCGATAACTTCGAGGGACTGGATGGAATTGGACGGCAGCTGGTTGGAGAAGGTCTTGCTTTGCTGGTCGGTGATTGCCTGTCCGTCAACAGAGAATGAATTGGATGCGTGGTCGCCGAGGCCGTGCGCCTGCCCATTGGAGTCAGCGGAGACACCGGGCGTGGTGGCGGTGACGAGAGAGCTCAGGGAGGAGGTTGCACTTTCCAGGGGGACCTTGGCGAACATGTCGCGGTCGACGTCGGTGTGGAAGGTGGGATCGGTTTCAACGGCGTCGGTACTGTTGGCTTCGACGGTCACGGTGGAGGCGGCCGCTTCAATTTTCAACACGAGGTCGAGGCTGATGCCGATAGCGGAGCGGAGAACGATGTTCTGCTTGAGGGCGGAGAAGCCGGGAGCGGAGACGGCGACGCTGTAGTTGTTGAAGGGAACGTTCGCGATTTCAAACTGACCCGTGGCGTCGGTGGTGACGGTGCGATTGAATCCGCTGACGGAGTTGTTAAGGCGCACTGTAGCTCCGGAAATGACGGCGCCGGAGGGGTCCGTGACGGTGCCGCGAACCGGCGCGGCATTGCCGCCCTGTGCGGCGTGTGCGGCCAAGGCTGCGCAAAGGAATCCCGCAAGCGGAAGAATGCGAAGTAGTCTGCCTGAAAAAGACGGCATTAGAAGAAAGCCTCCAAGGTTGACTGAGAATGCTGAAGCTCGCGGAAAAGGTGCAGAGCTTAATCAGTGCAACGAGGCATCGCCCAACAGGTGGTTCAGGCCAGGTGATTTTCAATGAACCCCAAACGGGGAGGAACGAATGAATTGAGGCCGAACCTTGAAAGGAGCGATGCGGACTAGCAGGCTGGGGGAGGGCGAATGAAGAGCTGGCGCTGCCATTGAGCGCGAACAGGCTTCACTTGCACCAGCGGCACGCACGCCTGCATCTCGACAAGGATGATCAGGGCGGCTGCGACGGCGACCGGCGCGGCGGTGTGCAGCACTACGCAGATGGGGCAGTGGTCGGCGTCAGTATTGACTGAGTGAACGTGGGCCACCTGGATAAAGGTGAGCAGGGCAAGCAGAGCCAGACACACCAGCACCACCACGTAAGCCGTAGGCCTCGCGGGGCGGCTGATGCGCATCCATCTGTGAAGTCTGGTCAAACTTAAATCTTCCTGCAAGAAGGCCCTGCAACAAGGATACACATAGTTGGATGCGGAAGGCCCAGAGATGTCACAAGGCGGGTTGTAGCCGAGGTAATCGACGCAAACGGGGCCAGTCGAAGAACGTCTAAACTGTTGGGCGGTGAAGGATTTCGGGCGTATGGGAAGAATGTGGGCAGCAGCGGTGGCGCTTGGAATGGTTGCGGCGATGGTTTCGGTTGGCGCGCAGGAGCCGCTGCCGGAGCACAAGCAGGTGATCAAGCCGGATGCACCAGGGCTGGCGCATAATCATCGGCTGATTCTCAAGGACGGCAGCTACCAGGTAGTTCGCAAGTACGAGGTCGTCGGCGAGCGGGTGCGGTACATGTCGATGGAGCGTGGCGGGGAATGGGAGGAGTTGCCCTACTCGCTGGTGGACTGGGATGCCACGAAGAAATGGGAAGCCCATCACACCGGGCCCTATGACACGTCCGGAGCGTCCGATGCAATGAAGGAGGCAGCCGAACTCGACAAGGAGGAGGCCGCCGAGCGGGACGACCAGAAGGCGCGCATGCCGCAAGTCGCAAATGGGCTCGAACTTCCCGATCAGGATGGCGTGTTTGTGCTCGATACATACCAGGGCACACCCGAACTTGTGGAGCTGAAGCCGTCAGATCTGAACCTCAATCAAAGGAGCCGAAAGGGTCTGGCTACATTGAATCCGCTGGCCGGCGAGAACGCTTCAATCGAGTTGCAGGGCGCGCACGCGAAGGCGCATCTGCACGTGAATGACCCCGCGATCTATGTCTCGCTGGAAGGCCGGGATGATGTAGAGCAGGTGGTATCGCACGCCATGACGGTGAAGACCGCTGGTGCTCAGGAGGTCGCGCATCGGGTGCACGGCGCTCATTCGCCACAGTCGGGGTTTGCAATTGTGAAGGTGGATGAGCGGCGCGAGGTGCGCATCATCGGCGGGATTCACGTGAGCCCGAGGGGAAATGTGACGCAGAGCGAAGACGTGATCCCGACCAAGGTCGAAGTGGTTCCGGGCAAGCACTGGCTGAAGCTGACGCCGGAGGTCACGTTGAACGTGGGCGAATATGCGCTGGTGGAGATCATTTCGCCTTCAGACATCAGCCAATCCGTGTGGGATTTTCGCGTGGACCCGCGGATGGGGGATAATCCCGGGTCGTTGGGGCCGATTCTGAAGTAACTGCGTCGCCTTTATGGGGCTTCGCGACGGGAGAGCTTCGCGCGGCGTTGTTCCCACTCTTCACTGGAAAAGATGCGGGGGCCGACTTCGATGAGGCGCGGCATCATGTTGAAGACCGCGACGCGGTTCCAGGGCTTACCTTCCCGGGTGCGGAAGCCTTTCTCATTGAGATCGCTGACGATCGCCGAATAGGAGAAGTCCTGGGCGAGCAGATCCATCATGAGCAGGAGAACCTTGTTTTCGTGGGGATCAACCTCGAGGCGTTTGCAATCCTCGGAGATGCGGAGGCCAAAGGGGATGTCTTCGGAGTAGGCGCCCTCCGAAGGCGTTTCCGAGTCGGGCAGCTCGCGCCGCCACTCGATGGATATCATCTGCCATCCGGCTGCGGTGCGCTGCCGGATCACGTCCGAGCTGAAGGGCTCGGCAACCACGTCACGAATGCGCTCGAAGTAAGCCATAGGAGCCTCCGAAAACACTACATTGCAGTAGCCAGGAGCAATTCCGGGGCCAAGGCTGCCGCAGGTTCGGCTGTCGGCGAAGATTGAATCGGAATGAGTTGGTCTGTACTTGCTGTCTTGGGCGCCTGCGGAATATGGCCGTTTCTGGAATGCGATGTCCGCTAACGAACAAAGGACGAGTGGGGATGGTGTGCACTAATTCGCGGCGGACTGATTACGAAAAGATGTGTTCCTCAAGGGAAAGAAGATTGCTACAATTCAGCTTTCCAAGGGCAAAATAGAAGCGGCATTTGGGGACTGGAGCGCTCGCACGGCCGAAGAACTGCAACCATGATCGATTACTACGAGTTCCTTCAAATCAGTCCTCATGCGGATGCTGAGACCATCCACCGGGTATATCGCTACCTGGCAAGCCGCCTCCATCCTGACAATCCGGAATCGGGCGACCCCGAGATGTTCCGGATGTTGAAGGCAGCGTACGACACGCTATCAAATCCATCGCGCCGGACGGAGTACGATGCCGCGTGCCGGAGAGAGGCGACCGAAGAGACCCCGCTTTCAAATTCCATCGACTTTCTGGACAGCATCGAAGGTGAACAAAATCGGCGAATCGCGCTGCTGGCAGTGCTTTATTACAAGCGCAGGGCAAATCCCCGGTTTCCCGAGGTATCGCTGGCGGAGATCGAGAGGCGCATGGGTTTCCCGCGCGATTATCTGGACTTCACGACCTGGTATCTGACGAAAAAGGGATATGTGAGCCGGGCGGACAATTCGGACTTTTCGCTGACTGCGGAAGGCGTGGACTACATCGAGTCGCAGCGCGGAAATCTGCCGGTGCTGAACAAACTGCTGACGGACGGTACGCGCATTGCGGCAGCAGCCACACGGAAGCAGGGTCCCGACGGAAGAAGCGGCGGAAACGGCGCGGGCGGCAGCAAGAAACCCATTATTCTGCCGAATTCCGATGCTATCTGGCTGGATCGACGCCAGGGTAACGGCGATCGCAGGAACAGGGTTGCTGACCCGCAACAGATCGCGTATGAGCGCCGGACGGGATCGCGAGATCGGCGCGTGAGTACGACTGACCGCCGGAAGACCAGGCATGACCGGCGTGCTTACGCGATTATGAACACCGGAACAATTCAGTAGCGATCCCGCCGCTTCGGTTATCGTCGCGAGCTTCCTCCCAGGAGCGATCCGAGCACTCCTCGTATGATTTGACGGCCCACGGTGCTGCCAATGGAGCGCGCGGCGCTCTTCACCATCGCCTGCGCGACGGTTTCGCGGCGCCCTGTACCGCCGCCGAGCACTCCCCCCAAAACAGAACCGGCCTCTTGAAGCCAGTCCCCATGGCTTGCGGCAGAAGTCTGTGCGGGTGTGGATTGCGGAGCAGTTGCAACGGGCGAGTTGGCTGTGGCTGGCGAAGATTCGACCTTTCCCTTGAGCTTTTCGTAGGCGGAGTCGCGATCGACGGACTGCTCGTAGACGCCGGCGATGACGGAGTTGCGAATGATCTCCGCGCGCTGATCGGGCGTGATGGGACCGATCTGGCTGTGCGGCGGGCAAATCATCGCCCTGTCGACCACGCCCGGGATCCCCTTTTCATCGAGAAAGGAGACCAGCGCCTCGCCGACACCGAGCTGCGTAATCACCTCTTCAACATTGAGTTTCGGATTGGAGCGGAATGTCTGTGCGGCGGCTTTGACGGCCTTCTGGTCGCGGGGTGAAAACGCACGCAGCGCATGCTGCACGCGGTTGCCAAGCTGGCCGAGAACGGTTTCGGGAACGTCGATGGGGTTCTGGGTGACGAAGAAGACGCCGACGCCTTTGGAGCGAATGAGCCGGATGACCTGCTCGATGCGGGATTGAAGAACGGAGGGCAGATCGTTGAAGAGAAGGTGCGCTTCATCGAAGAAGAAGACGAGCTTTGGCTTTTCTGGATCGCCGACTTCCGGAAGCTTCTCGAAGAGCTCGCTCATCAGCCAGAGCAGGAACGTTGCGTAGAGTTGCGGAGACTGCAGAAGCTGATCCGCAGCCAGGATGTTGACGACTCCACGGCCCCGGCTGTCCACCTGGAGGAGATCTTCGATGTTGAGCGCGGGTTCACCGAAGAACTGATCGCCTCCCTGCTGCTGGAGCGCAACCAGGCCGCGCTGGATTGACCCGACGCTGGCGGCAGAGATGTTGCCGTACTGGGTCTGGTAGTCTTTTGCAGAACTGGCGACGTGCTGCAACATGGCCTGAAGATCTTTCATGTCGAGAAGCAGCAGGCCCTGGTCGTCTGCGATCTTGAAAACAAGGGTAAGGACGCCGGTCTGAGTGTCGTTCAGGTTGAGGATGCGGCTCAGGAGCAGCGGTCCCATCTCGCTCACGGTAGCGCGCACGGGATGGCCCTGCTTCCCGAATACATCCCAGAAGACGACGGGGGTACCGGCAAATTGCCAATTGCCGAGTCCGAGAAGTTTCAAACGCTCGTCGATTTTGGGGGAGCTCTTCCCGGGCTGGCTGATGCCGGACAGGTCACCCTTCACGTCCGCGGCGAAGACGGGGACTCCAATGCTGCTCATGGCTTCGGCCATGACCTGCAGAGTCACGGTCTTTCCGGTGCCGGTGGCCCCGGCAACGAGACCGTGACGATTGGACATCCCGGGCAGAAGCGATAGCTCGTCAGTTCCTTTAGCGATTACCAGCGCGTCGATCATTGTTTGGAGCCTCCTGTCGATGTGGCCTGGGCGAGCTGATCTCTCACACCCACGACATTGATTGTGCCAAATGGGGACGGGATAAGCATGTTATGTGGGGCAAGAAACCTCGAAGCCAGGAATCGGCTCCCGGCGCTGCCAGATGACGCAGGCCAAAGAAAAGCCCGGACCGGTCTGGTCCGGGCCTTGGATGTGCTGGAGAAACTCAGAATTTGAAGTGAGCTTCGAGTTCGACCGTCCTGCCGCTGAGTACCTTACTGGCGCGGCCGAAATGAGGATCGGTGATGGCGTTGACAGGAGAGAAGAGGTTGAGCTGATTGAACAGATTGTAGGCGTTCGCACGAAGCTCGAGCCGCGCGCTTTCGCCAAGGACTTTCATTTTCGGGAAGCCAAAGGCCTTCACGCCCGTGAAGTCTGTGCTGAAATAGCTCGGGCCAAAGAAGTGGTTCCGGCCAATTCCGGGAGCCGTGGGCAGAGATGCGGGAGCCGGTGCTGTTCCGTCCGTCGGCCATGGTGTTCCGGCAGGCTGTGCGGGAATGGCGAAGTAGTAGGTCGGGTCTGGATTTGGAAAGTAGCCCCGGGGTTGTTTGAAGGTATCGGTCGACTCGGATTGGATGACATTGTGCAGGTAGGCAGTCGGTCGATAGCTGCACGCGCCGCTGGTGCTGGTGACCGCACAGGCATCGTTATAGACCGGATTGAATGGGAATCCGGAATGGAGGTTCATGATCCCGCTGAAGGTCCAGCCGCCGATCACCTTCTCGAGGAAGTTGTGATTTCCGCGAAACAGAACGGGAGACCACTGACCCCACACCTTGAACATGTGGCGAACGTCGTAGTCTGATGGCCCCCAGTTCGTTCCGGGGAGGAACTGATAGTCCGGTTCCGTGTACGGTCCCGAGCTATTGTCGAGTGACTTGGCCCAGCGGTACTGGATGTCGATTTCGTACTGATGCGAGAACTGGTGCTGTAACTCGGTCTGGAGGGCGTTGAAGTTGGAGTTGCCGCTGTCTTCATACCAGTCAACGAAACTCAGTTTTGGGTTGTAAGCCATCTGCCCGGCAATCACGGCGGCCGCCAGCTTGTTGTTGAGGTTGTACTGCAACGGGAGGTGGCGGCCGGTGCTTCCATCGTAGCCAATGGTGGCTACCCAGCGACCGCCCATGTTGTATTGCGCCTCGAGCGAATAGCGGGCAAGACGAGCGGTCGGCAGATCCGAAGGCAATCCAGTAACGTTGAGCTGGACGTTCGCAGTAGGCAGGTTGTCGGGACCGAACGTCGTGATTAGGTTCGGATTGGCAGGCAGTGCGCCGTACTGATAGAGATCGCTCCCCGTCCCGTAGACGATCTGTGAGCCGGTGAGAGTTGAACTCTGTGCAAGATAGGGAGGATTGTTGCGGGTATTCGTGGTGATGGCCATTTCGAGAGCGGTGTATCCCATGCCGAATCCGCCGCGAAGGACGAGACGCGGATCGTTGGGCATCGTCCATGCGAAGCCGACCTGCGGCCCAAAGTTGAATTTGGATGGGTGGAACTCAGGCCCGCCAAGAACGAAGTGAATCCCGGAAAGGGTGTCCGGTCCGGAGCCAAGACGGAGATTCGCCATGTGTCCTGATTTCTCGGTCATGCCGCCAAAGTATTCGTACCGCATGCCAAGGTTGAGGGTGAAATTGGGTCGCACCTTCCAATCATCCTGGAAGAAAGCCGACCAGAGTTGCTCCCGATCGTCTTTGCGGAAAGTCGAGGGAACTCCGGTACTCGGATCGGCGGTTGCGCTCTCTGCGGTGGGAGCATCATTCAGGAAATCCCAAAGATTATTGAAGTAGAAAGTCGGCTGCGCATTGCCGGTCGGTTCGTCGAGGTAGGCCAGACGCGTCGCTTCTCCGCCCATGCGCATGTTGTGCGGTCCAATCACCTTGGTCACGGTGTCTCTGATGTTGAGCGTCCATTGATCGAAGATGCTTCCGACGTTCGGTCCAAACTGTGCCAGGTCGCCAGTAGCGTTGCCGCTGATGCTGGAGAACGTGGGCTGCGAGAACTGATTGAAGATCTGATCAATCGGCAGTCCATATGGCGTCTGCGGATTTGAAGTGATTTCATTCCATTTCCAGCCGGCAAAGTCTGCGCGAGCCTGATTGAGAAGGGTAGGCGCGAAGGTGTGGTCCCACATGAGGCCGGTGGAGTAGTTGGTGGCATCGTGGTGGAAGAAGTTTGATTGGCGGGACGGTCCATTGAATGACGATTGCGTGACGGGGACGTAGTAGATGCTGTACGCAATGAGATCTCTTCCGGTGGCCTGAAAATCGAGGCGGCCATTGTATTGCTCGTTCACCTGGCTGCTCGGACCGCGGGTGGCGACGAACATGATGTCGGGCACGCCATCGAGGTTTGCGGAACTGCCGGTCCCATTGCCGCCAAGGCCGGGAGTATATGTGCTTCCCACCGGCGGTTTGAACGATGGATCCCTGGCCCCGGCACCGAGAGTAAGCGGACTGCCGATATCAAGGCCCTGGCTCGGGATGAAGTTGCAGTTGACACCTTGCACGAGGCCAATGTCGGCGCACTGGTGCGGGTCGGATGTTCCTTCGAGAATATTCGTGTAAGCTGCGCCGGCGCCGGGCAGGGTGAGATATTTGCCCGCGGTCGACGCCGCGCCGGCAGACTGGTCGAACTGCGGCGTTTCATACCAGCCTCCGCCGGTAGCTACGCTGTTATTGCGGATGGTTTCGTAGGCAAAAAAGGCGAAGAGCTTGTTATGAATGATCGGGCCGCCGAGGCTGCCGCCGATCTGGTTGAAACGCGAATTGTTGCGCTGCGGGTTGTTGTTGGGGTCCCAACGCTGATATGCATTCAGACCGGGACGCTCGCCCTGGATGAACGCGGACCCATGCAGCGTGTTGGTGCCGTTCTGAGACGTGACCTGGATCTGGGCACCGCTGGTGCGTCCCCATTCGGCGTCGTAGCTGTTGGAGACGATCTTGACTTCTTTGACGGAGTCCTCGTTGGGGGTGATGACGGCTGCTCCGCCCCAGGTGACACTGGTGACGCCTACGCCGTCCAGAGTGATGTTGTTGGTGTCGTTTCGACCGCCGCTGGCAAATGCCTGAGGACGGTTCTCAGTAGAAAAAATCCCAGAGGTTGCACTGGATCCCCCGGGGCCCTGGTTGCCCGGCAGATTGTTGGTGCCGCCGCCGCCGGCCTGGCTTTGGTCGCCAAACATCCCCGGAGCGAGCTGCACGAGTTGATAGACATCGCGACCGTAGGAAGGCAAATGGCTGATCTGGTTCTGTGAAATCGTAGAGCTCAACTGACCGGTTCCTGTATCGATGATGGGCTCGGTCGCGGCATTCACTGTCACTGTCTCGGCATTGGTAGTGCCTACAACAAGTTGAATGTTAAGCGAGTTCGGCTGATTGGCGAGGATGCGCACATTGTCGACGACCTTGTTCTTGAATCCGGTGCGCGAGACCTCGACTTTGTAGTCGCTGGGCTGGAGAGCGCCGATAGTGTAGCTGCCTGTGCCATTGCTCTGCGCCGTGAGCGTACGGTTGGTTTCTTTGTCTGTCAGGGTGACCGTCGCGTCGGGGATCACGGCGCCAGTCGGGTCTGTGACGGTCCCCTGGAGGCTCGCCGCGTATTGTGCGCCAGACGGGATGGAAAATACTGCGAGCACCAGAAAAACAGTCAGCAGAAAAATGCTGAGCTGAGACAGGGCGGCGCGTTGGTTCTGAGGGAGAAGCATCCCTCGTGAGAATTTCGCTAGCATCAAAGACTCCTCAAAAGAAAGGCTGTCCTGGAGACGAGAACCGTAGGTGCGCGAATGGCTTAACGCACCCGAGCGCAACCGATTGCGCTTCAGTGAAGTACGATCTCCAGTACCGTTTTGTCAACGAACCGATTTACAGATTGCTTTTTTGCCGGACGGCGGAGTTCTACTCTCCGCACAGAGGCCCCTATCCGTACGCTGGTCGGCCGGATTCAGTCGGGCGTGGATCCGGGAGCTTGCACCGGTGAAACACCGCTTCCTAAACACGGAACGGAGCGATGAGTACCTCAGCGAATCCTGAGATGCACTTTCGCAGATTTGCGCTTGCTGCGGATTTCAGAGGGAACGCTTTTAGTGACGAGCAGCAAACGCCGACGATCTGGTCCGGTCTGTTCTATTCGCGGACGCTGATGCCGAGGGCTTTCATTTTGCGGTACAGATGACTGCGTTCAAGCCCGAGGAGCTCGGCGGCACGGCTGACGTTGTTACGGGCCTCCTCGATCTTCTTGAGGATGTAGTCGCGCTCGTAAGCGTCGCGGGCCTGCTGTAGGGTAGAAAACTCCTCTTTCGCGCGGGCAGCTGACTTGTGGGTGAGCGGGGGGAGTTGCCTGCGTTCGATGCGAAGCGTTCGCGGGTTGAGAATCAGCACCCGCTCGATCACATTCTTCAATTCGCGGACGTTACCCGGCCAGTGGTACTGCTGAAGAACTTCGAGGGCCTCTTCACTGATGTCGACACGGGGACGGCCGTACTGGCGGCCGAATTCGGCGAGGAATTCGCGGACGAGGAGCGGGATGTCCTGCTTGCGTTCGCGCAACGGGGGCACGAAGAAAGGGACGACGTTGAGACGATAGAAGAGATCTTCGCGGAAATTTCCTTTTGCAATCTCTTCTTCAAGATCTTTGTTGGTGGAGGCGATGAGGCGGACATCGACACGGATGGGCTGGGAGCCGCCGACGGGCGTGAACATCTGATCGTCAAGCGCGCTCAGCATTTTGGCCTGGGTCTTGAGACTCATGTCGCCAACTTCATCGAGGAAGAGCGAACCACCATCGGCACGCTCCAGGGTGCCGCGCTGCTCAGGCGGTCCACCGGGCTGCGCTCCGTGGCGATAACCGAAAATTTCAGACTCGATGTGGTCTTCCGGGATGGCGGCACAGTTGAGTTCGACGAAAATGCCGTCGCGTCGGAGGCTCTCGGCATGGATGGCACGGGCGATGAGTTCCTTGCCGGTTCCGGATTCGCCATAGATGAGCACGCGGCCATTTGTCGGAGCCATGAGCCGGATCTGCTGGCGCAGAGCTTTGACCGGTACGCTCTCACCGGTAAGGACGGCACTGACGCTGAATTGCCGCTTGAATTCGAGATTCTCGTTGCGCAGGCGTCGAGCTTCGACTGCGTTCTTCAGAACGATCAGGGTTCGGTCGAGCGAGAGCGGCTTTTCAAGAAAATCGTATGCGCCGAGCTTCGTGGCTTTGACCGCTGATTCAATGGTGCCGTGGCCGGAGATGATGACGACTTCGGGACGTTTTTCGGCATCGAGTGTATGGACATCCGCAAGCACATCAAGACCATCGCGGTCGGGGAGCCAGATGTCGAGAAGGACGACATCGTAAGGTGCATCTTCGATCAGGATCATCGCTTCCGCGGCAGTTGCGGCGGTAGCTACAGCGTAACCTTCTTCTTTGAGAATCTCTTCGAGGGAGGATCGGATCTCCGCTTCGTCATCGACCACCAGGACGTGATTCATGAGTGCACCTCGGTGATCGGATCGGCAGCAACTCCGCTTTCATGACTGTTGGATTCAGCGTGTTCGATGAGGGGCAGGCGCATGACGAAGCGCGCGCCCTTGGGGAGATTGCTTTCAGCGCGGATGGTGCCCCCTGCTTCCTGAACAATTTTGGCGGCGATGGACAGCCCAAGGCCGGTGCCGCGATGCTTTGTCGAGTAGAACGGCAGAAAGAGCCGTTCACGGATTTCCGGAGTTAGCCCGTGGCCCGTATCGGAGACTTCGACCTCGATGGCGGCGCCGTCTTCGCTGAGGGATGTCTGAACACAGAGCACGCGAAGAAGGCTGCCCTGCATGGCTTCTGCAGCATTGTCGATGAGGTTGGCGAGAGCGCGACGGACGGCATCACGGTCCGCGATAACAGGAGGCAGGCGGGGTTCGAGAACACGCTGCACGGTGATGCCTTCGAGGCGCCCGGTAAACAGAGCGAGAGCCTCTTCCGCGATCTGATTCATCTCGCAGGGACGCGGTTGAGGAGCGGGAAACTGCGCGAGAGCAGAAAACTGGTCGACGAGGGTGCGGAGGGTTCCGACGCAGGAGAGGATGACCTCGCTGCACTTGCGAATCACCGACAAAGAATCCGGCTGGCCTCGATCGAGATGGCGGCCAATTCGCTCGGCCGAGAGCGCGATAGGAGTGAGCGGATTCTTGATTTCGTGGGCTACACGCTGGGCAACTTCTTTCCAGGCGACCTGGCGCTGAGCGCGAAGAAGTTCTGACGTATCTTCGACCACGAGAACGGTTCCCGGACGTCGGCTGGAGAGTTCGAGACGTGCGCTGGACACAGCCAGATGAAGGTTGCGCCCGCGGAGATGAAATTCGAGTTCAGCGGAGGCCGCGCCCATCCGCTGCCCACGACGAATAATGCCGGCGAATTCATCGAGAATGTCGGAGGGAAGCAGCGCATCGAGTTTCTGCCCGCGCAGGCCCGCGTTTTCATCCTGTCCCATGAGAATGGCGAAGGCGCGATTGGCCTGGAGAACTGTTCCCGACGAGTCGAGGGTAACGACGCCCGAGGGGATAGTTTCGAGAATGATTTCAAGCTCGCGGCGGCGTTCTTCGATCGACTGGTTGGCGGCCGTGAGTTGGGCCGACGACGACTCGGCGAGCTTGCGACTGGCGTCGAGATCTTCGGCCATGTGATTGAACGATCGAACCAGCTCCGCCATTTCGCCGGTCGTGACAAGGGCAACCCGATGTTCATACTTCCCCGCGGCGATCTCGTCCATGGCATCGGCAAGTGCTTCGACGGGACGCGTGATCTGCTTGGAGAGGAAGAGCGCAAGCCACACGCTCGAAAAGAAGACCACGACGGTGATGAGCAGCAGCATCAGGAAGAAGGTATTGCGAATGCTGCGGCGGGACCGGAAGAGATTCCAGTACTCGGTGGCGCCCGCACGGATGCGCGCGATTGTCTGGCTGAGCCCCTGGGGCATGGGTAGCGCGGCGATCACGAGCTTCCCAGAGCTTGTCACTGCTTTACCCAAAGCGTAGTCCCGGCCCGAAATACGGATCACAGGCTCGTCATTGCGCTGTGCCGAGGAGAGCATGCTGGCGGAGAGTGGAGTTGCCAGCGGTAACGCTGACTGGAATTTCGTGGCGCCGGCATTTTCCGGAAGCCATGGAATCAAACTGGCCGGCGTGTCTTCGGGAGGAGCATCATAGCTGGCCATCACATGACCATCTTTGTCATAGATGATGACAAAGCCGCTTTCGAGAGTGACTCGATGGGAGGCGAGAACCTGCCGCAACGTCGCCGGATCGGCCTCGACTGCCGTGTTGGCGGCAATGGATTCAGCTTCTCCGCGCGCATTGCTGGTCACATACTCAGCAAGTTCGAGAACCACCCGGGTTGAATCTTCGCGCAATTGCGTGGTGTTGGGCGAGAACCAGCGATCGATGGAGCGGTTCATCAGCTGAAAGCTGAAGAGAAACATAAAGACTGCGGGGGTTACAGCGATGAGAGCTGCTCCCACCACCATGCGCGTCCGCAGCCGGGTACCGAGTGCGGTGCTGCTCTGGTCCGCGTAGATCTTGAGGATATTGCGAAGAAGGAGAAGAAGAAGAACCAGAAGAAGCAGGAAGACAACGACCGTCAGGCCGGTGAAGGCCAGGGTCTCGCCGGATGTGTCGGGATTGAGGAACCCGATATTCGATGTATTGAATGCCTGCAGAGCGCCGAAAGCAAGCGCGATCAGCAGCACTCCGGCAGCGAGAAAGAACACTGTTCTGCGCCGCGAGTCGCCTTCAAAGGGCATGCGGGGATTATAGAAGGCACACAGGGAACGAGGGGACAGGGGGACGGGAAACAACGCAAAGGAACCGGCCACACAACATGAACCACTGGGCCAGTCCCGGTGAGGCTAAGAAAGCAGGTCTGAAGCCGGGGTCCAGTCGCGCTGCTGGCTTTCGGCTACGCCACGATACGTCACCTTCCCCTGATAGGTGTTGAGCCCTTCAGCGAAACCGGGATCCTGCTTGAGCGCCTTGGCTGCGCCGAGATTTGCTATGCGCATGAGGTACGGGAACGTCGAGTTAGTCAGCGCCAGTGTGGAGGTATGCGGAACTGCGCCGGGCATATTGGTGACGCAGTAGTGGACAACTCCATCAACCACGTAGCTGGGATTGGAGTGCGAGGTGGGCTTTGCGGTTTCAACACATCCGCCCTGGTCGATTGCGACGTCAACGATAACCGCGCCCTTCTTCATCTGCGAAACCATCGCACGTGTCACGATCTTGGGAGCCGTGGCCCCGGGAACCAGCACAGCGCCAATGACAAGATCGGCTTCACGCGTGGCATTGGCGAGGTTGTAACTGTTGGAGGCGAGTGTGTAGAGCCGTCCTGCGTAAAGGTCATCGAGCTCGCGCAGTCGGTTCAGGTTGAGATCGACAAGAGTGACTTTAGCGCCGAAGCCGAGGGCGATCTTCGCCGCGTTGGTCCCGACAATCCCGCCCCCAATGATGGTTACGTGCGCCGGCGGCACACCCGGAACTCCACCCAGGAGAATGCCGCGTCCCCCATGCTCCTTCTCGAGATAGGCAGCGCCCACCTGGACGCTCATGCGTCCCGCGACCTCGCTCATCGGCGTGAGCAGCGGAAGAGTGCCCTGGCGGTCACGAACGGTCTCATAAGCGATGCCGGTGACCTTGGCCTGAAGGAGCCGGTTGGTGAGATCAGGAATGGGAGCGAGGTGCAGGTAGGTGAAAAGAACCAGGCCTTCGCGGAAGTAGGCGTACTCGGGTTCGATCGGCTCCTTTACCTTGACAACGGTGTCGGATTCTCCCCAGACATAGCCACGGTCGCCGACAATCTCCGCGCCGGCATTCTGGTAATCGTCGTCGGTGAAGCCGGAGAGTTCGCCGGCATGTGTCTCGACGAGAACCTTGTGCCCCGATTCCGTCAGGGCACGAACGCCTGCAGGGGTGACACCGACGCGCGCCTCGTTGTCTTTAATCTCTTTGGGAACGCCGATGATCATGATTGCTCCTTAAGTTCAGACTCTGTGACGCGGAAGCGCAGGAGGGAGGGATGGAACTTGAGTGCCTCGGATGATCCGGAAGGGTGCGGGGAGGGCTGATCCGGCGCTGCGGCTCATCAAGTCTGTTTCCTGACGAGACACATCGTAAGACGCTCTGGGCTTCAAATGTATGCAAATATCGTGCTAAAAGGATGCAATGAGCACAAAAAATGACCGGGACGCAGTTCCTTCGCAAGAATCGCGCGAGGCCGAGGTAAAGATTGCGCAGGGTATCGATCTCGATGATCTGGATGGAGCAATTCTCGCGTTTTTGCAGCGAAATGGACGTGCCACCAACTTCGAGGTCGGGGATGCGGTGGGGCTCTCGGCCTCGGCTGCCTCAAGGCGTATCCAGTCGCTGGAGGCCGCGGGGGTGATCCGCGGATACCGCGCGGTCATTGACGACCGGATGCTGGGGAAGCGCATGACGGTGTACATTCGCGTGACCCTGGAACGCCAGTCTGCTCCGGTGCTGAGTTCGTTTGAGACCGCCGTGCGGCACTGCAGGGAGGTTGTGAGCTGCCATCTGATGGCAGGCCAGTACGACTACATGCTGGTGGCACGAGTGGCGGGAATCGATGACTACGGCCGATTGCACCAGAATGAACTTTCCCGGCTCCCCGGGGTCATCCGGCTGGAGACGAGTTTTGCTCTCCGGGATGTTCTGGACGGCGGCCGGCCTTGAGGCCGGCGAATCTAGCTAGTCACGTTGCACGTGGCTGAAGAAAGCCAATCCGGCGTTAGAGTGGGGTTACGCCGGTACTTTGCTGTCGAGTTACCAACGGTGGGACAATGCCAGATAGTCTCCGCCGCCGGGTAAGCAGGATTATGGTCGGGAGTCCCGGCAAAAGGCCCACGCATGTTTGAGTCTGACCAGCACGAGTTTGACGAAGGATTTGACGAACTCGGACACGTCTCTCCGCCCCCTCCACTCGCGAAGCCGGTCGCGGAGCCGGTTGCAACTGCTGCAGCGCTAAGGCAGGCGATGGCGGAAGTGACTACGCCGGTAATGGAATCAACGCCGTCGACGCCGCCATCTCCCACGATTTCGAGTGCGTCGAGTCTTGCACCTGAGAAGCAGGCCGCAGCGGTTGCCGTGGCTGAACCGACAGATGAAGAGGAAGAGTACGAAGACGAGTACCAGCAGGAGCAGGAGCCGGAGGAGTTTACCGACCCTGCTGAGCGGTCGCTGGAAGAGGTTGCTCCCCCTCCTCCGAAAAAGAGTTTCCCCATTTGGCTCATCGGCGGATTCGCGGCGCTGATTGTTTTTGCAATCTTTGTGGTCTACACCGCGACCAAGCCCAAGGACAGCGCGCCGCCTCCTGGCGACCTGGGGCCGGGAATTGTAGCTGCTTCAGGGCTTCGCGGTCACCTGGTGACCCGGTGGGACGGCAACAGGAAAAGCGGCAAGCTCGTCTACCAGTTGCACGTTGAATCGATGGAGGACCGCTGGCAGGAGGGATTCTCGCGGGCAGTACTCGATCCGCCGGAGCCGCTGTCAGTGAATATCCGGCTGCTGGATGCAACCGGGTTTGCCCTTTGCGGCAAGGAGATCCCGTTCCACTTCGATCCGCAGAATGCAAAGGTTCAGGTGCCGGTGCCGTCTCCGATGGGAGCGAATGGCAAGAAGCTCACGGCTGCCGAGCGGAATGCGGCATATCAGGCAGCACGGCAGAGCGCGATAGCACAAATGCAGGCTGCGGCAGCGCTTCGTGAGCAGGGGAAAGATGTCTTCCAGAGCCAGACCGGTCCGGATGGATTGGTGACAGCTGTGAATGTGCAGGGAGCGCTTCCCTGCTCTCCAGACCAGTACCAGAAGGCGAGCTACTGGGACATGAATACGAATTTTCCCACGCTGGATGAGCAAGCCGCGCTCCTCGATCCGCGAGCAGCTGCGCAAGCCAGAGCATCCTCGGAGCCGCCCGGGGCGCATCCGCGGAAGCGCGCGACCAGGCAGCCGCTCACGGGATTCCTGATCTCAGGCGATGATCGCGTGACAGAATACGACTCCGCGAACGGGCAACTCTGGACACGGGGAAAAACATTCCGGATCGACAGGATGGTTGGGCAAGCCACTGCGATGGCCTGGGCGAACAACAACACCCTGATTCACTACAGTTGTGACCAGCAGGCAAGTTGCGCGCTCACCGCCCCGGGTGGAAGCGCCGTGTTGCACGCGCGGTTGAACTGAGCTTCGTTTTCGACCGCCAATCTTCCTCTGCGAGAAGTTAAGTGATCTCACAACTTCGATACGGACGCCGCTCCGGCACGTTCCTCTCAGCAGAGCATTGTTACACTCGAAGAGTGAAAACCAAGATCCTGCTGCTGCCCATCTTTGCGGTCGCGCTCATCTCGACCGTCGCTGCGCAAGACACCAAACAGTTCCTGGGACGTTGGGATATGACCGTCACTCCCGCCGACGGCAATGCTTATCCACAATGGATGGAGCTCACCGACAATGGCGGCAAAATCGAAGGCAAACTCCAGCCACGGGGAGGCGCATGGCATCCGATCCAGGGTGTTCACGTCGAGTCAGGCAAGCTGGTGATTCCTGTCGGTTCAACAAGCACGTGGGAGCTGACGTCTGCCGGCTCAGACAAACTGATCGGCGTTGAGAAGCACGGCGAAACCGACGGTCCGAAGCTGGCCGGCGTGAAAGCGCCCTCGCTCGATCGCCCCATGCCGAAGAAGTGGACCAAGCCGCGGCCTCTGTTCGACGGCAAGGACCTGAACGGCTGGGAGCCGATCGGAAATGTCGAGAACAACAAATGGGTCGCCCGCAATGGCGAGTTGGTGAACGACAACCCCGAAGTGCCGGGACAAAGAACTCACGGGGCCGCCAACATCGAGACCACCGAGAAGTTCCAGGACTTCAAACTGCACATTGAGGTGAACTGCCCGGAAGGCGGCAATAGCGGTATCTATATGCGCGGGCGCTACGAGTTGCAGGTAGGCACCGAGGGCGGCAAGCTTCCGTCGCATGAAATGGGTGCGATCTATAGCTGGTATCCGCCGCCACAGGGTGCGGAAAATAATCTGGGCAAATGGACAGCCTTCGATGTCACGCTGGTCGGCAGGCATATAACCGTGCTGCGCGACGGGAAGATGTATCACGACAATGTCGAACTACCCGGCCCCACCGGAGGCGCTCTCGACAGCAATGAAGCCGAGCCAGGACCGTTTTATCTGCAGGGCGATCATCACGGCGTCATCGCTTATCGCAACATCACCATCTCCGTTCCGAAGAAGTAAGGCCCTGTCGCAAGTGCGAGTTCGGGGCCCCGGCGTGACGGTTGGGGCCCTGCCTCTTTTCGCACAGTTTCTTCCGGCTACACCATCGCCCGTTCCTTCACCATCAGGTACTGATTCAGTACCGAGGAAGTGACTGCCTCGGGATTCAGGTCGAGGGTGAGCGCTCCCTGCTCCTGCAGCCGGGCTATCATCAGCTCGCGGCGGCCTGACATCTCCTGCGCGGCGGCGCTGCGAAACATCTCCTCGACGTTCTTCGGCCTTTGCTGAGCGATGGCGTCCACTTCGGGCTGTGCCATTGCGACGAACAGCAAAACATGCCGGCGCAGCAGATGGATCGCGCCATCAATCACCTCGGGACGCATAGCAGTCTCTGCGAGGTCCGTGATCCAGAGGATCAACGAACGTCGTGGCTGCAGCCTGCCCATCAGCGCGGTGGCGCGTAGATGATCTGCCTCGCTTGACTCCGCTCGAAGCTGCGCCAGCAGCTCAATCATCTGCCGCAGGTGTGCCGCCCCACGGCCGGGCAGCAATCGCTGCTGAATTCCCTGACCGTATGCAAGCAGCCCCACGCGATCGCCGGAGAACAGAGCAAGCTGCGCCAATGCGACGGCGGTCGAGCAGGCATGATCGAGTTTCGAATGTGCCCTCAGACTTCCTCCCGCAAGCGGCATTGCCGCACTGGCCTGTGGCGGAGCCACCACGCGCGACCGCATCAGCCGCCCGCAGTCGAGCACGATCCATACCGGCTGACTGCGCTCTGTTTGATACTGCCGTGTGATCAGCCCACCACGCCGGGCACTGGCCGTCCAGCAGATATCGCGCAGATCGTCCCCCTCGCGGTATTCACGAAGGCTCTCGAAGTCGCGGCCTAGTCCGCGCTGCCGTGTCTGGCGCATCTGCAGATCGATTTGTCTGCTGCGGGCGAGAAAGATCTGCTGCTCTTGGCTTGTCCGCAACATCGGATAGACGCGTACGATCTGTATAAGCGGCGCCTTCGCCCACTTCTCCGCGAGTCCCAGCGGCGAGCGGTAACGAACGTAGAGCAACCCGGTTGTGCAGTCTCCTCGCTCCTGCGGTTCGATCCGGTAGCGCACCGACGCAGGCACACGCGGAAATGCGGTAATCCGAATCGGCTCCGCATGAGCGGTCTCGTCCATCAATGCCGGGGGAAGGTCGTCTGTGAGCCGGCACTCGAGAATGACCGCTCCGCGATTCTCGATGGTGAGTTCGATTTCGGTCTGGCTGTCCAGCGCGGGCGCATTCGACCAGCGTCGCGTTGCCGCAAGACTCGCGGGCTTTGGCAAACGCAGCCCGTCAAGGAATGCGGCGAGCAGTACGAGCGCATCCCACGCCAGCATGGCATAGCTCAAGCGCGAGTCCCATAACCCGAAGATCAGGAACACAAAGCCCGCGAGCAGCAATGCGAACAAGCGAGGCGTGAGCCCAAAGCTCATTTTCCGGCGCGGCTCGCATTCCGCTCGAACTTCATCGGGGTGGAATTGCGGAGAGATCATTGGCGCGGGACCGGCACCGCCGCAATGACATCGGCCAGCACGCGATCTGCGTCGAAGCCCTCCAACTCCGCCTCAGGCTTGAGCATCACGCGATGCCGCAGCACCGGAGGAATCGCCCGCTTCACATCATCCGGAACAAGATAGTCTCGGCCATCGAAAGCCGCCGAAGCCTGCGCAACCCGCATGAGGCTGAGAGCAGCACGCGGACTCGCCCCAAGCAGAAGCGTCGGCCATTCACGCGTACGTCGCGTCAGACTGAGGATGTAGCTGTAGAGCTCCGGCTCGATGCGAATCGCACGCACCTCTGCATGCGCTGCTTCCAGCATTCCCTGGGGAATCGCCACGATCGCAACACCATCCAGAAGGCTCGTCCCCCCGCCTGCATGATGCCGCTCGAGTATTTGCAATTCCTCCGCTTCGGTCGGATAGGAAACGCGGATCTTCATCAGAAAGCGATCGAGCTGCGCTTCGGGCAAAGGATAGGTGCCCTCGAAATCCACCGGATTCTGCGTCGCGAAAACCGTAAACCATGCGGGCAGGGGCCGCCGCGTTCCGTCGCTCGTCACCTGCCGCTCTTCCATGCACTCCAGCAGTGCGGCCTGCGTGCGCGGAGGCATGCGGTTGATCTCGTCCACAAGCAGAAGATCCGTGAACACCGGCCCCGCATGAAATGTAAACGCATCAGTCCCTGGACGCAGAATTGAAGTGCCGAGAATGTCCGCCGGCATCAGGTCAGGCGTGGCCTGTACGCGCTGGAACCTGAGCCCGAGCAAACGCCCCAGCGTTTTTACCATCAGAGTTTTCGCAATCCCTGGAACACCTTCCAGTAGCGCGTGCCCCTGGCAAAGTACTGCGATGAGGACCTCTTCCACCGCCTGCGTCTGACCCGAAATCACGCGGCCCAACTCAGTCCGGGCATGCGCAATCAGTTCGCTGGTTGCGCGCAGCGTCGGCTGTTCAACGATCTTCTTCTCTTCCAATTCCTCGCTCATGAGGGCCTTTCGTCGTTGGTGTGTGTGCTCGTGCGGAACTGGCTGCCGGGCTTTGCCGCCTCCATCAACATCTGCCGATGATGATGAAGCGTCTGGATCGCCTTCAACGCCGCTCGCGGGTCGATCTCTTCATTGTGAGTTGCATCTTCGCAGGAACGCAGATCCACTTCAAGTCCTCCATCCGCATTGGGGAAGCGGCGCCGGATTGCCGCAGCAAGTTCATCGGTGCTGATACGTGAGGCATGGAGCCCGCACATACGCACCGCCGTACGCCGAAAGCGCTCCCAGGCAATCGAAACTGCGGTTGAATTTGCTCCCGCGCTGCGGTACAGCGACCCTAGCGCGTCGAGAAACTCAATCGGCGTAGCCCGCGGCGGAGCAGGCAATTCGCGTAGCGGACCGCTCCGGCGGCTGAAGCTGAAGACAATGAGAATCGAACTCAGAATCATTCCGGTCCACAACAGCCAAACCGTCGGGCCTTTCACAAAGCTCCACGTCGATCGAATCTCGCCGTGCAGCGACTCGTCCCAATAAAAATGACGTCCTTCGCGTGGACCGATGGAGTTAAGCAGCAGATCGAAGTCCGCTGCCCGTGAGAGCGATGCGTTCTCCAGCGGCGTCGAACTCGCCCACCACACAATGTGCCCCTTGTCGTGATCGTATGCAACGACCGCCGGCTGTCCTGCGCAGCTGTACTGGATGCGCTGCGCGGGATTTCCGGCTTCCCACGTCGCCTCCGGAACCATCCAAACCTCGCCGGTGTTCGCCAGCGAATCCAGGCCCTGCGCATCCAGTTGACATGCCGCGAAAGTAAAATTTTTGGGTGGCCTCGCATCTCCGCTGGGGAGCAGGTACCCTCCCCACATGCCGGTGGCCAGCACCCGCCCGCCGTGCGATACGATCTGATCCACGGCTTTCAAGTCTTCCTTCTCCGGCGTGAAAGGCTGCGCAATGATCACCACGGTCTGCGGTCCTGCCGATGCTGCAAGCTCAGCCAGCGGCCGCTCCCATCGTTCAATGTTGTAGCCGGAACGGAGCAGCGATTCGTACGCGGCACGCGCTCCATGCCGGCCTGAGAGGTAGGTCGATGGCAGTGGATTGTCATCGTTGTTCTCGTTCGGCATCACCAGGCCGATGATCACTGCGAGTCCAACCGCGATGCCAACGCTCCAGAGCAGCAGTCGTCGATCTTTCGCGTCGAGCGACGACATGAACCTCATCGCGCACCGCCTTCAGAACCGCCCGATGCCGATGACGAGCCTCCACTGATCAGAGCGGCAGCAACGCTCTCCGCCGCCTGATAGTCGCTTTCGCCCGCTGCTCGGCCTCCGTACCAGAAGCGCTCAAATGTTCCCGTAAGTTTTGACAGACCGGGTCTGCGTGGATCGTCAGGCGCAACCATGGCAAGGTATTCACGTGGAGTTCGTGCGCGGTCGGCCGGCCAGAGCCTGCGCGATTCCAATCGTGCGATGGACGCCCAGTAGAGAAAATGAATTGCCTCGCGCCATTCGCCCGAAGCTGCCGCCCGGCGTGCATCCTCAAGCCACAGTTGCCAATCGCGCGCCGATGCCGCGCCAGCCGCAGGCTGCTGATCATCATCAGGAGTGAGCCGCACTCGCCAGCGCCGCTCGAGTCGTAACAATCCATATACGAGCGCAACGCAGACGCCGAGGATAAAACCCCACACGATGACTCGGCCAATCCATGCAGAGCGCGCCTTCAGTCCCGCAGCACTGGCAAACAGATGGTTCAGCCATCGGGCGAACTTCTCCAGGACGGAATCCTTCATCGTCTGCTCTTGCAGACCGCGGAAGTCTGCGCCGGCCAGCACTTCGCGCATCACTGCCCGTTCGCTCGAGTGATTGGGCGGGGGCAAAACCGGCGCCTGCGACTGCACGAGATCCTCGCCCAGCCGCACCTTTGCAGCTTTAAGCAACGCGGATGTAGGCAGCTCATCACCGCCAATACCGTGGGGCTTCGGACCTTGCTTTGAATCGCCGGATTTCCTTGAATCCTCGTCGGGAGATCCGGCCTGCAGAAAAACCGCCCGCAGCCAGTCGTAGCGGATGAGGCGAGTCTCTTTGCGCGACCCAACCGTCATGGAGATCCGATCATCAGGTCCGACCAGCGCTGGATCGCAGGCATTCAGATTGCGACCTTTGGTGCAAGCCTCAAGAAGCGAGACACGCTCGGTGAGATGCCGGCGATAGTCGTCCAGCGATCCGTCGCGTACGCGAACACTCATCTGCGCGGACGGAGCGGGAGGGGTCTGTCCGCATAGGACTGTTCCTGGCGCAAGCCCGAGTACCGCGCCCAATTGCAACCATCCGATTCTCATGCGGGCGCTCCCGCAGGCCCGACACTCTGAGGAGGAGCCATCCGCATCCGCTGATCGTTGTAAATCACCGACAGCGATGTCGCAAATCCCGTCCAGAAACAGGCTGCGAACACCGATATCAAAGCAACATAGACCGCCGCCCCGCAAGCCACCAGAATCACGATCATGTGCGTGGTGGGATGAGCCAAATGGCTCGAGAAGACCAGGTATCCAATTACCGCAAGAACCATGCCGAGCATCATCACGACCATCATGGCGAAATACATCGCCGCATAGACCACCAGCAGGACAACAAAAATTCTTCCCGCAGCCCCGCGTGTCAGAGCCCAACTGCGCTTGATTGATTCCGGTATGCCGAGCCCCTCAAAGACCGCTGCTGGAAACGACAGGGACAGGCGAAGTGCACCGATCAATCCCAAAATCATGGCTACCAGCAGCAAAAGCATGGCGATGGGAAACACCACCATCAGAACCGGCGCGAACATTTTATTAGCGGCGAACGTGGCCATGACGCCGAACGTACCTGCCTCGATGACCAAAAGTGGCCCGAAGCAGATGCCGTAAAGCGACAGCATTAGTCCGATGAAGTGCGCAGGGCGGCCCCGTGCAACCCCGTAAGCCTCATTAACTGTTACCTGGATTCCGCAGTCGGCTTTCACTCCGGCGTAGGACGCAGCCGCCTGGAACGGTCCAAGCGCAATGAGATAAAGAACCATGAAGCAGAGAAAGGCGACGAAGATCACCATGAATGCCTGGGGGGCAGGCGGCTGTTTGCCTCTCAGTATGGCAGGTAAAAAGGCAGATCCCATGATGGTGAAAAGAGATCCATATCCGACAAAAAACGCAATCGCGGGGAGCGTAGCCAAGCCGAGTTGCGTGCGATAATTCGCGCGGATTACGTTATAGATCCGGCTGAGGATCTGGCTGACAGTCGCAGGCGAATAGACGGGAAGCTGACTGGCCCCACTCATGCGTTTCCTTCCCCCGGCGCACTCGCAAGGCTTGCTTCGCCGACGTCGGTCAAGTTGGCCGGTATGGTTGCTTGCTCAGGGGGTGTAGTCGATTCACCTTGTGAACGGGTTGTAGCGTCGAGAAGGACTGCGTTTGCAGAATCGTCCGTTCTCTCCCGGACTGCCATGCCGGCCTGCTGCATCATCCATTCGATATCGAAGCCTTCTTTTCGGATGCGCTGATCGAAGTAGAACAGCGTCAATGCAATGCCGTAGATCGGCTTGGTCAGGGCGCGCATCGCAAACATTGCTGCGTACGAGACCAGCATCACGATTACGCCGAGTAACTGCGCGTGTTTCTGGCCCTGTAGACCAGGAATGAGTGCAATCGCGATCATCGCGGGAAACGCCACGGCCCAGGCCAGGATCTGTGTCAGGAGCAGGCCGAGGATATACAGCACAAGGATGCGCCATTTCGTCCCATCACTGAGGCGTGTTCCGCGTCGCAATGCGCTCCATGCCGTCGTCCGCTCAACGACGCAGGTGGGGAATGCCAGACACACGCGCAGCAGCATCCAGACCGCGAAAACTCCGACGACCACAACGGCGACGAAGACCAATCCCCCAAAGACCGGGCTCGGATCATTCGTCGCCATTTCCCGCACCTTTGTGGCGATCATGATTCCGAGCACCATGAAGAAGACGATCGCCGGCACCACCGCGATCGCCAGGCCCTGCAACACCAGCAGTCCTGCGAAACGCCACCCTCGCTTCCACGCTTCTTTGTAGGCGCCGCGAATCGTGATCGGATGCCCAAGAAAGCAACGCGCCGCGGCATCGGAAATTGCCGCCTCACCCAGCGCGGTTGCACCCAGAGCCACCGGCACGATAAGCAGCATCAAAATGATCAGCAGCGACCAGCCGAGGACGCCCGCACTCGCTGTCCCGCTTTTGAGACTCGCTCCGACCCAGGTGATCAGGGTGACGAAACCGGCCGTGAATACAAACATCGTGGCCGCCGGAATTGTTGCGATTCCCAGGAACGCTGGGAAACGCGCGCGATACATCTGCGCGGTGCGATCAAGGATCTCGCCGAGTTGCAGCGGATGAAGAACCTCATTCATTCCCAGTCCCGGGCTCAGCAGCGAGTTCACCTTCGGGAGAGCCAACCTGTGCATGAGCAGTAGGCAAAGGCACCATCCCCGCCGCCTGCATCATGTGCTCGATGTCGAATCCTTCTTTGCGCACACGCTGATCGAAATAGAACAGCGTGAAACCGGTAGCATAGATCGGTCCCACAAATGTGTTCGTGAGAAACGCCAGCAGCTGCTGCAGCACGCTCATCCACAGCGGGATCACGCCTTTGTGTTTTACGCCGACAACAATGAAGAAGCCTTGTGTCAGCCCTACCAATCCCACCTGGATGATGATGGTAAGCAGTCCGAGCATGAAAATCCGGCCGCGCGAACCTTTGCTGAGAAAAATGCTGCGCTTAATTGCCGGGCGCGCTTTCAGATTCTCAACCGTACACGCGGGAACAGCCAGCGAATACCGCAGCGTCATGATGATGCCGTAGATCCCGAATGCCAGCAGCAATAAAAAAAATACAACTGATGCGCCCGCCAGCATGAGTGCGGTGCTCTGATCGATGGCGTGTGTCGGATGCGGACTTAACATTCCCGTAGTCCGGATGTAGTGAAGAACCAGTACGGCATACGCCGCATAAATCAGCACACACGGAAACCACGCGACGAAGTAGATGATGGTCAACAACCATACATAGCGTCCAGTCCTCGGCAGCACCGCGCGATAAGCTGCTCCGATGCTCGCCGGTTCTCCGAGGTGAAGCCACCCCACAGCCCGTGTATTGGCTGCTATGGCAACGCCGCCGCACACCAGGCTCACCAAAGCCAGCATCACAATTCCGATCACTGCGCCGACGATCGCTGCTGTATTCATCTGCATGGCCGAGAAGCCGCGCTGCACAAGAATCTGCGCCAGGCCGAGCACCAGCAGGATTCCGGAATACGCTGAAGAGATGCCCGCAAGAAGCAAAAAATTATTGCGGTAGAGTTCCGCGGTGCGGTCGAGAATCTCTCCCAATGTGAGCGGCCGCAGGGTCGTCTGCATGAAGGCTGTCCTTGAATGTGCAGGAGATGCTTGCCGGGATGCTAGCACAAACGGGGCCATCCTGGACGTCCCCCGCGAGTGTCAGGCGCGACGGGGCAGAAAAGTCCGGCAGTTTTTGCTCGATCGGTACTTGTTACTCCCGCCCAGGCTGGCCTTATGAACGCAAGTAATTCGATCTAAAGTCAAATCGTTTGGCACGTCCCTTGCTAAATACAGTCTTCGCAAGACCAAGCCGTTTCCCCAGAACGGTGCCACGTCTGATGCTTGACCGACGACGATGCACAAGGGGTTTACGACACCCCCGGAGGTTTAGATATGAAAACTAGAATGTTACTTCTTGGAATCTCTTCCTGCGCTCTGATGCTTGCAACAGCTCAGGCTCAGGGCTTCGCAATGCACTTCGCCACCCCTATGCCGACAGTGCAGGAGCCGCAGGCTCCTCCCGCGCAGACATCGCCTGACCAGACTATGCCAAACCAGGATCAAACCAAGGCGACCACGTTCACCGGAACCATTGTGAAAGACGGCGAAAACTACGTTCTTCGCGATTCCTCGGGCGGCATCTACAAGCTCGATGATTCCTCGCGCGCCCAGGCCTTCGAAGGCAAGACTGTGAAGGTCACCGGCAAGCTCGATGCAGACTCAAAGATGATCCACGTCGACAGCATTCAGGCTCTCGCCTCCTAACGAGGCGCGAACCTGATCGTTCCAAAACTCATCCGGGTGCGAGGCAATTCGCTTCGCATCCGGATTTCACTTTTTCAGAACACGGTAAATCACACAGCGAGGCTTCCTGTCGGTAGAATCAACACTGAAGGGAGGCATTCACACGTGTCCGCTGACTCCGCCTGCGACCTCTTCCTCGACTTCTCCCGCAATAAACTTCTCAATCAGTACTGGCCCCGGCTTCGCAAAGCTGTGGAACCGCTCAGCCAGGAACAGATCTGGTGGCGACCCAATGCCGCAAGCAACAGCATCGGCAACCTCATTCTTCATCTGAATGGAAACATGTGGCAGTGGCTCGTGGCCTCCTTCAATCGCCTGAAAGATGAACGCGACAGACCTGCGGAGTTCAGCGCGACGGGCGATTTATCCGCGGCCGATTTACTTGAGCGCCTTGAACAAACGATCGAAGAAGCAGCGAAGGTACTCACGCGCCTTACTCCGGAAGAACTGCTCGCGACGTGGCAGATCCAGGGATACACCGTGACGGGACTCGCAGCCGTCTATCAAGTAATCGAGCATTTCGGTCTGCATTACGGGCAAATCGTGTACATCACCAAAATGCAGGAAGGACGCGATCTCGGCTTCTATAGCGAACTCAGCAAGACTGGTCGCGCCACCGGCGGTTCCGTCTAGGACCGAAACTATTCGAGGTGCTGGATCTGGGTATCCGGGGGAATCTTTACTGTGAACTCATCCGCCGGCAGCTTCAAATCCGTATCCACCTTATCGACAGTAAGCGTGAGTTGAATCCCCTCGAGCGGCCGCTTGATGACAACCTTCGACGGGAACAGCTTCCCATTGAAATCCTTGTATGCGGAATAACTCACCTGGCTCTCAAGATTGCCTTGTGCGTCGTATAGGTCCTGGTTCGATGGAAGCAGATCGTCGCGATGGAACGTCACCACGCGCACCGGCTTGTCACGCCTGCTCCCGTTACTGGCATGCTTGGTGATGCTCAGTACGTATTCCGGCATCAGCGTCAGGTGCTTCTTGGCCGCATCCTCAATCGTTTCGGTATCGGAGATTCCTGCGTAGTAGTCTTCAGGATCCAGACCGCGCACCATCATGGCGTCGAAAAAGAAACCCGGCCGCAGATTCTCCATCTGTTTGTTTGACCGCTTCGTCAACGTATTCGGACCTTCAATCGCCTTGCTCTTCGGCGGAATCATGATTGTGAATCTCTTCCCATCGCTCGCCATGTCGAAGACGCGCACAGTGCCGAGTAACTGGCCGACCACCCGCATCTGGTTGGGCTTCTGCATCACGATCCATCCGTGCACAGACGGATAATCGGTCGCCAGGCCCTCTTGTTGCTTCAGGAGCGTGGCCTGCATCTCCACGGTCGCAGTCAGATTCTGAAATTCATTCCAGCGCTTGTCGAGTTGCGCCACCAGTTCTTCAGGGGTGGCCGTCAACACGCGGGCCGGCGGCTTCGGCACCGGGAGATGCCGCTTCATCGGGATCAACCCGCACCCGCTCAGCAGCAGCGGCAGAGCAAGCGCACAATACACCACCCGCGCTTGCCTCATCGTTGTCCCGCCTTCTTCATCGCTTGCCTATAACCCGAAACATTCTTCGTATGCTCTTCCAGAGTTGTTGAGAACAGCGATTTCCCCTGCGGATTTGCTCCCGCTGCCACAAAGTACAAGTAGTTCGTCTGGGGCGGATTCATCGCCGCGCGCAAAGACGGCAACCCGGGATTCGCAATCGGCCCCGGCGGCAATCCGGCATGTATATAGGTGTTGTACGGCGTGTCCCGTTTCAAGTCGGTGCGATAAATTGTTCCCCGCCACTGATCGCGCACCTCGAGCCCGTAGATCACGGAAGGATCCGTCATTAATGGCATGTGCTTCGCCAGGCGGTTTTCGAAAACGCTGGCGACCAGCGGCCTCTCCGATTCGATTGCCGTTTCTCGTTCGACCAGCGAAGCAAGCGTCACCACGTCGTGGACATTCTCCTTCAATCCAATTTCGGTCGCGATCGTTCTAAAGCGCTTCACCATAGTTCCGGCAATCTGGGTCGCGCTCGTCCGGCGTGGGAATTTGTATGTATCCGGAAACAAGTAGCCTTCCAGCGTCTTTGCCTGCGGGTCGATGTCCGCCACCAGAGCGGCAAGCCGGGGTTGCTCGTCGAGAAACTCCTCCCTGGATGAGATACCTGCTTGCTCCAGCCGGTTGGCAACCTCAAACACGGTTGCTCCCTCTGGAACCGTTACCGCAACCGTGTAAACTTCCCCGCGCGCGATGCGCTCGTAAACCTCGGGAAGCGGCATCGGATGATCGAACCGATACTCACCGGCCTTCAACTTCCCGCGCCGAACCCACCTCCACACATCAAAGGCAAACTGAGTCCGAATGACGCCCGAGCTTTGCAGCTGCCGCGCAATACGCGTCGTCGAAGAACCTGTCGGGATGTCGACGAATGTCTCAGTGGATGGACCGAATGGCGTGAAAATCGCCCACCCTGTCACTCCTGCCGCAGCAAGGGCGATCAGGAACAGCACCAGCAGAAATCCCGCCGCGCCGAGCCCCTTTTTCTTCCGTTTCCCTCGACTGCGGCTTGATGCCATCTACGCCAGAACACCTTCCAACGGATAAGATGTGTCGCTAACCCCTATGGATTCTCAACCTTTCATCATTGTAATAGTGTCGCCGTATGTCACTGAAATCAACCCGCGCCATTTAAGCTGAACTCGGAGAAACCATGCCCGATCAGCCTCGCCCGCCGCGCTTTCTCGCGCTCGATGTCGGATCGAAGCGCATCGGCGTGGCGGTCTCCGACGAGCTGGGCCTGACCGCACAACCCGTGCTCACGCTGGAGCGTCGGCGCAACCCACGCGAGGATCTCCGCTCGCTCGCCCGCCTCTGCCGCCGCTACGAAGTTGCAGGCATCGTCGTCGGCAATCCCCTCAGCCTCGATGGCAAAGCCACTCCCCAGGCAGCAAAAATCAAGGCTTTTGCCGCAGATCTAGGGGAACTCACACAACTACCCGTTCATCTCTGGGACGAACGCCTCACCTCGCACGAGGCCCATCAGATCCTCTACGAATCCGGACACGCCCGCCAGACACATCGCCGCGTCGTAGATCAGGTCGCCGCGACTCTCATCCTGCAATCCTTCCTGGGAGACAAGCGCAATCGCCCGCTGCTCGAACACAATTGAACACATTTGATGAATTGGTGACGAGCTGATCAGAACAAGCCTCGTTGATGGACAAACTTTGGAAATGGACGGGCAATTCTCTCCTGAGGTGGAAATTGATCAGAGATAAACCGCCAGCCTGACTTCTGAAGTACTCAGCGCATAACAAGTCACTCTCTCTCAATAGCCTCCTGTTGAGCCCTTGGTTCTCCCCTTCGGCGAATACCATCTTTCATTCAGAACTGAAACGGTGATGGTACTCAGGGCAGCAGAGACAATCCTTGCGGCAGATTCCAGGTGCTCCCCGCATCCGTCCATAAATTCCATCCCATGGAAAATCGTGCTCTCTGAAGGCGGGTTGACGATCTTCGGAACAACCTCACTGATGCAACCTCCATCAGAGACATCGTCTTACTTGGGGCCGAAACAGCTTCCTACTTGGAATCGGTTTCACTTTGACACGGATTGAAGCGCATGCGCCTCATCCGCAAATACTCCTACAAAGGATTCTCTAAATGTCGCTGCGAAATCTCTCGATGCTATGTTCCTTACTTATCGTTTGCGCTCTGGTTGCACTACCGGCTTTCTCTCAGCAAAACGATTCATCGTCTCAGGCCCAGAACTCTCAACGGCAGGATAGAGACACTGTTGAGGGAACTGTCGTTGCTTCCAGCCGCACCAGCTTTGTCGTCAGGTCCGATGACGGACAGTTTCATCTGTTCACGTTTGACCAGGACACGAACAAACCCAAGACACTGACCGTCGGATCACAGGTCCGCGTGAACTCCGATGAGGGCGATCAATCAGGTGCGCGTCATGCCACCGATGTCGACGTCACGTCCCAAGGCACCGGCGCTGCTGGTTCCGGAGCACGCAACGCTGCCCCTATCCCTCCCTCGGTCCGCAACGTGGAGAACCAGATTCAACACGAAGCGCGGCGCTGGCGTCTGGGTGCGCGCGCAGGCATGGGCCTCGATCCTGAGTTGGTCCTCTTCGGCGTCCACTCCCAGATGGGGCCGATCTTCTCCCGCAACGTCTTCTTCCGGCCGAATGCCGACTTCGAGTGGGGCGAAATCACCGACATGGTCGCATTGAATCTCGAAGCTGTCTACCGGTTCCCTCATGCGCGTAGAGGTCAGTGGTCACCATACCTGGGTGGTGGCCCTTCATTGAACTTCATCCATCAGAGCTTCAAAACACAGGCCAGCGATCAGCGCGACATCTCATTCGGCAACTTTGATTATGAGACTGGCTTTAACATCCTGATGGGTTTCGAGAATCGCCACGGCACATTCTTCGAAGTCAAAACAAGTCTCTATTCGCAACCGGCGCCCGTTTTACGGCTGATGATTGGACATAATTTCTGACCCGCGATGTTGCCGAGTTCATGAGGGCTCACGTGCCCTCGTGATGAGAGTCACTGATCTACTTATAAGTGTGGAGTTCCATCATTCGGCGGCATGCCGTGACTCAAAAACTGAGTCCAGTGCCAGACCGGAGAACGGAACTCCATGCATTCTTCTTTTGCAAAATTGGCGATTGTCCTGGCAGGCGCAATGTACTTTGCGCTTGCCACGACTGCACAAAACAGCGACTGGCAGGTCCTGAAGACCGTATCGCCGGGGCAACGCATCCGCATTGCTCTTCGCGATGGAAAAACACGCGACGCAAAACTCCAAAGCGCCGATGACAGCGCGCTCACCATTGACAGAGGCCAAATCCTGAACAAAAACGATGTCCGCCGCGTATTACTGAAGCGCAAGGGACACCGCGGGAAGCATGCCCTTATCGGAGCCGGCATCGGCGGTGGGACCGGCCTCGGACTGGGCACGGCCGTTGACGCCCAATGCTCGCACGAGTCAATTTTCTGCACCGGACCCTACGGAAAGATTGTTTTCACACCGCTCTTCGGGGCGATTGGCGCGGGCGTCGGGGCAGTGCTGCCAGCCAATGGCGGGTGGCAGGAGATTTACAGGGCAGAGTAGCGGCCCGAGGCTCCTGCATCATTTTGGCGGTGCGCCTTCTTCTCTGCTCCGGTCGCCGATGCCCAATAATGGAGGGCGATGTCCTTTAGGCCCTTCTTTCGTCTGCTGCGCGATGGCCGGCTCACCCCTCTCCTCGGTGTCGGCAAGGAACTCAAAGCTTTCTACAAGCTCACCTACCTTGCCGCCCTCGGAGAATCCGGGCTTCTCTCCCTGCTTGCGACTGCCCCGGCGACATTTGACTCGATTGCCGACTTCTGCGCCGCGCGCGGCCAGGGACGTGAAGCCCTCGAAGCGTGGCTGCAGATGGGCGTTCGCCTGCGCCTGCTCACGACCGGTACCAGCGGCTATTCACTCATCGGAATCGCCAAAACCCTCGCGCGCTCCGAAAACGATGCCGCGCTCGCCATGGTCCAGGAAGTTGCCGGTCTGCACCACAAGCTCATCGCCGACACGGTTTCGAAGCTCCGCCACGGTGAACTTTGGACACTCGCCGATCAAGACGGTGAACTCATCGCCCGTTCGTCGCGGATTCTCGAAGCATTTCAGACCGAAGCGATCCAGCGTACCTTCCCGGGGCAGGGCGCGGTGCGCCTGCTTGAGATAGGCTGCGGCTCCGGCATCTACCTGCGTCACGCTGCCGAACATAATTTATCTCTCACTGCTCTCGGCATGGAACTCCAGCCCGAGGTCGCCGCATTCGCTCGAACAAATCTCCGTACTTGGGGACTTGAGAGCCGCGTCAATGTGGAGGATGGCGACATCCGCTCGAAAACTCCGGGTGAATCGTTCGACATCGCCACGCTCTACAACAACATCTACTACTTCCCTGTTGCGGACCGTGTCGCGCTGCTGAAGCACATCGGAGGTTTTCTCAAACCTGGCGGATTTTTGCTGTTGACCACGTGCTGTCAGAAAGGAAGCCTTGGCGCCGAAGCCCTGAACCTGTGGGGCGCAGCCACCGCCGGCTGCGGACGTCTCCCGTCAGAAGACGAACTCGTCAGTCAACTCCGCGAAGCCGGATACGGGAACGTGAAGACAACCAATCTTCTTCCCGGCGATCGATTCATGGCCTTTCAAGCGTTCCGCAGCTGAATTGGCTGGGCAGAGAACACGACCCACATCACTCGCCGCTCGCAGGCACAGCACCCGCCAGCAGAATCGGCGCAGTTGGCGTCTTTGATCCGGCCGCATCCTCCATCGTCACTCCGAACGCCTTCGCCTTCACGCCCTGCGGAATCTCCGGCAGCACCACCGAACCATTCCCTGCTGCATCCGGCCGGAACAATCCCGCCGGGATCGGCGCGGAACCATCTGCCGGAATCACCCAGAGTTCATAGGTTTTCCCGGAGGGAACCGGCGCGAGGTTGTTCGCCTGGAGGATCAATCCTCCGCGCGACGCGAGATAAACAACGCGCCCCGTCGGAGCCACCGGTGTTTTGGGCGCCGTGAGCACAACTCTCTGGGCAGACGGAGCGGTCAGCAACTCGGATACCTGTCTCGCGCGCGACTCACTCGCTTGCAGCGCGGCGATCTTGTCGTCGCTCTCATGCAGCCGCGCCCTCAGTGCATTCACCTGATAACCAAGCACTGCAACTGCGATCAAAGCCGCGGCCGCCGCCACCCAGCCGAGCCACGCCACGCCACTCGATCTGCGCCGGCGATCTATCGCCATAGGCTCAGCACTCTTCAATCGCGGAGATTCAGCCCGCGACTCGCTTCCCAGCTTCTCCAGGAAGCGTGCGCGCGCTCCCGCAGGCAATGGCTGCTCTTCGACGCTCAAGGCAACCATGGCCAGATCCCCTTCCAGCCTGGCGAGTTCCGCCCGGCACACATCGCAGCCAGACAGATGCTCGCGCACACCCGCGGACTCCTCCGGAGAGAGAGCCTGCAGCGCGTACAGCGCGAGATCGTCCTGCGATATGTGCTGCCTGTCCATCATGGTTCGAGCCTCTTTCTCAAACTGGTCAGCGCCGACCGGATGCGGGTCTTCACTGTGCCCAGCGGCTGTCCTGTCTTCTCTGCTATCTCTGAGTGTGATAGCCCATCAAAAAAAGCCATCTGCAGCGAATCCTGCTGCTCGCGGGGCAGATCGCCAAGAATGCCGCGAACCCGCTGCATCATAATGCTGCGCTCCGCCTCGCTTTGCAGATTCGTCGTAGAGGCAATCACAACTTCATCCACAGGCTCAGCGGGGCGTCGCTGCCTCAGATGATCAATGGCGCGGTTCCTCGCCACCACCAGAAGCCACGTCGACAGCGATCCTCGCGCGGCTGAGAAGCTGTCGGGGTTGCGCCAAAGCTGAAAGAAAATTTCCTGTGTCACGTCTTCCGCTTGGCCTGTATCTCTCAGCACACGCAGCGCCACCGAATACACCATGCCGGCATACCGGTCGAACAATGCCGCCATCGCCTGCTGCTCATGCACACGCACCCGGTCCATCAGCGACTTGTCGCTGTTCTCCCCGCCTGAATCGATTCCCGGCGAAATCACAGTCTCACCTTGAGTACGCCGCACAGGCGGCATCGGATTTTTCGATTCACCGGCATCGGCGGGGGAAAGCTGACCAGCGCCATTCTATCTGCAGCGCGCTACCATTCAGAAGCTCATTTCAGCCCTCTGCTCAGCTCCTTCGCAATAAATTTCTGGCTTGCTAAATCCAGTTGCGATCCTTTCACGTTCCTCCTTTACAGAGCCGCGCTCTTCCCCGATGGCTCCTCAGAGTTTCGCGCACTCAAACCAAATCAACGCGCAGGAGGTCAGATGAATCAGCCAATATTGCCCCAATCTGCTGTCGAAATCGACACGCAGCGTCTTGCACGCCGCAAATTCCTCGCCCAGGCCGGCCTACTCTCTCTGGGTGGAGCAGCCTCGCTTGCAGCCGCAGCTCACCCGGCCTTTGCGCGCGAACACGATTCCGCTGCCGAAGCGGCACAGGAATCAGCCCAGGCCCGAGACACCGTAAAAGAGATCTTCACCGCCGCTTTGATAGCGGAAGACCTCGCTTCCACCTTCTATTACAACGGTCTCATCGGATCCGTCATTCAGGATCCCAATCTGGCCGGCCCTGGTGGATCGGCTACCGATGTCAGCAGTGCCGGCGACTCGGGCAACGTAGACTACCTGCGAGCCGCGCTCACGCAGGAACTTCAGCATGCGGCACTGTTCCGTTCATTGCTTGGCATTTCCGCTGCCGCCCACGACCCGGTGCAGACCTTCTATTTCCCCGCGGGCACCTTCGATTCCCTTTCGACGTTCACTGCGATCCTCGACGCGCTTGAGAACGCATTTATCGGCGCATATCTGAATGCAATTCAGGAATTCGCAGCCAAGTCAGCCAACGCCCGCCGCGGTGACGGCGCATGGCGCAAGCCGGCCGACCATGCCTACACCCGGGAGCAGCTCGATTACTTCGCCAAAGTCGCCGCGTCAATCATGGGCGTCGAAGCGGAGCATCGTGTACTCGGCCGCGTCATTTCCAGCACCAATCCCGCAAACAACCTGAACTACGAATCAACGGATGGACTGAACGCGGTGTACAACGGATCGCACTCCGCAGTTGCCGCGCTCACTCCATTCCTCACGTCCTCGACCGGACCCGGATATTCACTTGAGACCGTAACCATGCACCAGGCCGACGTCGCTCTCCCAATCTCCGGGGGTCCACCCTCCTTCTAAGAGAGCGCTATACAGAGAACGTAACCCCCGAGCCATCCGGATCCGAGTTTTCCATCGCTAGGATCCGGATAACGCTTTCATTGATTCTCATCATCCCCTCCCCCCCTCCTCTGAACGCTTCATCGATCCTCCACCCGCTTCCACTCCGATTCATCCAGCGTTCAACATCTCGGCCACTGTTCGCCCCGGAACACTCGTGTCCGGAAATGAACGCTCGTCACAAAAAGCATCCGTTCGGAACTTCTATCATCCCTGAATCGTAGCTCTTATACATCGGAACAGCTCGCAATTTGGAAGTGCAATTGCTCTGCAAGATATGAAGTTCACCTTCCCCCGAGGTTCCTTCAGAATGAAGCAATTCGAGTCGTTTGCCCTGGACACAGCGAACGAGTGCCTGTGGCACAACGGAGCGCAGATCGCGCTCGCCAGCAAACCCTTCGCCGTTCTCCGATACCTCGTCGAAAATCCCGGTCGCCTGATTACGCATGATGAACTGCTCGATGCGCTCTGGCCCTCCACATATGTGCAGCCGCAGGTGCTGAGAACGTACGTTCTGGAACTCAGAAAAGTCCTCCGCGACGACGCCAGGGATCCGAAGCTCATCAAGACGATTCCCAAGCGCGGATACAGTTTCGTCGCAACGGTAAAAGATAACCCTGGCCAGCGCGAGGATGCTCCCGCGTTTTCGGCACAAGACGCGATCAGTACCGATCTGGTGGCGCGAGATGAGGAAATCGTTCGACTGCAGACGATAGCTCAGCACGCCACAGGCGGCCGACGTCAGCTGGTCTTCATCACCGGAGAAGCCGGAATTGGAAAGACCTCTCTCGCCAATGCCCTTCGCCGGATTCTGATGACGACGTCATCGTCGGCGCAGATCGTTTTCGGCCACTGCGTCGAAGGGTTAAGCGAAAAAGAATGCTATTACGCTCTGATGGAAGCGCTCGGGCAATGCTTCGCCTCAGTCGATGGTGACCGCGATTCCCCCACTGGCCTCGGCCGCCTGCGCGCTCTCCAGGATCGACCCACCGAACTATGCGATACCCTTGAAGAACTCGCGCAGCAAAAGCTGTTCGTTCTCGTCATCGAAGATATTCAATGGGCGCATCAGGCGACTCTCGAACTCATCTCCGCTCTGGCACGGCGCGGAACTCCCGCGAAGCTGCTCGTGATCGCAACGTATCGTCCGCAGGATCGATCGACGAAGCTGTACCTGAAATCGGTGAAACAGGACCTGCTGGTACGCCATCTCTGCACGGAACTTGCGCTCGAACCGCTTTCGAAGCAATCTCTCAAGCGCTTGCTCATCCGGCGCCTGCATCAGGAAGAACTCCCTCCTGAACTCGCGGCCTTCATCTATCAGCGCTCCGGCGGAAATCCACTTTTCGCAAACGCACTTCTCGATCACATGATCGCCGAAAAATTCATCGTCCGCGACGGCGCTGAAGACAAGGCCACGTGGAAACAGATCGCCTCTATTTCTACCCTTGAGATCAGCGTTCCTCAGGAATTGGCAAGGCTGATCGAATTGGAGATAGATCGTCTCGACCCATTGGAGCAGCGGGTTCTCGAAGCCGGAAGCCTGATGAACATCGCCTTCCCCGTGTGGGCGGCGGCCGCGGCATTGGACGAAAATTCGGAATCTGTGGAAGAGATGTGTGATGCTCTGGAGCGTCGGACAGGCCTGATTCGTCGCGCGGGTCATGACGATCTTCCCAATGGAACGCGGTCGGACTTCTACACCTTCGCCCACGAGTTCTATCGCGAGGTGCTCTATCAGCGGCAGACAACGGCGCGCCGCGCGAAAGGACATATGCGTATCGCCGAGCAGTTGCAGGCGCTCTTTGCCGGACGCGAATCGACCGTTGCCCACGAAATCGCCATGCAGTACGAAGCAGCCGGCAACTGGGAGAGAACCGTGTCCACACTGCGATCCTGCGCACGGCACTCGCAGGAGAGACAGGCTCACCAGGAGGCGGCTCACTTGCTGGAACACGCTTTGCGCATCGCTGAAAATCTCGGGAACCCGGAGCGCAGTGTCCTGGTCGAAGGAATCGAGAGCGAACTGGAGGCAGTGCGCGAAGCAATCGAACTAACAGAATCGCATCAAAGAAAAGCCAGCTGAAGATTTGACATTATCTGGACGAAAGCTTGACGACTATATTTTCAAAACTCGGTAGCGTTGTGAATACGGCAGGAGGTTTCGCATATGCAATCGATGTTTCGAAAAGTTGTCATGGCAGCGGCAGTCGGTGTATTCGCAACGCTGGCAGCAAGCACCGCGAACGCGGAAAACAAGGTCAACGTTCCTTTCAGCTTCCAGGTTGCCGGGAAAACACTCCCCGCCGGTAACTACAATATCTCTCACGATTCAACCGGCAGCTTCGTCACCCTGCGCAATGTGAATGCGACTCAGAGCTTCACCTGGCTGCTGACCCCCGGGCTCCCTGATGGCGCGAGCAAGAAGATCGCCCTGCGGTTCGATGATCGCAACGGCGGTCACGTGCTCCAATCGGTTCAGTTCAATTCAATGATCACGCCGCGGCTCGACGACGCCAAAAAGATTGCTTCCGACCGCGATCCCAACGGGCAATGATCACCTCGGCAATCAGTTCGGCCCTCCCCCTCATTGAGCAACGGGCAGAGCATGCATAGGGAGCGTCTTCAAAACGAAAGCGCTCCCTTTCGTGCGCTCACATGAGAAATCTTTCGGTCACAACTTGCTAGCCAGAGCGCTTCCAGGCGTCCTAAGATCATTCATCCGGCTCGGGAGGAATAATGAATCTCTGGTTGCAGGACTTCCGCTATGCGGGGCGCATGCTCCGCAAAAACGTTGGCATGACGCTGGTCATTCTGGCGTCCCTGGCCATCGGCATCGGAGCCAATTCCGCGATCTTCAGCGTCGTTGACGCGCTCCTGCTGCGCCCTCTTCCCTACCCGCATCCTGATCGACTCGCGGCCATCTGGCTCCATTCTCCCGGCATCGGAATCCTGCGCGACTGGCCTTCTCCCGGCCAGTACATCGACATTCAAAATCAGAACCACTCCTTCGACGAGATGGCCATTGCGCAGAGCCGCACCTTCACCTTGACTGGCCGCGAACAGCCCGAGCGTGTCGATGTCCTCAGCACGCAATCGAGCCTGCTCTCCATGCTCGGCGCGAAGCCGCTGCTCGGTCGCACCCTCTTGCCCGAAGAGGACAAGCCCGGCAGACCCGGCGTCGCCGTCCTTAGCTTTGGAGCCTGGCAGCGCCTGTTCAACTCCGACCCCAATATTGTCGGAAAGAGCATCACCCTCAACACGAAGTCCTTCACCGTGGTTGGCGTGCTCGAGCGCAGCTTCATGCTCAACACCGAGGTGATGCCCTCTGAAGGCACGATGGACAAGTTGGATATGTTCCTTCCCTTGCCTCTGGGCCCTGACGCCGCACAGCGACGCGGCGATGAGAACTACAACATCATGGTCCGCCTGAAGCCCGGTGTGACTCTACAACAGGCCCAGGCTGACATCAACATCATCGCCAGCGGTATACGGGTAAAGGACAAACGCGACGCCAGCTACGGCATGGATGTCGTCCGCTTGCAGCAGCAGGTGGTTGGCGATGTCCGGCGCGCTCTGCTGGTGCTGCTCGGCTCCGTAGGACTGGTTCTTCTTATCGCCTGCGCGAACGTTGCCAACCTTCTGCTTGCCCGTGCCGCCGGCCGTGAAAAAGAACTGGCGATCCGCACAGCTCTGGGTGCCGATTGGCGAAGGATTACGCGCCAATTACTGACCGAAAGCATTCTGCTCGGAATCCTCGGCGGTGCCGCTGGACTTCTCGTAGCGCGCCTGAGTCTTCTCGTTGTGCGCACCATGAATCCCGGCAACATCCCTCGGCTTGAAGAAGTCGGCATCAACGGCACGGTCCTCGCATTCACGTTTGGCCTTGCACTTGTCACCGGAATCCTCTTCGGCCTCGCGCCCGCATGGCGCGCCATCAAACTCGATCCCAACTCGTCTCTCAAGACCGGCGGGCGCAGCGGGCAAACCGACAGTGGCCTTTATCTCAAGCGGCACCGCCTGCGCGGCCTGCTTGTCGCATCGGAACTCGCGCTGTCGCTGATCTTGCTGATCGGCGCCGGACTGCTGATCCGCAGCTTCATTCGATTGCAGAGCGTTTCTCCGGGATTCACTGCAGACAATGTGGTGAGCATGCAGTTCGTCGTGAGCGATCCAAAGTACAAAGACGAGAAAGTCCTCAACAGCTTCTACTACGATGTCGAAACCCGTATCGCTCATCTTCCCGGCGTAGTTGCAGAGGGCGCTGTCTCGGCTCTTCCTCTCACCGGATCCGTCGGATGGGGAGGCATTCACGTGGAAGGATACAATCCGCCCCCCGGCCAGGAACTGCAAGTCGATATGCGGACCGCAAGCTCCGACTATTTCCGGACGATGCAAATTCCTTTGATCTCCGGGCGCTTCTTTTCGAGTCAGGACAACCTCGATACAACCCGCGTCACCATCATTGATCAGAAATTCGCACAGCGATTCTGGCCGCACGGCGACGCGGTCGGAAAACATGTCTGGTTCGATCCCAAAAAGCCCATCACCATCGTTGGCGTTGTTGGAGCCGTCAAGCAATACGGACTCGATACCGACGGCAAGATCGCCACCTACTTCGCCATGGACCAGGGACCCGACCGAGGCACTTTTCTTGTCGCCCGGTCATCCTCCGATGATCCGGGGCTCTCTAAGGCGATCATTCGCGAAATCCATGCTGTCGATCCTGCGACCGTCGTCTACGGCGTTCGCAGCATGAACGAGCGCCTGCACGATTCCCTGGCCCGCCAGCGATTCTCCAGCACGATGCTGGGTGCGTTCGCGATATTTGCGTTGTTGCTTGCCGCCGTTGGCCTCTACGGCGTCATGTCGTACCTCGTCACCCAGAGCACGCACGACATCGGGATTCTGGTTGCATTAGGTGCGCGGCGTGAAAACATCCTGTCGCTGGTAGTCCGCCAGGGAATGCAGCTGACGTCGATTGGCATCGTCGCCGGACTGATCGGCGCGGTCGCCCTCACGCGCGTGATCGCCAGCCTGCTCTTCGGTGTAAGCGCCACGGACATCGCCACCTTCCTCACCGTACCTGCACTGATGGCCGTGGTAGCCTTCGCCGCAACTGCCATTCCTGCATGGCGAGCCACCAGCGTCGATCCGATCGTGGCTCTACGAGACGAGTGACACGATAATCGGGAACTTCGCAGGATCGATGTACTGACGAGCGTTCATCGATTCTGCGGATTGCCAGGCTCGGCGCCACTCACCCGTTCGCCGCCTGCAGCGCCTGCGCGAGCCGGTGGACCGCGCCTTTCTCCGCATCGCTGATGACGTAAAATCGCAAGCCGTTCTTCTCCCACGTCTCCACATTGAACGAATCGCGAACCGCGACTCCGCCGAAGAACGGCAACCCGGCCCCGAATCCCGCATTCTCTTGTACAACGACTACAGAAATCTTGTGCTTCCCGGCCCCGACAACAAGCTGCGCGGCAGCCTGCTGATGCAGATACACCAGTCGGCCGCCCAGCAGCGTGAACTCACTCCCCGCAAACTCCGGCAGATTGAAGGCAAACGGTATCTTCCCTTGAAACCACGGCTTCACCGTATGCCTGTCCGACGACACCACATCATACGGATTCGTGCTCGCCATATCCGACACGTGCAAATCAGCTACCTCCCTGAACGCCTGGTTGCGCAACGTACTCTGTCGCGTCCACACCACTGCCAACACCATCACAGCCAGCGCTGCAACCGCAGCCGGCCACATCCACCGCGATCCCACACTCTTCTTCGCCGCAATCTGCCCCTGCACCTTGCGCCGCAAATCCGCACTCGGAGCAAACCGCGTTCCCGCAGGCTTCATCGCGCGACGCAGCCGGACCTGCGCCGCAATTTCCGCCGCACACTCCGGGCAACTCCGCAGATGCTCCTGCAGCGATCGTTCCTGCTCCGCCGGAAGCTCTCCATCGAGGTACGTTGCCAGTGCTTTGCGATCCTGACTGCACGCCGTCATCGCACCGCCTCCTTCGCGCCGGCTCCGAGTTCCTTGCGCAAACTTGCCCGCGCTCGCGACAACCTTGACATCACTGTCCCCGCCGGAACATCCAGCACCTGCCCAATCTCCCGGTACGACATCTCATCCACATCGCACAGCAGGATGATCTCGCGATGTGCAACCGGCAACCGCTCCAGAGCGCTGAAGATCGCCTCCTGGCTTTCGCTCGCGAGAAAAAGCGCTTCCGGCGTTACCTCGTGCGCTACTGCCTCTTCCGCACCCGTCTCCTCGTCCTCCAGATACCCCGTCTTCTGCTTCAGTCCGCTCCGCGAATTCAAAAATGCATTGCGCAGGATCCGGAACATCCATGCCCGCAGGTTCGTTCCTTCCGCAAACGATCCGAATCCCTTCAGCGCTTTGGCGTACGTCTCCTGTACCAGGTCTTCGGCATCGCCGCGATTCCCGGTCAACCAGCATGCGTGATTGTAGAGTTGATCGAACAGCGGCATTGCCAGCTGTTCGAAGAACGCTCGATCCATTCCATCCTTTTCAGGCCGGACTGATGTCCCCGGATCCTATTTGCCCGAGGATACCCGAAGGAACTCAATGATGTCCGCTCTCTCGCGTGAATCCGGAACGTGGAACGCCATATCGTTGTCCTTTACCACCTCATCCGGATTGGTCAGCCAGCGATCCAGCATCGGCCCATCCCAGGTAATCTTCGCAGCCTTCAACTCATTCGAGTAGCTGAAGTCCGCAACCGATCCCGCCTTTCTTCCAAACACACCCGCGAGGTGCGGCCCCTCCTTGTTCTTATCCAGCGAGTGGCATCCTGTGCATCGCTTCTCAAACAGCACCTTGCCATTCGCGGCATTCGCGCCTGGCCCCGCCTCTGTAACTCCCGTCTTCGGGAAAAACAAAATTGCCAACACACACGCTGACCACGACCACGCCACCATGAGCCAGAATCGCTTCACATGTTTCCGCTTCACTGTCCACTCGTCTCCTTCTCTACTTCGGCGGCCGCTCTCAACCGCCGTCTCTCGGCCCGCGCCCATATCGCCAGAATCTGCTTCTCCTCATCGCTGATATGCCGTGTCGGGTGCATCATGGTGTACGCCGTCGGAGGCATCTCCTCGCTGCGAACCTCCGCCGCGATTCGCGACAACGCGTCCACGCGATCTTCCACGCGCATCTGCTCCCACCGCGACAGATTCAATGCCGCGCGTCCATCGTTCACGTCGTGCTCCATCAACCATGATCCCGGAGCCAGCCTGCTATAAACCGGCCAATGCGTCTGGTTCGAGTGGCAATCCGCGCACTTCTTTTCCAGCACCTGCCGGACATCCTGCGGAACGTCGCTGCCCTTGAGCAATTCGGCGTGCTCGCCCCCATTGCGCACATCGCCCCACGGATGCACAAACGAAAGCCCCACTGCCGCCGCCAGCAGCAGGGCGCCATAGGTCATTGCAATTCTGCCCACCATCACAGCCCAAGCACCCGCTTCTCTGCCTTGTCCTCAGACAACGTCGAATCCACCACGGCCAGTTCGCGATGCTGCGCAACGAAGCTCACGTCCGTAATTCCAAGCACGCTTTGCAGCCGCTCCGCCGGCACCTTCATCGGTCCCGGAGAAGGCGCTGCTCCCGGCGCAGGCTGAGGAAAGGCAGTCGACATCGCAGTGTGGAACTTCACGTTCCCTTCCACTTTCTGCATCACCTGGTGGATGTGCCCGTTCAGCACCGTCACTGATCCGAACCGCTTGAGCGCGGCAAACGCCTGCTCGCTGTCTGCCGTGCCCCATCCCCAGTCCGGATACACGGCCCATAACGGAATGTGCGCGAACACCACCACTGGAGTGCTGCTCTTCACCGCGTGCAGATCATCCTTGAGCCAGTCGATCTGCGTTTGCCCCAGCTTCCCCATGCCTTCCAGCTGCGCCACGTTGTTCAGTCCGACGAAGTGCACCCCCTTGTGATCGAAGCTGTACCAGCCGCTCCCCTTCGTTCCCTTGCCATAGCGCGCGAGATACATCTTCCCGTCGTCAACGGAGGTATCGTGCTCGCCCGGCACATAGAAAACCTGCCGACGCGCCTTCAGCAATTGGTCGAGCGTGTCGAACTCCGACGGCTTCGACGAGTGCGTCAGATCACCCGTATGAATCAGAAAATCCGGAGCCTGCGACGCCCCATCGATCTTCGCCAGAGCCTTCTGCAGTGTCGCCGTCACATCCGTATTCGCTGGCTTGTTGAACCCGATATGGCTGTCGCTGATCTGCACAAATGTGAAATCCGACCCACTTCCGCCCCTCGCGCCTTCGCCGAACGCCCGTGAGGTCGGCACGCCGCCCGCGAAGGTCCACACCAGCCCTGTGCCCGCCCACGCCATGCACTTCAGAAAGCCGCGCCGGTCAATGCCGTCTGCGCTGACGCTTCCATCTGCACTTACGCCGTTTTGCAACTGCTTGTCCTGCAAGTCACTCATGTCTCTCTCCTGGAACTCTGTTTCCGTTCACAGTCGATAACCAGCGACCGCCTGTCCTATTCCCTCCTTGCTGGAAAATTTTCGTAACTTCCATCCCACGAATAAAAAGCGCTCAGCATCCCACTCTCCACGTGCCCCATATCCGGCCCGGGCGCGCCGACTTCCGCATCCATAACGACGCGTATAATGGAGTTTCTGGACGTTTTATCTAATCGCGGTTGAGCATTCCCCGCCCGCCGCCACGGATCACTGAATGCCCGATCACATCAAAAAGCAGCTGCTCAAAGACATTGCTGCTCTCGAGCATGAACTCGCTTACGAATTGCCGGCCGAGATCAAGAAGGCTGTCGCCATGGGAGATCTCTCGGAAAACGCCGAATACCATATGGCCAAGCAGCGGCAGGAGTTCGTGAATGCCCGCCTCGGCCAACTCAAGCGCCGCATGGCCGAGCTCTCACTCGTCAACCTCGCCAACATTCCACGAGACAAGGTCGGCTTCGGCTCCACGATTGTGGTCTATGACAATACCAAGAACGAAGAGATCGTCTATCGCCTCGTAACAAGCGAAGAGTCCGACGTCGCCAAGGGCCTCATCTCCACCACCTCGCCCATCGGACGCGGGCTCGTCGGCAAGCAGGTCGGCGACACCGCCACCATCGTCACGCCCAACGGCAAACGCGAACTCGAGATTCTCAAGCTGACCACCGTCCACGATGAAGTGGACGAAGACGAAGAAGAAGAGGCCGGTACCGGCACCGATAAGTAAGGGAAGTAAGATGACTTGGACCAGCGCTTTCGGCCGCGCCTGCGGCTGGCTACTTGACCGGATCGTTCATGGTCTGGCACTTACCAGAATCTCTCCCAACGTACTCACCTTCATCGGCCTCGTCATCAACATCGTCGCCGCCTTCTTCTTCGGCCACGCGAATGCCAGCAACGCCGGAATCATGTTCTTCTACGCCGGCTGCGTCATTTTCGGCGCCGGCCTCTTCGACATGGTCGATGGCCGCGTCGCCCGCAAGACCAACCAGGTCACCGTCTTCGGCTCTTTTTTTGACTCGGTGATCGACCGCTACTCCGACGTGGTGCTCTTCTTCGGCCTTCTCGTTTACTACGGACGCATCAACCGCTTCCGCTACGTTGTTCTCGTCGCCTTCGTCATGGTCACGTCGCTGATGGTCAGCTACACGCGCGCCCGCGCTGAAGCCCTCATCGGCTCCTGCAAAGTCGGCTTTATGGAACGCCCCGAGCGCATCGTCCTCATCCTCCTCGGAGCACTCTTCGAGCAGTGGGGCGTCATGGCCCCCGTACTCTGGGTCCTGGCCGTGCTTTCTACGATCACCGTCATCCACCGCATCCAGTACACCTACTGGAATACAAAAAGCATGGCGCCGATCACCGATTGATCTCGTCCCGGGAGGGCGACCCCTGCGCAGCAGAAATCGGCTGTTGCTCGAGTTCCCCGGCTCGCAAGTTCGTGCGGAGTGGCAGGTTCAGCTCATTCCGCATCAAAGAATTGATCTCCTCGTGCCCGACAGAGGCGTTTCTCGCCATCTGAGAAAGCCCGCGCGAGCCGCAGTTCGCCGAGTAGAAAAACAAGGCGATCGAATGGAGAAGTATGCGCGTCACTGTTTCGCACAATCGTCGGAAAGAGGAAATCATGCGGTCTATTGATCGCTCATTCGAAGATCTGTTCAAAGGATTCGGAAGTGTACCTATACAGATCGTGAATGAGTCGAGGAAATGGACTGGGAGCAGAATGGATTTCTCATTCGACGCCAAGATGGGAATCGCCAGGACGCCGATTAAGGGGTTCGTCGATGTAACGGATCATGACCTGACTGTGGACGCAGATCTGGGGTGGCTGGAAAGACTGTTTCCTGCAAAGCAGACGCAGGCAGCACTCGAGGGGCGGATCAAGGGCTTGCTGACTTAGCGAACGCCACTCGTTTGTCATCCCTACCCTCCCTGATGTAGAAATCCCGCGAGGGCCGCACACGCCCAACCCATCTCCGGACACCGCCATGACCACCACCGCAATCCGCGATTATTCCGAACTCCACGCTCCGACCGGCGCCCTCGGCCAGCCTCCCGCCGGCAAACAAGAATGGCAGCAATACCGTCTCACCGATGACCAGATCCAGTCCTTCCACCGCGACGGCTACCTCGCCGGCGTGCAAATCCTCAACGACGATCAGGTGGATGCATTGAGCTCAGAACTCATCGGCCTCATGGAAACATCCCACCCCTCGCACCAGCTCTTTCACGAGTACCACTCCAACGAGTCCGCCAATCCAGACACCATCCTCTTCCACGCCCTCGGCGCATGGCGCACCGGCCCCGCATTTCACGATGTCCTCTGGAGCCCTGCCTTCCTCGCCGCCGCTTCCCAACTCCTCGACGGCGCCGTCCGCTTCTGGCACGACCAGCTCTTCTGCAAACCTGCTCACCACGGCGGTGTGGTCGCATGGCACCAGGACTACTCGTACTGGACCCGCACCCAGCCCATGCAGCACCTCACCTGCTGGATCGCCCTCGACGACAGCACACGCGATAACGGCTGCCTCTACTACGTTCCCGGCAGCCACAACTGGCAGCTGCTCCCCATCACCGGCCTCGCCGGCGACATGAACGAAATCATGACTGTGCTCAACCCCGAACAGAAGGAAGCGTTCCGTCCGGTCCCCATCGAGATCAAACGCGGACAGTGTTCATTCCACCATCCGCTCACCGTCCACGGCTCCTACGAGAACCGCTCCGGCCGCCCCCGCCGCGCCACGCTCATCAATGCATTCCGCGAAGGCGTCCGCTCCGCCTCCGAGGAGCCGCTACTTAAAGGCGTCCCAGCAATCCCCAAGGGACACAAGATGGAAGGCCGTTTCTTCCCCCTACTCTTCGACCCAAACTCAATCGGTAATTAGAACGAAAGACGTGGGTGCCCCGTCCAAGCTCTGCCTGGGCGGGAACCATTCAGGCCTGACACCGGAAGGAAAACCTCACGCGTCCATCTGCACGGAAGCGTCCACAAACTCCTTCGCGAACTCATCCCACGCATCCACGACTTCGGCCTTGACTCCACCGGACTCCGGCCCCTGCAGATCGCCACCCTGGTTCACAAACATCTCTGCTTTTGAAATTGCAGATTTCAGACGCTCCACCTTCTCATGAAAACTCGCCATGCGGATCCCCCTTGCTTGGTTCGGCGTTCCGGGCTCTGCGACCGCCTCAGCAGTATCTGCAGATAGCACAGTTGCTTGGATGCTCGCTCCACCTCACGCAGATCAAAACAAAGCCGCGAGCCTGCCGTTTTCGTCACAAACGTCCCGAGCCCTGGCCGGCAGCATCACAACACACGCATGGACCCGCTCGCTCCCCTCCTCGGACGCACCCTTGTCATCGTCGCGCATCCTGACGACGAGGCCGTTGCCTGTGCCGCGCTCCTCCAGCGCATGCGCGAACCTCACGTGCTCTTCTGCACCGATGGAGGCCCTCTTGATCCCTGGTTCTGGAACCGCTATGGTTCACGAGAAGCCTACAGCCTGCTCCGCCGGAAAGAAGCGCGTCGGGCTCTTGAAATCGTCGGCGTCAGCCATGTGGAATTTCTGAAAACTCGCTCCGCAGGACCCATCGTCGATCAGCAACTCTTCCAGCACCTGCCCGAAGCCATCGACGCAATCTCTGATTTCGTCAGCCGCCTGCGCCCCGAGACACTGCTAACCATGTCGTATGAGGGAAGCCATCCGGACCACGATAGCTGCAACTTCATCACCTCTGTCATCGCGCGCGAGCTCTCGCTCGCCGCATGGGAGATGCCTATCGAGCCTCTGTTCAAGAAGATCGAACGCAAGTGGCAGAGCCTTCTTTTGCCCGCACAACCCGCCGTCTCGCTCCGCCCCACGCCCAACGAGATTGCGCGAAAGAAGCGCGCTCTTGAGGCCTACGCATCGCAAGGGGACCTCACCGGCATTGCTGACGCCACGGAAACCTTCCGTCCGCTTCCCGCGTACGACTACACGCGTCGTCCCCACCAAGACGTGCTGAATTATGAGTCGTGGCAATGGTCCATGACGGGCGACCAGGTCTGTTCGGCATTCGAACTTTACTCGAATACACACCGAAGAAGATCTCCGGCATCGCTGAACCGCTAACACGCGATCTCTCCCGGTCGTCCGCAATTCGAGACATACCGCATGCCGCAACTGCGCGCTGACCCTGCGCTAACGAATCGCTTTCAGCGCCGTTTCAGAATTAAAAATTTGGTAAATCGATTGACCTTCTTTTGCGTCTCGCGTCATGGTTCTTCGCGGCTGAAATTGCTTGCAATGCAACCTGATTTGGGCTCTACTATCTCCTCATACCCCAGGTCTGCTGTTGATTTTTGGTGAGGGCACGATGTCTCGCAAGATACTGACGTTTGGCTATGATGCCTGCCATCGCTGGGCCGTACTCCGCGTTGCCGGATTCACGATCCAGGTATGTGAATCCATCAGCGAACTCCGTGATCAGTTGATGAAGAGCTCATGCACCGATGCTGTCATCATGGTCGAGGACATCGTAAGCATCCCGCAAGAGGCAATCACAGCCGCCAAATCGTACTTCAATGGCCCTCTCGTTCTTTTCGAGGCCCGCTCTCAGGTCAAGAACAGGGACCTGTTCAATCTCTGCGTCCCAATTCTCAGCGGCCCCTCTGTCTGGCTCCCCCAACTTGAAGCGCTTATCGAGAGCCATTCGAAGTCAACAGCGGAATCTGCCGTTCAGGAAGCCGCCGCGAAGCCAACTCCTCGCTGACATCCGGAAACGAACCGAATCTGCGCCGCCATCAGCTGCTCAGCATGTCACCATCGTCACGCTGCAACCCGGGCGCGTCGGCTTCCACTGCACCAGAAAGCTCGTCACCGTGCTCGGCTGCATCCGCCGCATGGCTTCAAACTCGCCGCTCTTCTGGCTGTAGAGCACCTTGCCCTTGTCATTGAGAACGACGAGTGCCGGAACGCCCTTCTGCAGCGGAATGCCATACTTCTCCGCCAGGTCGAGGTTCGCGTCATACCGACCCACGTTCACATGAACCAGAACGTAGTTCGCATCGAGGATCGGGCGATTCTCAGGATTGTGAAAGTAGATGTCGAGCACCTGGCAATCGCCGCACCAGTTCCCGCCAAAATCGATCAGCACGCGCTTATGCGTGGCCGCTGCCTTCTTCAGTGCGGCAGCAAGTTCGGGTTTCGCTTGCGACGGGTCAGGATAGATATCGCGGCTCGCAGAGAACGCTGTTCCCACCGTCAGAAAAAAAGCAGCCACCAGGCTCAACCGCTTCCGCATTTTCATCGACACCATCCTCCGCCCCGCTTAAATCGAGTCTGCCATAGGGATGCGCAAACCTGCCATTCCGTTACAATTCGTACCGCGCTACCATCGCGGCGAAGATTTAGTCTTTATGAGATATGAATAAGCTTCGTCAGAAGCTCGAGTCGCACGCATTTCCCAGTCTGGGCGCCATGATGGAGGGCTACGCCCAGGCGGCCGTCGAGACCGCAAAAAGCGAGTACCACCAGGATCTCGACTACTCCGCAGATTCCATCAACACCCTTGACGAAATCATCGTTCTTATCAGCGAGAGCGTCGACATCGACCTCGACTTCGAATCGCGCCTCTGGGGCAGCTACCTCGGCGAAGTCCTTCGCACTCGCTACGCCGGCAGCTGGGAGATGACCCAGTACCCCGGAGGCCAGGTGGCAGTTCCAGCAGTCGAAGTCCGTGGCTCGCGCCTTTTTCCGCTGATGAAGATCTACCGCCGCCTAACCAACGGTGAGGAAGAAGACCTGCGCACCTTCTACAACATGGTCACCGAGCGGCTCGGAAACCCCGCACAGGTGAACTGAAATACCGGGACCGGGATAGGTGTGGCGGTTGAATAGAAGTGCGGTTGATCACACCGTCACTCCACCTTTGTGCGACAATTGAGGTTGATGAGCGCGCCGCACTCCTGCGCGCGGAAGGATCTAAAATGGGCGATTTACTACAGCCAACTCACCTGATTATTCTTGCCGTCGTTGCGTTTCTGCTCTTCGGCGCCCGTCGGCTGCCCGAGCTTGGCAAGGGCTTGGGCGAAGGATTGAGAGGCTTTAGAGAGGGCATTAAAGGCGTGACCGATCCGCCACCCACGACAAACCAGCAGAACACCCAGGCTCAGCCCCCGGCACCCCCTGCCCCACCGGCCAGCACCACCGAGCCGCCCCGGCAGGCATAGCTTCGCCCCGAGGAGACCGCCACTTCAGCATTCAGAAGGCCTGTGCTCACAGCACAGGCCTTTGTGTTTACCCCCTCGTCCCCTCGTCCCCTGTTTCCTTGTCCCCTGTTTTCAGGCACTCAACAGCGCCACCGCACCCAGAGCCAGCCCCATTCCCATCAGCTGCCTCCTCGTCGGCTTTTCCCGCAGAATGACGCTTGCCAGCAGAATCGTCCCCGCCGGATACATCGAGCAGATCACCGCTGCCACATCCAGCCTTCCCACCTGCGAAGCCATCATGTAGAACAGGTTCCCAACCGTGTCCAGAGTCCCGGAGATCATTCCAGCCAGCCAGAAACCCCGCCAGCCACCCTGTGGACGAGCGACAAGCACGGTCAGCAGGATGGCCGCGGAGCCGGCAATCCGTCCCGAGGTCAGCGCCCACAGCACGCCGCCCTCAGCTCCCAGTTTGAAGAGGATCAGTTGCGCGCCGAACCCGACCCCCGCGCACGCTCCCAGCAATAGCGCTTTCGCCGGCGTGCCCAGGCCGGCTGTTTCCTGCGATTGCGAAATCATCCAGATGGCCGCAAGCCCCAGCAGCAACCCGGTCGAGGTCAGCGCTCCCGGCCACCCCGCATGAAACAGATCGAACACCACTGGGATCAGCGCTGTAAGCAGCCCCGTTATCGCCGCCGTCAGGCCCATCGCTCCCATCGCCAGAGCGCGATAGAAGATTGCCAGCGCAAACGCTCCTTCAAACCCGCCGATCGCCGCGAAAACAAGATACTTCGCATTCGGAACGGGCAGCCGCAGCGCCAGGCAGATGCAGAGCAAACCGGCCAGTGACACCACTTGACCGCATGCTGTGATCAGCAGGCTCGATGCCCGTCGCGCGCCCCACCCTCCGGCAAAGTCCGACCCTCCCCACGTTGCCGCGGAGAGCAAACTCAGCCCTGCCGTAGCCGCTGATGAAGCCATCATTGCGCGCGCCTTGCTTTACCTGTTCTGGTGTCTGAGTGCTGAAACTGCCTAGTGCTGGACGTTGTCCCGGCTCGAAGGGTAGTAGCCCTTCTTCGCGATAACTTCAACCCCGGGCCGGTCAACACGCACTTCGATCTTGCGGTACTTGCTGTCAAAAGGAGGCTCGTGGCTGGCGTACACCAGCATGTACTGGTTTCGAGCCTGCTCGGCGAGTTGCGCGTAGCTCTTCTCGATCCCGTTCAGATCGCGCTCCGACTGCAGAATTCCACCCGTCGCCTGCACATACCCATAGAGTCGGTTGTCATACATCGTGAAAGGCAAATGCAGACGGCTGACGTAACCCTCGCCCCATCGCGCCGCGTCGCCCACCAGCGTGCCGTAGACCGCGATCTTGTTGGTCTGAAGATATTGCAGTACCTGCTTGTAGCTCGCTTTGCTGCCGTACTCCTTGCCATCCGAAATCACGTAGATGATCCGTCGCCGCCCCTGCGGACGCGTCGACAGTTCCTTCGCGGCCGCGAGGATTGCGTCGTTGAGCGTGTGGATTTCCTTTGGGATCGTGATAAACGATGGATTGCCTGTGGCACCGCCGTGCGTTACTGTTGGGTTCGAATCAAGGCATCCGCCGTTCTTGCTGATCGCACATCCGGCAAACGGGCCGCTGTTGATCGGCACTGCTTCTTCACGGCCGCTGGCTTTCGCCAGCGCCAGCACCGCAGGAACCCGATTTCCCTGCGCGCCCGTAAAGCCGGTCCACTCCCGCGAACCGTTGTTATAGGTGAAGACCGCCACCTCATCATACGGGGACATGGCTCCCTGGATGGCTCCCAGCGAGTTGTTCACCTTCTCCATCACGTCCATCGTCACGCTCTGATCGATAACAAAAGCCATCGAGAGCGGCGCCGGATCCACGGAGAAAATCTTCAACGGCTCCCATTTGTCGTTCTCATATACCTTGAAGTCGCGCCAAGTCAGCCCGGCTACGGGGTTGCCCTTCTGGTCCTTCACCGTGACCGGCACTTCGACATAAGTCGTATAGGTAACCAGTCTCTGGCCGATATCTTCTGCATTCAGGTTTTCCGGAGCCGTAGTCTGCACATCTGTCGGAGCCTTGGGAGGAGTCTTCGGAGCCGCCTGCCGCGGCGTATCAGGCGTTGTGCTCGAACTCGTCGCGTTCGCTGCCCCGAGTCCTGGAGTGATAGGCCCGAGATCCTTCAGCGTATTCGAAGGCTGCGGCCTGGGAGCGTCCGGAACCGCCTGTTGATCGGTCGATTGCGCAAACCCGGCTGCACCGACACCCACCCATGAACCCAAAACTGCCGCCAGCGCCAGTGCTTTCAAACCACGGTCCACAGGTATTCTTTCCTCCCCTTCACAGCCCTGCGCCCGGACGACTTCCCCGGCCGCAGATGCGCCCCAAGCATTCTCCTCAGAGACCGCAACCGTCAGATTATCAGACGCACCAACACCCCGCAGGTTGCCCAATCCTCTTCAATCGCTCAGCCCTTGCCACTCTCTTTACAATGAAAGTGCTCTCTTTCCTCCCCATTTCGGCGTCCAACTTACCAGAATGCGTGTCGCCCGTCATTTCGCCCTGCTCCTGATCGCCCTTCCGTTGTTCACGGCAGGTGCATGGGGACAGCTTGTGCCATCGCCGGACGCTCCACCGGTCAGCAACGCGCCGCCACCGCCGCCCGAAGAAGAGTCCATGGGAACGCTGAGGCTCAACGTCAACCTCGTCGACCTCTTCTTCACTGTGAAGAACAAATCAGGCGAACTGGTCCCGCATCTCACCAAAGACGACTGCTCCGTCGCCGAGGATAAGATCCCGCAGACGCTGAAGAATTTCAGCGCCGAGACGCACCTACCCCTCACGCTTGGCCTCATGCTCGACACCTCCGGCAGCCAGATGGACGTGCTTCCACTCGAGCAGCAGGCCGGCGGCCAGTTCCTCGAGCGCGTTCTCAAGTCCAAAGACCAGGCCTTCCTCGTCTCCTTCGACGTCAACATCGATCTCCTTCAGGACTTCACCAACAGTCCCCGCATGCTCGAACGCGCCATGAATAAAGCGCAGATCAACACCGCGGGAGGCAATGGCGGCTCGGGCGTTCCCGGCCTCGGTGGCGGCACCATCCCCATTCACGGCACGCCGAAAGGCACGCTCCTCTACGACTCCGTCTATCTCGCCTCCAATGAAAAGATGGCCGACCAGAACGGCCGCAAGGCCCTCATCATCCTCACCGACGGCGATGACCAGGGCAGCGATCACAAAATTCAGGAAGCCATCGCCGCCGCTCAAAAAGCGAACACTATCGTCTATGTCATCCTCATCGCCGAGCCCAGCTTCTACGGCGGATTCGGCTATTCCGGATATTCCGCAGCCAAAAAGCTGTCAGAAGAGACCGGCGGCCGGCTCATCAATGTCGGAACCAATGGCCGAAAGCTCGAAGCAGCCTTCCAGCAGATCGAAGAAGAACTCCGCACCGAGTACCTCGCCAGCTACACGCCGACCAACCTGAAGCAGGACGGCAGCTTCCGCCACATCTCGGTGCAATGCAAAGGCGACGACATGAAGGTCCAGGTCCGCCGCGGATACTACGCCCCCAGAGGCGAACAAAAGTAAACCTGCATCGATACGCAGCGAACGCATTCCAGGCGTCGCGCTGCATTTGGGCTCTGTGTAGCTCTCGGATGCGAGCCCAATGAGCTAATGACCCTCAGTGAGTTCCCAGGGGCGGCGGCCAGCGGGCTCGGCGTCCTGCTCGCGGCCGCGGAGGCGATCGTACTCGTACACGTCGCTGGTGGTGCCGAGTGACTGGTTATAGAGGCTGATGCCGCCGATGGCCTGGGTGAGCTCTTCCTGGAACTGGTGGATCGCCTCGAGTTGGTCGGCAGTGGCAGGCAGTTCGAATTGCGGGCTCCTGATGAACTTCTGGTAGCCGCGGTCGAGGAGACGGGCGATTTCGCCGCGAACCAGGATGCCGGGCCGCTCGAAAAAGGTCGCGGGACCGCCTTCTTTATCGGCGGCGGGTACCAGTACGGCCGCCGCACCGTATTTGCCTACGAGCATGCCTCCGGCGGTTCCCTTGAAAGCCGAAACTTTGAAGCCGCGTTCGCGGAGGGTTTCCATGCACTGCTCGAAGGTGGCGCGGACAGATTTTCTCGGCATAATGGGTCTCTATCTAGCGGGAATTTCCCTGTTCAAGATTCGCATACCCGGAGGATTGCCCGCAAACCTGCGAGATTGGCTCCGAAACAAGTTCTCTGCACGTGAGAGTCGGGCCTTTTCGATTGCCGACAATTCCGCCGGCGGCTATGCTCAGAGTTCCCCGTTTGCAACCCTGAAAGACGATATCTTTAGCGGAGGTCGACCATGAAACGTATTTCCCCGAATTGGCTCTTGATGGCACTTGTCGCGTTTTGCTGTTCGAGTTTGCAGGCCCACTTGCAGGCCCAGGAGCGTGGCAGCGCCGGGCGCGATCAGTTTTCGGTTGCCACGGTGTGTGGAGACTATGGCGCAATTGCGACCTACGGCGCGAACGTTGCGCGGGCGCTTGGCTACGAGGTGATGGACGGGCATGGCGGGATTACCGGAGCGGCGACGGTGAATCAGCCCGGGACGAGTGATACGGCGCGGAGCATCAGCAAGATCGGCATCTCGGGAACCTACACCGTGGATGCAACTGGCGGCGGAAGAATGAATCTCGTCATTGCGCTTCCCGGCGGAGGCTCCGGCAATGTCATCGAAGACTTCGTCATTACGAAGACGAAGATGATCAATGGAGTGCTGATTGCGACGGAGATCCAGGACATGCAGCAGGTGCCGAGCGCGGTAATCGATGACTCGAGCCTGGTGATTCACACCTACACGCTTCGGCGGGTTCTGAAGTCGTGTCTTTCAGGTCATTGAACTGAATTTCAAACCGGGGAAACTCTTCTTTACAACTGCGGGAGTCGGGGCTATGCTTCCGCCACGTCCCAGATCACCCGCGTTTCGTACCCATGGTCCTCCCCCCGGGCCGCCAGTGATCTCCGCGAAATATCAGGAGGTTACCGATGAAGCTCACCCCCGTCTTATGCCTCACTCTCACTCTTGCTGGAATCGGAGTCGCTGCTGCGCAAGATTCCAGCGACATGAAACCACCTGCCGTTATTCAGGTAAATCGCGAATGGCTGAAGCCCGGCAAAGGCGGCGCCATGCACGACAGGTCAGAAGCGGCATTCGTCAATCTGATGAACAAGGGCAAACTGCAGGGCCACTATATCGCGCTGAACTCGATGACGGGCAAACCACGGGCCGTGTACATGACGCGGTACCCATCGTTTGAAGCCTGGGAGGCTGACAACAAGATCTTCGAGAAGAATGCGTCGCTGGGTGCGGAACTTGACCGGGACATCGCGGCTGACAGCGAATTGCTCGAAGGCATGGATTCTGCAGTGCTGGTCTATAACGAGAATCTGAGCTTCCATCCGCACCCGGATTTCAGCCATGCTCGCTATTACGAACTCACGGCGTTCAAAGTGCGCCTTGGGCATGAGAAGGAATGGCGCGAAGCAACCAGGATGTACAAGGAAGCAATGGAAAAGGCCGGCTCGAGCCAGCACTGGGGGATGTATGAACTGCAGTACGGCGGCGATGCGGGATTGTATATCGCGCTGACACATCGTGCATCTCTGGCCGAAGTGGATAGCGAGAGGGCCGAAAGCAAGAAGATCATGGAAGCAATGGGCGGTGAAGACAACGCACAGAAGCTGAATCAGATGTTTGCAGCGGCGGTTGAGAGTGTACGCACCGAACTGTTCACCATCAATCCCAGACAGAGCTATGTAGATGAGGCGACGATGAAGGCAGATGCGGATTTCTGGAAGCCGAAAACAACAAAGACGGCAGTTGCGGCAACTGCGAAATCGGCTGCGGCAAGCGGGACGAAGCCCGCATCCCGCTGAAACAAGAGTCTCTGTGCATCATTGGACGGCTCCGGGCTGACCGGGGCCGTTCTTCTGTTTGCTAACCTAGAGATGAATGCGGCTTTCCCGGCAAGCTGCACCGGCAGAGTGCTTTTCAGAATCGAAAAGACCCTCCCAATCCTCCAATGAATGAGATCAAATAACCATGGCTACTGCTACCGACCCGACCATACTCCCTGAGCTGACCACAGACGACCTTTCGCGTTATTCGCGCCACTTGATTCTTCCTGAAGTAGGCTTAGAGGGCCAGCGAAAGCTGAAGGCCGCGCGCGTGCTGTGCGTGGGCACCGGTGGGCTGGGTTCGCCCCTGGCGTTCTATCTGGCTGCAGCGGGCATCGGCACGCTGGGGCTGGTGGATTTTGACGTTGTGGACGCGAGCAATCTGCAGCGGCAGATTATCCACTCCACGAAGGACATCGGGCGAAAGAAGCTCGACTCTGCGGCGGAAAAGCTGACGGCACTGAATCCCGCGATGAACGTGGTGAAGCACGAGACCATGCTTTCGAGCGCCAATGCGCTGGACATCATCAGGGACTACGACATCGTCGCGGATGGGACGGACAATTTTCCGACGCGGTATCTGGTAAACGATGCGTCTGTGCTGCTGCGGAAGCCGAATGCGTATGCTTCGATTTTTCGGTTTGAGGGACAGGCCAGCGTTTTCGGGATGGAGGAGGGGCCGTGCTACCGATGCCTCTATCCGGAGCCGCCACCGCCGGGATTGGTGCCAAGCTGCGCCGAGGGCGGCGTGCTGGGCATTCTGCCGGGATTGCTGGGCGTGATCCAGGCAACGGAAGTGATCAAGCTGATTTTGGGTAAGGGCAATCCGTTGATCGGGCGGCTCCTGCTTGTGGATGCGCTGGGAATGAAGTTCCGCGAACTGAAGCTCCGCAAAAATCCGGAGTGTCCGGTATGCGGCGAGAATCCCACGGTGAAAGAGCTGATCGATTATCAGCAGTTCTGCGGGATCATGCCGGAGTCGAAGGAAGAGAAGGCCGTGAAGAACGGGATTCCCCAACTCAGCGTGAAAGAGCTGAAGCGGCGGCGCGATGCGGGCGCGAACGTGTTCCTGCTGGATGTGCGCGAGCCATACGAGTACCAGATCGCGCAGATCGGCGGGACGCTGATTCCGCAGAACGATGTGCCGCAGCGCCTGAAAGAGATTCCGCGGGATCGCGAAATCATTGTGCATTGCCGCTCGGGTGCGCGTTCGCAGAAGATCGCGGAGTTCCTGAAGCAGTCGGGATACTCGCAGGTGGTGAACCTGGCGGGGGGAATCCTGGCGTGGAGCGACGAGATCGACCCGAAGGTGCAGAAGTACTGAATGTGAATGGATGATTCCCGGTCCCCGAAAGCTAGGGACCGCCGGCCGCCCGCGATGATCCGGGTCTGCTTTCAAAAGGTGAAAGATGGTTAAGGTAAGTGTGCTTTATCCGAGCGGGCCGGGGAAACGGTTCGATGTCGACTACTACTTGAGCGTGCACATGCCGATGGCGAAGCGGCTGCTTGGCGACGCGGTGAAAGCGATTTCGATTGAGATCGGAATTGCCGGCGAAGCGCCGGGAGCGCCTCCGCCGTATGCAGCGATTGTGGGCTTCACATGCGAATCGGTCGATGCGTTCACAGCGGCGTTCATGCCCGTGGCTGGACAGTTGCAGGGGGACATCCCCAATTACACGGATATCAAGCCGCAGATCCAGATCAGCGAGATTCGGGAGATCCCGTAAGCCTGAAGACGAAAAGCTTGAAAAGTAAAACGCCGGTGGCGCAAAGCCGGCGTTTTACTTTAGCGGATGGAAATCACCGGGCCATTTCGATTGCGGAAGAGGCTTTGCTGGGCTCCGGTACATTCTTGCCGTTCTCGTCCATCTTGCCGAAGATCATTTTGCCGCTGGCGGTTTGCAGAACGCTGGTGACGGAGATCTCGACAGCGCGGCCGATCATTTTGCGCGCGTGATCGACGACCACCATCGTGCCGTCATCGAGATACCCGACACCCTGGTTGTATTCCTTGCCTTCTTTGAGGATAAGGATGTTCATCCTCTCGCCCGGGAGAACGACGGGCTTGAGAGCGTTGGCGAGATCATTGATGTTGAGCACTTCGACATGGTGAAGGTGGGCAACTTTGTTGAGATTGAAGTCGTTCGTCACAACCTTCGCTTCCCATTTCTTGGCGAGTTCGAGCAGCTTGAGATCGACTTCGCGAATCGAGGGGAAATCGTCCGGAACGATCTGCACCTGGATGTTGGTGTTGGACTGCATGCGCTGCAGCATGTCGAGCCCGCGGCGGCCCCGCTGCCGCTTGGAGCTATCAGTTGAGTCGGCGACGACCTGAAGCTCGCGGAGAACGAATTCCGGCACAACCATCATCCCATCGATGAAGCCGGCTTCGGCAATGTCGGCGATACGGCCATCAATGATGACGCTCGTATCGAGGACCTTGGCTGATTTGCGTGAGGGCCGCTCGCCGGCGAAGAGGTTGCCGAGAGCGGCGGGGTTCAGCATGTCTCCCTTGCTGGCGCCGACCAGAAGGCCGACGTAGGTCATCAGGAGAAGGACAAAGATCTGCATCACTGCCGATGTGGATGAGGCGATCGGGGCGGAGCGAAGTACCAGGCAGAACAGTGCGGCGCCGAAGATGCCCAGAACGCTGCCGGCAACTGCGCCGATCAGTCTCCGTAGCGTGAGAGCACGTACTCGAAGTTCGAAGATGATGACGGCTCCGGCGGCGACTGCGCCTCCGGCCGCCGCAATCGCTGGCCTGGCATCGAACGGGTGGAGAAAATAACAAACGGCAGAAAGCAAGACAACAAAAAGAAGGCGAACAAGGACCAGATCCATACAAACCCTGCTTCCACTGGATTCAGAAAACAAACCAGTTTTAACACGATGGCGAGTATGCCCATAGGCCCTTTACATCGTCAAGGGGGCGGCGGTCACCAGATTCCGCATAAATGACTTACGTTCGTGCGTTACCCGCGTATCGGGCGATAGGGTACCGTTCCGCCCCTTCGGCGGTTCAGATTTTCAGGAAGCAACGGCCAGCTCTGTGCTGACCAGGCGCGTGATGCCCTTGCGGGGACCACGTTTGCGTGCGCTCATGATCTTCACGCGCTCCAGCAATTCCTGTGGCGAGCAGGTTTTCTTGGCCACCAGTGCATCGGCTCCGTGAATCTGACCATTCATCTTCTGGGGGTCTCCGAGAATGACCATCGGAACGTGAGAGGCGATGTGCTTGAGTTTGAGAACGAGCTGATCTCCGCTCATCTGCGGCATGGCGTGATCAGCAAGGACAAGGTCGACCTGGTTATCGGCAAAGAGCGCAATGGCATCCTGCCCGTTGGTGGCGGCAAGCACGCGGTAACCGTTCGTCACCAGCATGAACTTGAGAACGGAGAGATCCTGTTCGTTGTCGTCTACGCAAAGGATGATTTTCTTTGGGCGCATCTCGTTAATCCTGCTCCTGTTTGGAATTGTTCATCGAGGCCGGTCTTGAAACGCACGCAAGCGAAGCCCGTTGTTTTCGGGCAGGCTCGTCAAGATCCGGGGCCGTCGGCCGCGCACAGGTTCGCTCGCGCATGACGCGCACAAGTCCCCTTAGGGTGTTCACTTCGCTTGCGCGAACGTGCGACCCCTCAGGCGACTTCGGTGGCAATCAATCCGTAGAAGGAAACCTTTTTGCGGTCAGATTGTTTATGAAGCCAGTATGAAAACCGGAATGAAGTCCGGTTGATTTCGTTCAATGCTTGGGCAAGAGTACGGATTGCGGAGAAGCATGAAAAGAGAGAACAGGAAGCGAAAATTTTGATGAAACAGATCTTGAGAACAATGGAAAAAAGGTCAGAATGAATCTAGTGAGTAACTTGGGCTGATTAAATTCTGTTGAAAAGGGTGTGTATTACGGCAGGAAAATGGTTCCCTTTGCAACGGGAACAGTGCTGCCGCCGACGCGAACATCAGTGACCCTCCCGTCAACCATTGCCGCAGCTAGAAATAAATCGCTTGTGCGGCCAATTTCGACTCCCTGCTGAACATGAATCTGATGGCGCGACGCCACAATGTTGTGGCGCACAAGATAGCTGATTGCGCATCCTGCAGCGGATCCAGTTGCCGGGTCTTCGCCGCCGTAGAACTGCATGCGAGCGCGCCATGCGGGCTTGTCGCCGCCGGTCGAACCCATGACGTAGAACCAGCGACCACCATGGGCGCGGAGATACTGTGTCGCCGGCTCCTGATCGACTTTCAGACGGGCAAGCGGCTCGTGCGAACGAAGCGCGACGATCGCGAATGCTGTTCCCGTCGAAACGACCTGCGGCGGAACGGTGGAGTGCAGGTCTTCGGTGCGCAGCCCGCACAGACGCGCGACCTCGTTGATGTCGAGCTGATCGAGGAATTCGGGATCACGCTGGACCATCTCTCCAAACAGACCGTCTGAATTGAAACCTACCGGCACTGTGCCCACCTTCAGCGCCAGCCGAATCGTCTCGTCATCGAAAGCTTCGGGTGCATGAAGCTTGAGGACGCTGGCCGTGCCAAGGGTAGGGTGTCCGGCGAAGGGGAGCTCTTCCTGGGTGGTAAAGATGCGGACACGGACGCCCTCTCGCTTTTCGACTGCGGGGTCGCGGCGCTGGATGAAGGTTGTTTCGGAGAGATTGAATTCGCGGGCGACGGCCTGCATGCGCTCGGTCGAGAGGCCAACCGTGTCGAACACCACAGCGAGGCCATTGCCTTGGAGCGCGGTTTCCGTGAAGACGTCGACAATGTGGTAATCGAGCGATATGAGAGAGCTTGTGCGCAGAGCCATGAATCATTATCGACAATCGCCGGCGCGAGTGGCGAATGCGGGCAAGCGGGTGCTCCGGCGGTGTCGGCCGCCACGAAACGATGTCGACCGTGATCGGATGCCGCAGCTTTGAAACCCCGCTCATCGCGAACCTTCAGAGCGCCGAAACGCATTCAGTGCCGGCTACGCTGGACCTCCGGCCCCCGACGCGCGACAGCGCTTGTCAGAGTGCCTGGGTGGTTCGGGTCTGTCGGGTATCCGAGTGTTGTAGGAAGCGGCGCATGCGCGCGGCTTCTTCGCGCTGAGCGGAAACAAGACGCGACTGGCGGCGGATATGATCGCTGTTCTCGAGATGCCGGAGGGTGTTCTCGTCGGATGCGGCATCAGCCTCGAGTCGCGCGATGCGGCCCTCGATGGTACGACGAAAATGACTGCTGATCTCGAAGTGATCGCGCATTGCTTGTTGGGCATCGTCGCAGAACATTGTGAACTCCCCACTCCCGATGGTAGTAAGGAGTCAAGAAAGCTGCCAGATTACGCAGTCGCGGAACCAGGGTAATGCTATGTCCTGAAGTGATGCAAGGCCGGAGAGTGACTCCGGCCCTCTTTTCCTAAGGAAAGTTCTTTGGCCCGCTATCGGCTCATCCCGCTGCCGGCTGCTTGAGGTGCCATCGCCACGGCGAGCACGAAGCGGGTTCCCCCGTCGAGGCGAACATCGCGCCGCGCTCCGAGCAGCATCCCTGATGCGTTGGAGAACGGCAGGCCGTGGATGTCGTTGGCGAGCAGCACACCGGGAACTGAAGTTGTGCGGATCGCGACATTCCCGTTGCGGGCGACAATGCTACCTGGCGCAGGGTTTGCATGCGCTGAAGTGCCCATCGCAGAGCTACCTGCGTTGACAGCGTTGCTGTCTGGGCTCTGACTCGCAACTCCTGGCTGCGTGGCAACCCCGGGCTGCATGGTCGAGTTCGATGCCAGACCCGGACGATTCTCCATGTTGTTCTGATTCATGCTTCCGTTTGCCGAGGAGCCCATCGCCGGGTTGCTTGTTGCTGCGCCGGCAGTGGATCCCATGCCGCCCGTTGGCATCGTCGCCGATGTCGATCCGTATGCTCCCGGCGGGTTGCTGATCCCTGTCGTTGCCTGCATATCATTTGCCGGGGAGACGGACTGGATAACAGTTTCGATCGACAGGCTCTGGCCGCCTTTCAACTCTGCGCGATCGAATTGGATGGCGATCTGTGAATTCTCGTGTCCGTCGGAGCGCGGCTGGACGTTAGTGATGTGGCCCACAAGTTTCGATCCCTTCGGAATCTCCGTGCCCCGGCTGATCTCGAGATTCTCATTTGTCTTCACAACCACGCTGTCGCCCTGCTTGGCAGACTTGGAATCGAGTTTGTCGACGAGTTCTCCGCTGACAGGCTTCAGCTGGGCAGCTGCCGGGCTGAGCTCAGCCCCGGAAGAGGGTTGCGCGGGGTTCTGCGGCGTTGCCGTCGGCGCCACCGGTGGGACCTGCTGGGTTGCGGGCTGTTGTTGTTGAGCTGTCGAGTCCTGCTGCTGTGCAGTACTGGGGAAGCTTGAAAAAGTGGCGAGCCCTACCGCAACCAGTGTTGCGGCTTTGATGAGCAGGTCCTCCATGAGACACCATCCGGGGAAGGAAATACGCGCAGTCACCGACCATGTCGCACGAACGTTGCCAAATGAAAGTAGCTGGAAAAGAAAACCTCCAGCAGCACCAATCTCGTTGACGCGGAATGCTTTCATACTGCGACCATGGCAACGCGATCAGACCGCGCCGCCTTCCGCCGCAGTGTGCTTTTATTCTCACGAGTGTAATTTTGTCCATGTCCACGCCACGTTTCGAAGTGAATCTCGTGATCCTCCCGCAAACGCCGTTTTGCCGCTTGATGAATTGTTTGCCGATTTGACCCATGTTGCCGTATCAGAGTTCGGCGATCAGAGAATAGAAAACTGAACCGCGAGAATAGCGTTGACATTTCGTCGCAATCCACTACCATATGGTTGTGGATAATCTGAACACAGCATTTGCGGCTTTGTCCGATCCCACCCGGCGGGCGATGGTCGAGAGGCTCTCCCGCGGGCCGGCCTCCGTGCATGGCTTGACGGAGCCGTTTGCACTCTCGCAGCAGATGATTTCAAAACATATTGCTTACCTGGTGCGGGCGCGCATTGTCATCAAGACGAAAGTTGGACGAGAGAGCCTGTGCACGCTTAGGCCCGAGGCGATAAAGACCGTCAGCGACTGGGCGATGAGTTATCGCCGATTCTGGGAAGAGAGTTTCGACAAGCTGGATGTGGTGGTGAAGCAAATGAAAAAGGAGGTCAGAGATGACAAAGAACACCGTTAACGAGACAGAGCGGATGATGGTCACAAGAATTTTTGATGCCCCACGCGAATTGGTTTGGAAGGCGTGGACAGACCCGAAATATGTCATGCAGTGGTGGGGGCCAAAGGGCTTTACCGCGCCCGTTTGCGAGATGGATTTTCGCGTTGGAGGGAGATTCCTCTGCTGCATGAAGTCGCCGGATGGGCAGGAGTTCTGGAACGCGGTTGAATACCACGAGATTGTTCCGTACGAGAAGATCGTTTCCTTAATGTATTTTTCCGACTCGAAGGGAAACAAGATCGATCCTGCGCAGTTAGGAATAGAACATGAAGCCATCGACGGTGCGTACGACGTGACTCTTTTTGAGGATTTGGGAAACGGTAAGACGAAACTCACCTTCATTGGAAATGAACCCATGGAGAGCGCCAGGAACAGCGGGCAATTGGAGGGCTGGAACGAGATACTCGATAAACTTGCGGCAATCATTGCGGGGCTGGCGCAGGCGAAATAGGAGGCTGAAGCTTTGCTGATCGTTCATGCGAGCTACGGAACGAACGTGAAGTGGAAATTGACGGCAGGCTTATCGCGGAGACTCCCGCTGAGGGCGGCAGAAAAAGTGCGGGCTTTAGCCCTCTGAAGGACGCTCTTCTCCCCTTAGCCTGTCATTCTGAGCGCACGGGGCCCCACGCGCTTTCTTCAGCGTGGGGGTAAGCGAAGAATCTGCTTTTGCTTCGCTCAACATCGCTCAAAGTCCGAGCGACCGGTGACTCGACACGAGAAGCGCTTTGTAACAAGGCACGGCTTCATCCGGGCCGCAAAGCCAATGCGAATTCACTTTCTCACGATATGTGGGTGCCCCGGGTGCCTCGCATTTGGGCACCCGGGAGACCACGCACTTCGTCCCGCGGTCTCGACATGGGTTGTCGTCATCGACTCGGAAGTTGCCCGAAGGGTTCTCCAGCGCTGTCAAGCCCCTCTCCCGAACTCCTGCCCTAACTGCCCTCTATCCATCCATATTTGCAACCCTCCGCATTGCAGAATATTCCCCGAATCGGCGAACAATAGAGCCGTACTCGAATCTCCGTTCTGATTCCGAGGCACACTCGTTTCCGGCAGCCGGCGAGCTCCGCGGCAGGGTCGCTCGTTCCCGCGCCCTGGATGAGGGGCGCTTGACCCTGCTCAACTCGATCAACTGAGGACCAGTCTGCCCACGGTCCATTGCCCGTCACCCGAAAGGACTTCCGTGCTCTAATCCTTGATTTCTGACCATAACTCTCGCAGTTTCTTGTATTTACAACTTAACTCTATACAGGTCATCAACTTACAACCACCACCGTCCGTAACCCATTGAAAACAATAGCAACGCATTGGGGGGGAGGGGTAGTCCCCAGTCCCTAGTCTCTAACCCCTAACGCCTAATCCCTGATCTCTGAAAGGACTCACCATGTACCGCGAATGTCGCCACATCAAAGACGATGGCCTGCGCTGCCGCACCGGCGCCCTCAAGGGCAAGCCCTAGCTTCTTCCACATGAAGCTCAAGCGCATGGACCGCCAGGCCATGATCCAGATCCCCATGCTCGAGGACTCGACCTCCGTGCTGCTCGCCATCGGACAGGTCATGCGCATGCTCGCCCTTGAAACCATGGACACCAAGCGTGCCGGGCTCATGCTCTACGGCCTCCAGATCGCCTCCACCGTTATCCAGCAGAGAGAGCAGGCCAAGCCCGAGGAATACGTTCGCTCCGTCCACGACGAAGCCGGCAACGATATCGACTTCTCTGAAGCCCTCATCCGCGAAACCCCCGCCCTCGCCCCCGAAACCACCGTCTGCGAACCCCCGCACGACTGCGCCCACTGCGAGCAGAAATCCACCTGCACCAGGGCCTCGCAACCAACGCAGGGTGCCTCAGGTCCCGCTTTTGAAACCTGGGAAACCATCGACTCCCGTCCACTCCCCCGCACGCTGAAGAAAATCGCCGCCGCTGCATCCATCCACCCTCAACATCGTCCAGTCTTGGGAACACAGAACAAACTCAATCCGCGGC
>Ga0157369_10000093_pt1 | contig 122566 bp, 115 predicted proteins | sample C25metaG_FD_113461 | JGI IMG/M metagenome (GOLD analysis project Ga0157369, IMG submission 113461) | Corn rhizosphere microbial communities from Kellogg Biological Station, Michigan, USA - C2-5 metaG | ecosystem: Host-associated > Plants > Roots > Rhizosphere > Soil | place: USA: Michigan... | reverse complement strand
GTGCTGCGCGAGGCGGTAGGCCAGCATTGCCGCCCGCGTCGTGCCGTACGATTCGCCGAGCAGAAACTTCGGCGAATTCCATCGATCGTTCACGCTCAGGTAGCGGTCGATGAAGCGGGTGAAGGCGTCGAGATCGCCGTCGACGCTCCAAAACCGTTTGCCGTTTCCGTGGCCGACGACTTTCGAGTAGCCGGTCCCGACCGCATCGACGAAGACGAGGTCGCTCTTGTCGAGCAACGAGTCGGGATTGTCGGCCAGCACATAGGGCGCGGGCGGGGTGGCAGTGGGGCTAGAGGTATGGACGCGCTTGGGGCCCACCGATCCCATCAGCAAGAACACGCTCGCCGCACCCGGTCCGCCGTTGAACAGGAAGGTCACGGGGCGCGGGGTGCCGTGCTGGGCGGGTCTCGTATACGCCACGTAGAACACGCTCGCCTCAGCTTCGCCCGCGTCGTCGCGCAGCAGCAGGTTGCCGGCCGTGGCGCGGTAATCGATCTTGCGGCCGTTCAGCTTCAGGGTGTGGTCGGTAACCGTCGATGTCTCGCGCGGGACCGGTAGCGCGGCGCCGGGCGCTGCCGAGAGGCTGCCATGGCCCTTTGCCTTCGGCGCTGCGGCCGGTGGCGCGGTAGAGGCGGCCGCGGTGGCGGCAGCGGTGTCGCTGTCGCTGTCCCTTTCGTCATCGGCGGCGGCATGGCGGCTCGCACCCAATGCGCACGCGAGCGCAATCGAAAGCGCCGCGAGTTTGGCCGCACGATTACCGGGTAGCGATGAGGCGAAACGATGGCGCATGGCTGGACCTTGTGCGACGGATGCCGGCTGTGAAATGGAGGATATGCCTAGCAAACTGCTTTCCCGAGTCGATCGCCGAACCGTAGCGGGCGCGATCTTCGCTAACATGTCGACGATCGACCGTTACTTCGCCAAGGCGCTTGTCATGTCAAACCCCCCGCTTGCCACGAAAGATACCGCAGACGGAAAGCGCAGTCAGCGCATTGCGACGCTCGCGCTCTACGCGGCGCTGGTGGCGCTGGCACTGTGGATCATCCGGTCGTTCATTCCCGCCATCGTTTGGGCGCTCGTGATTGCGATCGTCATCTGGCCGCTGTTGCAGCGCTTGAGCCAAGCCAAGCAAAGTGCGACGCGCGCGAGCATGGTCGCGCTGCTTTTGACGACGGTCGTCGGCTTATTCGTCGTGCTGCCGTTCGTGCTCGTCTTCACGCAGGTGCTGCACGAAGCGCATCAATTGATTACCTGGACCAAAGAGATCGCGCAAACCGGTTTTGCCGTGCCTGAGTTCGTGACCCGGTTGCCCTTCGGCAATCAAATCGCGGCTTGGTGGCAAACCAATCTCGCGCGGCCGCTCGAGGGATCGCCCGCCATGGACGCGTTGCGCGGCGGGCACGTCGCGACGGCCGGGCGGCACTTCGGCAGCGTTGCCTTGAAAGGCGTCGTGCATTTCGGTTTCATGTTGCTGACGCTATTCGTTTTTCTGCGTTCGGGGCCGCGCGTGGCCGAGCAGGCGCTACGCAGCGTGCGACGTGTGTTCGGTGCGGACGGCACGCACCTTGCGATACGGATGACCGCCGCCGTGCGCGCGACGGTGACCGGCCTCGTGGTGGTGGGGCTGGGCGAAGGCGTGTTGATCGGCGCGTCCTACTTTGCGACCGGCTTGCCGCATGCGGCCGAACTGGGCCTCGTGACGGCCGTCGCGGCCATGCTGCCGTTTTGCGCGCCGCTCGCGTTCGGCGGCGCGGCGCTGTGGCTGTTCGCGCACGGCCAAGTCGTGGGCGCGTTCGCCGTGCTGGCGACGGGCAGCGTCGTCGTCTTCATCGCCGAGCATTTCGTGCGCCCCGGCATCATCGGCAGTTCGACGAGGCTCCCATTTCTGCTCGTCTTGTTCGGCATCCTCGGCGGCGCCGAAACGTTCGGTCTGGTGGGGCTCTTCATCGGCCCGGCCCTCATGACGGTTCTGACGCTGCTATGGCGCGAAGGGACGCGCTGAGCCTGACGGAGGTAGGCCTTCTCCGGCATGGGAGATTGCTGAACCTCACGTTCATGAGATTCCACCCGCTTCCAAGACGAGGCGCTGCTCGTTTGGGGACAGCTTTTACGGCTCCAACGACTGGGCAATGCCGGTGAGCTTATCGGGGTTGCGCACGGCGTAGATCCCGAGCACGTGCTCCCCGTCGGTTGCGAGCGCCATTGCCGATTCGAGCTTGCCGTCGACGTACCACAGAAACCCCGGTTCGCCGTTGATCAGCGCGTGGCGGTACACGGACTGAGCGCCGAAGCGCCGCCCTGTGACCCAGAAGAGATTGGCGATGCGATGGGCGCCGTGCAGCACTTTGAATACGGCCGGCACTCTGCCGCCGCCATCGCCCACGAGTTCGACATCTTCGGCCAGAAGCGCTTGAATGGCGTCGCGTTCGCCCGATTGCGCCGCGCGGATGAATTTTTCGACCACGCGCCGGTGCGCCTCGCGCGGGACGTCGAACCGCGTGCGGCTCTGCTGCACGCGCTCCGAGGCGCGATGAACCATTTGGCGGCAAGCGGCTTCGGTTTTGCCGAGCAATGCGGCGATTTCGTCGTAGCCGTGATCGAACACCTGGCGCAGCAAAAATGCGGCGCGCTCTTCCGCCGACAATCGTTCGAGCACCCATAGCAGCGCCATCGACAGATCGCTGGCAAGTTCGACGGCGGTTTCGGGCGTGCGCTCGTCGGCCTCGACGAGCGGCTCGGGCAGCCACCAGCCGACGTAAGCTTCACGTTCGGCTTTGAGCGCGCGCAACCGGTCGATCGAGAGCCGCGTCACGATCGTGACGAGCCAAGCCTCGGGCGATTGCACGGCCGCGCGGTCGGTGTTCTGATGCCACCGCAACCATGCGTCTTGCACGATGTCTTCGGCGTCCGCTCGGGTGCCGAGCATGCGGTACGCGACGAGAAACAGGCGCGAGCGTAAGGCGTCGAACGGGTCGGTATCGGTTGCCGGGGTGGGGGGAAGCGTACGCATAGGGGACTCGAAAACGGGCGGACCGGGGCAATGGCCTCAACCACCCTTAGACGGCGTACCCCGGCATTTTGTGACAGCACTTGCCATTGTTATAGGCGAGGGGGCATGGTGAGGCCAAATTCGCGTGCCAGCAGCCCGGGCACTTCATCCTGCGCGATGGTCCGCTTTTCGACGCGGCCGTGGGACACGGTCTTGAAGCTATCGCCGGCCAGGGTTTTCCGGCCCGAGTCGGTCAGCAGAACGACGACGAGCTTTTGTACGAAGATCGAGTCAGGGTGCGTCGAGTTCAGATAATTGGCCGGCATGAAGTCCACCCACTCTTGAGGGGAAAGATCGAACGCATATAGATTCGCCCATTCGCCGTCGATCTTCGTGCGCAGGACGTAAAAGCCGTCGTCGCCGAGGCTGAGCATGTAGATATCGCCCTCTTGGTCGATTTCTACGTCCAGCGCGGTAAGCGGAATCGGCGAGCGAATGACGTTGGCCCCGAAACCGAGGTCGCACAGCCACTGCTCTGCTTCCAGCTCGACGATGACGACCATATGCGTCCTAGGGCGGCGCATCGGGTAGGTCATCGGCCGGGCCGCGGCCAATCGATGCGCGATGCCGAGCGACTCGAGCGCCATCGAAAACAGCCCATTGACTTCGTAGCAGTAGCCGCCGCGTTTGTGTTGGATGATTTTATCGACGATCTCCTCGGGCACGAGCGATACGATCTTGCCTGCTTGGACGTCGAGATTTTCGAAGGGCACGGAAAACAGCTGGCGCCGCATCACGCGTGTCACCGTTTCGATGTCGGGTGTGCGCGGACCGGCGTAGTCGATGCGAGCGAAGTAGTCTGTGAGGGAAAAATTGTCGGCGTGCATGGCGTGCTCTTCTGTTCGTATCGTCAATATCGTTGCTTGTGCAACTAAATGTCTTCGCTCATGAATTTAGGTGCTCACTGCGGGCTGAACGCCGACGCCACCGACAGCGCGTAATCCACCGCTTCCGAATCGACGTCGAGATGCGTGACCCATCGTTGGCGCGTGGAGCCGTAAGACGAAACGATCCCGATGCCATGCCGGGCCAAGTGAGAGGCGAACGCGGGAGCAAGCGACGCTTCCACGTTGACGAACACGATGTTGGTGTCGGGGGCGGTGACGGTCAGCCCCGGCAGCTTCGCCAACCCTTGCGCGAGCGTGCGAGCATTGGCGTGATCGACAGCCAGGCGCTCGACGTTGTGCTCGAGCGCATAGAGCCCGGCGGCCGCGAGAATCCCGGCTTGCCGCATGCCGCCGCCGAGCATCTTGCGCCAACGCCGCGCGCGGGCGATCGCCGTCTTGGAGCCGACGAGCACGGAGCCCACCGGCGCGCCGAGCCCCTTGGAGAGGCAGACGGATACCGTATCGAACGGCAAAGCGAGTTGCGCCGGGCTCGCGCCGGAGGCGACGGCCGCATTGAACAGGCGCGCGCCGTCGAGATGGCACAGCAAGCCATGCTGCTTGGCGAGCGCCGTCGCGGCTTGCACGTAATCGGCGGGCAACACTTTGCCGCCGATCGTGTTCTCGAGCGCCAGCAACCGGCTGCGAGCGAAGTGAGGATCGTCCGGCTTGATCGCCGCTTCGATGTCGGCCAGTGCGATCGTGCCGTCGGCCGCGTTCTCCAGCGGTTGCGGCTGGACGCTGCCGAGCACCGCAGCGCCGCCGGCTTCCCAGCGGTAGCAGTGCGCTTGCTGGCCGACGATGTATTCGTCCCCACGTTCGCAATGCGTCATCAGGGCGATGAGGTTCGACTGCGTGCCCGACGGAACGAACAGGCCGGCCTCCTTGCCGATCGTCTCGGCCACGCACGCTTCCAGGCGTTTGACGGTCGGGTCGTCGCCGAATACGTCGTCGCCGACTTCCGCGGCCGCCATTGCAGCCCGCATGGCGGCGCCGGGGCGCGTGACGGTATCGCTGCGAAAGTCGTACTTCAACGCTGCCTGTTCCATTTCGTTTCTCCTATGGTATGCCTTGTTCAATGCGCTCATGGTGGCACACGCCGGGACGCGTCACGGCGCGCGGGAAAGCGCTGAAGTTCAGTCCACGATATTGCGAACCCAGTCCGCGAAGCTCTCGTTCTCGAATTCATAAACCTCTCGAGGGCTCTTGGCCACCACCGTTTTTTCCGCGAGGCGGCCGAGCGCCTTTTGGACATGGGTGGCCTGCAGATCTTCGATGCCCACGCGCTTGCGAATCCGCGCGAGCGTCGCCTTGGCGAAGGGCTTCATCGATGGGTCGTCGGCAAACATCCGCACCAGGACGCGCTCGGTGGCGTCCAGCGCATTCCACGTCCCCTCGTGGTTCTCCGTGCGTGCTAGCTTTTCCTGTTGCATCGCGATCGCTTCGGGGAAGGTCAGCGCCGGACTCATCATGAGAGCGAGCACCGTTTCCATCAAGGGCTCGGGCCGCCGCCCGAAGAGCGCGAACGCTTCGCGCGCGGCGGCGCTGTCCAGCTTGCGCTTGGTCGATTCCTTGAAGCGGCGCGCGATGTAATCGACGAACTCGTCGTCGAGCAACTGGAAGTCCTGCACCGTGCTGGCGGCAGAATAAAGCGGTGCATTGGCATTCGTGAAGACGTGGCCGAGCTTGGTGCGCGAAGACCCCGTAAAGAGCATGCGAAGCTTGCGCTGATGTTTGGTCAACGTGGTGCGCAGCGCGCGCGCCATCTCCTCGCCTTCCTTGCTGCGGCCTAGCGCTTGCGCTTCGTCGACGAGAAACAGCACGGGCCTGCGCTTCGCGAGTTCGGCCACGAGGGCGTCGATGAGCAGGGCGGTATCGGTGATCTTGTGCTTTTGATCGTCTTCGAGTTCGATATGCCCTTCGAGCTTGGCGCCGGCAAATTCGGCTTTGCCCTTGAGCGTCTTGACCGGCGTTTGAAGCCGTGCGATGACTTTCTCGAGCAGGGAATGCGGCTCGAGGGCCTCTTCGAGGGCTCGAACCAAAGCGGCGCCTGGCGTTTGCCGAGTTTGCCAGAGGTCCGCATAGACCACCGTGTAGCCCTCGGTCTCGGCGTACGGCTTCAAATCTCGCAATAGGAATGCGGTTTTACCGGTGCGGCGCGGTGCGAATATCGTCGTGGAGGTAATGAGGCCCGCATTGAGCGTGGCGAGATAGGCCCGCGCAAGATCGGGGCGCGGGAAGTGCCACAGTTCAGTCAGCTCCATCGGGTTATCCTTAATTACCAATTTTTGGGTAATTATACCGCATAAGTATAATTCGGATAACCGCGGGCTGCCTGGTGGCACATCCGGTGCGGACCGACCTTACCGCGTCAGTACGTCGAACGCTTGCAACAAGCGCTCGATGTCGGCCGCGGTCAGTGCGCCCATGGTGGAGATTCGAAACAGCCGCTTCGACAAATCGCCTTGGCCCGCGTAAATGACGAAGCCGTGCGCTTTGAGCGCATCGTGCAACGGCTCGTAGGCGACGCCGCGCGGCAGTTCATACGCGCGCAGGACGACCGACGAGTGCTCGGGCGGCAGGATCGAGGCAATGCCGCGTGCGGCGAGGCCGTTGCGCACTTGCTCGGCCAGCGCCGCGTAGCGTGCGTGCCGGGCGGGCACACCGCCTTCGTCCTCGAACTCGCGCAATGCTTCGACGAGCGCGTAATACGCATGGACCGAGGGCGTGAACGGCGTGTTGCGTGCCGCTTGCATGCGGGCGAGGCGGCCCAGGTCGAGATAGTAGGTGCGGCTCGATGCGCGCTCGATCGCGCCGTGCGTGGCGATGACGAACGAAGCGCCCGGCACGCCGTGCAAGCATTTATTGGCCGTCGCGGCAACCGCGGCGATATTCGCGGCATCGAAATCGATCGTCTCCGCACCGAAGCTGCTGACCGCATCGACGAGCAACTGCACGCCGTGCAATGCGCATAGCGAGCCGATCCCATTCAAGTCGTTCAGGCGGCCCGTCGTCGTCTCGTGATGGACGACGGCCACGTGCGAAAAAGGGCCTTCGGTGTCGAGGCATCTCGCGACGGCGGCGAGATCGGGGGCGCTCATCCAATCGTGCGCGAGCGCGAGATATTCGATCCCGTACTGCTTGGCGATGTTCGCGATGCGCTCACCGTAGACACCGTTTTGCACGACGAGCAAGCGGCCATCGGCAGGCACCAGCGAAGCGATCATGCTTTCGACGGCGCCGGTGCCCGAGGCGGTCATCAGCGTCGCCGCCCATTTTTGCGGATCGAGTTCATAGGCGTCCAGCAACCGGGTGCGCGCCTCGTCCTGCAGATCGTAGAAATCGCTTTCGCGATGACAGAGATCCGGTTGCAGCAAGCTTTGCCGCACGCGCTCGGATAAGGTCACGGGGCCGGGGTTGAGCAAGAGCGTCTTCATCGAGCAAGTATCCTTATGCCGCGCCGATGTGGCGCATCAAACGGGCTTTCACGTCGGTGGGCGTGATCGTGGGGCGAGGCAGCCCGTCCGGTGTGCCGCGCCGAATCGCCAAGCGTGCGAAACGAGGCGCCCCGACTGCGCCGTCATGGCGTGGCTGCGCAAGCAGCGTATCGACGACGGTAAGGTCGTCGCCTTCGATCGCCGATTCATAGCCGCACGCGGCCGCGATCGCGGCGAACGACACGTGAGGCGAGACCGTCGCCTGCCCGCCGGTGGAATCGTGCGCGCCATTGTCGAGCAGCAGATGCGCCAAGTTGCCGCGCCCGTAAGCGCCTAGTGTGGCGAAGGCGCCCATCCGCATGAGCGCGGCGCCGTCACCGTCGATGGCAACGACGTTCAAGTCGGGGCGTGCGAGCGAAAGGCCCAGCGCCAGCGGCATGACGCATCCCATCGAGCCGACCATGTAGAGCTGATTGGGCCGATCGTCCAACGCATAGAGCTCGCGCCCGCAAAACCCCGTCGAGGCAAGCACCACCGTAGCGTCGACCGGCGTATGCGCAATGACGCGCTCGAGCGCGTCGCGCCGAGACGGCAAGCCGTCCTCGGGAGCGCCCCGCCACTCAGTGCGTGCCGCGCATGCCGCGCGGCGCGGCGCTTTCGTTTCCGCTAGCGGATACGGCGCGACGCTCCCCTTGCGCATCACGAGCGCATACGGGCGGCCGGTCTTATCCATATGCGCGACAGCTCGCTCGAGCGCCGGCTCGACCGCTTCGGCGTCGGTGGGGAACGGCTCCCAGGCAATTTCCATGGTTTCGAGCAGCGCGGGGGTGATCGGCCCCATCAGTGCGTGCTGCGGCTCGTCGGCCACCCCCGGTTCTCCGCGCCAGGTCACGATGAGCAGTTGCGGCAGGCGGAACGTCCACGTCAGCGACGTCAGCGGACTGACGGCGTTGCCGAGGCCGGAGTTCTGCATCATCGTCACGCCGCGCTCGCCCGCGCGCGCACCGAGCGCAACGCCTGCGATCAACGCGACCGCATCGCCCTCGTTCGCTGCGCTGATGTAGTGCAGCGAGGGGTCTTGCAGGACGTAGTTGATGAATGGCGTGAGAAACGAGCAGGGCACGCCTGCGTACCACGAGAAGCCACGGCGCCGCGCTGCCTCGACGAATTGTGCGGCTTCGATCATTGCGCTTCCCCCGGACCGTTGCCGCGCCCGAGCGCGAATGGCGTTTGCGCATGCGCGAAATCGCCCGCGCGCCTGAAGTCTTCCAGGTCGTTCACGCCGCACCAATGCCCGTGAACGTATTGCACCTCGATTTGCTCGCCGGCATCGATGAGGGCGTTGATGAGCGCCGGCACGTCGAGCGAGTCGAAGTCCGGCTGCAACCTCAGCTCCGCAAGCATCGATCGCAGGCGTTCGACCCCTTTCCCGCGAACGCTCAGCAGTCCTATCCATCTGCCGTCGGGCGGCGTGCTATCCGCTGTGCCGCTGCGAATGCGCTGCAGCAGCGTTTTGCGGCCGAATAGCGCGCGCTCGTCCGGCGCCGAGCAATAGGCGAAATCGCGCGCGGTGCGATTCGATGCCTGTGAGTGCGAAGAGTCGACGACGACCGTGAACGGCGCATCGTTTTCGACGAGGTCGCGCAGAATATAGCTGCGAAAGAGCAGGTCGCCGTAAGAGATCATCGTGTCGGAGGTAAGTTCCCCGGCGTCGACGGCGCAGGCTAGCGAGGCAAGCTCGCCGGTCTGTGCATAGCGTTCGTTGAGAACGAGCTTGATGCCCGCCGTATCGATCGCATCGGCGCGGTACCCGCCCACGACGGTAATGTCGTTGAGCGCTTGCTTTTTGAAGGCGTCGACGAGCCAGCGCAGTAGCGGCTTGCCCGCAACGGGCAGCATCACCTTCGGGCGTTCGGCGGTGACGGCTTCGAGCCCGCGTCCGCGGCTCGCCGCGAGTACGATCGCGGCGCCCGGCTTGCGCGAGGCCGCCAGATAGACGCGTTCGGCCGCCGCATATTCGTCTGCGTTTTGCAGCCGGAAGATTTCCTCAACGCTGGCGATTCGTTCTTCGACGTTGACGAGCGTCTCGCTGCGGTGAATCTCCTTCGCGACCGCTTGCATGGACGACGCTGCGGCACGAACGAGATGATTGGCCCAAATGACCGTGCTGATCCCGGCTTGACGAAACACTTCGGTCGGCGTGCTGTAGTACTTCGTCGGCACGATGACGAGCGGAGCGCGGCCGGCCCATTCGCGCGCGAACGCGAGGATCTCGTCGGGACGCGACAGCTTGCTGTGGATCAGGATGGCGTCCGCGCCGGCGAGCCGATAGGCTTCCGCGCGCGTGAGCGCTTCTTGCAGACCCCAACCGGCGATGAGCGCTTCCACGCGTGCCACGATCGAAAAATTCGCTTCGCACTGCGAATCTTTGCCGGCTTTGATCTTGCCGCAGAACTCGTCGATATCGGCAAGCGGCTGACGTTCGCCGCCAATGAAGCTGTTCGTTTTCGGAAATTGCTTGTCTTCGATGCACACGCCCGCGATGCCGCGCTGCTCGAGCTTGCGCACGAGGCGCCGCACGTTGTTGAAGTTGCCGTAGCCCGTGTCGCCGTCGAGCAGGATCGGCAGGTCGCTCGCGTCGGCCATGAACTCGAGCGTGTCGACCACCTGGGTCCAACTGGCCTCGTTGTTGTCGCGCACGCCGAACTGCGCCGAAATTGCGAGGCCGGAGGCCCATATGCCTTTGAACCCTGCCTCGCGCACGATGCGTGCGGATAGCCCGTTATGTGCCTCCATCAAGAATTCGAGCTCGTCGCTGACGAGCATCTCGCGCAAGCGGTCGAAGCGCGAACGGGGGGCGATAGCCGGCTCGCGCGCGTTCATCGTTCGGCTCCCGCCGGTTGCGCGAGATGCGGCAGCACTTCGCGCTCGGCGCGGGCGACGTCGCCCGGGAAATCGATCTCGATCCACGGCAGTCCCGTGACGTCGGCGACGTCATAGGGACGCTCCCCCTCCAACAACAGGTCGCGCACGGCTTCTTCGTGCGGCAGGTTGGTGCGGCCGCTCGCGACATAGCCCGCAACGATGTCGGCAAGGCGGCGTGCGGTGCTTTCCCGAAAGCGAAAAAAGCCGACCGATTCGCCGATCGTGTCGTACTGCAAGCCGACCGCGATCTGCTTGCGCAGTTCGACCGGGGTGCCCTCCCGCAAGCACAATTTGACGGGCTCGTCGCCGGCTTCGAAGTCGCGATCGATCAACAGCCGATCGACGCTCGATCCCGCCACGAGCGCGTGCAAGATGGCTACGTCGTACAGCACGTCGGCGTCCATCAGCAAGACGTCGCCGCCGCGCGTGAGCGCCTCGGCCATCGTATGCACCGTCAAGACGCTGCCCAGGTCGTAGCGCGGGTTGATCACGATCCGCGGCCGTGGCCGCCAGTCGATGCGATCGAGCTCCGCTTCGATGCTTTGGGGTTGAAAGCCGAGCGCGAGTTCGATTTGCTCGACGCCGGCCGCGCGCAACGCACGCAAATGGCGTTCGAGCAGTGTCACGCCTTGAAAGCGCAACAAGCACTTGGGAAATTGCTGTTCGGGCGGTTGCTGCAGGCGCAGGCCGAGGCCCGCGGCGAGAATGATCGCTCGCATGTTGGTTTTTTCTCCTGACAAGAAGCCGAAAGACGCGGCGGCCGGCGCGCGTCGATCGTCAATCGGTAAGCGGCACGCGCGGCGCACGCCGGCGTTGCCAATCCCGTTCACTCCAATGCAAATAGACCATGCCCGGCAAGCCGAGTGCAACCTCGCGCGCGCGCTTGGCGAGCGACAACGCCAGCGCCGCATCGGGCGTGAGCCCGACGAGCGGGGCGAGCAGCAGGTAGCCGCCTTCTTGAGCGCCGAGCGAGCCGGGAATCGCGAAGGCCGCGCCGCGTATCGCCTGACCGACGCTTTCGAGCAGCAGTGCATCGAGCCAACTGACCGGATGTCCGATAAAGGCGAGGGCGAGCCATACCTCGCCGATGCCGACGATCCACCCGCAAAAGCTCAGGGCGAACGACGCGGCGACGCGCCGGTGCGCGCGATAGAGTGTGCGCACGGCGTCGTCGATCGCATCGGCCCGCGCGCTCGCGCGCAGCGCCCGGCGCGCGCCGAGCGCTTTGCCGATCAAGCGTGAGAAGCGGCCGAACAGGCCGCGTTGCTGCGCGTAATAAAACGTCGCGATCGCGGCCGCGAGCACGCCCGTCGCGCCAAGCGTCGCAATGTGCAGCATGCGCGCCGCATGCGCGTTTTGCGCCGCTGAAAAAGCGGCGAATGCCGTCAAGCCGATCAGTGCGAAGGCGATTTGCGCGACCGACTGCAGCGTCGTCGAAACGGTGACGGCTGCGGCCGCATCATGCATCTGCACTCCGCGCTGCCCCAAATGCCGCGCCATGAGGACAGGGCCGCCGATCTGGCCCGCCGGCAACAAGCTGTTGACCGATTCGCCGGCCCACCGCGCGCGCAGCGCGTCGACGAACGACATTGGGCGCGCGAGCAACACGGCGAGTGCCGCGGCGTCGACGGCGAGCGGTAGCGCATGAAACGCCGCAACGGCAAGCAGCCCCCAGCCCGCCGATGCGAGCGTGGACGCAACGGCGCCTGCGCCTTGCTTCGCAAGCAGGGCCACGAAAACCGCCGCACCGAGCGAGAGCAGAATCGCCGCCGTGCGCGTCATGTCGTTCCCTTCTCGGCCGACGCGGCGTCGCGCGAGCGGAACACTTGCCGAAAACCGAAGTAGGCGATGGCGTCTTTCATGTTCGAGACGAAGCGCCGCCATGGGCGCATGCGCGCGTCGGTCACGTATTCGAACGTCAAGGATACCCGCATGTCGCCGGCTTTGGCCGGCGTGATTCGGTGACGCAGCTTGTCGCCGTCGAACAGCACGATCGCGCCGGGCGGGTACTGGATCGAATCCGCGATTGTCGGGACGCCGGGGGTGCGCGTATGCAGCTCGTAATCGAGGCGGCACGACGACTCGTCGATGACGCCGATCAGCAGCGTATAACGGCGCCCGTCGTAATACGAGGTGTCGTAATGCCAGCCGATGTGATCGCCCGCGCGCGTGTAGTAATAAAGCGCGTAGGCGTGCGGGTCGTCGTCGGGCGAGAGCAGCAGCTTGTCGCCGGTGATCGCTTCGAGCCATTCGATCAGGGCGCGCGAGCGGTACAGCTCGGCGATCTGGGGCGCGAGCCGATCGATCGTATGGCGGCTGACGCTGCCCCCTTGCTTATGGCCGGGCAAGTAGTTGCGGTTGACGGCGGGCTCGAGTGCGCGCGCGCTGTCGGCGAGCCGCGCAGTGAGCCCGCCCGGGAGGAACGTGTCGAGGTAGAGGAACGCGCCCTGCCGCGTGAACTGCGCCCGCAGCGCTTTGCGATCAAGGCTGCGCACCGCGTCGCTCAGCATTGCGTCGATCGATGCCGGCTCGCCCGGCGCCCCATAGCTCGGAGCCGATGCCGGTACGGGCGCATCGTTTGCCGCGACCCGTGCATTCATCTTGACACCCAGGCTTCGCTTGCCGGCTCGCCCGGCGGCGGGCGCCGCACGATGCGCCGATAATCGAACGCGACCCACAGGGAAAATAGCGGTGCGCCGATCGAGGCGGCGAGGAGAAACGGCTCGACGGTGCGCGTGAGCGTGACGAGCGGCAACAGATAGAGCACGTCTTCCGTTTCGAATCCGGCCGCCGACGCTTGCCGTGTCCCGGCTTTACCGGCCAGCGCCTCTATGCGCATACGCAAATAGAAAATGAGCGCAACGGCCACGCCCGCCATCGACCCCAGCCAAGTGGCCTGCGCAAACACGCCGTCCCCGTGGGCGCTCGCGATGCCGACGCCCATCGAGACGAACAATGCGATGGTCACGAACGCATCGCTCGCCAGATCGTAGAAGTGCCCGAACTTGCTCGATTTGCCGCTGATGCGCGCCAGTTCGCCATCTGTATGATCGATGAAATTGGACAGGACGATCAGCAGGGCGCCGGCGTTGAGCCATCCGAACGTCGGCCGAGCGAGCGCGGCCGCTCCGGCGATGCCGACGATAAGGCGCAGCGTGGTCAGGTGATTCGGTGCGACGCGCGTGTCTTTCAGCGGCGTGACGAGAAGGCGAGCGAGCCGAGCGTCCCACGTTCGGGGCATGGGAGCGATGGCGCGAGGGGAAGGTTCGACGCGATTTTCCATCCGAAGCAATATATACGCTTTTACGCAAGGCTGTTCGCAAACGGCGCATTCGCGCGGGACCCTTGCCGGGCCGCGTGCGCCGAGTTGCCAAAAAACGGTAGAGTGCCATCTTTCTTCATCAAGTCGATCCGGCATGGCTCGTGCGCTCGGTCCATTTTCGAATCGTGAGCCGTCCGGCTGTAACGGTGCGTAATTTTTTGCCGCCATGAAATGTCTCGCCCTCGCCACCTTCGCGTTCTTGTTGGCCGTGCGTTCGGCCTCACTATTCGCTGCGTCGCTCGACGAACCGCTGCATTGCGATCGGTCCGCCCATGCGTTCATCGGTGAATTGGAAGACAAAGGCTTGATCGATCCACGACCATCGCGTGTCGAGCCCAATTCGATCAATGCGTTCGATCCCACTCACAGCGCGGATCTGACCGCATTCGGCTATCACGTGTTCGCAATCGTCGGCTTTCAAAAGGACGACCCGATGTTTCAGCGGGGCAAGGGCAAACCGCTCGCCGATTCGGCCTACGGTGCAGTCGTGATGGGCACGACCGACAGCGTGGCAGCCGCCGTCAGGACGACCGGCAGCAAGGCGATCGTTCATCACGTGGCGCCGTTCATCACGGCAATTTTCTGTCAGATGGACCACGGCGCGGCGGCAGACCGCCCTTAGCTTTCGGTCGTCTTTCTATTGTCGCGACGCATGCCGTCGCATTGCATTTAATTCTCAGGGTTATACCCTATTTATATGCATTTCTTGCCGGGGCCTATCGGCGCGGCCCAATGATCGTATTGGCGGCAGTTGGCAATAAGCAACGACCCGCTGCGTGGCACTGGGTCGAGATGGACTTGCCGCCGGTGTCGTGCAACCATTCAGTCCATCGCGTCACGGTGGATGTGACGAGCGGTTCGGATGAGACGACAGCGATTGCATCGCCGGTCGCCAAAGACTGCGGGCTCGGCCCGATTTACGGGGTCTCTCGAATCAATTGGCCGGTTTGGAGCAAGCAATGAAAAAGCACGTCCTCTGTCTCGCCGCGTCGACGGCGTTCGCCGTTCCCGCGTTCGCGCAAAATAGCGTGACGTTGTATGGGCTCATAGATGAAGGCTTGAACTATACGAACAACGTGCGCGGCAGCCACAACTACGAGCTCGCAAGCGGCTTCGCGCAAGGCAGCCGCTGGGGCTTGAAGGGTGCCGAAGATCTGGGCAACGGCTTGAAAGCGATCTTCCAATTGGAGAACGGGTTCGACGTCAATACGGGCCGCTTGAACCAGGGCGGCCGCATGTTCGGCCGGCAAGCGTTCGTCGGCCTGTCCAGCCCGTACGGCACGGTGACGCTCGGCCGCCAATACGATGCGTTGGTCGACTATCTCGCGCCCACGACCGCCAACGGTAATTGGGGCGGCTATCTGTTGTCGCACCCGTTCGATAACGACAACACCGATAACTCATTTCGCGTCAACAACACCATCAAATACGCGAGTCCCGACTATGCGGGCTTGCAATTCGGCGGCACCTATAGCTTCAGCAACGATTCGGGATTCTCGAATAACCGCCAATACAGCATCGGCGCTCAATATCAGAACGGCGGCCTGTTGGTGGCCGGCGCTTACTTGCAAGCGAACAATCCCGGCGTGACGACGGGCGGGGCGATCGCGACGAACGATGCCAATTTCGTTTCGTCGCGCTTGCGTATCTTCGGTGGCGGCATCAATTACACGTTCGGGCCGGCAACGGCCGGCTTCGTCTACACGAATACGACCGTGCGAAATCCGACCTCCGATGCGTACCTCACGGCGGCCGACTCGCTCGTGCCGGTCACGGGGCCGCTCGCCGGTTCGACCTTGAATTCGCTCAAGTTCCAGAACTTCGAATTGAACGGGAAATATCAGTTGACGCCGGCGCTCTATGTCGGCGCCCAGTATGTGTACACGATCGAAAACTACGACACGTCGCTCGGCGGCGTGAAGCCGAAGGTTCATACGTTCGGGCTGATGGTCGACTACAACCTTTCCAAGCGCACGGACGTATACATCCAAGGCGCGTTCCAAAAAGTGGCGGGCGACAGCACGGGCTCTTCGCTCGATCATGCTTATGTCCCCGGGGCGGACGACGTATCGAGCTCGTCGAAGCAGGCCGTCGCTCGCGTGGGTATTCGCCACAAGTTCTAATAAAAACGAACAAGATGCGGCGCGTGGCGCCGCGTGTTGGGTCTCGGCCCATCCGGCGCTCGTGCGCGGATGGGTTTTTTATTTGCCTGTCGCGCCGAGGCGCTCGGTTTGGGGCGCGCCGATGTGGCGCGCAACTTGCGAAGCGGCGTATTGTTGACTGCGACTCGCGTTTATCCGGTCGCCGGAACAATAACGAGGGAGAGACATCATGGCTCGGACACAAGAACTTGCTTCACGTTTATTGCAGGCCCGACGAACGCATACGCTCGTCGATCCCGAGGCGGTCGCCTCCTGCAAACCGCAGAGCGCCGACGAGGCCTTGATCGTGCAGCAACTCGTGCTCGACGAATTGGGGGGCTGCGCAGGCTACAAGATCGGCGCAGAATCCCCGACAGCCGTGCCGCAATTTGCGCCGCTGCCGGCAACGCGGGTATTTGGCGCGGCCACGGGCTTGCGTCACGGCGACTATACGCGCCTCGGCTTGGAGCTCGAAATCGCGTTCAGCTTCGCGAGCGACGTGGACCGTTCGTTGGCTGAGCAGCCCGAGGCGGTGGTCGACGCCATCGACACGATGTCGGTCGTCGTCGAAGTGGTGGATAGCCGCTTCGAAGGCTGGCCCAATATCGATCCGTTGCTGCAATTGGCCGATTTGCAGAACAACGGCGCGCTCGTGATCGGCGATACGCGGCCGTACGATCGCAACTTCGATTTCGGTGCGCCGCAGCTCGGCCTTTACTGGAACGACCATGAAATATTTCAAGGCACCGCAAGGCATAGTGCCGGCGATCCGCGGCGCTTGGTTGCCTGGCTCGTCGCGCGCACGCTAGAGACGGGGCATTCGATTCCGGCGAGGACCATGTTGACGACGGGTTCGTATACGCCGTTTTACATTGCGTCGGGGCCCGGTATCGTTCGAGGAACGGTCGAGGGATTCGGGAAAATCGCATTCGAAATCAAGTAGCCTGGCTGTATCCGCCCGTGAGGCGCCGTTCGACTACGGCGGCCAATCGATCGTCCGCGAACGACGATGCGGCCAGCGCCATGATTTCGGGGTACGCCTCGCGCGCGATGTCCGTCAGCACTTGACCTGGCGGCGCTTCGACCAGAAGCGTTGCGCCGCGCTCCACGAGCGCCGTTAGCGCGTCGAACCAGCGCACGGTGTAGCGCATGTTGGTGGCGAGGTCGTCGCGGATATCGGCGGGGCGATACAGCGCCCGGGCCCGCCGGTTGCCGATGTAGACGGACGTCGGACCGCGAAACGCGACATCGGTGGCGTAGGCGACGAGCGCATCCGATGCTTCGCGCAATAACTCGCAGTGCGAAGGCACGCTGACCATAAGCCGCTTCGCGCGATGTGCGCCGGCTGCGGTGGCGCGTTCGTTGAATGCATCGAGCGCCGCGACCGAACCCGCGACGACGATCTGACGCGGTGCGTTGACGTTCGCGATGTAGACCTGCGTGTTCGGGAAACTCGCCACGGGCTCGATCAGCGCTTCGACTTGCGCTTCGGTCAAACCTTCGATTGCCGACAAGCCATATCCACTCGGATACGCTTGCTCCATCAACTCGCCCCGCCTTCGCACCATGCGCAATGCATCGGCGAACGACAGCGCGCCGCTTCCGACGGCCGCGGCGTAGGCGCCCACCGACAGCCCGGCATGCGCATGCGCCTCTATGCCCGCGGCGGCTAGCCGCCGTTGCATTGCGATACCGGCAACGACGAGTGCGACTTGCACGGCGATGCTCGAGCGCAGGGCTTCGGCCGTATCCAGTTGGCGGACGTCGAGGGCCAGGACATCCGATGCTTCATCCAGGGTTGCGGCTACGGCGGCGTGGGGCGGTAGCCGATGCAAGAATCCTGGGCTCTGTGCGCCCTGACCGGGATAGAGTAGTGCGAACATCAGGGTGGCCCTCCGTCATGAGCCTGGGGCGCAGACCAAGGGTCGGCCACGAGACTTGGGCCGCAGCGAGAACGCGCCATCACGCGCGGTTTGTGGTCGGCCCATTCGCTAAGAGAAACGCCGCCCGCGGGCGTTTCCAGTTGTGTATCGATGCGCACTCCCAAGGCCGCTTCCACCGTGGATAGACGCGCGCGCAGCGTACGTGCAGTCGCGCGTGGCAACGGCGTCGGCATCCGGATCAGCAAGTCGAGATCGCTGGTATCGGAGACGACGGGGCGCCCTGTCGCCAACTCGAACCCGACACTGCCGGTCGGCCCCCAAGTGAGCGCATCGAGCCAGCCGTGCCGAGCGAGGGCTTCGAGCGCTTGGAACGCGCTGAGCGCACGCCGCTCAGGGGAGGGCGGGCGATCTCGCAGATGCTCGGGCGAGCACGCCGATACGATCGAATCGAGCGCAACGAAAGCGCCGTATCGTTGCGCCCGCGACGGTCCGCGAAAACCCGCTGCGACGAGACCGGGCGGCGCTTCGGCCCGTCTGACGACGGCATAAGGCGCATCGGCGAACACACGGGGGAGCCAAGCGGGCATGTCGCTCATCGGCGGGAGGGTATGCAGCCGAAGTAAGTCATGTGCTTCGTACGCCTTACCCTTTGCGAAGGTGTCCGTTCTCATCCGCTGCTCACCGCGCCATATATTCCTCGGCCACTGCGCCAACGCCGCCCCGCACATCGCTCAAACGGCATCCCATTGCAAGGCTAGACGGCGCCTAACCTCGATCGATGCCGCGCGAGTGGCGCGCGCGGCATCGGAGTCGAGCCGGTGCGATAGATCGGCGGCATCGGCTCGCGCCGACGACGCCGCATCCGCGAGCGCGCGATGCACGCGCGTAATCTGCTCCTGCGTGGGGGCGTCCGCGTCGACCTGTTCGATCAGACGATCGAGCAGGCCGAGCTTCGCGAAACCCGTGAGCGAATACGACATCGGTGTGATCGTTTCGCCGAGTGCATCGAGCGCTTCGACGCAGCGGCGCGTGACGCGCGCGGCGGCTTCCTTGCCCATCGCGTGAACCATCGTCCCGGGCGCATCGAGCGCGAGAATGCGATTGGCTTGATAGCCGTGGGCGAGAAACGCGCCCGACATCGCCGGCCCGACGATCAGCGCGACGACGGGGTGGCCAGCGAGCCGCGCGCTAGCGTATGCGTCGACCGCCGCGGCGCACGCGAGATGAATGCCGAGCATTTCTTCGCGATAGCCGTACGCTTGGCTTTTTACATCGACGATGGCGACGATCGGCCGTCGGCGCGGTGCGTGCGCATCGGCCTCGACCACGGCGCGCACAGCTTGCGCGAGGTGCCAGCCTTGCTCCAGCCCGACCACATTGTCGCGGGCGCGAGGAAACCGGTTGGTGGGGTCGGGCACCACGGCGATGAAGCGTGCCGGCTCGTCGCCGAGCGGTGCATCGGCGTGCCAGATCGGCGCGGCGCCGATCGGTTCGCCCGCCAGCGCCCGCAGCCAGCGCTGGCCACGAGAGAGGGCCGTCGTATCGCTCATTCGCACTCCTTACTATTTGCAGTTCGATCGCCGAACACCGATCTCATCGATTCCGGCGTGGCCGTGTCGGGATCGATTCGAGAGAGCAGCGACAGGTAACGACCGACCGCCTCGCTCCGATGCACCGGGGGCACACCCGCCGAGAAGGCCTCGCGCACCGCGGCGGCGATCGCATCCGCATCGTCGTCGACGAGGCGGTCCGCAAGGCCCGATGCGACGCGCTGCTCGCCGCCGATCAACTGCCATATGCGGCGCCGGTCGCTGGCGTCGAGTTCCTCGATGCCGGCCTCTTGCTCGATCACTTCCGGTCCGTTCATGCCCAACCGTCCCTGGCGCGTCATGATCAAGCGCGAACATAGGGCTGCGGCCAGCGACATGCCGCCGAAGCATCCGACCATACCGGCGATCACGCCGACGACCGGCACGTGCCGGCGCAGTGCGACGATCGCGGCTTGAATCTCGGCGATGACTGCCAGGCCGAGGTTCGCTTCCTGCAAGCGCACGCCGCCGGTCTCGAACACGATGATGGGGCGCACGGTGCGACCGCGCTCGCAGTCGCGCAACGCGAGCTCCAGCGCGCCTGCGATTTTGCTGCCCGACACCTCTCCGATGCTGCCGCCTTGAAACGCCGATTCGATCGCCGCGACGACCGCGGGCTCGCCGTCGATGCTTCCGCGCGCAATGATCGCGCCGTCGTCGGCTTGGCAGACGATGCCTTGCAGCGGTAGCCAGGGCGAGGTGAGGCGATCGAACGGACCCAGCAGTTCACGAAACGTGCCGGCGTCCAGGAGGCGCCGCGCGCGCTCGCGCGCGGTCAGTTCGATGAAGCTTTCGCGTGCCGCGAAGCTCGGTGCGACCGTTTCGGACGCAGCGTTCATGCGCTTTCTCCTTGCATGCCTTGCGTGCCTTGCACGGCTTCGACGGCCTCCGCAAGCCGCAATGCAACGACGCCCGGCGTCGCGCCGAAATCGTTGATTTCGATTTGTGCCGCACCGTCGTAGCGCGAGAAGAACCGATCCAGAACGCTCTTCCAAATGTGACCGTAACCGTCGACGCTGGTATTGACGACGACACGGGCCTGCATCGCCTGGTTCGGCGCAAGCAGCACTTCGAGGTCGCCCGAGCCCACCACGCCCACGTGCGCGCGCGCGGACACTACGCTGCGCGCGGGGTAATCGAACGTCAGATGTTCCATGATGTTGTCCTCCCGCCGGCGCCGCGTTGCGCCAGCTTGTCCATGAAAAGGGTGGCCGCGAGCAGATCGGCGGCGCCGCCCGGCGACGCATTGAGCGACAGCAGGCGCGCGTCGAGCCGTTCGAGCGCGGCGCGGCCGCGCGCCGTGGCGCAGCCGCCGAGCGTCAGTACTTCCTGCGCGCCCGCTTTCGCGGCGCAGAGCGCGGGCGGCCCGGCGCGATGCAAAAGACAGGTGTCGTCGAGCGAAGTCATGATGGCGAGCAACGTATCGATGCGCGCGGCGTTTTCGCCGACGCCGCGATTCCTTGCCGCGCGAAGGGCGGGCAGGCCGACGCGCACGACATGAGGAAACCCTTTCTGCGCTTCCCGTCTCGCCCCCCCCACGCCGTAGCGTGCACGCACGCGCGAGCCGTTGCTTTCGACGAGTGGCGCTCCATGATCGGGAAAACAAGCGATCTGTGCGGCGGTGGCGCAGATCGCCCGTGCAGCGTCGAACTGCGGCCGCGTGAGCGCGTCCATGCCGAAGATCGTTGCGCCTGCAACTAGCAGCCCGACGATCCAAATCGCGCCGCGGTGCGCATTGCTACCTTGCGTCGCCTCCATCATCACGCTTTCGCCATCGCGGCCGATAGCGGCCAGTTGCGCTCGCAACGACGCCGACGGCTGCATGCCTGTCGATGCCCGAGCAAGGGCGGCAAAAGTCGGTTCGAGCGAGCAAGCCGAGCGCTCCATCAAGGCAAGATTCAGATCGCGATGGGCGCCGCTGCCGCGCCGGTCGACGAGCGCGGGCTTGGGCGTAAGCCGGGCCTCTTCGATCAGCGCATGGGTGGCGACACGTGCGAGCCATGCGGCGGCATCGTCGCGCGGCATCGCGATGTTGGTTTCTCGGCTGGGCCGATGCACTCGACGAACTGCGATGGCGGGCATCGCTCACCAGCTCCGAAAGCGCGCCGGCGGGGTATATAGGCCGCCCGACCAAGCCACGAGATCGTCGATGCTGCGTGCAGCCAGCAACGCGCGCTTGGCTTGAGCGCGCCGAATGCCGAGGTCTTCCGGGTAGGCGACGATGCCGCGCCGCCGCAGTTCGACAGTGCGTTCGGGTTTCGCTCGGAGCCCGATCGGCGTCACGCCTGCCACGGCGGCAAGCGCCGCGCGCCGCTCCTCGATGCCTTCCGCTTTGTGCAGATAGGCGATCCCTTCCTCCGTCACGACGTGACTGACATCGTCGCCGTAAATCATCACCGGTGCGATCGGCATCGCGCTCTTGGCGCCGACGGCGATGGCGTCTAGCTCGTCGACGAACGTGGGTTCGCCGCCTTTCTTATAGGTTTCGGCCAGTTGAACGACGAGTTTGCGCCCGCGTGCGATCGGCCCGTCGCCGGCCTTGAGCAGCTTGAGCCACGCTTCGCTCGCATGGCGGCGCCCGTGTGGATCGTGTCCCATGTTCGGGGCGCCGCCGAAGCCGGCCAGCCGTCCGCGTGTGACGGTGGACGAATTGGCATCGGCATCGAGCTGCAGCGTGGACCCGATGAATAGATCGACGCCGTACTGGCCGGCCAATTGGCACAGCACGCGGTTGGAGCGAAGACTGCCGTCGCGCCCAGTGAAAAACACATCGGGACGCGCCGCGACGTAGTCTTCCATGCCCACTTCGCTGCCGAAGCAATGAACGCTGTCCACCCACCCCGATTCGATCGCCGGAATCAGCGTGGGGTGCGGATTGAGCGTCCAGTTGCGGCAGATCTTTCCTTTCAAGCCGAGTTCCGCACCGTACGTGGGCAGTATCAGTTCGATCGCGGCGGTGTCGAAGCCGATGCCATGGTTGAGCGAGGTCACGCCGTAGGGCGCATAAATGCCGCGAATCACCATCATGGCGGTGAGCACCTGCAAATCCCCGATGTGCCGTGGATCGCGCGTGAACAACGGCTCGACCGCGAACGGGCGGTCCGCCTGAACCACCACGTCGACCCACGAGGCGGGAATGTCGACGCGGGGCAGGGTGTCGACGATTTCGTTGACCTGGACGATGACGATGCCGTGGCGGAACGCCGCCGCTTCGGCGATCGTCGGCGTGTCTTCGGTATTCGCCCCCGTATACAGATTGCCGTGGCGATCGGCTTTCTCGGCGCACAGCAACGCGACTTGAGGCGTCAAGTCGACGAACATGCGTGCGTAGAGTTCGACGTAGGTATAGATGGAGCCGATTTCCAGCAACCCGTCTTCGAGCAGCTGCGCGACGCGCAAGCTTTGCGGCCCCGCGAAAGAGAAGTCGACTTTGTGCGCGATGCCGCGCTCGAACAGCGTCAAATGCTCGGGGCGGCTGATGCTGGAAATCAAAAGGTGGATGCCGTGGACGATGTCCGGGTCGACGCGGGCGAGCGAGCGCGATAGGAAATCGGCCTGCTTTTGGTTGTCGCCCTCGAGAGCGACACGATCGCCTGGGCGGATCAACGTTTGAAGCGCATCGACGATCCGCTCAGACGGCAGGATGCCATCTTGGAGCCAAGGTGCCACGACAGCGAGGCGTCGCGCTTTTTCGTCACGCAGGGTGGTCCACGTACGCGGGACCGGGGGTTCGGCGGCGGGAATCATCGGGCGAAGCGGCTCCTATACCTGAAACGAGGGCGGACGAGGTTCATCCGTTGTTGCGCCGCGAAGGCAGACGCTTCTTCGCCGCGATCATCGGCATGGCCTCCGACGCACCCGCATCGTTGCCTGCGCTTGCGATTTTGCTCGCGCTCTTGTCAGCGCGCTTGCTCTGCGAAGCGGCAGCGCGCGGCGCCTGCTCGCTGAGCAATCGATAGAGCAAATCGCCGGTGCCGAGCAAATGGTCGGAAATGAGCTTTTGCGCCGCGGCGGCATCCTTGCTCCGCACGAATTGCATGAGCTGACCATGCTCGTGATCGGACACGCGCTTGTGCTCGGGCAGACCGAACTTCACCCGCAGGTAGCGTTCACCGCGGCGGTGCAGCGTGCCGATCATCTCGAGCAACTGAGGCCGCGCCGCTGGTGCGTAAAGGCTCATGTGAAACGCTTCGTTGCGAGCGACATAGAGCTCGGGATCGCGCTCGAGTTCCGCGGCTTCGTACAGCGATTGCGCTTCGCGCAAGGTCTCGTTCGTATGGTTTGGGATCGCGAGCGTGAGCGCGAGACCTTCCAATGCAGCGCGGATTTCATAGATCTCGCGCGCTTCGTCGGCCGAAAGCGGGGCGACCGTGGCCCCCTTGTTCATCTCGGCCTTCGTCCAGCCTTCGCTTTCGAGCAGGCGTAACGCTTCGCGTACGGGAATCGCGCTGACCGAGAAATGCCGCGCCAAGGCGTCTTGCCGCAACGGAGCGCCGGGAGGCAAGCGGCCGTCGACGATCGCCGCGCGCAATGCGTCGGCCACCATGCGCGAGGCGCTGGTGCGCTGGGCGACGGCGACTGTCGCAAGCGGCAGGCCTTCGGGCACCCCGATCTCTAGGGGAAAACGATTCGTTGCGTCATTCATGATGCTAGATATTATATACAAAATATTCGATATGAAATGGGGCAAACCCGAGGTACATCGGGGCCCAGAGGTAGACCTGGAGCCAGGCACGCCAAGGTTCTCGCGTGCTGCGGCGTCATTCTCGGTAGTCCAAACCGTTTCACCGGAGGAGTCGATGAGTTCAATGACAGACAGCGCGCGGGCGGCGCGACAGCGCACGCCGCTGAACCGCTCTCAAATAGCGGGGTTCTGGGGTGCATGGGCGGGCTGGACGCTCGACGGCATGGATTCGTTCATTTACGCGCTGGTGCTCACGCCGGCGCTAACGGAACTGTTGCCACGCTCGGGTTTCGCTGCAAGCAGCGCGAACATCGGGCTGGCCGGTTCGATTCTGTTTGCGCTATTTCTCGTGGGATGGGGCTTGTCTTTCATTTGGGGGCCGCTAGCCGATCGCTTCGGGCGGACCAAAGTATTGGCCGGCACGATCTTTACCTTCGCTATTTTCACGGGGCTCTCCGCGACCGCGCATAGCGTCTACGCACTCGCCATCTACCGCTTTCTCGCCGGTGTGGGCATCGGCGGCGAATGGGCGCTGGCGGGCACCTATGTGGCTGAAGCGTGGCCGGAAGATCGCCGGAAGATGGGCGCGGGCTACTTGCAGACGGGCTATTACGCGGGCTTCTTCTTGGCCGCCGCGTTGAACTATACGATCGGCGTTCACTTCGGGTGGCGCGCGATGTTCTTGACCGGAGCGGTACCTGTCGTCATCGCGATTCTCGTGCTGTTGCGGGTCAAGGAACCGGAGAAGTGGAAGCAGTCGGAGGCGCGCGTGGTGCACGTGAAGCCGCTCGCGCAAATTCTCGGCCCCGGCTATCGTCGGCGCACTTGGGTGGCCTGCGCGCTGTTGACGATCGCCATCGTCGGTCTATGGGCAGGCGCGGTGTACGAGCCGTCGGCTGTCATTCAGCTCGCGCTGAAGTCGGGCATGGATAAAGCGGGTGCGATCAAGACCGCGTCCCTGGCGACGGGTTTGCTTTCGATCGGCACGATTCTCGGGTGCTTGGCGTTGCCGCCGCTCGCGGAACGCATTGGCCGAAGGAAGACGCTCGCGGTGTATTTTGCCGGTATGGCAGTTTCCATCGTCGGCAGCTTCGGTTGGGCGTTTTACTTGCCGAACGGGCTGGCACCGTTCATCGCTTGGCTGTTCGCGCTTGGATTCTTCGGCGGCAACTTCGCACTGTTCAGTTTGTGGCTGCCCGAACAGTTCGAAACGCGGGTGCGAGCGACGGCATTCGCCTTCTGCACCTCCTTCGGCCGCTTCATCGGGGCGGGGGTGAACTTCTTGCTGGGCGCGGCCGTGCTGCATACGCATACGCTCGGATTGCCGGTTGCGTTGACTGCCGGTGCGTTCGTGGTGGGGCTGTTCATCATTCCGTTCGCGCCCGAAACCAAGGGGGAAGTGCTGCCCCAGTAACCTAGTATGGCGGCGAAGCCTCAACTCGCCGGGTTTTCCTCGCTTGCCGGCGGCGCTGCGCCGCTTGGCATGCCGAGGACGCTCACCTGAAAGATGCGCGTTGCGGCAAGCGATTCCAGACTCGGATCTTCCGGAATCGTCAGCAGCAGCGGGAAGATCACCGACCCGCCGATGACTGCGCGCCGGCTGTTGTCCGCCGGGCGCATCCCCCAAATGTCTTGATAGACGACGGGCACCGTACGACCGTCGCGCATCGTATTGCCCAAATACAGCATGACGTGCCCGCCGATGTAGATCAGCGTGCGCATCGGCTTGCCGTTTCTCATCACAAAGTCGAGCCGTTGCGCGGGCGAGTCCGACGAGAGATCGGTCATGTCGCCAGCCGACATTTGCGCGGACGAATGTCGCGGCAACCAAACGCCGAACGCGGCGAAGATGCTCTGCAGTTCCGATGAACAGTCGTTGTAGAAGTTCATGTTGCCCCATCCGTAGGGGCGGCCGATCAGGGACTTCATCAGCATTGCCAAATGCCGCGGCGTGGCGGCGATCGGCGCTCGCGCAGCCACCGTGTTCGGCAACCGGGCTTCGCGTATCACGGCACGGCCGTCGATATCTCGCGCGGGAACGAGTGCCGCCAGCGGTAGATTCGACGCGGCGCTTTGCGTGTGCGCGAGCGGCAGCAGCGTGCCCGCAGTCGCATTGAATCGGAACGTCGCGCTATCGTCTCGCACCGGCGTGCTCGCCGCTGTCACTACCGCCCAACCGTCGGAGCCGCGATGCGACCACGTCGAGATGAACGCGTCGTCGACGAAACCAACGCCGTTCGACGCCACCCACCCTTGAACGTCCGGCGTTTGCACGTAGTCCCAGGCGCCGTCGGCGCTTTGGCCGAGCACATAAAGCGGCGTGCCGGGGTGCACGGAAGAGATTTGTAGATTGTCGAACGGGTAGCCCTGTCCGGCCAACCGGTGCGAGTAGAACGATGGGTCCATCGTCGGTAATTCTCGCACGAGCAGCGCATCCGTTGCGATGGCGCGCGAGGCGGGCGTGTAGCGAGGCGCCAGCCCGAATTGCTGCAGGTTCATGTTGCGTTCGATATCGTCGAGCCACCGGCTCGTGTGCGGCCGAAAGTTCTGGCCGTAGCCGATCGCCCGATCCGGCTTGCCTGCGTTGTCGTAACTGGAGATGCGCCGCAGTTGGAGATCCACGATATCGGCCCCGCCCCCGCCATAAAGGCGCTTGGCGATGAAGGTGGGATTCCACGGCGAAGGATCGCGCTCGTTCGCACCGAAGTATCTTGCGAGGAAAGCATCCCAATGGGCGCGTTGCTCGGCTGGGCTCAAGAAGGGGGTGTCGTAACTCGAGCTGGCCGGATCGATTGCGTGGTCGACGTCTTGGTCGTAGCGGGCCATCGGGAACAGCCCAATCGGATCGACTTCGGAGCGCGGCGTGCTCGGCGGGTTCGTCGAGCAGGCGGCGAGCGCCAGCGCGAGCGCGGCCAGGGCGGTGCGCACGGTAAGCGCGGATCGAGTAGGCGCGGCATTGACTGACATGGGGCGAGGCACTCGTCGAAGAAAGCGTGAGGCCAACATGATACGGCCTGCTGCCTGTTGCGCTGCTATGTCTCCCGGCGGGGCAGGCCGACGCGGCGAAGCACCGTCATTGGTCCGATGCGCCGCAGCACGGCGAGTTGCTCCTCGTTCTTGACGAAGAACGAACCGGCAAACCCGAGCGAATTGACCGCGATGCCCGCCACGTCTTCGGACGAACGTGGCACGACCAGCATCCAATGCGGCGTTAGCAGCAAGTTGTAGGGTGCGTTCTGATGCAAACGACCGTCCACTGTCACCGAGCCCACGCCGGCGGCGTTGAGCAGCATCCGGTAACGCTCGAGCGCTTGGGCCGCCGCTTGCTCGAGCGGCCCAGGCGTCAATTGCGCCAAGGCATGTTCGAACGGAAAGCCGGGCAAGGTGCCGATCGGGCCGTCGAACCTCGCGGCTTCGAGCAACGGCGCGATCGGCAACGACAGTCCCGCATCGCCCAGCGGCAGCGGCACGACTTGCATATGTTTGTGCGGCTGGCTCGCGCCAGCTTCGCGACCGCCGTTGTAAAAGCCGAGCCCGTCGAATTCGTCGAGGCAGGCGAGCCATGCCGCGAAATCGGCGAGATCGACGAGTGCCTCCTGCGGTTCGAACGCGCGCGTGACGATCAGTAGGTGGTGTGGAAGGACGTTGTATTTGTTCAGCAGGGCCACGTGCGTGGCGGAAAGCTCGGCGACGAACAGATCGGGCTCGTATGGCAGAAAAGGATCGACGAAAAGCCGCGGTCCGGTCATGTCGACATGCGGCTTGAGGATCAAATTCGACACTTGCCGCACGACGAACCGCAAGCCGCGGTCACCGATCGCCGTTTGCACCGTTTCGATGGGGCGCAACGCACCGCAGGCGAGGGCGCGCTCGGTGCGGGCGATCACGGCGGGCCAAAGCGCGCCGGGCTTTAACAAACAAATGGACATCGGCTTTGTCGACACGGAAGGCAATCAATGTCGACATTGTCGCGCAAGTGCAAACCGCGTTGTAGCCGTCGAAGGTGCCGAAGGTGTCGCAGCCCGTGCGACCGGACGAACCAGCGATCAGGATCGAACCGATATTGATCGGCGAAGACGGGATCTATTCGATTCAGCCCGGACGCGCTTGCATGCGTGCGTGCCCGAGCACAAGAACTACTCGCCAAACAAGCTGCGGATCTCCTTGCTGTCATCGGCGCCGGACAAGTTGTACTCGGCTTGCATGGCCGTCAATACTTCTTCGATGAAGCGCTCGTACCCAATCGCATTACCGAAATGCTTCATGGTCCAGTTGCAACCCGACTGATCGGGTTCGCGCATCTGTGGCCGTGGCACGCTGATTTTTACGCCGTCTTCGACGATCTCGTGGATGCGATGCAGGCGGCGACTGACCTCATTTTGCAGGCGGGAAGAGTTCAGCATCTTGCGGATCACGGCGCCTCCTCGGGTTGCGGATGGTGCGATTGCCGTGACTATGCCATGGATGCGTACACCGTGCGCATCTTCAAGGCCCAGGCACCCGCGCCTAGGCAGCGCCGTCAGTAGACCAGCACGGGCGGCACGTAAGCGCCGTAGTACGTGCCGCCGCCCGACCCGGGGCCGACGTTCGTCGCAAGGAAGTCGCTCGTGAAGTGGCCTTCGATGTACTTTCCGCTCCCACCGTCCACGGCGGTAATTTGGAACGCTGCAAAGGCGACGATCGGAACCGCCGCGTTCGAGCTGACGTCCCCGACCACAGGCAGGAGCACTTCCGACGGGACGGTTACCGTGTTGTAGATCGCTGTTTTCGTGCCGGTTTGGATCCATGTGTTGTCGCCGATGCTAAGCGAGGTCGGATTGCCGTTCGTGATCAGGTTCTCGACAGTCGGCGTGTCGTTGGCATTAACGTTGAACGTGGTCCACTGGCCGCTCAGACAAGGGCCGTAGTGATAAGAGGAGCCGATATCGAAGACATACGGCTTCCCTGTGGACGGATCTAGCTTCGGCTGTCCCGTCGTCGAGTCCCAATAGTTCTGATACATGCATTGACTGATCGCAAGCGGAAATAGCGCGCCGGGCTTGGCCGTGCCGGGCGCGGCGATGGTTGCGACCGCCGTTGCGCTCACGTCGATCGCCGAGGTCCCGATCAGTCCTGCAAAGTACGTTTGAATCGGACCGCCGTTCGAACCGGCTGTGCGGCTCACCGTGACCTTGACGGCCGGGAAGTCGTTCGACCCCGGCGTAATGGTGGTGGACTGCATGCCCGAGGGCGATCCCGTCACGTTCCAGTAGCCGACGCTCACTGTCCCGGTGCTCAGCGTCTGTCCGTCGGCCGAATTGAGCCCGATAGCCGCGCTCGCCTTCGAGGAGGCGTCGGCCCACGTCGTCGAAGTGTTGGTCCATTGCAGTTTTCCGGCGCCCGCCAACGCGGCCGCATCGGCGGCATTCTGCAATTGATTGCGCACCACCAATTCGCGCGAGATATCGACGGCTAGCGCGATGAAGCCAAGCATGACCGGTAGCAATATCGCCACGATAATGGCGATGGCACCGCGTTGGCGTTGCCCCCGCCGCGCAAGTCGAGCATCGTTTCGCATGATTTTCCCCGTCAATCTGTGCTGTGTTTTTCGCCGGCATCGCCGTGGCGCCGGATCACTCGTAATTCATCGTTGTCGCCGCGCTCAGCGAGAGCAGCGAGGGCATTGGATCGACCACCGAGCTCATGCCCAGACTCCGATAGCCGTAGGAAACGGTCACCGTCAGCGGGTTGCCGGAGTTCGTGCCCGACGGGTGGCTCACCGAGACCGTCGGCACGACGGTGCCGCCGAGCGAGATGAGGTAGTTCTGGCAGTAGTTGGTCGCAACCGTCGATATCTGCGTATTGGTCAAACGCGGCGACGAATAGATCACCCCCGCACGTGCGGCCTCTCGGCTGGCGTTGGTGATGACGGCTTTGTCGTAGAGAGCGATCGAGAACTCGATGATGCCGAACGTGATGACGAGCAGCAGCGGCAAGAGGAGCGCGAATTCGACGACGGCGGCGCCGCGTTGCCGGGGTCGACGAGCGAGCGCGCGGCCGGTCCGACGCGGTATGGGTTTTGCGGCGTGAGCGCCGGCGGGCATTCGAATGCGTTTGTTCATAGTTCCCCCGAGGTATGCGCTAGCCGCGATGCATCGCCGGTCGGCCTACCGTTCGCTCGACGGCTCGCCCGATATTCGGCGGCGGCTAAATTTTCCAGGCTCGCGCCTTCGCGCTTCTTATAGCGAGAAGCGGGCCATCGCGACGGGACCCGCGCCTGCGGTGAGGGTCGCGGGATAGGCCTCGGCGCCGATGCCGTTTTTCGTCCGCGATGTCGCAGATGCAATACAGATTACGGGGTCCGCAGACGCCGAGCGAGATGGCGCGCCCCGCACCCAACCGTCCGCGCCCGCTGCGACGGGCCTGCGCCGAGTGCATCGGCGGCGCCCGCTCGCTGCGGCACGCAGAAACTGTTTCGGGTTTGAAACGGTTGGTGCGGTAGGCCACACGCCGCCGTGTCGCCTCCACTGTCGAACAGGTGAAAACCAGCCTCTTGAAATCGCGACCGGCGACGCTATTTTGGATGCATAGACGAACAGCGCGAGACCCTCTGCGGCCGCGCCGAATCACTTGGAGGAACCCATCATGAGCGATTTATTCTTCGGAAATTTCGGAACGGATCTCTTTCGGGAGTTCGATCGGCTGCAGCAGCAAATGTCGGTGCTCACGGCCGGGCGGCCGCTGAGCCTGCGCGCAAGCCCGGGCGTTTTCCCGCCGATCAATATCGGCAGCACCGACGATTCGATCGAGATCGTGGTCTTTGCGCCGGGCATCGATCCCGCCGCGCTCGACGTCTCGATCGATAAGGGCTTGCTGACGATTGCCGGTGAGCGCAAACGCCCCGAAGGCGCGGTGCACGAGGATGCGCGTTCGTATGCTCGGGAGCGTTTCGCGGGCGCGTTCCGGCGCGTGGTCGAGCTGCCGTCTACGGCCAACCCCGACGACGTGCAAGCGAAATACAACGACGGCTGCCTGTCGATTCGCATCGGCAAGCATGAATCGTCGAAGCCGCGCAGCATCACCGTTCAGTAAATAGTCTAATAGTCATTAGTTATTAGTTATCCTAAGGATCAGGCGAAGGAGTCTTCCATGAGCAACGAAACCGATCTGGTACGCCGCGATGAAGGAACTTTGGCAGAGCGCGACACGCCGGCGCGGCGGGCGGCGCTCGTTCCGGCTGTCGACATCGTCGAGGACAAAACCGGTGTGACGGTATGGGCGGACTTGCCTGGCGTGCCGAAAGACAAGCTCGACGTGAAAGTGCACGATGGGCGCTTGTCCATCGAGGCCGAGGCATGCGTGCCCACGCCGGCCGGCTTAAACGTCACGCATGTGGAGGTGCGAGCACCGCGTTACGAGCGGGCGTTTTCGATCAGCTCCGATTTGGATACATCCAGAGTCGATGCCAGCCTGCAAGACGGTGTGTTGACCCTGCGCATCCCGCGGCGCGAAGCGGCGTTGCCGCGTCGCATCGAAGTGAAGGCGGGGTGAGCGCAATACCGCGGCGCGGCTCGGGCAGGCTTCGCCCCGCGCGCCGCGGCTAGCCCAATGCGCGTAACAGTGCGGCGAGCGCCTAGCGAGCCTCAGAAGATTCGCGGAATGAGGCGAAAGCGTACGCCGCTGCAATACGCGCGGTAACGCTCGTCGGTTGACAACATGCGTTCCTCGCGCTGAATGCGGCCGACCTGACATGCGAGCTGAGCGATATGCACGAGCAGGTTGTAGAGCGAAAGGTTCGTCAGCAGGAAACCTAGATCGGTCACGAAGTAGCCAAGATACATGGGATGCCTGATAAACCGGTACGCGCCGCGCGATACGACGCCGCGATTGGCCGGAAGAATGCCGAACGAGCGCCGCAGCGACGCCTTGGCGAACAATTGCCAGGCAATACCGGCAACCTGCAGTAGCGCGCCGATGGCTTCGGGCACGATCTTGATACCTGGGTTCAGGTTGTAGACGAGGCAGCCGTAAGTTCCGCCCATCGAGCACAGCAACGCCAGCGGCCGCCAGTCACGCCGCGCCGGTCTGCGCGTGACGAGCGTCAACCCTGTCGTGAACGCATTGGCGACCACCAGCAACAACAATGTGATGCGGTTCGGCGCGGCGAGCCAATGCGCGATTGCCCCGTACGTGAAGGCGGCGAACGCAGCCGCCGTGATCAGGCGCAGCAAGACATCGGCGACGACGCGGCCATCGACGCAAGGCGTTGACGCCGCCGAGCAATCGAGCGTTTGGTGATCCGGTGTCGCCGTCAAACGGTTGTCGAGCGAGTTCATTCAACCCCCCGTCATGTGCGACATCGTGGGCAGCAACTGCCGGGAAATCTGGATCGCGGCGGGGCCGACCAACACGACGATGAGCGTGGGAAAGATGAAGAAGATCAGCGGGAACAGTAACTTGAGCGCGATCTTCGCTGCTCGCTCTTCGGCTTTCATGCGCCGCTTAGTGCGCAGACTGTCGGTATAAACGCGTAGCGAATCGCCGACGCTCGTGCCGAAGCGGTCAGCTTGGATCAGCATGGTGGTCAGCGAATCGATGTCCTCCACGCCGGTGCGGGCCGCCAGATTGCGCAGGGCCTTCTCGCGTCCGGCGCCGGCGCGCAATTCGAGCAGCACGAGCTCGAACTCCGTTTTGAGGATGGGGCTCTTGGCCCCGATTTCCTCGGTGACGCGTAGCATGGCTGCGTCCAACCCGAGGCCCGCTTCGACACAGACGGTCATCAAGTCCACTGCGTCGGGCAACGCCTCGACGATCAGGCGCTGGCGGCGGCTCGTGAGGCGCGAGAGCACCGCGTTAGGTGCGTAAAAGCCCAACGACGACGCGCTGAGCAAGATCAGCAACGCCTGCAACGTATGCCCCGCGGAAAAGGCGTGAGCGGCGACGAACAGTGCAGCGGCGGGGAGGGCGAGCGCGAGAACGGTTTTAGCCGCGAAGTAGACCGCCGGCGCCGACGCGCTTCGAAAACCGGCGTGCATGAAGCGGCGCCGCAGCGCCGAACGGTCCCAGCCGTCCTTGGGCAGCGAAAGTTTCGCCACCTTCTGCGACACTTGCGTAATGCGCTCGGCCCATTTGTTCTCGTCTTGCATCCCGAGATTGCCCGTGCCCATGCCGGACGTAGATCCGGCGAGCGGCATCGATAGCCCCTCGACGCGCCGTTTCACCGGATCGCCGCGCAACAGTTGCTGCGCTCGAAGCACAACGCCGAATACGATGAGAAACATCGCACCGAGCAAGAGAATTTGTTCAGTTTTCATGATGAGGTCCTTTACGTGTCCTCACGGTCACACATGAATCCGCACGATCTTGCGCATCCAGAGAATGCCGAGCACCATCAAGCCAAGGCAAAAGCCCGCTAGTTTTTCTGCCGCCGGGTCGGTCCAAAAGATTTTGATGAAGGTCGGACTGAGAACCGATAACACGCCGATCACGACGAACGGCAGCAGCGCGAGGATCCATGCCGAGAGCCGCCCTTCGGCAGAGAGGGCTTTGACTTTATCGAAGAGCTTCAAACGTTCGCGAATGATGAAGCCGATATTGCCGAGGATTTCGGCCAGGTTGCCTCCCGATTCGCGCTGTATCAGAACGGCGATCACGAAGTAGCGCAGGTCGTCGATCGGCACGCGTTCGGTAAGGTTGTGCAAGGCCGTGTTCATCGGCACGCCGAAATTGATTTCGTCGAAGACGATGCGAAATTCGGCGCCGAGCGGATCGGCAAGCTCCTCGGCGAGCATCCCTAGTGCGCTAGCAAACGAGTGTCCGGCGCGTAGCGCGCGGGCGATCAAATCGGCCGCGTCGGGCAACTGGTGCTCGAGCTTCTTCAAACGCTGGCTGCGTTTGCGTCGCACCGTCAACCACGGCAACGTCGCCGCAGCGCAGACGAGCGCGAAGACGATGAGGAACCGGAAGTGGAAGATCATGCCGAACGCGAAGCCAAAACCGGCGCACGCGGCGCTATAGCCGACGAAGCGGCCCACCGTCAGCGTCAGGGCCGCCTGTTTGAGGATGCGATCGAGCGAATGCACGCCTGGGATGTCGGTGAGTAGGCGCACGAGCCATTGGGAATCACTGAGCTTGCGCTGTTTCAGGATAGACAGTGATTGTCCGTCCTCTCGCGTTCGGGGCGCGCCAACCGCGATGCGCACTGCGATGCGTTTGGCCTCCGCGCCGTGCTTGCCGGCCCAGTACAAATAAAGCGCTTCGACCGACAACACCGTCGCCAGAAACAGCAGGACGGCGAAACCGAGGAATGTCGTGTTCATGTTGCGCTCCTATCGAGCTTATGCGTCGAAGCGGCGCGATGGGTCGAAGAGGTCGTCCGGCAAGGCGACGCCGAATGCGGCCAGCCGCTCCGAGAATTTCGGACGCACGCCCGTCGCGCTGAAATAGCCAGTGATGTTGCCTTCGCTGCTGATGCCGGTGCGTTTGAAGGCGTATATCTCCTGCATGTTGATGACCTCCCCCTCCATGCCGGTGATCTCTTGCACGCTCGTCAACCGGCGCGTGCCGTCCGTCATGCGCGCCACTTGCACGACCACGTTGATGGCCGAAGCGATTTGTTGCCGCATCGCCTTGATCGGCAACGAGAATCCGGCCATCGACACCATGTTCTCGAGCCGCGTGAGCGCATCGCGTGGCGTGTTCGCGTGCAGCGTCGCCATCGATCCCTCATGGCCCGTGTTCATCGCGTGCAGCATATCGAGCGCTTCAACCCCGCGCACTTCGCCAAGGACGATGCGGTCGGGGCGCATCCGCAGTGCGTTACGCACCAGCGCCCGCTGCGGGATCTCGCCCTTGCCTTCGATGTTGGGCGGCCGCGTTTCCAGCCGCAGCACGTGAGGCTGGCGCAACTGCAGTTCGGCGGCATCCTCGATCGTGACGATACGTTCGTTGGCAGGAATGAAGCCCGACATGAGATTGAGCAGTGTCGTCTTGCCGCTGCCCGTGCCGCCCGAAATCAGGATGTTGAGCTTAGCCTGCGCCATCGCTTCGAACAGCCTAGCCACGACGGGCGTGAACGTGCGATTGGCGATCATGTCGTCGACCGTCAACGGATTGACGGCGAAGCGGCGGATCGAGACGAGCGGGCCGTCGATTGCAGACGGCGGAATGATCGCGTTGACGCGCGAGCCATCGGGCAGGCGCGCATCGACCATCGGCGTGGATTCGTCGATATGGCGGCCGACGCGCGAGACGATACGCTCGATGACCTTCATTAAGTGCGCATCGTCGTAGAAGGTGATGTCGGTCAATTCGAGCCTGCCGCGACGCTCGACGTAAACCTGGTTCCACGTATTGACAAGGATATCGTTGATCGTGGGATCGGCAAGGAGCGGCTCGAGCGGGCCAAGGCCGAACATTTCGTCATGCACGTCCTGCGCGAGACGCCGCCGCTCGGCCTCGTTCAGCGGAATCTTTTCCTCTTCCACGATGTGCTCGACGAGCTGCGCCAGTTCCCGCTTGACCTGTTCCGGATTTAGCCGCTGCAGCTTGTCCAGCTCCACGCGTTCGATGATCGTGTGATGCACGGTCATCTTCAACTGTTGGTAGGCTTGGCTGGACGTGCGGTTCTCGCCCGCGGACGTCGGCGGCGTACCGGGGGCGTCGAACGCAACGACGCCGCTTTGCATCATCAATTGGTCACGCAAGGACATGATCGTCTCCGCGATAGGTCAAGGTGTCAGGATTCGGTTTTCAAGGCGTGCATCGGCGTGCTCGCCGCCGGCTTCGGCGCGAACAGGCGTGCGAACACGCCAGTCGTCGCTGTTGCTGGCTTCGGCCAAAGCAGGTGGGCCAAAGCATCGATGCCTTGCGCGAGCGGGCTCGATTTGGCGATCTCGAGCAACGGGGCGCCTTGTTCGATGGCTTGCATTACATGTTTCTCGTCGCGCGGCAGCCGGTGCGCGACACGAACGTCCAGCCCTTGTTCGAGCGTGCCGATGTCGACGCTGGTGCCTTTGTCGTACTGGTTGAGCAACAGGCGCAGCTTGTTCGTCGGATAGCCCAGCTCACGCAGGATATCGACCAGCTTGCGGCCTGTATGCAGGTGCGGCACGCTTTGCTGCAGCACGATGCAAACATCGCTGCTGCGATCGAGCGCGAGCATCGCGATCGGATCGATGCATTGGCCGAGATCGACGAGCACGACGTCGTAAAGCGGCAGCACGAGCGACAGAAGTCGCTCGACTTGAGCCGGCCGTATCTCCGCCGCCTTGATGGGATCACCCGCGCCGGCGAGAACGTCCAAGTTTGGATGCACGTGCATGACGCAAGTGTCGAAGAACGCGCCGTCGAGCCGGTCGACTTGCCCGCATAATTCGACGAGCGTCGCGGCGGGCGGCTTATCGGCGAGCATCAAGTGCGCATCGCCGAACTGACGGCTCAAGTCGATGACGAGCGTGCGCTTGGCGTTTTTTTTCGCCAGGGTATAAGCCAAATTGACCGCGATGAACGTAGTGCCGCTGCCGCCTCGTGGGGAGACGAACGACAACATGCGACCGTCGTGCCCGACCGCCGATGATTTCTTTTCGTCGACGAGTGCGAGCTCCGCCGCGAACGACTCGTCGTCGATCGGCCAGGAGAGCACGTGCCGCACGCCGGCGCGCATGGCGGCGACGAGCCAATCCTGAGACAGCGAAGGCGTGACGAGCATACAGCTGAGCCTGGGCGCGCTTGCCGCGATCGTTTCGACCGCGGCCAGATCGCGCAACTCGATGCGGATGTCGTCGACGATCAGCAAATCGGCGTTTTGCACGCTATCGCGGTACTCCGCCAGACGCGCGGCTCCGGCTCGGATGGTGCGTAAGCGGTGGCCGGCGTTTTTCTGCGCGATGAGCGCGGCGATGCGCCCTGCGCGTTCGTCGTCGGATGAGATCAAGAGAATGTCGAGCATGGCGTTACCTCGTGTGACCGCGGTGCGGCATAAGCCGTGTCGTGGCGTGGTCGTGTCAGTTGCCCGAGCCGCCGCCCGAACCGCCGCTCACGCCGATCGTGAACACATTCGTCGGTGGCTGTGGCGTCATGAACGATTTGCCGTAGTTCTGCTGAGCGGCGGTCGCTGCGGTGCCGTCCACGCCGGCGACCGTGTCGGTATTGGCCGCGGCGTCGGGATTCAGGGTCTGCAATGCGGTGATTTGCTTTACCGCGTTGCCGAACGCGTGATCCCACGCAGGCGTCGAACTGAGGCACGCGCTTAGGGTCGAGCACGCGCCCACGATGACGGCGAGGCGAAGGGTGAGGTGTCGGGTCTTCATGTCGATCTCCAATAACTTGGTTCAATCGCGCGCGTGCTCAACGCGTGATCGGCTGGGCGCCGCCGTCGGCGAGCTTGGCCGACGCATCGGGCAGAGGCTTGGCGACGGGCTCGACCATGGCCACCGGCTGTGTCGTGGCGTCCGTCGGTTGTGCGCCGGTGTCGTGCCGGGCCGCCGCATCCGGTTGCGCGGAAGCAGCGGGGGCCGTCGGCGCTGCGGGCGCCGGCGAGGCACTGACGGGCGCGGCAGGCGCCGGGGTCGGTGCGGGGGCAGGCCGGCGGCCTTCCATGTTGCCCGTCGCGTACACGCCCACTTCGCTGACTTTGCCGAAGGTGTCCGTCGGCAACGGGTAGGTGGCCGGCAACGGCTTGGCCAGATGCGGCGTGACCACGAACACGAGTTCGGTCCTGTCGTTCTGGTAGTTCGTGCTGCGCGCCAGGGCGCCGAGAATCGGCAGTTCGCCCACGCCGGGAATGGCCTTGATCGTGCCTGAGACGTTGTCCTTGAGCAGGCCGCCGATGGCAAAGCTTTGTCCGTCGTTGAGTTGAACCGTCGTCGAGGCGCGTCGCGTGGTGATGAGCGGAAGGACGGACGTGTTGTTGGTGCCCGAGGCGGTGACGACGACGCCGGTCGGCGAGAGCTCGGAGACTTCCGGTGCGACCTTCAGATTGATGCGCCCGTTCTCGAGCACCGTTGGCGTGAAGGTGAGCCCAACGCCGAACTGCTCGGGTTGCAGCGTGATCGTCGTGCCGCCGTTGCCATTGCTTTGCGGCACTGGGATGAAGACTTTGCCGCCCGCGAGGAAGCTGGCCTCTTGTCCGCTGATCGCCATCAACGTCGGCTGAGCGAGCGTCTTGACGAGCTGGTCGTCCTTTTCCGCATCGAGTATCAAGCTAAGCGGCTTGTTGTTCGCCTTCGACAGCGCGAGCGCACTCATGCCGCCCGAGAGGAAATTCGCCAGCAGTCCCACGCTCCAGCTGCCGAAGCCGCCTTGCAAATTCGGCGCGGCGCCGAGTTCGTCGATCAACGTCTTCGACACTTCGGCCACTCTCACTTCGAGCATCACTTGTTGGGGCGCAGCGATGCGCATCATGTCGATGATGCGCGTCGGTGTCGGGCTCGTCGTGTTGCCCGCCGGCGCGGCCGCCGCAGCGGCGGGCGGCGCGCTGCGGCCTTGCACCACGAGGGGCGCCACGGGGCGCTGCACGAACGCGCTGGCGACTTCGAGAATGCGCTGAGCCTTGACCGAATCGGATACGGTGCCCGTGAGCACTAGCGTATCGGCCGCGACTTTGACCTTGACGTCCTTCTCGCCCGGCAACAAATCGGCGAGGGCCTGCTGCAAGCCGCCGGGGTCCGCGCCCACCGCGACGTCGATGATGCTGCACGAGCCGCTACGCCCTTGAACGATCATGTTGGTCGTGCCCACGTCGGTCCCGAGCAGATACAGCGTGCGCGGTGAGACCAGCATGGCCTGTACGACAGAGGGGTTGCCGACGGTGCGAGCGCGCACCGGCTCGGGGAGTGAGACCGTGGTCGATTTGCCCACCGGAACGACCACGGTCGTATGCATCGCGACGTCGCCCGCACAGTTCGGGCCGCGTTCGGCCGGTGTCGCCGGGCGCGGGTCGGACTGAGATCCGGCCTGCGCGGCCGCTTGTGCGGCAGCGGCCGCCGGTTGCGCTTGAACGTTCGCCAGCACGCTAAAGAACAGCGCACCGGCCATGCCACAGGCGCGCACCTTCCAAAAGCGCGTGCCGGCCTGCGAGTGTGCCGGCATGCGCGGACGGCGAGCAGCGCGGCTGAGATGGTCCGATTGCGTCTTCATGTCATTCCCCCGGTGATGCAAAAAAAGTGATGCCGACGCCGATTCCGTTACGAGCGCATCCGATGAACGGTGCCCGCACGATTGCGTTATGGCGGTCCTGAGTTCGACGCTGCTTTCGCTACGATGGTCAATTCGTTAGCAGTGCGAACTACGTATGTGACGAACGGTTAAAAACATTCTTGTGTGCTGTGCGCGCCATCGATGACACCGACGCAATCGCGCGGTGCGGCCACGTGGTGCACGGCGACCTTGACGGGCGCGGGATGTTGGGGTGCGGGCGTCGGGGCCACGGGCAACCTCAACAACGTGGCGCGCGTCGCGCCTTCGGTGTTCGGATCTTGCGGATCGACTTGGTTGCGCAGCACGAGCGAAAGGGTGCCGATGCTGCGTGCAAGATCGATCTTCTCCGCTTGGTCGGGCGTCACTTGCAACGTGACTGCGTCCACCACCTTCGGCTTCGTTTCGTCGCGCCCGACTTCCTGGGCCACGGCCAGCACGAGAATGTGCTCGAGTACGATTTTCGAGATTTTTTGATCGTTCTGCGCCGCCGATTCCTTTTGCGTGTTGACGATGATGTCGACGTAGTTGCCGGGCAGAGCGAAGCCGGCGACGCCGATCACGTCGTTCACGCGCACCGTGATCGCTCGCTTGCCTGGATCGATGACCGCCGAAAGCCCGCCGGTCGTGCCTTGCGGAGAGAGCTTGGCCTCCAAAAGTGGCTCGCCGCGCATTGCGCTTTGCTTGAGCACGCGGCCAGCGAGTTTGTCCACGTCGTGAAAGGCGCCGGCGGGCACGCTCCCCGAGGGCCAATCGATCGTCTTGATGTACTCGGGCGAGATCCTTTGCCCAAGATCGATGTCGGCCGTGGCGACAACGACCTTGGTCGTCGCGTTCGTGTTTTGCGCCATCATCCAGCGCGATGCGAATACGACAGCCGTCAATCCGGCAGCTGCGGCGATCAGCAACATCATCAATGCGCGAAGGTTCTTCATGTCATTCACCTATCGGTTGCGTCACGGCGCGCCGGGCTTGGGTTGTGCCGGCTAAGCGCGTCGAGGTGGCGTGTTTCAAATCGTGCGTGAATGCCGCGTCGTCGCGGCGGTCCATGTCAAGACTCGGGGGAGGGGTGCAACGAGCGCGTGGCCGCGGTCGCTTGCGCATACCGCTGTCCTGCGCTGTTTGATGGAGCTGCGGTCCCCGCGGCTCCAGTGGTGTTGTTGCTCATTACACTTCCCCCGAATAAACCCGCCGTGCGGCGGGTGAAACATACGGCCAGCTTCGTTGTGCGTCTTCGCGCAGTAGCCCGCTGCCCCTCCCGTCCGCGTCTTCCTTCCTCGCGCGGCTTCTAGTTGTTCTCCCCGTCGCCGCTTCGTCGCCTGCGTATGTCGCCGGCGCGGCTGCGATCGGCCACCACGGCCCTTGCAAATTCGTTCTTCACCTTCTCTTGCCGCTTATTCCCAGCCTTGAGCTATGCATTCACCATCAGCGTGATGACGGAGCAGATCGCAATCGCGACCCCGTATGGGAGCGAGCCGACGCTCGCCACCGCGCTGCCCGGCGCTGCTTTCGGCCCCGAGGCGGCGCGTTCACCGGGCGCCGTGGCCATCGTGATCAAGATCGACATGGCGCCCGCAAGACCTCGCCGCACGCGGCGCTTCTGCATTAAAGCGGCGAGCGAGAGCAGGCCACCGACCGCCGCGCCCGCCAATACGGCCTCCAACGCGCCACGCGGCCCCATGAGAGCACCGACCGCGGTCATCAACTTGACATCGCCGGCGCCGAGCCAGCGCATCAAGTAGCCGGGAATCAGTAGGACGCCGCCGATCAAAGCGCCCGTGAGCCACCAGATCGGTGCGAGCGGCAGGCCGTGCGCTATGACTTGTACGGGCAACGCTGCGAGCAGGGCCGTACCGACCAGCCAGTTCGGGATGCGGCGTGCGTGCAGGTCATACGCCATCGCGACGACGACCAGTGCAAGCACACAGGGCCCGATCGGAAAGATCACCGAGTTCATGGCATTTCCCCGTTCTTCGAATTCGGATGAGCGCTTCTGCGCTGCCACCCATCAGCGCCGTCTCGCGTATAGCGATGAGGCATGGAGTGGCGTGAGTGCGTTCGGCGAAGCGCTCGCGTTGTCGCCTTGTTCAGGCCGCAGGATTCACCACGGCCGCCAGCCCGTCCCGGACGTAGGTGAACACGGTGTTCAGGTTGGTGCCGACTGTCGTTACGGTCGTTACGATCGCGACGGCGATTAAGCCGGCAAGCAGGCCGTATTCAATTGCGGCTGCACCGTCTTCTTCACGCATGAATGCTTGCGTTTTGGTCATGATTTCCCCCCGAGATACCTAGAAGAAGTGAAATGGCGCGCGCAGGCGCGCGCCCGTTGCTGCGCGCCCGAATCAAGGGGCTACGACACCGCCCAAAGCGGTTTTGATGTACCCGAATACGGTGTTCAGATTCGTGCCGATCGTCGTAACCGTGGTGATGATGGCGACAGCAATCAGGCCTGCGAGCAGACCATATTCGATTGCGGCCGCACCGTCTTCTTCGCGCAGAAATTGTTGAAGCTTGCTCATGTTTGCCCCCGATGGAGAGGTTGAAATCAACCGAAAAACCACGGTCTTTCAGAAACCGCGGCATGCTTAGTCGCCCTAACGAACGACCACTGGGACGGGGCACGCCACTGACACGTCCGCATCGCCGACATGGCGCGGCAGGAGCCCCATCGCTGCTTCGGCGAATATGCGCATTACGAAGTGGCGCACGCTCACCGAACTTTGCCGCCGCCGCCCATCGAACGGTCCGGGCTTGCGGCGAATTCGTTTGCGAGGCGGATAAGGCAATGGGTATGCCATCGCGCTTCAAACCCTTGTGCGATAAGGAGGCAGTAAAAAGCGCATGGGCTCTAGAGCACGCCGACACAGGGCGATGTTTCGTTTCTGAAACATCGCCGCAAACGATTGACAGGGTATTTGCGTGAAGGAACTCACCATCGCGTGCATGGCTTCCGCGGCATTGCTGCAGCGCGATGGCGCAGCCATTGGCGGTCTGGAGGGCCTTGTAGGGGTAATGAAATTGGAAGGTAAATCCCAAAAAACGCCCGCGCCGAGGATGTCTCACCGTTGAGACTCCGCCCCGCTAGGCCATCCCGCTCGACGTTGGAAGGCTAATCGACGGGGCTATGTGCAGTTGCACACCCTAATAGGTAAAAAGTACTGCGACTCCGTATTCAGCCTGATGGCGTTTTTTCCTATAGTATTCCGTAAGGTTCGAAGCTATGTTGCATTGCATGAAAACAAGAAAAGCCCGGCGGACATATTGCCGTAGCTTCAATGAGAGATTCCGAGGCGGTGGTGCGCATATCGGCATGGCGATTCGCGGTGGTTGTGCGGGCGTTGCGAACGATGCGCATCGAAGCTCGATGGCAAGCAACGCCGCGTGAGACGGCGTGCTTACGGGAAATCGGCCGGTGGGTCGATGCGACGATGCATCGGCGAGCTGACCGAAGTCGACACAACGTCGAATTGTCGAGGTACGCTGCTTTCGGGCAAGACCTGCTTTTCGACACGGGGGGCAGTACATGAGCACCGCTTTCAATCCGACGTCGGAAGAGCGTAGCGTTCTTCTTGTTTCGCTCGAGCCGGACACCGCCGGCATCGATGCGCTTATGGCCGCCGGGTGGCACGTCGTTCACGCGCAGACGCCGCAACAAGTGCAGCGGGCCGCGGCGCGCGGCGCGATTCACGTGGGCCTCGTGCAATTGCCCCAGCCATGCAGTGCACAGCACCTGGCCGAGTTGGAGGCTTGCATTTCGGACACCGAAGTCGCATGGATTGCCGAAGTGCAACCCGGCCAGGCCGAACAGCAGGCGGTTCGACGGTTCATCCTCGATTATTGCTTCGACTTCGTCACGCAGCCTTGCAACGACGCTCGACTCACGATCCTCATCGGGCACGCCGACGGCCTGTGGACGTTACGGGCTTCGGAGGGCCATGCGGAGCCGGCCCATGTCAACAGCACGATGATCGGCCAGTCCGACGGGATGCAGCAACTGAATCGCGGCGTCGATAAGTGCGCGCGCAACGAAGCCCCAGTTTTCATCGCAGGCGAGTCAGGTACGGGCAAGGAGTTGACGGCTCGCGCAATTCACGACCGTTCCGCCCGCGCCAAGCAGCCGTTCGTTGCCATCAACTGTGCGGCGATTCCGCCCTCATTGTTGCAATCGGAATTGTTCGGCCACGAACGCGGCGCGTTCACCGGCGCGTTGCAACGAAAAATCGGCCGCATCGAAGCCGCCGCGGGCGGCACGCTGTTCCTCGATGAAATTGGCGATATGCCGCAAGAATGCCAAGCCGTGCTACTGCGGTTCCTGCAGGAAGGCACGGTCGAGCGGCTGGGCGGAACCGGCCCGATCAAGGTCGACGTGCGTGTCATTTCGGCCACCCACGTCGATCTAATGAGCGCAATTCAAGCGGGGCGGTTCCGGTTGGACCTTTATCATCGTTTGTGCGTGCTCCGGCTAGACGAACCGCCGCTGCGCGACCGCGGAGAAGACATCAAGCTGCTCGCCTTGTACGCGCTCGAGCTGCACCGCGGCGATGGCGCGCGTAAAATCCGCGGGTTCTCGAGCGATGCCATTGCGGCGATGTACAACTATGGCTGGCCGGGCAACGTGCGCGAGCTCATCAACTGCGTGCGGCGAGCACTCGTGATGGCCGAGGGGCGCTTCATCACGGCGGCGGATCTGGGCTTGCCGGACGTAGAAATCAAAGTTGGACGCACTTTGGCGGAAATTCGTTGCGACGCCGAGCGCGCGGCCGTGCGAGAAGCGCTCGCGCGCCATGCCTACAGCCTTTCCAACGCGGCGGTCGAACTCGGCATTTCGCGCGCTACGCTGTATCGCTTGCTCAACGCGATCGGGCTACGGGACGAAGGATCGAGTCAACGCGCCTCGCGCACCCCGGCGGAAGATCACCACCTGTGCGTCGTCGAACCGGCGCAACGCGGCATCGAGCACATGGCGCCGTGAGATACACCTTGGTCTGACGGTCGAACCGGCGCGTCTCGTGCAACGCGCTTGGAAAACCCGCTCGCACCGCATATCCTGACCTTCACAGTCCGCGCGCCCGCGAGGCGCGCGATTCCTTTTTTGCGGACTTGGAGGACAGGATTCATGACGCGAGCCGTCGATTCGGTATTCATTCTCATTGCACGTTTGGCGCTGTCGGTGCTGTTTTTATGGTCCGGCGTAATGAAGGTCCTTGCCTACGGAGCCTTCGTAGCCTACTTGCATACGAAGGGGGTACCGTTCGTGCAAATAGCCGCGCCTATCGCCACGGCCGTCGAGGTGCTCGGCGGCATCATGCTCGTCGTCGGCTTCTTGATTCGCCCTCTCGGGCTCGTCATGGCCGTCTATACCCTTGCGACGGCCGTGCTGGGACACGACTTTTGGAATGTGACCGATGCGGCGCTTCAGCACGACATGGTCATTCACTTTTGGAAAAACGTCGGGTTGGCGGGCGGCTTTCTCCTGCTCTTCGTCACCGGCGCGGGCGGCGCGAGCATCGACGCTGCTCGTGCGCCGAGACGCCCCTCGCTCTAGCCGTATTTTTGCTGCGGCGCGCACGGAGTTTGCTGCAGCGTTCGTACTCAATCCGTGCGCGAGAGGGAGGGCCTGCGAATGATTCAAAGCTTCGAGCAGCAAATAGACGGACGCACCATGCACTTTTGCGCCAGCCTCGGCGAGGGAGAGTCCACCCATCGCGTCATCATCAGCCGCGACGACTCCGCCGAGACGCTCGTGGTATTCGACGCGTCCGGGCTGATCGGAACCTTGAAGGCAGAAATGGCTGCGCCCGAGAAGCTCCTCGCCGACGCCATCCGCAAAGCGTGCGACGAAGGGTTGATCCAACGCGCGCTCGATACGGGGGCGATTCAGAACGCTACGCTGTAACGTTGCCGCGTCACGCTCATCGTCAATTAGCGAGGAGGCCCTGACCCGCCGCCCTTCAATGCGCTGCGGTTTCGTTCTCTTCGCTCGGCCGGGCATGAGACGAGGGGTGGACGCGGGTGGCCAACGCCATTGCGGTCAGCAATAGGCCTGCGGCGATGGCCGCCGAGGTCTGCAATCCCGAGACGACAGACGAGGCGGCGCCCGCGTTGGCGAGGGCGCCGAACGCGGCGACGCCCACGGCGCCACCGGCCTGGCGCGCCGTGTTCAGCAACGCGGAGGCGGTGCCGGCGCGGCTGCGATCGACCGACGCGAGCACCGCGGTCGTCATCGCGGGCACGGCCAGCCCCATCCCAGCAGGAATGAGCAGAAACGGCGCAAGCAGTGCAACGACGGGCGTTTCGGCCTGTGTCAGGTGCAGTAGCGCATAACCGAGCGCGCCCACGGCAGCGCCGATGATCATGGGCCGGCGCGGCCCCCAGCGGGCGACGACCCAGCCGCTCGCGACGTTCGAGACGAGAAATCCCCCCGTTAGCGGCAAAAACGCTAGGCCGGCTTGCAACGGCGTGTCGCCATGTGCGCGCTGCAGATACAGGCTGATGACGAAGATGGCGCCGTAGTACGCCATATTGACGCAGATGCCGAAGAGCACGGCGGCGCTGAAGGTTGCATCGCGCAGCAATGTCAGCGGCACCATCGGTGCGAGGCTTTTGGCTTCGACGACGACGAACGCGAGCGCCGCCAACACCGACACGGCCAGCGCGAAGACGACGAGCGGATGGCTGGCGCCGAGCGGGCGCATTTCGATGACGGCGCCCGTGAACGCGGTGAGGGCGACGATGGCGATGCATTGTCCGGGCAGATCGATGCCCGTGGGCCGATGCCCGTATTGCGCACTCTTGCTGCCGTGCTCCTCGCGCGGGATCCATGCGAAAGCGGCCGCTAGACCGGCGAGGCAAAGCGGGACGTTGACGAGAAAAATGCCGCGCCAGCCCCACGCGGCGATAAGCATGCCGCCGAGCACGGGGCCGGCCGCAATCGAGATCGCACCCGACGCGGTCCATAAACCGACCGCGCGCGCGCGAAGGTGCGGATCGTGACTGCAGGCGCGATTGAGCAGCGCGAGCGAATTGGGCAACATCGCCGCCGCGCTCACGCCCTGCGCCGCTCGCGCCGCGACCAGCGAGGCGGCATTGGGCGCGAGGCCACAGGCGAGCGACGAAACCGCGAACAGCAGCAGGCCCGAGGCGAACATGCGCCGGGCGCCGAACCGATCGCCGAGCACGCCGGCCGAGAGCATGAGCACGGCAAAGGCGAGCGTGTAGGCATCGACGATCCACTGCAGCGTCGAGACGGGCGCGTGTAGTTGCGAGCCGATGCTCGGCAATGCGATGTTGACGATCGTCACGTCGAGCTGGGTGACGACGAATGCCACGCTGACGGTAGCGAGCACGCGCGCGACGGCGGGGCCGAGGATCGGGGCGGGGTGACGAGCGTTCATGCGAGCGATGCTAGCAGCGTGGTCGCAAAGATGCTTCGCTGTCTGATGAATTGTCTAATTCGATCACTACGAAGCGGCGCAGTGCGCCGGCCGCGCGTGGCGGCGTTTGAATAGCGGTATTTCCGCCCGTTATTCCCATTAAGAAATTATCAACATATCAACTGCGCTATCACTGCAGGGGCTAAATCAGTGTGCGGATTCAGACATATTCAGGCTAATTGATCGCGCGCAAGCGCGCTCTAGCGTGCATGCTGATAACGCAGGGCAACCTACGGCGCTCGAACCCCCTTCGACCTGTCCGCCCCGTGCTTTTCAAACCTGAGACGACCCAATCGAGATGTTCCCCCGAGCATCCCGAGGGGTTGCTGCACGTCCCCAAACCCGTTGCCGCATAGACCGCGAACGGGTGCAGAAGAAGGAGTTCGCCATGCCTGTCCGAGATATGTTCGCTCGCCGCCCGTTTTTCTCATCGGTGGCGGCGGCGTTTTTGACGATTGCCTTGTCGAGCGGCGTTGCTATGAGCAACGCCGCTGCGCAAAGCGCGACTAACAACGGTGCGAAGACTTTAGATCCCACCAAGAGTTTTAAGGTGCCGCCGCTACCGCTCGGCTCGGCGCACGTCGAGCTTCGACCCGGCATGTCGGAGAAGGATTGGCACGATGCATACAAGGAAACCGGTCGTCCAAAGTTCCAACGTCATACCGTCAAGCATTTAGGCGACAACGTCGAGCGCGACTAGGGAGACCGACATGAAAAAACTTATTCTCATCCTCGCGTTGTTGGCCGGGTTCGCGCAGCTGATGCTGCCGAGCACCGCGCGTGCACAAGCAACGACGGCGAGCACGCTGATCCTTTACGACAATCCGGTCAACGATCCATACTCGAAGCTCGGCCTCATGTACGCGATCATGCTTCGCAACTTGCTTGGGCACTTCAATACGACGGTTGCGATCGAACCGGTGCAGAGCTACACGGCGGGACAGATCGGCGCCAACACCGCCACGTTCTATATCGGCGATTACTACAACAATCCGTTGCCGGCCGCGTTCATGAGCGATGTCATGACGGCGACCAAAACGGTTGTCTGGTTCAAGTACAACCTCTGGCAAGTCGCGTGGAATACGGCCTATACGTTTACGCAGACCTACGGCATTAATTTCTTGGGTTTGGCGGGGCTCAACGCGCAGCCTTCCTCGAGCAATCCGAATCCGGGTTTCTACGATACGGTCACGTACAAGAATATGTCGATGGTGAAGTACTACGCGTACAACGCATCGACGGGCGTCGTCAACGCCGATCCCGACATCGGTCTCACGCAAGTGGCCGATGCGACGAAGGCGCAGTCGCTCGTCACGATCACGAACAGCCAAACGAAGGCCACTGCTCCGTACGTGATCCGCTCGGGCCACCTTTGGTATTTCGCCGACATGCCGTTCACGTATATCGGCCCGACCGACCGCTATCTCGTGATCTGCGACATGCTGCACGACATTCTCAATACGGGCGCGCCGGTCAATCATCGGGCACTTGTGCGGTTGGAGGATCTCGATGCATTTACGACGACTTCCTCGATGAAGCAGCTGTCGGATTATCTCTACAGCTCGAGGATTCCGTTCACGATGGCGACGATCCCCCTGTACACGGACCCCAACGGCTACTACAACGGCGGTGTGCCGGAGACGATCCACCTCGCGCAAGCGACAGGGCTGAAGTCGGCCCTCAACTATGCGTTGCCGCGCGGCGGCAAGATCGTGATGCATGGCTACACCCATCAATACGATTCGACGCCTAATGTGCAGAACGCCGTAACGGGCAATGACTACGAGTTCTGGTTCATGGTGCAGAACCGGCCTGTCGACGAGGATTCCGAACAGTGGGCACAGGGCAGGATGCAGAATGGCTTGGCCGAGTTCACGAACAACGGCTACAAGGTGGCAGGTTGGGGCGCGCCGCAGTATCAGATGTCGCCGCTTGCGTCGCAGGCCGCGGCGGCTCAATTCGGCACCTCGTTCCAGCGAGCCGTTTATTACACCGCCACCAACCCCCAGATCGGCACGGGCGCGGCCAATCAGGACTTCTCGGCAGGGCAATTCTTTCCCTACATCATCAATCGGGACTACTACGGGGAGCGTATCGTTCCCGAGAACCTCGGCAGTATTCAATACAACATTTGCAAAGTCGATCCCTTCTCGTGCGTTGCCTACACGTGGCAGCAAGTGCTGACGAACGCGCAATACGCGCTCGTCGTGCGAGACGGTTTCGCTTCGTTCTTCTTCCATCCGTATTGGCTCGAGCCCGGTTTGGGCGTGCCGGCGATGTCTGATTTCAAGAGCCTCGTTTCGGGTATTTCACAGCTCGGTTACACGTGGACCGACGGGACCACTGCCAAGTGACGACAGCGTATTGCACGAGTGCGTCGTGCGCATCGTCTCTGCGGGCGATGCGCACGAACGAGGGAGGCCGATCGCAGTCGCGTCGTTCACCGAACTTGGTGTAGCGCTTCGTCGCTACGCCCGTGTGAGCGCTGTGAGCGAACGGCCACAGACGCAGTAATGGCCGATACCGTAACGTGACCTTGCATTTTGAAAGGTTTCGACTCACGAGGTGCGTAAGGGGTGCGCGCTGCACCGACACGTTCTCATATTGCGGGCGTCGGCCCAGTCAGCGGGGAAAAAATGAAGAAGGTCTTAACTGTATTCGGTACACGGCCCGAAGCGATCAAGATGGCGCCGTTGGTGAAAGCGCTCGCCGATGAAGAGGGCATCGACGCGAAAGTGTGCGTCACCGCACAGCACCGCCAAATGCTCGATCAAGTATTGGATTTATTCGAGATCGTTCCTGATTTCGATCTCGACTTGATGCGCGAAGGCCAAACGCTCGGCGATTTGACCTCGGGCATTTTGCAATCGATCGGAACGGTGTACGACAAGTGGCAGCCGGACGCGGTGCTCGTTCACGGCGATACGACTACGACGTTGGCCGCGAGCCTAGCGGCGTTCTATCGCTACATTCCGGTCGGGCATGTGGAAGCGGGACTACGCACCGGCAATGTTTGGTCCCCGTGGCCTGAAGAGTTGAACCGGCGCGTCACCGATGCCGTTTCTTCGTGGCTCTTCGCGCCCACGGAGCAAGCCAAGCACAACCTCTTCAGCGAAGGTTCGCCGGCCGCGCACGTCGTGCTGACCGGCAATACCGTGATCGACGCGTTGCTTCATGTCAAACGCAAGCTCGATGTCGACGAGCGGTTGAACGATTCGATCGCAGCGCGCTATCGATTTCTCGATCCTGCGCGCCGCCTGATTCTCGTCACCGGCCATCGGCGAGAAAGCTTCGGCGAACCGTTCAAACACTTTTGCGAAGCGCTGCGGCGCATTGCGCTCAAATACGACGACGTGCAACTGGTTTATCCGGTGCATCTGAATCCGAATGTGCGAACGCCTGTCAACGCCGTTCTCAGCGATGTGCCGAACGTGCATCTGATCGATCCGCAGGACTATCTGCCGTTTGTTTACCTGATGTCCAAGGCGTATTTGATCATCACCGATTCGGGCGGCATTCAGGAAGAGGCGCCGGCGCTCGGTAAGCCGGTGCTCGTCACGCGCGAGACGACGGAACGGCCCGAAGCCGTTCGCGCGGGCACGGCGCGGCTTGTCGGCACGCACACCGAGCGCATCGTATCGGAGGCGAGTGCTCTGCTTGAGGACCGTAGTCAGTATGTGGCCATGGCTCACGCCAACAATCCATACGGCGACGGACACGCAAGCGAGAGGATCGTCGATGCAATGATGACGATTCCCGCGGAAATTCCGGCGATGGCTCACGTCGCACCGCAGCCCGTGTTGTTGCACAACGCGATCGCATCTGGCCTGCAAGCCCTGCGTTCGGCTTGATCGACGGACGCGAGGCAGCCGGCCAATCGCACTGCCTCGCGTTGCCGCATGTTATTTCCCATGCGGTAATTTTTGACCGTTATTTCATTGACGCTCGTCCAAATCGACGATTTCGATCCGTCGATCGATCGTGCCGGTTTTTATTCGCCTTCTTGATTCGTCATCGACCAATTTTCTGTGTGTGACGACGAACAGTCAACCAATGGCATTCGCCATACGATAAATGCGCGAATGTTGAAAGCGGCTGGTGAAAAATGCACGCGATATCGATGTGGGGTTTGTATCTGGACGGACTGAATGCCGTTGCGATGGCCACGGCAATTATCATATTCGTCAGCACGATCGACGACCTGTTCCTGGACGGCTATTACTGGTGGTTCGAGATCAAACGCTGGCTGCGCCGCGAACCGAGCACGAGCGTCGATGCGCCGGCGCTGCGTGCGCTGGACGAGCGCTACCTGGCGATCATGGTGCCGGCATGGAAGGAGTACGACGTCATTGCCAAGATGATCGAGAACACGCTCGCGACGATGGAGTACGAGCGTTACATCATCTTCGCCGGCACCTATCAAAACGACGCCGAGACCACGGCCGAGGTCGACCGCATGGTGCGGCGGCATCCCGGGCGGGTCGTACGCGCGGCCGTTCTCAACGACGGGCCGACGTGCAAGGCCGATTGCCTCAATTGGATCGTCGCGGCCATTCGCCGCTATGAGAAGGCCCACCATATCGAATTCGCCGGCGTGATCATGCACGACTGCGAGGACGTGATTCACCCGATCGAACTGAAGTACTTCAACTATGCGATCGGCGATTACGATTTGGTGCAGTTGCCCGTGCTGTCTTTGCCGCGGAAATGGAACGAGTTCGTGGCGGGCACGTATATGGACGACTTCAGCGAAACGCATCAAAAGGACATTCCTTCGCGACAGTTGCTCACTGGGATCGTGCCGGGCGCGGGCGTCGCGTCGTGCTATAGCCGGCGCGCGATCGAGGCGGCTTCTGTCGAGCGCGACGGCAAGCCCTTCAATACGACGACGCTGACCGAGGATTACGACTTCAGCTTCCGGTTGCGCGCGCTAGGGATGAAAGAGACGTTCGCTCGCTTTCCGATCGCCGAAGTGGTCCTCGACCAAGTGCGCCGGCATCGCCAGCGTTTCGCGACGGCGCGCAACCTGCTTGCGACACGCGAGTACTTCCCAAGCACGCTGCGCACGGCATACCGGCAACGCACGCGCTGGATCCTAGGCATTTCGTTTCAAGGGTGGCAGCAGCTCGGATGGAAGGGTAGCTGGCGCGATCGTTACATGTTCTTTCGCGATAGAAAAGGGATGGTGACCTCCCTGATTTCCATCGTTGCCTACGCGGTCTTGATCAACTACCTATCGGTGGCGCTGTTGCGTGCGACGGGCATTGCACCGCCGAGCGCCGCGCATCGAACGCTGGTGGCCGGATCGCTGGCGCCGCTGTTGGCGGTCAACAGCGCCATGCTCGCCTTGCGGCTCACCGAGCGCTTTTACTTCGTGGCGAAGCTGAACGGCATGCTGCAAGGTGCACTGTCGCTACCGAGATTGCTCGTCAACAACCTCATCAACTTCCTGGCCGTCTGCCGAGCCTGGCGAATCTTCATCCATCACCTCATCACCGGCAAGCCGATCGCATGGGACAAGACGAGCCATACGTATCTCTCGAACGATCAGTTGGGTAAAGAACGCCGCAAGCTCGGCGAGATTCTCGTCGAGTGGGGTGTCGTCACATCCGCTCTGGTCGATGCTTGTCTGGAGCGCCAAGCGACGTGCGGCAAGCGGCTTGGCGACCTGCTGCTCGAAAGCGATGCGGTGAGCCCCGAGTTGGTTGCCGATGCGCTGGCCGAGCAAGCCGAGTTGCCGCGCGTGAGTTTGGCCAATGTAGTGGCGGGGCGGTTCAACGCCACGCTTGCGTCAGAGCTGCAGCAGACTTATCGAGCCATACCATTTTCGACGGCGGACGACGGCACCTTGAACGTCGCCGTCGGCAGTCCCCTCACGGAAGACGAGCGAGAGACCGTCAAACGCGCTGCGGGCTGCAACGTCGCGTACTTCGTGGCGAGCGACGCCGAGATCGCATCCGAGCTCGCGCGTCGCGCGCGTCTCTCGGAAGGCGATCGCGGCGACGCCGCGCGTCGCGTCGGGTCGTCGATTCATCCGGGGGAATGATAATGAAACGCGTCTCATCCAAGCGAGCGAAGCGCCTGCGCGCCTTCGTTCGCACGGGCGGGCTCGCGGCCTTCGCCGCGATTGCCCTTCACGCACATTGCGCATGGGCGCAGCCGCTGACGCCGCGCGCGTATCGTCTGGCCGATGCCGCCTATAAAGCGATCGCGGCAGGCGATTTACCGCGGGCGGAAGACTATGCGTCGAAGGCGCTGCGTGCGCAGCCGTCGAGTTTGCAACTGGGCCTATTGCTGCTCGATGTCTACGTTCGCGAAGGCAAGATCGACGCGGCCGACGTGCAAGCCGACGCGATGTTGAAGCGCCATCCCGAAGACGGCAACGTCCTTGCACAACATGGCTTCCTGCAACAAAAGCAACAGCGGTACGACTTGGCCGCCGACGATTTCTCGGCTGCGCTCGTCAAGGGGCAGTGGGACGACACGCAGCAACGCAATCTTCGACTCGCCTGGGCCGATAGCGCGCTGATGGCGCATCGGCCCGAGCAAGCGGCGCAGGCATTGGCGCCGATCGAACACGATCCTGACGTCGCGATACAGCTGCGCGTTGCACAACTGCATTTGCGCAACGGCGACCGTAAAGGCGCGCTCGCGGCAGCGCAACTCGCGCAGGCGCATGCGGCGACCGATGATGACAAGAAAAGCGCGGCTGCGCTGATCGCGTACGCCGAGCAGCCCGAGCCCGATCCACGCAACGAGCAAGCGCAAAAGACACTGCAAAGCGCTTACGACTTGCTGCGAGAAAACAAGGACAGCGAAGCGCTCGTCGAATTTCAGAAGGGCTTCGCGCTGGGCGGAGGCAACGCCGGCAACTATGCGGATGCAGGCTATGCCGCCAAACGCGCAGGAGAGAACGACGACGCCGTGAAGCTATTCGAGGCGAGCCTCGATGCGGACGATCACGAGCACGCGTTCGACGAACAACGGCGCTTCGGTTATCGCCGCGAGGTGCAGCAACTCGAGCGTACCTGGGGCTTCGTGCTCAGCTTGCCCTATCAAGTCTCGGCGTTCTCGTATCAAGGCACAGTCAGCGTCCTGCAGCCGGGCATCGAGGCGTATTGGCAGCCACCGAAGATCGGCTATCGAAACGGTCGAATCTTTCAGTTTTTCGTGCGCGGCTATGGCACGGCATACGATGGATCAGGAAACGTCACGGGGCTGCCTACGTTGCAAGGATCGGTCGGTGCGCGTTATAAACCGCTCGTCGATCAGAACCTCGTATTGAGCGCCGAACGCCTCGTCAAATTGGGTAGCCTTTCGCAAAACGATTGGCTCTTGCGCATGGGATATTCATCGGAAGCGGGCAATGATTTGCGCGTAACCGAACCGAGCTGGCGCGCCTGGCAAGTATATGCGGAGGCGGACTACTTTTTGCGCCAAGGCCGTTACATTTTGTATTCTCAGTTACGATATGGACACACGTGGGCGGTGCCCACCATCAGCGATCATCTGACCGTGTACCCCCACGTCGCGCTCATTTTCGACCACGACAGCAAGGCGCAAAATCGTACGGCGATTAGCGTAGGGCCCGGCGTGCAGTTCCGGTTTTGGTTCCGCGAGCATCACTACAGCGCTCCGGCGAGCTACGCCGACCTGACGGTGCAGTACCATATCCCGCTGACATCGGCGGCTCGGGCTCGCGGGCTCGCCGCGCAATTGACGCTGTGGTACTAGGCGGAGGCCATCCATCATGTTGTGCTTCGTGCGAAGCCGAAGCCGGCGCTCATCGCCGCTCAGCGCTCGCGCCCGTTCGACCTGCCGCTTGGCGGCGCTTAGCCTCTTATGCGCTGGTGTGACGCTTACGGCTTCGTGCGCGAACATGGCGAGCGATAGCCGAGTGCAAGGTATCGTCTGGCAAATCGACAACGCCACGGCGCGTCCCGTCGGCGATTGGGACTTGCTTGGCGTGCGTCAGTTGTTGATTCAATGGATCGTCGTCGACGACACGGCGTTCGTGCCGAACCTCGGATTGCCGACGGCGGCGAACATGCCCGATTGGGCGCGCATCGGCCGCGAGCCTTGGGCGAAGGACGTGGTGCTGGGTCTTGCCGGTTACGCGGACGAGAACCGGGCTCGAGCGAATGTCGAGCATTTGGCGAAGCTGTCGGCGCAGATCGCGGGCGTGTCGCTGCCGTTGCATGTCACGGGGTATTACTTCCCGGTCGAGGTCGATCCCAGCTGGACCGATGCCCGCAAGCTCGCGTCGCTGCTGCGCGATTTGCCGCGCCCCCTGTGGCTTTCCGTATACGACAGCTCCAATGTCGGCGGAAAGACGCTCGCCGATTGGCTTGCGTCGTGGCTGCCGTCCGATATCGGCGTGTTCTTTCAGGACGGTTGCGGCGTTTATGCGCGGGTGCCGTCGGTCACGCGCGAATATCTCGATGCGTTGTCGGCCAAGCTCGGCAGCGATCGCGTCCGCGTCATTGCCGAGGCGTTCCGCCCAAGCGAACAGGGTGGCTTTCGCGCCGCGACCGCCGGCGAGTTGCGGCTGCAACTCGCGGCGTATCGCGGCTATTTCGTCTACCTATTCGACGGGCCCCATTACGTGACGAACGATCTGACGAAAGCCTTGGCGCCGCGCGCCGCTCGTCGGCGTGCGGCTACTCCGTGAAGGCAACGGATCAGGAAGGTGCTTTCAGGTTGACGATGGTGTTGCGAAGCAACTGAAAGTACTGGCTGGTCGAATACGGCAGCATTTGTTCAACGTAATTCCACCAGAAGAAGCCCCCGATGAACTTCGGATCGTTCATCGTGCTCACCATCGGGTAGTACGTCTTGATCATGTTCGATTGGACCGACCAAGGGGCCGACGTATCGGAGGTGCCGATCTCGCCGAAACCGACCTTCGCGTTCGGGAAGAGGCTCTCGAGCGCCGCGAAGTCGTTCTTCCACGACGGCGCCAGCCCCGAGCAATCCTGATACGGGTAGTAGCTGAACAGCGCATAGTCCGCGCCGTTACGCACGGTCGACGAAAGGAATTGCGTCGGCCAGGTGCGCCAGTTGTCCATCGGCAACTCCCAGCAGTTGTTGCCCGACGGATCTTGGTTGTAGTACAGGGTCACGGCCACTTTGCCGCCGGCACCTTTCACAACGGTGTAAGCCGACTGAACCATTTGACCGATTTGCTGCTCTTCGGTCGTCGCGGTGGACGTCGGGCCATTCGAATCGGCGCGCAGCCACTCACCGTTGATTTCGTTCGCAATTTCCCACACGTCAACGTTTGCGCCAAGGGTCGAAACAAGTTCCTTGGTTCTCGCGGTGTACGTCGTTAGATCAGTGGGGAAGTAATACGAGTCATAGATTTCGCCCATCACGTAAGCGTATTGATGCAGCTTGACGATATAGGGGTAGTAGTCCGCTGCAGACGTGCCCGGATCGAACACCACCCGAACGGTGGGCCGGTAGGGAAGATTTTGCAGGGAATTGATGATCGCGTTGAACTTGCTCAGGTCGTCCAGGGTCACGCCGTAAATCGGTGCCTTCGGCGTTTCGACCTGCGCATGCGCGGATTGCGCGAAAGGCAACGACATGGCGCACGCGAAGAGCGCACCAGAGGCTAGTTTGGAGCAGATTTTAAATCGTCTGAACTTCACGTCTCTTCCTTGGGGGTCGGTTGAAAGAAGCGCGATGTTACATGGAAATAAATACTAATTATCCGACGATAGGCGACGTATTTGTGTGATGGATAGACGTGAAAAAAGTTGCGCACACAACTTTCTGCGCCCGCTGTGCGGACGGCGAGCGGGGAGGGATTAGAAATGGGATTGAAACGGGATTGAAACGGGGATGAGCGCCGGGGAGGCGCATCGAAGCGGCAATTCCTGCCGCTTCGATAGAAGGCTTAAAGCGAGGGCAATGGGGGGCGCGATTCGATCGATTTGCGAATCAATTGCTCGACTGCTTTACGTTCTTCGCCGATCAGCGGCAACCGCGGGGGACGTACCGGCTCGGTGCCGAGGCCGACGATCGCTTCGGCGAGCTTGATGTTCTGCACGAGCTTGGACGACACGTCGAGCGCGAGCAGCGGCGCGAACCAGCGATACAGCGTGCGCGCTTCTTCGATACGTCCCGCCTGCACGAGCCGATAAATCGCCACCGTTTCGTGCGGAAACGCTCAGACAAGCCCGGCAACCCAGCCGTGCGCGCCCATCAACATCGCCTCCATTGCGAGGTTGTCGACTCCGCAGAAAATCGCATAACGTTCGCCGACGGCATTGAACAGATCGGTCACGCGACGCACGTCGCCGCAGGACTCCTTGATCGCCACGATTCTCGGTTCGTCGGCGATTTCCTTGAACATGTCGGGCGTCATGTCGACGCCATAGGCGAGCGGGTTGTTGTACACCATAAGCGGCAACGGACTGGCTTTGGCCACCATGCGGAAATGGTTAATCGTTTCGCGCCGGTCGGACAGATAGCGCAAGCCGGGCAGAACCATATAGCCGGCGGCGCCATGCCGTGCCGCGCGTTCGGCTTGGCGGCAGCCTTCAAGCGTGCTGTCTTCGGCGATCGTCAGTAACACGGGAACACGGCCGCGTGCCGCGTCCACGGCAATATCGAGCACGTCGATCTTTTCGTCGAGCGAAAGGGTGGACGCTTCGCCGAGCGATCCGCAGACGATGATGCCGTCCACGCCGGCGTCGATTTGCGCTTCGATATTCTTCTTCGTCCACTCGCGATCTATGCTGAAATCTTCGTGAAACTTCGTCGTGACGGCGGGCATGACGCCTTGCCAGACTGGTGCCATTTCGGTTCTCCAAATGCGGTCGATGGGCAAATTGCGAGTGCAGTGTAGGCTGCGGCATGGATCGCGTCTTGCGTCGTTCCCGCATTTGCGATGCCGATTTCGGCACAGCATGCCGACGCCCGGAGGGTGTGCTCAAATCGTCATGCCGGACGCGCAGCCGCGCCAAGACGAGTCGGCTTTGCGTTTCTACCATTGCCGCATGAAAACCATCCAAATCATCGATTCCCATACAGGCGGCGAGCCGACGCGTCTCGTGATCGCGGGCGGCCCCGACTTGGGCAGCGGCCCGCTCTCCGAGCGGCTCGAAATCTTACGCACGCGCCACGACGATTGGCGCGCAAGTGTCGTCACGGAACCCCGCGGTTCCGATGTGATGGTCGGCGCATTGCTGTGCGAACCCTTCGATGCGAGCTGTGCGGCAGGGGTCATCTTCTTCAACAATGTCGGCTATCTGGGCATGTGCGGACACGGCACGATCGGGCTCGTGGCGTCGCTCGGGTTCGTGGGGCGGCTCTCGCCGGGAGCGCATCGCATCGAGACGCCCGTCGGCATCGTCGAAGCGACGCTCAACGAAGACCGCAGCGTTTCGGTGCGCAACGTGCCCGCCTACCGGTACCGGCGCGACGTTGCCGTGCAAGTGCCGGGAGCGGGGACGCTCGTCGGCGATATCGCTTGGGGCGGCAATTGGTTCTTTCTCGTCGCCGACCATGGACGCACACTCGAGCCCTCGAACATCGGTTCGCTCACGGCCTTCACGCATGACATCCGCGAGGCGTTGATCCAACAAGGCGTGACAGGGGCGGACGGAGCGCTCATCGATCACATCGAGTTGTTCGCGCAGGGCGAAGAAGCGGGCATCGATAGCCGCAGCTTCGTGCTGTGCCCGGGCGATGCATACGACCGCTCGCCGTGCGGTACCGGCACGAGCGCGAAGCTCGCCTGCCTTGCCGCCGACGGCAAGCTCGCACCGGGCGCGCGATGGCGCCAGCAAAGCATCATCGGCAGCGTCTTCGAGGCGGCCTATACAACGCTCGGGCCGGTTGATGGATTGCCGCCCGGCATCGAGGCGATCGAACCGACGATCACGGGCCGCGCGCACATCATGGCCGAAGGCCGATTGCTGTTCGAAGCGGACGATCCGTTCGCGGTCGGCATTCCCGGTACGCGCCCGGTATGACGGCCGATGCCGTCGTGATCGGCGCAGGCATCGTCGGGGCCGCGTGCGCAGCCGAGTTGGCCGCGCAGGGCATGACGGTCGACGTGCTCGATGCAGCGTCGGGTATCGGCAGCGGTGCTACCGCGGCGGGTATGGGCCATATCGTCGTGATGAACGACTCGCCAGCGGAGTTGGCTCTGTCGAGCTATTCGCGCGAGTTGTGGTTAGCGCTCGCGCCGTCGTTGCGCGCGGCCGACGCGTTTGCCCGATGCGGCACGCTCTGGGTGGCGGCCGATGATGAAGAGTGGCGAGCCGCGCAAGCGCTCCATCATGTGTTGACCGGCGCGCGCGTGAAGGCCGATATGCTCGATGCGGCTGCGCTGCGCGAGTGCGAGCCGTCGCTGGCGCCATCGCTCGCGGGCGGCTTGCTCGTGCCCGAGGATGCGATCGTTTATGCGCCTCGCGCCGCACAATGGTTGCTCGAACACTCTTCAGGACACCGAAATATTCGCGTGCGTCTCGGTTGCGCGGCCGCTGCGGTGACGCGTGGCGAGGTTCGCCTCGCGAATGGCGACCGCATCGGTGGCGGCCAGATCGTCATCGCAAATGGCCTGACCGCGCGCGAACTCATGCCGACGCTGCCGATCTCGCCCAAGAAGGGGCATCTGTTGATTACGGACCGCTATCGCGGCTATCTCCGTCATCAAGTGCTCGAACTCGGGTATATCAAAAGCGCGCATCAGGCGCAGGGCGCTTCGGTCGCGTTCAACGCTCAACCGCGGCCGACCGGGCAGGTTTTACTCGGCTCGTCGCGTCAGTTCGATACGCTCGATGCAGCCGTCGAATGGCCTGTGCTAGCGCGGATGATCGAACGCGCGGCGCGCTATTTGCCGGCTTTGCCGTCGCTCAATGTGATGCGGGCGTGGACGGGCTTTCGTGCCGCGACGCCCGATGGGTTGCCGCTCATCGGGCCGGCGGGCGAGTCGTCACCCGGGATTTGGGTCGCGGCCGGGCACGAAGGCTTGGGCGTCACGACTTCGCTGGCGACCGCAAAACTGTTGGCGGCGCAGATCGCGGGCACGGGCACTGCCATCGATACCGCTGCGTACCGAGTCGATCGTTTCCGCATGGAGGCAAGCCGTGGGGGCCGATGATGCGTTCGTTGTCGTGACGATCGATGGTGTGCCGTTGAAAGTGCCGGTGGAGACGACGGTGGCAGCGGCCGTGTTCCACCGCTACGGCGTGCGCGGTACGCGCATGTCGGTGAGCGGGCAGCCGCGCGCTGCTTTCTGTGGGATGGGCGTATGTCAAGAGTGTCGAATGACGATCGATGCGCGCGCCCATGTCCTCGCTTGCCAAACGGTTTGCCGCAACGGGATGACGATTTCAACCGAGGCTGCGTCGTCATGAAGGCGACATTCGATCTCGTCATCGTCGGCGCCGGACCGGCCGGCCTCGCGGCCGCACGCGCCGCAGCTTCGAGCGGCGTGCGTATCGCGCTCGTCGACGATAATCCTCGAGCGGGCGGGCAAGTGTGGCGTCAAGGCCCCGGCACCGGCATGCCGGTCGCAATGCGTGAGACGCTTTCGGATTTGATTAGGAATCCTAACGTCACCCACTACGCAGGCGCGCGCGTGTCGTTGTTTTCCGGCGAACACGAGATGATCGTTTCGACGGCATGCGGAAGCGGCGTTGCGCTGTCCTTTGGACAATTGATTCTCGCCACGGGGGCGCGTGAGCGGTTGTTGCCGTTCGCAGGATGGACACTGCCGGGGGTGACCGGCGCGGGCGCGCTCCAAGCGCTCATCAAGGGCGGCATGCCGGTCGAAGGCGAGCGGGTGGTGCTCGCGGGCAGCGGCCCCTTGTTGATCGCCGCGTTGGCGACGGCGCGATCGGCCGGGGCGCGCATCGTCGCCGTGCTCGAACAGGCGCCGTGGCGCTCTCTGCTGCGCTTCGGCGTTTCGCTAGGCGCCACCCCGTCCAAGGCATTCCAAGCGATTCACTTGACGCAGGGGTTCGCAGCCACCCGCTATTGGCCGGGGAGCGTCGTGCGGGAGGCGCTTGGTGGCGAGCGCGTCGAAGCCGTCATTGTCCGCCGCGGCGAACGTGAGACGACGCTCGAGTGCGATCGGCTTGCATGCGGCTATGGCCTGGTGCCGAACGTGCTGCTTGCACAAGCGCTCGGATGCCGCCTCACCGATGGCGCGATCGAGGTGGACGACGCACAGCGCACATCGGTGCCCGGCATGTGGGCCGCGGGCGAATGCACGGGCATCGGCGGCATGGAACTCGCTCGGGCGGAAGGGGAAATCGCAGGTCTTGCCGCGAGTGGCCATCCGATCGGCTTGCCGCTCCTGCGCACGCGCGCGAAATGGAAGCGTTTTGCGCAGCACGTGGCAACCGCATTCGAGCTTGGAGAAATGGCGCGCGCGCATCCTTGCCCCGAAACGATTTTTTGCCGCTGTGAGGACGTCGCCTACGGCGAAGTCGCCGCGCATGGAAGCTGGCGTGACGCGAAACTACACACGCGGTGCGGCATGGGTCCGTGCCAGGGGCGTATTTGCGGCGCGGCGGCGCAGATTTATTTCGGTTGGAACGCCGCGCCGCCGCGGCCGCCGTTCGCGCCTGCGCCTATCGGCGCTTTGATGGACGCCGCGCTTGCGCAAGAGCCCGAGTAAGGCTCGAGAACACCGCTCGCCTATAATCGAGGCGCTTTGCGCGGGTGCGTGCCGACCGCGCCGTTTTCCGCGCCTTGTGACGATGCCCCCGACGATACCCTTGCCGCAAATGCCTGCCGCTGAAACGCTCGATGACATGCTGCCGTACTACGCGCAGATCGAGCCGGTGCTCGACGCGTTGCCCGATTTAGTGTTCTTCGTGAAAGATCGCGAGGCGCGTTATGCGCTCGTCAATCGCACGTTGGCGACTCGCTGCGGCTGCAAGGACAAACGCGGGATCGTGGGCAAGACGACGGAAGAGGTCTTCCCGTCCCGTTTCGGCGCCGCTTACTTGGAGCAAGACCAATCGATCCTGAACGGCGGCGCGCAAATGATCGATCAACTCGAATTGCACCTCTATCCGGGGCGTCAGCCGGGTTGGTGCCTGACTTCCAAGGTGCCGCTGCGAAACAGCGCGGGGCAGATCGTCGGCATCGCAGGTGCGTCGCGTGATCTGAAGGCCAACGAGCGAACCCATCCGGCCTATACGAAGCTTGCGGAGGTTGTGCAATACATTCAAGAGAACTACGTGCAGCCGCTCAATTTGACGCACCTCGCGCGAATGGCCGGAATGTCGGTGGCACAATTGGAAAGATATTTTCACAAAGTATTTCATTTGACGCCGCGACAGGTGTTGCTCAAGACGCGCCTGGACGCCGCTACGGCGTTGCTTGCATCGAATGACAAGGTGACCGACGTCGCCGCGCTGTGCGGTTACACCGATCACAGCGCGTTTACGCGCCAATTCAAAGCCACGGTGGGCGTCACGCCTAGCGAGTATCGCGCAATGTTGCACGGGACTTCGCTGCGTTGAAACGCGCATTCGGTGCAATTTATGGCGCCCGAAATAAATCGGGTCGTACGCGAATGGCATGAATCGCCGGGGATGTGGCGCATTTTGCCGTGGCGAATACGCCTCGGCATTCTTGACGCTTGCAAGCCGCTCCACCATAGTGGGTCACTGGTTCGATTCGAGTGGTCTGTCTCATGGTCAAGTATCTTCATCGAATCGAGCGGTTAGTCGCGCTCCCCTTCCCGCCAACGAGCGCCTATTCGAAGCGAGGCGTCATCTGCGCTTCGTCTTCGTTCGTGCGCTGGGAGCACGGACATGCGTGATCAAACCGCTCGCGGTCCGAAGTTTCCCGTCGCCTGCACGCGTTGCGGCGGCCGTATTTCGGAACCGGTTGCTTTCTGTCCCCACTGCGGCGCACACGCGCGCTTTGCCTTGGCTGGCGCCGCACCGCCATCGGCCCCTGTGTCGGAGGACGCGCGCGCGCCGGACGGCGTGCGTGCCGAGCCGTCCATGCGCGCGTTCGAGCCCGCCGATTTCGAGGGCGATCTCGATACGCCGTGGCCGGGGCCTCCGACGCCGTTATTCGCTTCAGCCGATGGCAGAGCGCACGGGCGAGGACGCGCGCCCGCGCCCGCGTTTCGCGGCGCACGTCAGTGGAACGTCAAAGGCGGAATGGGGTTGATTCTTGCAGCGTTCGTCGTGCTCTACGGCGGCGTGGTGCTGATGCACAAGTATGGATACGACCAACCGGCCGTATCGCCCGTGTCGAGGGACAACCCATCGAGGGCCGTCGAAGGTTCGATCGGCGCGGACGGTTCGAACGACGCGAGGAACGTGCCGCCGGGCGGAAAGCTCGACGACTCGGTCCCGCCCGACATGTCGATCGCGAACTTGCCGCCGCCTGTCACATCCGTTGCCCCTCCAGTGGCGTCCGTCGCGCCCGCGGCTCCTGCGCAAAGCCAAGCGCCTAGCGCCCCCGCACCAAGCACGCCGCCCGCGACGTCGATGCAAGGCCCGTCGACGGCAGCACCCAGCGCGCCGGCCCAGCCCGCCGTGACCGAAGGTGCCGTGCAAGCGCAGCCGAACTACGCGGACGTGCCGGAGAAGGGCGGTGCGCGCGGGAAAGCTCATGCGCGAACGCGGGGACGCGGGCACGGAAACGATGCTCGTGTGCCACCCGGCGATACCACGTACCTGCATACCAGCATGCCGTCGCCATCCGATGCTCAGCCGCAACCGCAGGTTCAGGAAAAAGAAGCGCGCGCGGGTAGCGGCTCGCTGACTCGTACCTTGGACAGCGTGCAGACGCGCCTCGCAAAAAACGATTTGAGCGGGGCTCGGGCTTCGCTTGCCGGGGTACTGGCGGCCGATCCGCATAACGGTTATGCGCTCTCGTTGCGCGGTCAATTAGCCTCTCGCGAACAAGCGCGCGACGCGTCGTTGAACGCCGCGCGCGCTTGCGTGGTCCAGTCGCGCTGGCACTGCGTATGGCACAACGCGGGCGCGGCGCTCTCGGTGGACGCGAGCAGCACGGAGGCGAAAGCGCTCGTGGATCGCGCGATCATCGAGTCGGGTGCGGCGACCGCGCCGGCAGGCCCGGGCCCGGACAACGTTCAGGTGCCGATGGTGCAGTGAGGTTCATCGCTGCCGAAAATCCGCAAGTGCATCGGCGGCGATCTTCGTCAAATACGTCGCTTCGGCGGCGGCCAGTCCCAACACCCCGTGCATCGACTCCAACCCGAAGCGAGCAAAAGGCGCGGGAATCGGCCGTTCTTCCGCGATCGCCGCAGCGAGCAGCTCTCCCGCGGCGGTCGTCGGCGCCACGCCGTGACCGCCGAAGCCGACCGCATGCCAAACGCCGTCGCGGCATCGGCCGATTTGCGGCATCTTGCGCCGCCCATAGCTCATGAGGCCGCTCCATGCGTACTCGAGCCTCACGCCATGCAACTGCGGATAAACGCGCAACATATCGCGCATGAGCAGCTTGGCGATCGTGCGCGGGTCGCGCTCGAAGATGGAGATGCGGCCGCCCCAAAGAATGCGCGTGTCGCGCAAGGGGCGGTAATAGTCGAACGAGAACCGCGTATCGTAGACGGCGGCCGCGCAGTCGATGACGTCCTTCAACCGGTCGCCGAGCGGCTCTGTTGCTACGACGTAGGTCGCGATCGGTAGGACTGCGCGCTCGACGGCGCGATAAACGCCGCGGGCGTATCCGCCCGCTGCCATCACGACGTGCTGCGCCACGATCGAACCATTGGATGTCCTAACCCAATGTCGATCGCGCTCCGATTCGAAGGCGAGGGCGGGGCTGTGTTCGTAAATGCGCACCCCCGCATCCGCCAACACTTTCGCGATACCGAGCGCGTACTTCAGGGGATGAAAGTGGAACCCATGCCGCTCAAGCAGGCCGCCGTGATAACGATCCGTCTTCAGGCGTTCTCGCAAAGCGCTTTTTGAAATCGGCTCCCATTCGACGCCGAACGACGTACGCATCAATTCGCGCTGGGCGGCCAACGCCTCTGCGCGCCCGAACCAATCGGCGAGGATGATGCCGGCCTGCGTTATGTCGCACTCGATGCCGTGACGCGCGATGCGTTTCCCGATGAGTTCGACGGCATCGAGCGTGAGCCGGTAGAGCGAACGAGCGTCGTGCGGCCCGAGCGCGCGTAGCAAATCGGCGCATTCGAGACTATAGCCGCCAAACACGAAGCCCCCGTTGCGCCCCGATGCGCCGAAGCCGACGCGTTCGGCCTCGAGCACGACGATGTCGCGCATTCCGCGCTCGACGAGGCCGAGCGCCGTAGCCAGCCCCGCAAAGCCGGCGCCGACGATGCACACTTGCGCCTCTTCTCGCGACGCGCTTAGCGATGGATAAACGGGGCGTTCGACCGTCGCTTCGTAGTAACTCGATGCGGCTGTTCTCATTGATGCGCCCTATGTCAAAGTGACGCCAGGTGTTTCGAAATCGCACGGGCGATGTCCGCTATCGCGGCGTCGCGCGCGCGTTCAGGCGCCTCCGTTTGCGTCAGATAAGCGGTGACGACGATCGGCGCACGATCCTGCGGCCAAAGAAGCCCGATATCGTTTGTCGTGCCGCGCTCCCCGGTGCCGGTTTTGTCGGCGACGCGCCACGCTCGCGGTACGCCCGCGCGCAGCCGCGCATCGCCGGTGCGATTGCCCACGCCCCAGGCGAGCAGTCGTGCACGCGACGCCGCCGATAAGGCGTCGCCGAGGAGCACCGCTTGGACGTTGCCGAGCATGGCGAGGGGCGTGGTGGTATCGCGCGGATCGCCGGGAATCGCCTCGTTCAGCGACGGCTCGTTCCGATCGAGGCGCGTGACAGTATCGCCCAACTGCCTCATGAAGGCAGTGAAGCCTGCCGGACCGTTCACCGTGTCGAGCAGCAGGTTCGCCGCCGTGTTGTCGCTCATCGTGACGATTGCGTCGCACAGTGCGCCAATGGTCATGCCCGGCTCGCCGATATGCTTGCTGGCGACCGGCGCATATCGCTCGATACGGTCGGCGCCGAATACGATGCGCCGATCGAGACGCTCTTGGTTATGGTCGACACGCGCGAGCACCTGGGCGGCAAGCATCAGTTTGAACGTGCTGCAAATGGGAAAACGTTCGCCGGCCCGATGACCGGCGCGCATACCCGTTTCAAGATCGAGTATCGCTACGCCGAGCCGCCCATCGACGCTTCGCTCGATGGCGGCCAGCTCGGATTCGATCGCTTTCGCTTGGGCGGAGAGCCGCGGCGATTGCTTCGCCGCGAGCCCATCAGCGCCCGCTGGCGCTTTCGCGCTGGGGCAGGCCAACACCTGAGTCGATAGGCCAGCTATGATGCCGCCCAATGCGGTTCCCAGGAATTTTCTTCTTTGCATCTCGTTCGCTCCGGTGGAAAAGGCAATGAATATCGCGTTTTTGGCGGTTAGCGACAATCGAGGATAACTTTTCAGACACATAACCATTTCTTTTGGATACGCGAGCATGGCTAAACATCTGCCGCTCAATGCGCTGCGCGCGTTCGAATCGTCGGCACGCCATTTGAGCTTCACGCGCGCGGCGCGCGAGCTGAATGTGACGCAGGCCGCCGTCAGCCAGCAAGTGCGGGCGCTCGAGGAGAAGCTCGGCGCTCGGCTATTCACGCGTTTGCCGCGCGGTCTCGGGATGACCGACGAGGGGCTTGCGTTGCTACCGGTCCTCTCCGACGCGTTCGGACGGATCGAGGCGGTCCTGCGACAGTTCGAGGGCGGGCATTTTCACGAAGTGCTGACGGTGGGCGTCGTCGGCACATTTGCCGTCGGCTGGCTCATGCCGCGATTGAAGCGCTTCCGCGCGGCCCATCCCTTCGTCGAATTGCGGCTACTGACGCACAACAATCTGGTCGATTTCGCGGCGGAAGGGTTCGATTTCGCCATTCGCTTCGGCGACGGCAATTGGCCGGGCACGCAAGCGGCGGCATTGCTCGATGCGCCGCTGACCGTGTTGTGCGCGCCCGAATTGGCCAAACGCCTGCGCGCGCCGCGCGATCTCGCCGGGCAAACGCTGCTGCGCTCGTATCGCAGCGACGAGTGGGCGCTCTGGTTTGCGCAGGCGGGATTGCCCGGCGGAGCGATCCGCGGGCCGGTGTTCGATTCGTCGCGCTTGATGGTCGAGGCCGCGATGCAAGGTGCGGGCGTCGCGCTGGCGCCGGCGCGAATGTTCGAGCGCGAGATTCGAGCCGGGCGTCTCGTGCGCGCGTTCGAGCTCGAGGTCGACACGGGGAGCTACTGGCTGACTTGGCTCAAATCCAAGCGCATGACGGCGGCCATGCAGGCGTTTCGCACCTGGATCGTGGCGGAGGCGGCGCTGTAGCTCGCGCTGCCGCGCGCCCGCGGCACTACTGTGGGCGGCTCCATTGTGATGTACCTTGTACGGTCGGTTCGGCGATCAGGCCCTTGCCGCCCCGGGTCAATCGATCTGTGGCACCAACGAGGTGAGCCATTGCGTCAGTGCAACGAACGGCTCGTCGTTTGCGACCGCGTCCGGCGCGACCAGGTAGTAGCCGGCGTCGCTGGCGAGCGGGAGGTCGAGCGGGGCGGTCAAGCGCCCGGACGCCAATTCGTCCGCGATCAGGATTTCGGGCATCAGCGCCACGCCCATACCGGCTAGTGCCGCGCTCGAAAGCATCGTGAACAGCTCGTAGCGCGGGCCACGCACAGCTCGTGCGTCGTCGCCGAAGCCATGCGCCCGAAACCATTCGCGCCAAGCGTCGGGCCGCGTCGAAAGGTGCAAGAGCGGCATATCGATCAGGCGCTCTCGAGTGAGCGGCGCGACGCCGGACGCGAGCGCCGGGCTGCAGACCGGCACCGCGTTGCCTTCGCGAAACAATAGCGTGCCCTGCGTCCCCGGCCACACGGCGCGACCGTAGTAGACGGCGGCGTCGAACGGTGAATCGCTAAAGAGAAACGGTTCGGTTCGAATGGAGAGGTTGACCGTGATATCGGGACGCAGCGCCTGGAATTGCGGCAGGCGCGGAATCAGCCATTGACTGGCGAAGGTGGGCACGACGGCCAGCTCCAGCACGCGGCCCACACCGCGCTGCGCCATCAACTCGAGGGTGTCGCGTTCGATGCGCTCGAGGCTCTTGCGGATCTGCGCGGCGTAGTGCCTGCCGTGCGGCGTCAGCACCACGCGCTTCTTGATTCGCAGGAACAAGGCGACCCCGAGCCGGTTCTCGAGCACCGCGATCTGGCGGCATACGGCGCTCTGCGTGAGGGCAAGCTCGTCGGCCGCGCGCGTGAAGCTCTCATGCCGCGCCGAAGCTTCGAATATCTGCAGCGCGGCCAGGTTGGGGATGCCCTTTCTCATCGTGGGTGGGTGCGCGTCGAGCGCGCTCGGTCGCGACTTAGTGATTTTTTCGAATGAAGTCGTGAGTTTAAATCAATTGTGACGAACCGTCGCGGCGACGACAATCGCCTTCGTCGGCTGGACTCGCATGCGGCCGTGCAAAGCCCGTGAGCCTCTACCTATAAGGTATGGCTTTCACTCGCAAAACAGGGAATGATTCGATGAACCGCAATCTCGACGTGCTGCTCGAAGCGGCCTGCGGACCCGGCGCCGCCCGGCGGTTGGTGCAATTGATGAATATACCGTCTTCGATGGCACATTGGGAGGCGGGCGTCGCGACGCGCGCGGAACTCGCTCAGGCGCTGAATATGGCGCTATTCGCGGGGCTGCTCGAACGCGTGCCGACAGGGCGCGCCTATACGGACGACGTCGTTCGCGACGGCGCGCGCGTGCAATTCGACCATGGCGCGCTGCGCACGGTGCGTTGGCCGCATTGCGGCGCGCTGCCGCCGGGCGAGGCGGCGTTCACGCGCATCCTGAGGCCGCTCGGCTATCGGGTGAACGGCACGTATCCGCTCGAGCGCATCAAGATGACCGGCCGCTCCTACTCGCACCTCGATGCACCCGAGCACATCGCGCAATTCTTCGTCAGCGAGTTGCATCCGGAACGGTTCTCGCCCAAGTTCCAGCAAGCGGTCACGGACGTCGTCGGCACGTCCGTCGATCCCCTCACGCCGCAAGCGGTCGCATGGCTCGCGGAACTCGAGCGCGATGCCGCCTTGCCGATCGCCGATGCTTGCGCGTTGCTGCCTGTTCTCGTGCGCTGCTTCGATCGCCAACACGCGACGCCGCGCTTGGCCGATTACCTGACGCTGCTCGAAGAATCGGCGGAAATGGCATGGATCGCCACCGAGGGCAACGCCTTCAACCATGCGACGGATCGCGTGGCCGACGTCTTCGCGGTGGCCGATGCGCAGCGGGCGCTAGGGCGGCCCATCAAGGAACGCGTCGAAGTGTCGAAGTCGGGCCGCGTCAAGCAAACGGCGTTTCAAGCCGATAGCGTTGTGCGTGTGTTCATCGATGAGCAGGGTGGCGAAGTGTGTCGGGAAGTGCCGGGCTCCTTCTACGAATTCATCACGCGCGACCTCTATACCGACGACGAATCGGGCCGCGAGGCGCTCGACCTCGGTTTCGACGCCGGGAATGCGACGGGCATTTTCAAAATGACCGCGGCCGCGTGAACGAGGCGATTGCGCAGTATCAATCTTGAAGCGGAGGGAAGCTTGACGACGTCATGTATTGCGGCGCCCCCGGCGCTGGGAGATCAAGCCTACGCGTTCACCGCGCCTTTTCGCGCACCGCAAGGCTCGCCGATCCGGGAGTTGTTCAAGTATGTCGGCCGCCCAGGCATGATTTCGTTCGCGGGCGGGTATCCGTCGAAGGATTTGTTCGATCGCGACGGTATCGCGCGCGCGCTCGAGGCCGCGTATCGGAGCGACCCCATCGCCTGTTTGCAATATGGCGATACCGCCGGCGCGCCGGCGCTGCGGGCTTCGCTGGCGCGACTCACGATGGCGCGCGGCGTGCACTGCGGTGCGGACGATGTGGTCGTCACCACCGGTTCGCAACAAGGGTTCGATTTATTGCTGCGCACGCTGATCGCCCCCGGCGATACGGCGCTCGTTGAAGAGCCCGCTTATCCTGCCGCGATTCAAGCGCTGCGCCTCGCAGGCGCGAACATCGTGCCGGTGCGTACCGATGCCGACGGAATCGATGTCGAGGCGCTCGCTGCGCAACTCGATGCATTGCCCGCGGCGAACCGGCCCAAGCTGCTCTACACCGTGCCCACCTTTGCCAATCCGACCGGCGCGACGTTGCCGCGGGAAAGGCGCGAAGCGTTGGTCAAGCTGGCCGCGGTGTGGCGGATCGTGCTGGTCGAAGACGATCCGTATGGCGAACTGCGCTTCTCAGGTACGGCGGTGCCGCCGATGATAGCGCTCGCGGACGCTTGCCCGGGCGCCAGGGATTGGATCGTCTATTTCGGCAGCCTATCCAAAATCGTCGCGCCGGGGCTGCGTATCGGTTGGACGATCGCGCCCGCACCCATTGCGCGGCGTATGATCGTCGCCAAGCAGACCAGCGACTTATGCACGGCGCCCCTTTCGCAAGAGACGGCGCGGCACTACCTCGACAGCGGCAGCTTGGCGTCGCAACTACGCGCGATCGTCGGCGCGTACCGCTCGCGCTGCGAGGCATTGCTCAAAGCGCTCGCGCATTTTGCGCCGCACGAGATCGCGTGCAGTGCGCCGCAAGGCGGTATGTTCGTATGGGCGAGGCTAACCGGCGGGCGAGATGCCGCCGAAGTGCTCAAGCGCGCCATCGAACAGAACGTGATGTTCGTTCCCGGGGCGGCGTTTTTCGTCCGCACCCCGGATGCGAGCAGCTTGCGGTTATCGTTCGCCGCGCCGAGCGAGGCGGAGGCGTTCGAAGGCGCCCGCCGCCTCTCCGTCGCGCTTGCGCAAGCATAGGCGTGCGAGCGGCGCGAACGCGTTTGAATCGCTGAAGCCGGGTGCGTCTCGCCGTATGATCGCAGGCGAAGCATCCTAGTCATTCCGCGCTACATTGTTTCGATTCGACTTAAAGAGGACGTGATGGTAGTCAACGACATTCTTGCAACGCTGGGCGTCGACCTTTCCACCTGGAAGGGCGACGCGTTGACGTCCCGTTCGCCGCGCGACGGCGCAACGCTCGCGACGCTCGCCGTCGATTCGGCGGCGGACGCCGAGCGTAAGATCGACGCCGCCCACGCCGCGTTCTTGAAGTGGCGCACGGTGCCCGCGCCGGTGCGCGGGGAGCTCGTGCGCGTGTTCGGCAACGTGTTGCGCAAGCACAAGGAGCCTCTGGGTCGGTTGGTGACGCTCGAGGCGGGAAAGATCCGCTCCGAAGGACTCGGAGAAGTGCAGGAAATGATCGACATCTGCGACTTCGCGGTCGGGCTGTCGCGCCAACTTTACGGTTTGACGATCGCATCGGAGCGGCCGGGGCACCGGATGATGGAGACGTGGCATCCGCTCGGCGTATGCGGCGTGATCTCGGCGTTCAACTTCCCCGTCGCCGTATGGGCATGGAATGCGGCGCTGGCGCTCGTCTGCGGCGACCCGATCGTCTGGAAGCCGTCGGAGAAGACGCCGCTCACCGCGATCGCTTGCGAGGCGCTGTTCAACCAAGCCGTTCGCGAGTTCGAGCAAGCCCATCCGGGCGTTGCGCCCGCGGGGCTGACGCAACTCGTCATCGGCGGCCGTGAGGTGGGCGAAGCGTTGACGCGTTCGCACAAAGTGCCGCTCGTTAGCGCGACCGGCAGCGTGCGCATGGGTGTCGAGGTCGCGCAGACGCTGAGCAAGCGGCTCGCGCGCAGCATTCTCGAACTGGGCGGCAACAACGGCATGATCGTCGCGCCGAGCGCCGATCTCGATCTCGTCGTGCGCGCTGTCACGTTCGCCTCCGTCGGCACCGCCGGCCAGCGTTGCACCACGCTGCGCCGCTTGATCGTGCATCGCAGCGTCGTCGAGAGTTTGCTGCCCCGCCTCGAAAAAGCGTTCGCTTCGGTGAAAGTGGGCGATCCCCTCGACGCCGATACGCTCGTCGGCCCGCTGATCGATCGCGCCTCGTTCGACGCGATGCAAACGGCGCTGGCCGAGGCGCGCAAGGATGGCGGCCAAGTGACGGGCGGCGAGCGCGTCGATGTCGGACACGACAGCGCCTACTATGTCCGTCCCGCGATCGTGCGCATGCCGGCGCAGACGGGCGTCGTCGAGCGCGAAACGTTCGCGCCGATCCTTTACGTCCTCGTATACGACGATTTCGACCAAGCGCTTGCCGTGCACAACGCCGTGCCGCAAGGGCTTTCGTCGGCCATTTTCACGAACGACATGCGCGAAGCCGAGCAATTCATGTCGGCCGCCGGCAGCGACTGCGGCATCGTCAATGTGAACATCGGCACGAGCGGCGCCGAGATCGGCGGTGCGTTCGGCGGGGAGAAAGAAACGGGCGGTGGACGCGAATCGGGCTCCGATTCGTGGAAGAACTACATGCGCCGGGCGACGAACACGATCAACTACAGCCGCGAGTTGCCGCTGGCGCAGGGCGTGAAGTTCGACGTCTGAGCGCGCGCCAAGGCCGGCCTCGGGTTGAGCCGGGGCCTGTCGTTACCCGCGGCCGAGGCGCTTGGAGAGATCGGCGACGAGAATGGCCAGGCGCGCCGGCTTTTCATAGCAGGCGACGTCGAACCGGCGAATGACTTCACTGATGTCCGATTCGCTGGCTTTGCCGGTCAGCAAGTCGCCCGTCAGCAGAAAGATCGCCGCATCGGGGCGCGGCGAGCGGCGCACGGCCTCGACGGCCGATGCGGCCGTGCGCTCTCCGAAGAGCCAGTCAGTGATGACGGCGTCGAAGGTTTTTGCCCGCAAGGCCTCGGTGAACGTAGTGAGTTCGTCATACGCCGTGGCTGCAAAGCCGTTTTGCGCGAGATAATCGCAAAGCGCTTCCGCAGCGGCGGGGTCGGCGTCGACCACGGCCACGCTCGCGCGCTGCGCCTCCGTGCGCCGCGGGTGAATTTCGATCTTGAGGACTTCGTGCGCGCGCTCGCCCGGTACGCCGTCGCACCATACGATGCGCCAGCGATCGCCTTCGCCGTAGGCGACGAATTCCGCCCGCTCATATGGGCCGAGTTGCTCGCCGATCCAGGCGATGCACGGCCCCTCGAACGCGCCGACGTTGATCATGGCCTCGCGCGGCTGCACGCCTGCACCGCCGATGCCGTTTTCTTGCGCACCGAACAGTTGCGTGGGCGGTTCGCCGAATGCTTCGGCCACCTTGCGAATTTGCGCGAGCGTCCAAGGACTGCTGCCGCGCAACTTGCGGTGCCCTTGAGAAAAGCTCAGATCGAGGATCCGGCACAGTTCGGTCGTCTGCTGTCGTTTGCCTATGCCATGGCGAACCATCAGCGCGCGCACGCGGTCGGCAACGGTGAGAGAGTCCGCTAAGGTGGCTTCAGTGGTCATGCTTCAGGATGCATCGGCGCTGCGGGTAAAGGATGCGCGGTTGGCAACCCGTGCGTCGCGCGCCGCAGCGCTCAAAAGTGAGTAGGCGCGGCGTATTTTAACGGGCAACGCAGGTGCGCACGGCCGTCAAATATGTATCGACAGGTTACGTTCGTTACTGGTAGTCAATGGCGAGACCAACGGCAATTTGACCGACGCATTGCCGCGAGCGCGCTCGACCGAGACAATGCACGCTTGATGCGCCCTCGGGTGCCATCGCATTGGAGAAAACCCTATGACGATTCAGTTTTTCGACGCCGCGGCAACCGCGCGGTTGACACCGTTTCCCGCGCTCGTCGAGGCGCTGGCGCAGGCGTGCCTCGAAGCCGCGCGTGGTGAAATCGCGAGCCCCGCCCGGCTCGTCGTGCCGCTCAACCGCGGCGGAACGATGTTGTCCATGCCGGCTGCGGCGCGCGACCTCGCCATCCATAAGCTCGTCACCGTGTGCCCAGCCAACCGCGAACGCGCGTTGCCCACGATTCACGGGCATGTGAGCGTCTGCGATCCCGATACGGGCCAAGCGCTGCTGGCGCTGGATGGTCCCACGGTGACAGGGCGGCGCACGGCCGCGATGACGCTGCTCGCCATGCGCACTTTCTCGCGCTCGGCGCCGGACGAGATTTTGCTCGTCGGGACAGGAACGCAAGCGGCCCACCACGTGCATGCACTGGCGGCGGTCTATCCCGGCGCGCGCGTGCGGGTGCGCGGCAGTTCGTCGGTCCGAGCCAAGGCGTTCTGCGAGGAACATAGTCATTTGATTGCACTCAGTCCGATGACGGACGACGAAGCGCCCGAGTCGTGCGACGCAGTCATTACGCTGACGACCAGCCGCGCGCCTGTGTATGACGAACCTGCTCGCCGTGGGCGGCTCGTGATCGGGGTGGGGGCGTTTACGCCCGAGATGGCGGAAATCGGCGCGCGCACGCTCGAAGGCAGCCGCCTGTACGTGGACGACTTGGCCGGCGCCGAGCACGAGGCCGGCGATTTCATCCAGGCAGGCGTCGAGTGGGCGCGCGTCAATGCGCTTGCCGATGTGCTGGCCGTCGGAGCGACGGCGACGTCGAGCACCGGCGCGGACGCGGAACCCGTGGTTTTCAAAAGCGTCGGTTGTGCCGCATGGGATCTGGCCGCATGCCGGGTTGCACGGCAGGTGTTGGGCTAGCGGCTGGGGAAGGCGCGATCGACCGCGTAATCAGCGTGAACGACTTTTACCATCCTATCGTGCCGCTCTCTCGCGAGGAGTTGCCGGTCGATACCGTGGAACTCGCGCGTTTCATCCTGGGCAAATGCCTTGTGCACGACTGCGCGCTCGGCCGCCTGAGCGGTCGGATCGTGGAGACCGAGGCCTACCCGCTCGGAGATTCCACGAACCACGCTTACCGAGGCCTGCGCCCATACAATCGTGCGCTGTTTCACGCACCGGGGCATGCATACGTGCGGCTTGTTTACGGCGCGTGTTACATGATCAATTTGTCGGCCGAGCCGGAAGGCAAGGGGGCCGCCGTGCTGCTTCGCGCCGTGGAGCCTCTCGATGGCATTCCGCTCATGCAGGCGAGGCGCCCCGGCGCGAAACTCGTCGATCTAGCGCGTGGGCCGGGGCGCCTGTGCGCTGCCTTCGGCATCGGCCCTGAAGCCGATGGGGCAGACCTGTGCGGACGCGGTGCGCTTTGGCTGGGGCGCTTAAGTGGCTGCGAGCCGTCCGTCGCCCGCATTGCCGCAACCAAGCGAATCGGGCTGTCGCGCGAGATGCATGCGCCCCTGCGTTTTTACGAGCCGGGCAGCGCATTCGTCAGCGGCCCGAAGCGGTTGCTCCAGCCGTTGCTGCGGTAAACCGCATGGGTGCGCGTGGCCAAACAACGCCTCATGGGTTTGCTTGCCGAGGTCGATCGCCAAGGCGACCGCGTTGACGCGCCCGACCTTCATGGGCGGCCCGAAGCGACGCATTTCGATTCGCGCTCGCGCGAGTAGCCGCTCGACCGCCGTGGTCGTGACGGTCACATAGCTCGTGACGCCCATGCGATCGGCAAAATCGACGACAGCGCGCATTGCATCGAGCGCGAGTTCACCGAAACCGTAGCCCGCTCGCTCGGGCGAGACGATCGCGAAGCGGCTCAATTCCCACACGTGAGCGGCAGCCGGCGCGTGCTGCCCGTGCAGCAGTTGAGCAAAGGTATCGCGCAGCATGTAGGGGCCTTGAGTCGGCAGCAGCCGCCAGCAGCCGCAGACTGCGCCGGAAGCGTCCCGCACGAGCATGTAGTAGGGCGAATGCGCATCGTAATGGTCGATTTCCATGCCTGACAAGACGGCGACTTCCCATCCCATGCGTTCGCCGAATATTTTGGCGCGCAAGCGATGCATCTGCGCCAGTGCGTCGAGATCGAAGCTATGTTGCTTATCGATTGTGATCTTTGCATTCATCTCGCTCTCCGGGTGGTTATCACGTATCACGTACGGGGCATAGACCATATGCAGTTTGCGTGCAGCGTGTAACTGTCAAGCAAGATAGGTACAAATCGCCGGTCACACTTGGGATGATTCGGGTATCGAGTACGTTCCTGATCAGGTGAGAGAGCCATGTCCATAGCCGATATTCGTCATCCGGAAACCGAGGGCTCAGTTCGGCCGGTTCGAACCGAAATAGACAGTGCATTCATCCAAGCTTATCGAAAGCAAGTGAAAGAAAGTCAGAAGACGTTTTGGGCTCGCTTCGGCGTTACTCAATCGCGCGGAAGCCGTTTCGAGCTCGGTGCAAATATTCCCAAGCCGGTCATGATCTTGCTCCGGCTGTATTTCGAAACGCTAATTTCCGACGACGATATTCGCAGCGTTTCGCAAAAGCGGCCGCCCGCGCTTCGGCCATCTCTGATCAATCAGGATCGATCAACCCCATACGGGTCGCCTTGACCGCGGCGGCGCTTCTCGAGCTGACCCCGAACTTGCTGCGAATGTTCGTCATATGAAAGTTCACGGTCGCCTCGGAACAGCCGAAGATTTTCGCGATCTCCCAGGTCGATTTCCCCTGGGCGGTCCACTTCAGGCATTCGTATTCGCGTGGCGTCAGCTTCGGGACGAGCCTCTCGGTGTATCCGTCCAGAAAGCGCTGGCTCGTATCGAAAGCGACGTCGCGCAACAGAGTCAGCATCGGCAGGTTGCTTTCCACGTCGGCGTCGAGCGCGCGCTCGGCGCTATCGCTTTGCACGAAGCATAGCATCCCGACCTCTTGCTTCGGACCATGAATCGGCAACGAGATCCCGGTGCAAATGCCGTGTTGGCAGGCTTCTTCGTACATTTCCCGTTGGTTGCGCTCAGCGAAATGAGATGAAGTCCAAATAAGCGGCGAGGTCTGCGTCAAACAATGCGCCACGGTGGGATCGATGCGAAAGAGCGCGCGCTCGTCGTAGGTCTGGCGCCAGCCTGCGTCATAGGTGCTGCGCAGGTAGGCGTCGCTGAACCGTAGGCCCGGCCGCGGGATGACCGCAAACAGCGTATGGTCGAAACCATATTTTCTACCCAGCGAAGCGAGCGTCTCGAACCACGATTTTTCGTCGACCGCACGCCAAAGCGATGACATCGGTTCAATGAACTGGCGCGGCATATACCCTCACATGTCGAAAATATTACTTGCCCGAAACAGCTAAAGGAATTTCTGCTTTTTATTTCGGGGCGTCTTTTTTGGCGAAATCATATCAGACACATCCTCTATCATCTTCTGGTTTCTACGGCTTGATGGCTGAATAGGCGGAAAACCTGGCGTTTTTGAATAGAGCTTCGATCATGGCGCGCGAGAGATCGATTTCAGATCGGTCGCGTTCATTTAAACGTTCGTCGATACGACGGCCTTTGTCCGTGGGCGCATTCGGAAAACCGATTCCATTCGCCTGTGTCTTCGTGAATCGGCAGGAAGACTTCGCGCAAACCATACTTCGATATTTGCGATTCGTGCAACGGTGATTAACAGAAGCGAGGGGTTCTCGGCTACCCGGCTGAATCGTAGACTTGGGCTCCAACTTCGTCGCAGATCACGGATGTGCGCAAGCAAACGTGGAGGAGAACCGGTGAAATCGATTTTGTTCGCAATTGCAGGGACATTGATAGGCGGGGCGTCGGTCACGTCCTCGGCGGTATCCGCGCAGGAGGCGCCGTCCATCAGCCGTGCGGCAACCGCGGCGCCAATGCGTCAGTTGGCCGATGCGGGCTACCGCGCCGTCGGCGATGAAACGGTCTACCGGGGGGATGTGGACGCGGCCGAGCAACGCGACGGGCAGAGTGCGGCGGGGCAAGCGCGCGCGGTCGATACGAGCGGCTACGGCCGGGCCTTGGGTCCGCGCAGCGAATCGGGCGCGCGGGAGCCCAAGGGTCCCGGGTCGCTCTATTTCGGCATGTGATTGAGCGGCGGTTCGGCGTGGGTCGCGGCATCGCCATCGTTACGTGTGCACGCCCGAGATGTAGTGCTCGAGTTGCTGGATCGTGAACTGCTGTTCCGAGATGATGGTCTTCACCAGATCGCCGATCGAAACCATGCCGACGAGCTTGCCGTCATCGATCACGGGCAGGTGACGCATTCTGTGCTGGGTCATCAAGGCCATGCACGCCTCGGCGGTGTCCGACATGCGCACGTGCAGCACTTGCGCTGTCATGATGTCGCGCACGGGCGTCGATTTCGACGCGCGATCCATCAGGACGATCTTGCGCGCGTAGTCGCGCTCGGTGATGATGCCCGCGATTTTCTTCTCACTTCCCTGGGTCACGATCAGCGCGCCGATTTGGTATTGCGCCATCATTTTCACTGCATCGAAGACGGACGCCTCGGCGTCGATCGTGAAGACCGGCTGCTCGGCTGCTCGCCTCGCGGCCATCGGATCGTCCAACTTCGACTTCAGAATTTGCGCTACGTTGGGCATGTGAGTCTCCGTCTTCTCGTTCGGGGGCGGGGATCGGCGCCGGCGTGCGCGGCAACTGCGACGCGGGAGCTTATTTCCCAGTATAGGCGCTGGCGGCTGCGGCGGCCTGCGCCGGCGGTCGTCGATAGCGATTAGGGTTAAACTCGCGGTGCGCGCGCCGGCTGTCGGTGTGCCGACGAACCGTTATAACGCTATTCTCGAGAAGTCATGTCCACGCCCTCCCAGCCGCCGCGCGTCGACGGCGACCGCGCCACGCAGTGCGTCACACTTGCCGCAAAGGCCACTTTGCCCACCCGGTACGGAACGTTCACCTCGTACGCCTTTCGCGTCTCGGCCGGAGACGCCGAGCATCTGGCTTTGGTGATGGGCGATGTGAGCGGGCAGGCCTCGGTGCTGACGCGTCTGCATTCGGAGTGTTTGACGGGAGACGTGCTGGGTTCGTATCGCTGCGACTGCGGGGAGCAACTCGATCTCGCGTTGCGTTATATCGCCGCGGAAGGGCGGGGCGTGCTGTTGTACCTGCGGGGCCACGAAGGCCGCGGGATCGGGCTATCGAATAAAATCCGGGCTTACGCGCTGCAAGAGCAGGGGCTCGACACCGTGGAGGCGAACCTAGAACTCGGGTTACCCGATGACGCCCGCGAGTACGATTCCGCCGTCGCCATTCTGCGAGAGCTCAACGTTACATCCGTGCGGCTCATGAGCAACAACCCGAAGAAGTTCGACACGCTTGCCAAGCATGGCATTCCCGTTTGCGAGCGTGTTGCGCTCGCCATTCCCGTCCGCGATGAGAACGAACGGTACATTCGCACCAAGCAGGTGAAGTTCGGGCATTACTTCGAAGAGAACGAGTAGTTTGGGGTTGCTTGGCCGGAGGCGCGATCGGACGAGGATAATTCGATCTGTGTGAACGCCCCCTGGTCGACGAGCAAGTCGCAGAGGTTGAGCCGAAGCTATTTGCCGCGAAAGTCGTTTCTGCGATCAACTCGTACCCGTACGTCGAGTACAGCGTCCTGATTCTGGCAATCGCATCCGCAGTCGTGGGTGTCCGCCTATGTCCAGAAGATCAAGGACTTGCTTCCGCGATTGCTAGACGAGCCGCCCGGACCGAACGGCGGCGCGGATAGATCTTCCTCGGAGATGGAAGTGCTGTTCACGTTGTTCGCAGTGCTACGAGCGCAAGAGCATCGTCATTGCGACAAACTTCGTGTTCGCGGAGTGGGAGCGCTTCTTTAAAGACCCGATTACGCTCGCGGCAATCGACCGCGTCGTCCATCACAGTGTCGTTCTTGACCTGATGAGCGTTCAAAGCTATCGAACAAAAACTGCCGGCGCCACGCCGACGGCATCAGCCCGGTACAGTATAGGGCGGCAATGTTAGTTGTTGTCGGTGGCGGTTGTAGTTGACGCCAAACAGACGATTGTTTATAAGAGGCTGGGCGATAACAGCAATACCGATTTTGAGAAGCGTCTGTTTGCTGCGGCAGTTAAATATGCGGAAACGTTAGGTCCAGCAGTGAAGCGATGTATTGCATGTTGTTTGTAAGATTATCCAGGCGATGATGGGCTCAAAAGGGAGCGATCGATTGGAGCAGTCTGTTGACTGCCAACAAATTATGTTATTGGCAAGCTGATCAATCTGGTCCATCATCGCTAGAAGGGCGCGCGCCGTGACGCGCCGACGGGGCATTAAATGGCGTTATATGAGTTGGCCGTGCTCGGTACACCCACTGCGAAGCAGGCTGAAGAGTTACAGGAGGCGGTGTCAAAGGTAGTCGAATCGTTCGGCATGACTCTCGGGAATGAAGTCGGCTGGTCTGTCTGTCCGGACGCATTTGCACCACCATCTAATCTCGCTGCGGCCACAGTTTTCTACGGCGGTACGGAGGCACTGAAGCAGGATATTGCTCCGCTTCTGCGTAGCGGCGTCCCTATATTGCCGATCGCGTGGGATTTGACACGTGTGTGTGAGGAAATACCGGAGGCGTTACAGCGGCTTAACTGCATTGGGTATAACACGACCGGGGCACAGTGGATCGCCATTGCCCTCTTGGAGTGTGCCGGGTTGCTACCAAAGCAGCGTCGGGTATTTGTTAGCTATCGCCGCAACGAATCACGCGAAGTGGCGCTCCAGCTTTTTGACGAGTTGTCTGCCCGCCAGTTTGACGTTTTTCTTGATACGCACGATATCCGTCCCGCCGAAGATTTTCAGGCCATGTTGTGGCACCGCCTGTGCGATTCCGACGTTCTTGTCATGCTCGATACTCCGGGATATTTCGAGAGTCGATGGACCAATGCGGAATTTGGTCGCGCCCTTGCAAAGGGCATCTCAGTGCTTCGGATCGGATGGCCCGATCTGACGCCATCACCTCGTACTGCCACGGCGAGCCGCGTAGAGTTGTTAGCGTCAGATTTCCAGGACAGTGCGCATCTATCAGCAGCCGCGATCGAGAGAATCTGTTTGCAGCTTGAGATGGTGCGAAGCCAAGGGTATGCCGTGCGCAACCTGAATCTCGTGAGCAAGCTGCGCCTCGCAGTCGAGACTATCGGAGGGGCGTTTGTCGGCGTTGGCCCACACAAGGCGGTGCACGTTAGTTTGCCCGACAGCAGGCCACTTATCGTACATCCGGCAGTTGGAGTCCCTACCGCGCTGACGTTACATGAAGCGACCACTCATACGCCGGACTCGACGAGCGCTGTGATGTACGATCCGGTCGGCCTCCACCCGGAGTGGCAAGAGCATTTGGACTGGCTTGGCAGTCAGATTAGTAGCGTTAGATGGATGAAGGTAGAGGAGACGGCGTGGCGGCTCGCCGACTGGGAGGATTGAAGCGATGAGGGAGCTTTTTCTGTCAGCCAGCATTCCGCAACCAGATAGCGGCAGGTTCTTCGATGATGGCAATCCATTTTTGATCCAGTTTGCTGTGCGTGAGCTTGTGACAGCGGTACTTGGCCGGAGGAGGATCATTTTTGGCGGACACCCGGCGATTACGCCAATGATATGGGCGGTATGCGAAGACCTCGGCGTGAGTTACGCGACTGGCGTGGTCATCTACCAGAGCAAGTTTTTCACCGAATCGTTTCCTGCGGAAAATTCACGGTTTCGCAACGTCGAGTATATCGACGAGATTCCGGGTGACCGCGAAGCGAGCCTCCTGCGCATGCGCGAAGCAATGCTGTCGCGGGCCGACCTTGATGCTGCGGTTTTTATCGGCGGCATGCAAGGCGTCATGGACGAACATGCAATGTTTGAGCGGTTTCATCCGGATGCGAACGTGATTGCAGTCTCGGCGCCCGGAGGAGCGGCACGGGAGCTGGCGCAACAGATTCGAGGGGGCGGACAACCTGGGCATCCCGACATCGATTTCGTTCGACTGTTTCATGAACGGCTGAACATTTCACCAAACGAACCCAGACTGTAAAGGCCTCGACCATACCGAAGGCCTGTGTGTTTGGAAGTCATTCAGATCGCGCAGACGATCGATCAATATTTCGGACGAGAAAAGGGAAAAAATGCTTTACAAGGTGGCAGCGCTGGTGATCGGAAACGGAGCGTATCCCGGTGCGGAACTGAAGAATCCGACCAATGATGCCGAGGATTTCTCCAAAGTCTTGACGGGGTATGGTTTTTCAGTAACGACGCTCAAAGATGCGACGCGGAGCGAGATTGACAGGGCAATGAAGGCGTTTCAGGCGAGTTTGGCATCGAGTGATGTGGGGATATTCTATTTCGCGGGTCATGGTCTTCAGGTGGGCGGCCAGAACTACATCACCGCGGTAGATACGGACTTTAGTGATGAGACTGTGCTTAAGTACTCGTCGATTCCGTTGAATCGGCTCATCGAAAGCATGGAACGCAGCAATAACAACACGAATCTAATCATTCTGGATGCGTGCCGAAACAATCCCTATGAGCGTGCGTGGCATCGCTCCGTCGAACAGACGGGACTTGCGCCGGTATATGTTCCAAAGGGGACCTTGATTGCGTTTGCCACGTCTCCGGGCCAGGTTGCATTGGACGGAAAGGGACGGAATGGTACCTATACGGAAGCGCTGCTGCGCCACATCCATACGCCGGACATTACCGTCGAGGAAACATTCAAACGGGTGCGCAAGACACTGTCGGCCCTCACGAAAGGCCGTCAAACCTCTTGGGAGCATACCAGTCTCTCGGGCGATTTTTTCTTTAACGTGAGCTTGGGAAAGCGGATCGACGGTTACGGCAAGCACGCAATCGCGGACAAACTTTTTGTTGCGCGCACGGACGTTCCCGGGCACGACATCATTCGTGACTTACGCAGTCACAACTGGTATGTCCAGAATCCCGCTATCAACGCCTTATCGCCCGCAATCGTGCAAGGCATCGATAAAGACACATTGTTCGTTATAGGTCGCAACATCTACCAGGCTGCTTGTGGAGGCTCGACCGCCGCTAGCAGCTTTTTAGCGAACTATTCAGCAAAAGCAGTCGGATACGGGACGGAGTGCGCGAACGCGATTCTTGATGGCATGCTCTTTGAAATATTCTTCAATCCAAAGGGAGAGATTCGCCAGCAGTTCAAGATCGGCGAATTCAATGTGCTTTTTGAATTGCAGGCGGATCCCGCTTTATCGCCCAGCTTTGATTTCATATCCGAATGCCTGTCGCTCTATGGGAGTCGGTTTTACCAGATCCCGGGCAAAAATCTGAAGACCAGCGTCGACGTGGTGTCGGAGGAGACTGACGAGGGTGAGCAAATCATACGGGGAGTTTATTTTGCGGGTATAGATGTTCTTCGCAATACTGATGACGAGCAAGCCGAACTTGGACTTGAGCCCATGAGAGCCGATGCGTTGATCGAGCGCATTTCTGAAGAGATGGTCATTCCGCTTGATTTGCTGGCTGTCAGTTGTGCGTTTCCGCATGACCAGAAGACACGGGTGTTGTTTCCCTACGGACATACGGTAAGCAAGGGCTAGAGCGCTCGCGGCGAGGTACGCTCGGGATGTAAGCCTCGTCTCGTAACATCGGCTGGACGCAGTGGCCTGCGATGGCGAAGAAGGAGTGTGATGTATCAGGGATTCAATCTCGCGCTAAAGAACGCTCTGTGGGACGGAGAGCATCTTGCATATGGAGCGTTGCTCCACGCTGGGCAGCGCAAGCAGGTAAAGACGACGATCGACGCTTTTGCTGATCACGATGGGGTCTTGGACGCATCGAAAATGCAGGCCAACTGGTTTCCGCAGATCGATGCGCAGATATTCATATCACACTCCCACGCGGACGCTACCTTCGCGCTAGGTCTTGCGGGCTGGCTCAAGACACATTTTGACCTTGTCTCATTCATTGACTCCTGTGCCTGGGGCTACGCGGATGATCTGCTTGCGCTTGTTGATAGGCAATTCTGTAGAAATCCGGGCGGGGAAACGTACAGCTATTCGAAGCGTAACCGATCAACCAGCCACGTCCATATGATGCTATCGACGGCGCTTGCGACCATGATGGACAAGTGCGAATGCCTATTTTTTCTGAACACGCCGTCATCGATTACACCGGCTGACGTGATAGAGGCGGCGGAGACCGGGACCACAACTTCGCCATGGATTTACTCGGAGATTGCCATGAGCGGGTTGATCCGTCGTAAAAGTATGAGCCAACATAGACGCGTGCGGGAGGATGCGAGGGCGGTGGCAAATAGTCTGCCACTACGATACGACGTGAGCGTTAGCCATCTCGAATCGCTAAACGCCCGTGATCTTGATGCGTGGCGGCGAGGTGCCGCGGTCAGCAATGCGCATCCCCTCGATCTGCTTTACAGAATGAAGCGCTTGCCTGGCTGATGTGCGCTAGCCAGTGTAATTTTCATTCCCCCAGTCGCGGCCAATTCGTCGCGGCTCGAGAACGGTGGCCAGCAAGCGCTTTCGTCAGGAGCGATAGCCCACCGTGCGCGTGACACGCATCGAGTGCCGCGGCCATCGGGCGGCCGCGTGCCCGGCCGGCGATACCCCTGAAAGCCAGTACTCGAGCGTCATGCTCAACTGGCGCGATGCTTCCGCGGCGATCCAGCGGCAGCACGACTCTGTCGACGCGCCAATCACGCGCTCGGCCGACTGAAAGACGAAGCGCACTTGCACTTCGTGATCGACCACGCGCGTCACGATTTCGTGCAGGAGCGCCGACGCATCGCCCATTCGCGCTCGCGCCGTTATTTCGGCGAAATGGTATTCGAGCCAATGCGCGAAAAACCATGCATCTTCCGGGCTCGCGAGGGTGAACACGGTATCGCACCACACCAGCTCATGCGGCGCATCGCCGCGCCGATCCATCACTGTGCCTCCTGCTTCGGCCCCAGCCGCGGCGGGTTGGTCCTCCCGCTTTGCGGGGTTCTCGCGTCTAGCCGTGGCCTTAGGCGTCAGATGCGCGGTCGAGCCAGCGCCGCTCGAGGGGCGGGAGACGGGCGGAGCCTCGTCCCACGAACCCGCGCACGACTGCAAGTGGTACGTGCGCAGAGCCTGCCAAAGCAAGGCATGATCGTCGGCACGTGATGGCTGCAAGGTCACTTCGGCCGCGTGTTCATCGATGCGAGTCACCGCGCGCGCGACGAGACGCAACTCGCAGAGCGCCATCGCATCGCCGATGATCAGGGCGCGTCGCGGCAGGCCGATGGGCGGCAGCGTCGCGCTGCCGCCAACGGCGACCGTCAGTCCGTTGCGACCGAGTCGGACGATCGGCATCGATTCGGCGAGGTCGACGAACTTGACCGCGATTCGCGCCCACGCGGCGAAATCTTCATCGAAATCAAAGGGGGGCGCGTCGCAGGCTGGATACACGGTAGTTCTCCTTCAAAGGGCGCGGGGGCGATAGCGCCCGCGACCCGGTGCGAGCGGTCGTCGATGCAATCGACCGACGCGCAAAGCAGGGTGATTGAGTGAGGCAACCGCGTCGCCGGCCGCGCAGACGCTCTGGTCGGCGATCATTCGGTTGCAAAACATGCGCTTCGATGGCGGTCATGGCGAGGTGGCGGTACTAGGCCCCTTCGCGCGCGCCTGAATGCCGCACCTGAGGTTGCTCATGCGGCGTACCGGGCTCGGCCGCAGAGGTCGCCTCGGCTTCCGACATACTCCAACGCGACGCGAAAGCGTGGGCGTCGAACTCCGCCAGGGGCCGCGCAGGGCGTCGCCCGCCGCAGCCGGCTCACGCGCAGGCTTGCAGCACCGGCTTGCCGAAGCCGCACTGCCCCCGCCCCGGCTCTAGCCCGAGAGCGCACAGTGTTTGCTCGTCCAGATCGATCCAGCAAGCCACGACCATCCGCCCGTCGATGCGCTGCGCCGGACCGGCCCGGTGCGCGTGCACGCCGATTCGGCGAAATAGGCGCTCCATGCTCAAAAACGTCACGCCGATCAATTGCCGTGCGCCCAGCTTCACCGCGCACTCGACGACGGCTGCGAGCATCGGCCGCACCGCCCAAGCGCCGTCCTCGTCGCCGGCCGTGCTCGCGGCAAAGCGCGACAGCTCCCAAACGTGCAGCGACTTCGGCGGCTGCATGCCGTCGGCCAGCAGCGAGGGAAAAAGTTCTTGCAGGAGATAAGGATGCGTAGTGGGCAATAGCCTCGCACAACCGCAAATGGCCCCCGATTCGTCATGGGCGACGACATACACTGTGTCGTCGCGGTCATATTGGTCTCGCTCGAACCGTTCATCGGCACACGGCAGCTTCCACCCCAACTGCTCGACGAAGACGCGATGTCGATAATGCGCCAGCGCGGCATCGAGTTCGTCGGGCAGGCTCCCGTCGCCGTGAACGGATGTGCGCATGAAATCCCTCGCTTATGTTTTTTGATGAGCGCATTACAGCGCGCGCTCCGAGGGTCGGTAACTGTCAACGTTGACAGGACTGCGCAGGTGCCGTGGGGCCTGCCGAAGCTTCGGGGCGCTTCCAGGCATGGCGGTCGTTTCTAATAATGAGATTGAAATTAGGCGGCGATTTGCTTATAAATGAGCACTGTGAATGGGTTAGCAGATCAATCGAGCGCAGCCCGGCCGAAACGGCGGCTGCGCTTTGCCTTATTGGAGCGTTGGACCGCGCGGGGCCGGTTGTCCCCACAGCGCAAGCGCGGTTTGTGCGACGGCGTTCGGCCAGTTCAGGCCGGCCACGCGTCGCAACAGCGCTCGCGTGGTTTGGGCCGGGCCGAGATCGAAGCCGTGCGGGTCGACACACATGATGTTGCTGCGGATGTCGCCCCACGCCACGACCAGCGCACCGGACGTCCGATCGACATACCAGTCCCATCCGAGCGTGACGTGCGCCCCGTCGGGGCCGCGCGGGCGCTGCCATTCGGTGTATCCGGCGCTGCTGGCATCGACGCCTTCGGCGCGTAAGTCGTCGAGCAAGCCGGGGTCGGGCGCGGAATCGATGTGGACAAGGTGGAGATCGGCGAGGGCCTGCTCCGGGAGACGGACATAGCCGTCGACACTCGGGCTGAACTGCGTGGTGGAAGGATGTCTCATGCGCCGGACTGTAGCAGTCCAGCGCGGCCGTGGGACCTGGCAACTATGACAGCGTTCTGTCCCACTTTTTGTTATGTTTCGGGGTAATCATGGAAGCGCCCTTGCGGTGGCAAGACAGTTACGAACAACTGCGTGCGGCGAGCGACGAGCGGCAGTTGTTCGCGCGGATCGCACAATTCGCGAAGCGGCTCGGCTTCGAATACTGCTGTTATGGGATCCGCGTGCCGCTGCCCGTATCCAATCCGGCCGTCGCGATCTACGACACTTATCCGTCCGGCTGGATGAAGCACTATCAAGACAATCGCTTCATCGACGTCGATCCGACCGTGCGCGAGGGCATGTCCAGTTCGCGGCTCATTCTATGGCCCGAGGCCTCCGCCAACGCGCCTCGGTTATGGAACGACGCGCACGATTTCGGCTTGCGGGTGGGGGTGGCCCATTCCAGTTGGGCCGCTCATGGCGTCTACGGGTTGCTGACGCTGGCGCGCTCGGCCGATGCGCTGACGAGCCACGAGATCGACGAATTGACCTTGCAAGCGAGTTGGCTCGCCAATCTGTCGCACTCGTTGATGAGCGAATTTCTGGTCTCGAGCCTCGCGCCCGAGGCGAGCGTCGTGCTTACGCCGCGCGAGTGCGAGGTGCTGTGCTGGACCGGGGAAGGGAAGACGGCCTGCGAAATCGGCCAGATCCTCAATATCTCCGAGCGCACGGTCAATTTTCACGTCAATAACGTGCTCCTGAAGCTGAACGCCACCAACAAAGTGCAGGCAGTGGTCAAAGCCATTGCGATGGGGTTGATCGCTTCCTGCTGAAGCGACGGCGCGTTGGCTTGACTCTTCGGTCTCTTCGGTCCGGTCGAATCGGCCAGCGAGCGCGGGCGGTCTGCGCGCGACCGCCCGTGGAGATCAAGACGGCAATCGCGATGAGCGCTGCGGCGGCAACGCGCCGAGATCGGCGAGCGGATGAGTCTCGCTCGGCCAAGGCGAGTTCAAGAAATGCGCAACGCGCTCGGGACGTACGGCGCTCAGCGAAGACGGCTGCCAGCGCGGCGCGCGATCCTTGTCGACGAGGTGCGCGCGCACGCCCTCTCGGAAATCGCCTTCTTCGATCGCTCGCGAGACGATGCCCAGCTCCATGCGATAAGCGTCGGCCAGCGTGATCTGCCGCCCGCGCAAGATTGCCTCACGCGTGACGTGCAGCATCGTCGGCGAGTAGCCGTGCAGCGCGTCGAGCGCAGCCTGCAGCCATGCGCGCATTTCCGTCGATGGGTTCGAGATCAGTGCCGACGCCAGCGATGCCGCCATTTCGTCCACGGTCAAACGGGCGCTGAAATGCTTTTCGATGGCGGCCGCGAACGATTCGATCGTCGCGGGCGGCATAGGCGAGGCAGGCGGCACGAACACTTCCCGCAGGCGTTCGAGCACTTCGTTCGACGGCAGGCGCGCGAGGCGTTCCTCGAATCCGGACAGCCAGTCGCTTCGCACGCAAACATCGGCCAAGCCGGAGTAAACCGCGTCCGGGCCCGAGAGCACGGCGCCGGTGAGGCCAACGTATAAAGATAGTTCGACCGGCATGACGCCGAGGAAACGCGTTGCCCCGACGTCGGGGACGAATCCGATCCGCGTTTCTGGCATCGCGATCTTGCTGCGTTCGGTGGCGATGCGCAGCGCCGCCGCTTGCGCAAGGCCCATCCCGCCGCCCATCGTAATGCCGTCCGCGAGCGCGACGATCGGCTTGGGAAACGCATGCAGCGCGAAGTCGAGCCGGTACTCGTCGATGAAGAATTGGCGCCAGCCCTGCGCACCGTCGATGCGTCCGGCGTTGGCCGCGTGGTACAGCGCGCGGACATCCCCGCCTGCGCACAGGCCTTTTTCACCGCTGCCTCGCAGCACCAAGGCCACGATGCCCTCGTCCTCGCGGCAACGCTCGATGTGCGCCGCCAGCGCGTGCAACATTGCGTGCGAAAGGGCGTTGAGCGCTTGCGGTCGATCGAGCGTCAAGATCGCGACGCCGTTGACGACGTGACAGAGCACGCACTCCTCGGCCGGTGCGCCCGACGCGCCATCGCGAGCGACCTGCGAGGGTTCGACGCGTGCATTCATTGCGGGACTCCGTTGGTTTTTAGGTTTTGGGTCTTAGCGTTTTGAACAAAGGGATGTATTGCGGCGCATCGCCGCGGTTTTACGACCGCCCGGTACGCCGTTCGTAAAGCGAGATGATGGCCGAGAAGTCGAGCCCCCCGCGGCCTGCCGCGCTCATCGCTTGATAGAGCTGCTGCGCGAGCGCACCCATGAAGATCGGCTGCTTCGCCGAGCGCGCCGCTTCTGCAGCAAGGCCCAGGTCCTTGAGCATGAGATCCGCGCCGAACCCGCCCGTATAGCCGCGCGATGCGGGGGCCGATTCGATGATCCCTGGAAAGGGGTTGTAGGTGTCCGAGCTCCAACTGCGGCCCGTCGACGTGTTGATGATGCCCGCTAGCACTTTTGGATCGATGCCGAGGGCGGCGCCGAGCGACATCGCTTCGGCCACACCCGTCATCGTGATCCCCAGCAGCAGGTTGTTGCAGATCTTCGCGACCTGGCCCATGCCCGTGTCGCCGCAGCGGACGATGTTCTTGCCCATCGCGCCCAGCACGGGGCTGACCGCGGCGAAGAGCGTCTCGTTCGCGCCGACCATGAACGTGAGCGTTCCGGCCGCTGCGCCGCCTGTGCCGCCCGAAACCGGCGCATCGACGAAGGCATTGCCCTGTGCCGCCGCGAGCTTGGCGAAGCCCTGGGCGCTGGCCGGATCGATCGTGCTCGAATCGACGATCGTCACGCCGGCCGGGATACTGGCCAACACGCCTTGCTCGCCTGTGAGCACCTCGCGCACGTGCGTCGCGGCCGGCAGCATCGTGATCACGAGTTCGACGTCGGTCGCGGCCGCCTTGGGCGAGCTGCAGACCGCGGCCCCCCCATCGGCCAACGCGCGCAGCGCCGCGTCGCTCAAGTCGAACGCTTGCAGCGCGTGGCCGTGCTCGAGTAGGTTGCGCGCCATCGGCGCCCCCATGTTGCCCAAGCCGACGAATCCAATCTTCATGGCGAATCTCCTTGGCGAAGTCGTTGCACGGGCTCAGCGCAGGCTGATCGTCGTGTTGACGGCGCCGGCCGCGGACCCCGCATCGTCGAACCAGCGCGCGGTGACCGTTTTCGTTTGCGTGTAGAACTGAACGACTTGTTTGCCGTAGGGGCCCAAATCGCCCAGCTTCGAGCCCCGCGAACCGGTGAAACTGAAGAACGGCACGGGCACCGGAATCGGGATGTTGAGCCCGACTTGGCCGATGTCGATTTCGCTTTGGAACTTGCGGGCCGCGGCGCCGCTTTGCGTAAAGAGCCCCACGCCGTTGCCGAACGGATTGCGGTTCACGAGCGCGATCGCGTCGTCGAGCGTTGCGGCTTCGAGTACGACGAGCACGGGGCCGAAAATCTCCGTGCGATAGATCGTCATGTCGGTTGTCACCCCCGTGAAGATCGTCGGGCCGATGAAGTTGCCGTGCTCGTAGCCGGGCACCGTCACGCCGCGTCCGTCGAGCGCCAAAGTCGCGCCTTCTTCGACGCCTTTGGCGATCAGAGACAAAATGCGCTCTTTTGCCACTTTGGAGACGACGGGGCCGACGTCGGTATTCGGCTCGACGCCGGCGTTGACCTTGAGCGTTTTCGCGCGTGCGACGAGATCGGGCAGCCATTCTCGCGCTTGGCCCACGAATACGATGGCCGAAGTCGCCATGCAACGCTGGCCCGCCGCACCGAAACCGGCGCCGACGAGGGCGTTGAGCGTTTGCTCGCGATTGGCGTCGGGCAAAACGACGGCGTGGTTTTTCGCCCCCATCATCGATTGCACGCGTTTGCCGTGCTGGCTCGCCAAGTTGTAGACGTGGGTGCCCACGGCCGTCGAGCCGACGAAGGAGACCGCCTTGATCGATTCGTGCGTGCACAGCGCATCGACCGCTTCTTTGCCGCCATGCACGACGTTCAGCACGCCGCGTGGAATGCCCGCTTCGAGCGCCAATTCGACGAGCGCCATCGTGGAAAGCGGGTCTTGCTCCGACGGTTTGAGCACGAAAGTGTTGCCGCAGACGATCGCCATCGGGAACATCCACAGCGGGATCATCGCCGGAAAATTGAACGGCGTGATGCCCGCACACACGCCGATCGGCTGGCGCAGCGTATAGGTGTCCACACTTGATGCCACGTTCTCGGCGAACTCGCCCAACTGCAAGGTGCCGATCGAAGCGGCGTGCTCGACCACTTCCAAGCCGCGAAAGATGTCGCCCTCGGCGTCGAGCAGCGTTTTGCCTTGTTCGGCCGTCAGGATTTTGGCGATGCGCGGCATGTGCTCGCGAATGAGCGCCTGGTACTTCAACATGATGCGCGCACGTGTGCCGAGCGGCGTGGCTTTCCATTGAGCGAACGCTGCCTGCGCGGCGCTCACCGCGGCGTCTATTTCGGCACGGGTCGCGAATGGCACGCGCGCAAGCACCTCCTGGGTGGCCGGATTGACGATGTCCCGCCACTCGGTGGCTACGGATTGAACGAATTCGCCGTTGATCAGCAGCTTGACGGTTGGAATGCTGGCGCCGGTGGCGGAAGAGACGCTCATCGATAGGCTCCGGTTCGTTGAATGGGAAAGTGCGCTGGGGGTATGCCAGGCGCGAAACGGCAAGCCGACGCGTCACGCGCGGCTCGAGACGATCGTTGCCGCGGGTGAGGCGAGCGGGGCGAAGGGCGCATCGAGCAGGCCATCATTGCAGTTCCGGGAAATCTTCGTCCCAATACTCGCCGGGCAAGCGCTCGATGGCGTCTCCCCGCTCGATTTCCCGGCGACGCAGTTCGACGCGGCGAATCTTGCCCGAAATCGTTTTTGGCAAGTCGTAGGCTTCGAGGCGCCGGATGCGCTTGTACGGCGAAAGCCGCTCGCGCGAGAACGCAAAAATGCGCTGGGCCAGTTCGGGCGTGAACGTGTAGCCGTGACGCAGCATGACGTACGCTTTCGGCACCGACAGCCGCAACGGGTCGGGGCTGGGTACGACCGCGGCTTCGGCCACCGCTTCGTGCTCGATCAGGACGCTTTCGAGTTCGAAGGGGCTTAGCCGATAGTCCGACGATTTGAAGACGTCGTCGGCGCGGCCCACGTATACGTAATAGCCGTCCTGGCGGCGCATGGCGATGTCGGACGTGTGGTAGCGCCCGTCGCGCAGGACGTGCGTCGTCGCATCGGCGTTGTTCGCGTAGCGCGTCATCAACCCGAGCGGCCCGGCGCCGGTGCTGGGATCGAGCGGCAGGGCGATCTCGCCTTCCTCGGCCGGATGGCCGTCGGGATCGACCAGCACGACGCGGTATCCCGGCATCGGGCGTCCCATCGACCCCAGGACGACCGGCTGCCCCGGCGAGTTGCCGATTTGGCACGTGGTCTCGGTCTGGCCGTATCCGTCGCGGATCGTGATACCCCAGGCGGCTTTCACGCGCTCGATGATTTCAGGATTGAGCGGCTCGCCGGCGCCGACGATTTCTCGCAACGAAACGGCGTACGAGGCGAGCGGCTCTTGCACGAGCATGCGCCAGACGGTTGGCGGGGCGCAGAGCGTCGTGATGCGATGCCGCACCAGCGCGTCGAGCGTGGCCTTCGCATCGAAGCGGGCGTAATTGAGGATGAAGACGCACGCTTGGGCGTTCCACGGCGCGAAAAAGCAACTCCACGCGTGCTTAGCCCAGCCCGGCGAGCTGATGTTCCAATGGACATCGCCGGGTTGCAGGCCGATCCAGTACATCGTCGATAAGCTGCCGACCGGGTAGCTCTCGTGGGTATGTTCCACGAGCTTCGGTTTGGACGTCGTGCCCGAGGTGAAATAGAGCAGCAGCGGGTCGCGCGCTCGTGTGACACCGCGCGGCTCGAATTGCGCGCTGGCCGCGTAGCCTTCGGCAAAGGCGCGCCATCCGGCCGGCGCGGCCCCGCTCGCGCCGACGGCGATCTTGACGAGGCTGGCGTCGATCGCGTCGAATTTGCCGCATTCGGCGGCGTCGACGATTGCGAACCGCGGCTGGCCGATGCCGATCCGGTCGCGCAAATCGTCGGTCGACAACTGCGTTGTGGCGGGCATGAGCACGGCGCCCAGCTTGATCGCCGCGAGCATGGCGTCCCACAGTTCGACGCGATTGGGCAGCATGAGCAGGATTCGGTCGCCGCGTTCGACGCCTAACCCACACAGGTAATTCGCGATGCGTGCCGAACGTTCGGACATTTGCGCAAAGGAAAACGCGGACTCCTCGCCCGTGCCCGCATCGACGGGCTTGAGCGCCGGGCTGTTGTTGCCCCGCGCCATCGGGTCGAAGTAGTCGAGCGCCCAGTTGAACGTGTCCAGCGCCGGCCAGACGAACTCGCGGTAGGCGAGGTCGTAGTCGGTGCGATGGCGCAATAAGAAGTCGCGCGCCGATAAAAAGCGCTCTGCTGGCGTCATAGCTTGTCTCCTGTACCGCTTTGGCCATGTCTCGCGCGTTCGATGCGCGCCGGGTCGATTCTTATTTATAGACGCCGATATGCCGACACCGTAGTCGCGAGGCGCCTACGGTCGCTTATGCCGATGTGCTACGCGTCGAAGTGTAGGCAGCGGCCGGGCCGGTTTCGATGCTCAACCCGCTCACTTTGCGTGAGCGCATTTGCCATCTTGCGAGCAAGCGGGCAGGCCGTAGGCCAGCCGGGCGCGTGGAGGGGCGATCCGAGGCGCGGATTAGCGCACGCCCAGGCCGCGCAGGACGGCGTTGCCGTCGTCGGTCAATTGAAAGCGGGTATCGCCCGATTCGGATGTGATCTGCTCCACGAGGCAAGCCTCTTGCAGCATCGGGAGCTCGGGTTTGGCGGACACGTCGATCGGCGAATGGAGCAACAGCAGCAGCGTGGCGATTTCGTGATGGCTTAGGATGCGGCGCAGCATTGTAGGTGGCTTGCGCGGCGTGGCAGGTTGTTGCGGGTCAGTCATCGGGCCGGCCTCCATCGCGAATAGCAGCGCGCCGATGTTGCTCAAGGCGGCTTAAGCGATCCTTAAAACGGGGGCGTTTCGGGCGCCGCGCCGGGTGCGATTGAGAACGATAACACCCTGAAAATAAAGGACGATTTCGTGCCGTGGCGCGCGCTCGTGTATCACAGTGTTACACATTTCATTGGTAGCGAAGCTGGAAGCTACCGGCGCATCTTGGGCTTTCCACCAGCAACGCGGTGTTGCATGCATAACGCGCCGGTACAGATACCGCGGAAAAATTGGTGAGCCGCGAGGCCGGCCGTTACGTCGGGCCTGTCGTCGAACCCACTCTCAACCATCTCTTTAACTCCAGATACGAAACGACGAAGCGGTGTCGGTAGGGATAGGCATGCGCGAAATGTCCCTTGGCGAGGACCGCCCGGCGGTAGATCTGCATCGTGCGACGCACCCACTCGGTGGCCAGCTGCAGTCCGTCGCGTTCGACGAGAAAGTCAATGCGGCGCTGCTCGCTCATGGGCGTCCATTCCTCCGGCCGGACCGGCTGGCCTAATGATCGTGCGGGAGATAAAGGGTGACGAGCACAGAGGCGCTTTCCACGGCCTCGAGCCAATGTGTCTGCCCGCCCAGCAGGAACAACATGTCCCCGCCGCGCATCAAATGCACCTGTGCAGCGCTGCCGAATTTGATCACGCCTTCCAGACACTGCACGGTGATCTCTCCGGGCGCCTGGTGCTCGGAAATGTGCTTGCCGGCCGGAAGGACAAGCCGAACGACCTCCAGGTGGTCCGTGCGCATGAGCGTGATGGATTTTGAATCGCGCAATGCATCGCCGAGTGGTCGAACGTCGATCAACTCGCCCTGTGTCGCCCTTGGCATTGCCATAACTTCCTCCCTGCGTGAGTTATATGTTGCGCGTGGTTCAGATTGCCCTGCGCGCAAGCATGCTGCGAATTTCGCCGATTGCCTTTGCCGGATTCAGGCCTTTGGGGCAGACGTCCGTGCAGTTCAAAATTGTGCGGCAGCGGAATAGACGATACGGATCGTCGAGGTTGTCGAGCCGCTCGCCCGTACCTTCGTCGCGCGAGTCGACGAGAAAGCGATAGGCCTGTAGGAGCCCGGCGGGGCCAACGTATTTGTCGGGATTCCACCAGAAGGAAGGGCATGCGGTGGAACAACACGCGCATAGGATGCACTCGTATATGCCGTCGAGTTGGTCGCGTTCTTCGGGCGTCTGACGCCTTTCCCGCTCGGGCGGGGGCGTGTCGTTGATCAGGAAAGGTTTGATCGAATGGTACTGCTTGAAGAACGCGGTCATGTCCACGATCAGGTCGCGCACGACCGGTAATCCCGGCAATGGACGCAAAACGGTATGGCGCGGGAGTTCCTTTAAATTGGTGATGCAGGCGAGCCCGTTCTTGCGGTTGATGTTCATGGCATCCGAGCCGCACACGCCTTCGCGGCACGAGCGCCGAAAGCTTAGCGTCTCGTCCTGCGCCTTGAGCCGGACGAGGACGTCGAGCAACATCCGGTCATGCGGCGACGCCTCTATCTCGTACGTTTGCATGTACGGCTTCGGATCGCGGTCCGGATCATAGCGAAAGATTTCAAAGACTCTTGTTTCGCTCACAGTGTCCCTCCTTGGGGGAGCAGCGCGCGGGACGCGCCGGCGTTGAGCGATTCGACCGCCGTGCCCGGGACCGGAGAACACAATCGGTTGCCAACGAGCAGAGCCGATATCGAGTTCACGTTCGGTGCGCCGCGGCAACTCGCCCCGACGCCGCTGGTCGTGTCCAAGGCGGTCGCGCAACGCGTTGTGAGGCGCCATCTCCTTGAGCCAGCCGTCGCGATGTCACTCTCACGCTTTCCACAGGTTATCTCTGCGACTCCGGAGGAGGTTGCGGTAGATCAAGATATCGACGTTATGTCGCGCTGTGATACAAATGCGGACAAGTGAGGCCACAGTACGGCAGCGGTGGCCCAGCTGCGCACGATCGCGCGTCGTCGCGCGGCTCGTGGAAGATCTCTGTGAAGCGGGGCATCGTCAACTGGGAGGATCCAGCGATTACCACGGTTACAAATGCCGAGCAATCACCATCCGCTGGACCTCGCTCGTCCCTTCGTAGATTTGCGTGATGCGCGCGTCGCGATAGTGGCGCTCGACGGGGTAGTCGGCGAGGTAGCCATAGCCCCCGTGAATTTGAATCGCCTTCGAGCACACTTCTTCCGCCATCTCTGAAGCGTACAACTTCGCTTGAGAGGCCTCCGATAAGCAAGGGTTGCCCGCGCTGCGCAGCCGTGCGGCGTGATGGACGAGTAGCCGCGCCGCATTCAGGCGCGTGGCCATGTCGGCGAGCATATAGGCGATGGCCTGATGTTCCTTGATCGCCTTGCCGAATTGAATGCGGTCGCCCGCATATGCTCTGGCCGCGTCGAAAGCGGCGCGCGCGATGCCGACCGCTTGCGCCGCGATTCCGATCCGGCCGCCTTCCAGATTCGATAAAGCGATCTTGAGCCCTTCGCCGCGGGCGCCGAGCAAGTTCTCCTCCGGCACGGCGCAATCTTCGAGCGTGATCGCACAGGTGTCGGACGCGCGGATCCCTAGCTTGTTTTCCGGGCGGCCAACCGTGAAACCAGGGGTGTCCGTCGGCACGATGAAAGCCGACAGGCCCCGCTTACCCAGATCGGGATCCGTGACGGCGAACACGATCGCCACGCCGGCACGCCCGCCGTTCGTGACGAATTGCTTGCTGCCGTTGATGACCCATCGCCCATCGGTCAGGACGGCACGCGTCCTCAGGTTGTTCGCTTCGGAGCCTGCTTGCGGCTCCGTCAAGCAAAATGCGCCGATCGTTTGGCCGAGCGCAAGCGCCTGTAGCCAGCGCGCTTGCTGCTCGGGCGTGCCGAACTGCAAAATCGGACCGCAGCCGACCGAATTGTGGACGCTCATCAGCGTCGCGCAGGCGGCGCAACCGGCGGCGATTTCCTCGAGGGCCAGCGCATAGGCGACGTAATCGGTATAAGTGCCGCCGAGTTCGGGCGGCACCATCATGCCGAGCAGCCCCAGCTCGCCCATCTGGCGAACGATGTGCGCGGGCAGGGTGGCGTCGCGGTCCCATTCGGCCGCATGCGGCGCCAAGCACTGCGTCGCGAACTCGCGCGCGGCATCGCGAATCATTCTTTGTTCGTCGGTATAAAGCTCGTCCATCGCAGTGGCAGTCAATCGTTCGAGAGGGATGAAATCGATTCGGTCCGCGTCCGGTCATGAATGACACCCGAATGGGCAACGAACGGCAAAGCATCGCAATACCGCGCGACCATCGGCGCGGGCGCCCCGGCCTTGGCGAGACTTTGCGCCGGCATTACACTCTCCGGCTCGATGCGCGCGCGAGCGCGCGGCCGGGTGCCGCTAGTAGTCTGCGAGTCTGCGCGCGGCCCGCATGCGACGCAGTGTAGGCACAGCGGCGGCCGCTTTCGATGCTCAGGCCGCTCATTCGTCGTGAGCGCATTTGCCACGCGGCTGCCGCGTGCGCCGGCAGGCCTTCAGAACAAGATATGGATAAAGAAAAAGGGACCATCGCCGTCAGTCTCGTTGAAGAAGCCGTACGTTGCGTGAAGCGCTGCGGGGGCGATCCTTCGCCCATGCTCGAGCAAGCAGGCATCTCGCCGCAGCTGCTCGCAGCCCCGCACGCACGCGTCTCGTCGGCGCAATACGGCGCGTTGTGGAATGCGATCGGCCGTGGGCTCGACGACGAGTTCTTCGGTCAGGATTCGCACCCGATGCGCAGCGGCAGTTTCATCGCGATGTGCCAAGCGGCGTTGACCGCACGCAACGGCGCGCAGGCGATCGCACGCACGACTGGATTCATGCGGCTCGTATTGGATGACCTCACTGCGGAAGTCGACACGACGCCCGAACGCGTGCGCCTCGTGTACCGGTTGCGCGAAGGCGTGCGCGAAAAAGAGATGTTCGCCTACGCGACGCACTTCATCCTCGTGTATGGCGTCGTATGTTGGCTGGTCGGTCGGCGCATTCCGGTGCGCGCAGCGCGCTTCAGTTGCGCCGAGCCCGCTGCCGGGCACGAATACCGCTCGATGTTTTGCGACGACCTGCGCTTCGGCGAACGCCTCTCCTACGTCGACCTCGCGCCGGCGTTCTTGGACTTACCGGTCGTCCAAACGGCGAACTCGCTGAAAACGTTTCTGCGCAATGCGCCCGCGAGCTTCATCGTCAAGTACCGCAACCCCGATTCCCTCGGTGCGCGCGTGCGGCGCGCGCTGCGCACGCGCCCGATCGAGGCGTGGCCCGGCGCCGATACGCTCGCCGTCGAACTGGGCCTGGCCGAAGCGACGATGCGGCGCAAGCTCAAGCGCGAAGGGGAAACGTATCAATCGATCAAAGACGCGCTGCGACGGGATATGGCCATCGCCGCCTTACAAAGCGGGGACCGAACCATTGCCGACATCGCCGTGGCGCTGGGCTTCGCCGAGCCGAGCGCGTTCCATCGTGCTTTTCGCAAGTGGACAGGCGCTCGGCCGACCGACTATCGCCAGCCCCAGGTCGCCCGCCGCTGAGCACGCCGCTTGCGCCGCGGCGGCGTGTTGAAAATAGATTGACGCAGAACAACATTTGTCATTCGATTCTTCAGTGGAATTGCCTATCTTGTAACGTATGGACGAGCCGTGCTTGCGCGTTCGAGGCGAGGGACATGGATAAAGCCGTCAAACGGTTCCGCAGCACCGCATCGAGTTGGGTCGGGTGGGGCTTGCCCTTGATCGCCGTACTGATGCTGATTACGGCCGGTATCGGCGCATTCGGCACCATGAGCCTGTACGACAGCGAGGCGCAGGTCCAGCATTCGAACGAAATCCGTTCGAGCCTCGGGCAGTTGCTCGCATTGGCGCGCGATGCCGAAACGGGCCAGCGCGGTTTCGTCATCACGGGGCGTGACGAATACCTGGAACCCTACAGCGATGCGACGCCGCAAATCGCGCGCGAGTTCGATCGTCTTTCGTCGCTGCTCAAAGGTGACGTGTGGCAAGAACAACGGCTCGCGAGGTTGCAGGCGCTGATGAATCGCAAGCACCGGGAACTCGCAAAGGGCATCGGTATGCGGCGCACGCAAGGGTTCGAGGCGGCGCAGGCGGCCATCATGACCGACACCGGCAAAGCCTTTATGGATCAAGCACGGGCGACCGTTGCCGAAATGGAAGACCATGTCGACAAACAACTCGCGGCGCGTCAAGCGAATGCGCGCCGCATACGCGATTTGGCCGTGCTGATTGGGTTGGCATCGGGCGCATTGACCCTGCTCGTTTATGCCTCGTTCGGCTATGTGGCGCGGCGCTTGCTGAGCGATTTGGCTGAATCGGCCCGCTCGCTGTTCGACCAGAAGGAATTGCTCGAGGTGACGCTCGCCAGCATCGGCGACGGCGTAGTCGCGACGGATATCGACGGGCGCGTCACGTTCTTCAATCGGGTCGCGCAGGCGCTGAGCGGGTGGCGCGGTGAGCAGGCGCTTGGCCACCCGGTCGGCGATATCTTGAGGTTGGAGCGCTCGTCGGACGACAGCGTGGCCGAGAACCCGGCCATCACCGCGATGCGGGAGCGGCGCAGCGTCGATCATTCGAGCGGCGTCGTGCTCGTTGGCCGGGACGGACAGCGCACGCACGTCGACGTGAACGGTGCGCCGACGTTCGATCCGGAAGGTAAGCTGGTCGGCTCCGTACTGGTTTTGCATGACATGACGGAACGCGAGCGCGCCGAGCGCCAAATACGGCAGCGCACCGAAGAGCTCGCACGCTCGAATCGCGACCTCGAGCAATTCGCTTACGTCGCCTCGCACGATCTGCAGGAGCCGCTGCGCGCAGTCGCCGGACCCTTGCAGTTGTTGCAGCGGCGCTATCAAGATCAACTCGACGCGCGCGCCGACGAGTTCATCGGGCACGCCGTCGACGGCGCCACACGAATGCAGACGCTGATCGACGATTTGCTCAGCTACTCTCGCGTCGGCCGCTTCGAAGATCCGACGCAGCCGGTGTCAGCCGAGCAAGCGCTCGAGTTCGCCCTCAAGAACCTCGTGGTCGTCATCGAAGAAACCGGCGCGCGAATCGAGCACGAGACATTGCCTGTCGTGCAGGCTATTTCGTCGCAATTGGCGCTCCTCTTTCAAAACCTCATCGGCAATGCGCTCAAGTTCCGCCGCAAGGAGCGCACACCGGTGATACGCGTGCGAGCGGAGCCGCTCGACGGTGAATGGCGGTTTTCCGTGGCCGACAACGGCATCGGAATCTCCGAACAGTACTTCGAGCGGATCTTCGTGATTTTTCAGCGATTACATACGCGCCGGGAATATCCGGGAACGGGGCTCGGGCTCGCGCTGTGCAAACGTATCGTCGAGCATCACGGCGGCCAAATCTGGGTGGAGTCGACGCCGGGCGAAGGCACGACGTTCTTTTTCACCCTCCCGCGCGCGGCCGCGGACTAACGCATTGCGACCAGGAGCCGATGATCATGCTACGCGACGGCAGCGGTAATCTCGTTCATATCCTCCTCGTCGAGGACAGCCCCACCGACGTCATGTTGACGCGCGAAGCGATGGAGCAATACAAAGTGCTCAATCCGCTCGACATCGTCGACGATGGCGTAGACGCGATGGATTACCTCAAGGGCCGCGGCAGGTATGCGGGACGCGAGCCGACACGGCCGGGACTCATCATCCTCGACCTGAATCTGCCGCGCATGAGCGGGCGCGAAGTGCTGTTCGAGCTCAAACAGGACCCGGAGTTGCGCAACATTCCCGTGGTCGTGCTGACGACATCGAAGTCGGAAGAGGACGTGATGAAATCATATTGCCTTCACGCGAATTGCTTCATCACGAAGCCCGTCGATTTCTCGAAGTTCATCGACGTCGTGCGCAGCATCAGCGAATTTTGGTTCGGCGTCGTCACTCTGCCCCCGGTACGCTCTTGAATACGCCATCTTCCGTCAACGTCCTGGTGGTGGAGGACAGCCCGACCGATGCGCTGCTCATCGGCGAGGCGCTGGCCGATATCACCGACTTCGACCATCGTCTCACGCACGTGGAGGCGCTCGCGGATGCGCTTGCGCGAGTCCAGGCCACGTCCTTCGATGTCGTTTTGCTCGACCTGGGCTTGCCCGACAGCAACGGCATCGATACCTTCCGCCGCTTCAAGCACGTCGCGCCGGATACGCCCGTGCTCGTGCTGACAGGGCTGGCCGATATCTCCGTGGGTCTCGTCGCCATTCAAGAAGGCGCTCAGGACTATCTCCTGAAGCGCGAAATCCAAGCGGGGCTGCTCAGCCGCGCCATACGGTACGCCATCGAGCGTCATCGGGCGCTGACCGCGCTCGCCGCTAGCGAGGAGCGGTTTCAATTGGCCGTCAACGGCGCTAGCGCGGGGCTTTGGGATTGGAACCCGCGCACGGACGGCCTGTACTTGTCGCCGCATTTTCGCGAGATCGTCGGCCATGACGAGGATGAATTGGCAAATGAAATGCAGGCGCATTACGACATCATTCACCCGGACGACAGCGAACGCGTCATGCGTGCGCTCAAGGCGCATATCGAAGATCGCCACCCCTACGATATCGAGTATCGCGTGCGCCCGCGGGCTGGCGAATACCGATGGATTCAGTCGCGCGCGCAAGCGCTTTGGGATGCGTCGGGCGTCGCCTATCGCATGGTCGGGTGGATTTTGGACGTCACCGACCGCCGGCGCGCGAACGAGGAGCTGCGCGAGTCGCGTGAGGAGCTCCAGCGTCTTTCGGCGAACATCGAGCATATCCGCGAAGAAGAAAAAACCCGCATTGCTCGCGAGTTGCATGACGATCTGGGCCAGTTGCTGACCGCGCTGAAGATCGACACGGCCCGGTTCGAGCGGACCATCGAAGACAAGATCGATGAAACGTCGGCGCAGGCGCTGCGCGACATCTACGGATTGATCGATCATCTCGTCGGCTCGGTGCGACGCATTGCGGCCGACTTGCGCCCGGTCATGCTCGACGACCTCGGCCCCATTCCGGCCATCGATTGGTTCATTCACGAGTTTTCGGCGCGGCATGGCATCGCGGTGAACCCGCAATACAACCCGAATGAGGTCGCTTTCAATCGCGACAGCGGCACGGAAGTGTTCCGCATGGTCCAGGAAGGATTGACCAATGTCGCCCGGCACTCGGGCGCCAGCGAAGCGAGCGTGGAGATCGTGCGCGAGGAGCCGTTTTGCATGGTCAAGATCCGCGATAACGGGCGGGGGGCGTTGCGCGAGGCGCGCCGCAGCCGGAAGTCGTTCGGGCTGATCGGCATGCGCGAACGCGCCGCGCGCCTGGGTGGCGAACTGACGATCGAAACCGCGCCGGGGCAGGGCTTCTCGTTGATCGCCACGCTGCCCCTTGCGATCGTGGAGGCGCCCGATGTCGACGACGCAGGCGGCGTCGTCAAGCACTGAGGCCTGCGCCCGGCGCTCGAGCGGCGTTCGAATCGTTGCTGCGCGGCCCCTCGAGCGCAACCCGAAAACGGTAAATCGACCCGCTCATCCCCGTTCGATCATGCCAAGCAGATAGTATAGTGTGCTTGCCGTTTCACTATTGACCGGGCAATTTCCATTTATCTCGAACAGAGCAGGCACGAGCATTGCTTATTGCTCTGCCGCCTAATGCTTATGAGCACGGCAGTGTGCGCGCAATTGCGCCGTTGCAAAGACCGGAGCGTCTTGTCCAGGTCCGAGCAGCGTAGCCCAAGCGCTTACGATTAACCGTATGGAGGAATGAGTCCGTGACGACGTACAAGGAATTACTAGCAAGAAAACAAGCACTCGATGCAGAAATTGAGCAGGCGCGCAAAGAGGAAGCGGATGCCGCCCTCGCAACGATTCGCGAGACTATTGCAGCATTCGGATTTACACCGGACGACGTATTTGGCACGCGCCGGAAAGCGCGGGCCACGCAGCATCTCGCCCCGCGCTTTCGTCATCCGGAAACCGGCGAAACATGGGGTGGCCGCGGACCGCGTCCTCGCTGGTTGAAGGGCAAGGACCCTGAACAATTTCGCGTGGGCAACTGAGCGGTTCGGCCGACCAACGGCGCCGATCCGCAGCGCCGACTCATGAGCGATGAAAATCCGGGCTGAGAACTCGGCCTGAGAATCGTAAAGGAGAACCGCGCGGCGGACGGTAAAACTGCGCGTCCTTTCTCGTAAGTTTTTCCGGCCGTCGACGGCGCCTAGCGCTCGATATCGATCGTCATTGCGATACCGCGAGCGATTTCGATCGCATGCCGGTAGGACGCGTTGAATTGCGCGCCTAATTGATCGAACCCGGCGGCATCCCCTTGGGATGCCGCCGCTTCGATTTCTGCGCAAAGCTCGCCGAGCGGCAGTGCGCCGATCGAACGCGAAGACGATTTCAACTTATGCGCAACGGATGCGGCTTCGCGAGCACGGCCGGTCGCCAAGTGCTCGTGCAACTGCTCGGCCAGTTCCGCCGAGCATTCGATGTACTCCATCAGCAACGCTTGCACCGTCTCGCGATCGTCGCCGACGATGCTCTTGAGCACGCCGATATCCACGACTGCATCGGCTTGTTCGTCGATGGCGCGACTCTCGTCGGGCTCGTCAGGCGCGTCGAGCGCGCTTGCTCCCGGCGCGTCGGCAACCGCCGTAGCCGCATCATGGCCGTGATGGCCGTGATGGCCGTGATGGCCGTGATGGTCGACGGCGGGCGCTGCGCCGCCGAGTTCCGGGGTTGCGGCGGCGGGTGAGTGCGGCGCTTGGGCGTCGAGGCGGCGCTCGGCCGTCCATTGGATGAGGGTCTGCTCGAGCAAGTTGAGCTTGAGCGGCTTCGTCAGGTAATCGTCGATGCCCAGCGCCTTGGCGCGATTGGCTTCGCCGGTGATCGCGTTCGCGGTGAGCGCCACCACCGGCACGCGCGCGCGCGCCTCTTGCGCTTCCTCGGCGCGGATGGCCTGCGCGAGCTCGTAGCCGTCGCGCCGGGGCATATGCAAATCGGTCAATACGAGCGTATAGGGCTTGGTGCGCCACATCTGCAGAGCTTGCTCGCCGTCCACAGCCATGTCGGCCGCATAGCCGAGCAGCGCCAGTTGCCGCGATATCACGCGCCGATTGATTTCGTCGTCTTCGGCGACGAGCAGCATGACGCCGTCGGCGACGCTGTGCGTGCTGGCTTCATCCGCTTGCGCCGTGCCACCAACCGTATCGGCATGGGCGCGGCCGGCCGCGAGCGCGACCGCATCGACGAGCACTCGCCGGCGCAGCGCTTGAGCGCCGAGTGTCACGGTGCCGCCGGTTCGCGTCATCAAAACCAGACTGCGCGACGCTGCGATTTGCACATCGCCGAGCAGCATCGAGGCGGCAGGCGACCCGCGAGGCGCGACGGCCTCGGCGGTGCAGCGTTCGTCGTGAACGAGCACGCACGATCCCGTCGCGCGCGCAAGCGCATGCCGGGCGTCGTGAAGGTCGGCCTCGATCTCCACCTGTGCGCCTGCGTGGCGCAAGTACTCGGCCGCATCTTCGCAGCGCCAGTCGGGCGACGCGACCACGATGCACGACAGGCCGGACAGGTCGGCCGCCTGGCGCGCAGCGCCGCCGTCGGCCGCCTCGAGCGGCAGCATGACCGTGAAGGTCGATCCGCGGCCCGGCTCGCTTTGCACGGACATCTCCCCATGCATCATCGCAACGAGACGGCGGCAAATCGCAAGTCCAAGGCCGGTCCCGCCGAAGCGCCGGGTGGTCGATGCCTCGGCTTGGCTGAACGGCTGGAACAATTTTCCAAGCGTGTCGGCGGTCATGCCGATACCGTTATCGCTGATATCGAAGCGCACTTGCGCAGCAGCGCCTTGCACGAGCGTCGCGCGCAGCGCCACCTGTCCCTGCACGCCGTGTCGGCCCGCGGAGAATTTGATCGCGTTGCCGACGAGGTTATAGAGAATTTCGCGCAGACGCGTGTCGTCGAACAGAGCGGCCGGCGGCAGTTGCGTCGAAACATAGGTGCGCAACGCGACGCCGCGTGCATCAGCCACGGTGACGAGCGAGGTCGACAGCCCGTCGACGACTTCCTCGATCGACGTCGGCACACGATCGATTTGCAGCTTACCGGCCTCGATCTTCGAGAAATCGAGTATGTCGTCGATGATTTTGAGCAGGGCCGAAGCGCAATCGCGAATCGTACAAACCATTTCCTTCTGATCGGCCGACAGCGACGAGCGCATCAATACCTCGGTCATGCCCACCACGCCGTTCATCGGCGTGCGAATTTCGTGGCTCATGGTCGCGAGGAAAGCGCTTTTCGCACGCGATCCCGCTTCGGCATCGCTGCGCGCCTGCTCGAGTTGCTCGCCCTTGGCAATTTCGCGATCGTGCGCTGCGGCCAAATTCGAGAGCAGCGCCTTCGTGCGGCGTTCCGCTGCGACGATCAGAACGGTGAGCATGACCGCGGCAGCCAATAACAAGAAGCTGCGTGTGCGCCATGCCGCAAGGAACTCGTCGGTCGAATAGCCGACGATGACCGCGAGCGGATAGTCCTTCAGCGTGCGATAGCTGATGATCGCGTCGCGGCTGTCGATGAACGAAGCCGTGCGCAAGTTGCCCGACGGTGAACGCTCGAGCGCCTGCCGTAGCGGGTCGCGTGGGGGCAGGGTCGCACCGACCGCTTGGTTGCGGCCCGAGCGCAACGCGCGAACGATATAGTCCCGGGTGCCGACGACGGCAACGACTCCGTCCGCGCCGATACGCAGACCGTTGTATAGCTCGGTGAAGTAGGTCGGATCGACCGATACGACGACGACCCCGAGAAAACGCCCGTCGAGGGAACTGATGCGTTGCGAGAGTTGCAGCGAAGGCTTGCCGCTCGCGCGGCCGATCACCGGCCGGCCGATCATCAAAGCGTTGCTGGGGTTGTCCAAATGAATGCGAAAGTGCTCCCGATCGGATAAGTCGATGGGCTTGAAGCCGGGCAGGGTGGAGGCGCGCAAGTACCCGTGCGAATCGATGACGGCCACCTGCACGAAGACATCGAGCTTGAGCAATCCGGAACTGACGTAGTACGCGAGCGGAATCGATACGCCGTCGTTCTGCACTTGCCAGGAAACGAGCGCCGCGACTTGTTCGGCTTCGCGCATGACGCGCACGGTGTGGGCGGTGAGCGCGTCGGCGAGCGCCGTCGCACCGGAGCGCGCGCTGCGCATTTCGGCGTTCGCGTCCCAGATCGTCAGTGCGCCGAGTGCGAACCACAGCGATGCGATCAAGAGCAAGGTCTGCAGTTTGACGCGCGCGAAGCGGCGCTGCATTAGCTTGCGCGACGGCACAGGGGCCGAAATGCGCGCTGCGTCTTCTTCGGAAACTGGGGGAGCATCCATATGCGACACTCGCAAAAAACGGGGAAGCCGCAATGACGCCGTCATCGCGCGGATAACCGCTATTACGGCGCGCGGCGCCGAAACTTCAGACTTGTTTTTGCGAATGCAGGCGCTTTGGCACTCAAGCGTGGCTCGTGCGGGGCTCGCCGTCCGGTTGCGCATCCTGCGATGCGTCCGATATCACTTCGAGCCGATAACCATGCCCATAAACCGGCATGAGTCTGACCCCATGCTCAGGCCTTAGCTGCAGCTTCGACCGTACGCGCGACATGTGTGTGTCGAGCGTTCGCGAAATCGCATTTTGCGGCTGCCCCCACAGTGTGCCGCCGATATATTCGCGCGACAGGACTCGTCCCACATGTTGGAAAAGCAGCAGCACGAGATCGAATTCGCGGCCGGTGAGCTCGATCGGCGCATCGTGCAAGAAGCACGTGCGACCGACCGCATCGATGCGATAGCGGCCCACCTCGATCACGGTCTGCGCAGCAGCCGCGCCGGGATAGGCGCGGCGGCCGAGCGCATCGATACGCGCGAGCAACTCGGAGTTGCCGATGGGTTTCACCATGTAATCGTCGGCGCCGGACGAAAGCGCGGTGACGATGTCGGTTTCGAGCGAGCGGCTCGTCATGAACAAGATCGGAATCCGTTCGGTCAAATTGGCGCGCGCCCAGATCGTCACCTGGTGCCCCGTGACCCCGGGAACACTCCAATCGAGCAGCAGCAAATCGTAGCGCTCTCGTTTTAATCGGCGGATGAGCTGACTGCCATCGCGGAAGACGTCACATTCGTGTCCGTTTGAAGTCAAGATCGCCTCCATATGTTCCGCGAGAATGTCGTCGTCTTCCAAATAAGCGATCTTCATTTCGTACTAGTCTCGAATGGATGAATGACGTATGCCTCTGAAGCGTGAAAAATCCGTGCGGCTCGCTTTTTGGAACGAATTGTAGCGTTTTTACCAAATTGTGGATTGTGGCCGACGCAGCGCGATCGGCGATTGACATTTGTTTGCAATCGCTTTTGCTCTCCGCGTTTGTCTATCTGCGCCGCCCCATAACGTGTTCGCATGCGGCACTGCGCTTACGACATGAACGAATTCGATGCAAAACGACGCGAAATTCGTTAAGCTCGCGGGCTGGCAGCGCACGTCCACCATTGCATGGCGAATACTCGAAGAAGCGTCGATTCCGAGGCCGCCTCATCGCTAAGCCCAAGCGCTGTTTCGTAAAAAAACAACGGAGTATTGATAGATACGACGATGCACAGCCCATTAGCCGTCTCTTGCGCAGCCTCGACCGGAGAAACACACGGCGTCGACAACGATAGCCGTCTTTCGCGTCGAGCGCGTTCGCTCGCGGCGGTAGCCGGCGTAGCGCTTTCCCTGATGTTTTCGTTGCCCTTGCAAGCGCAGACGATCGATGCGAACAAGACGGCCACTTACGTTACCGCGGCGGGGGATACGCTCTACGAAGTCGCGCAGCGTTATTTGAGCGATGTGCGTGGGTGGCGGGCGTTGGCGGGCCTGAACCACGTCAGCGCGCCACGGCGGCTGCCTGCCGGCGTCGCGTTGCACTTGCCGCTCGCTTTGCTGCGCCGCGATGCGATGCCGGTGAGCGTCATTGCGACGAGCGGTCCGGTGACGATCCGAAGCCACGGGGCGATGGCTCGCATCGCGCTGGCGCCCGCGGTGCCGCTGCTCGTCGGGCGCGTGCTCGGCGAAAACGATGCGGTCAGCACCGGCCCCAACGGCTTTGCAACGCTCGAACTTGCCGACGGCTCGTATGTGAGCCTCACGCCCAATACCAGCATCGTGCTGTCGATCTTGCGCAAGATGGCGCTGACCGATGCCAACGAACGCGTGATCGAACTCGAGCAGGGCGAGGTTAGCACCGAGGTGACGCACGCCAAACAGAGCGCGGACCGCTTCGAAATCCATACGCCGTCGATCGTCGCCGGCGTGCGCGGGACACACTTTCGCGTCCAGATGTCGGCTTCGATGACGGCGGTCGAGGTACTCGACGGCAAAGTCGCGCTCGGTGCGGCCAGAGACGCCGCTCGACCCGACCCGAACCGTCCCGACGGCGCCGCGCAATTGATCGCGGCCGGCGAGGGTAGCGCCACGCCCATCGGCGGCGACATCGGCGCGCCTTTGCCGCTGCTGTCCGCACCGACCGTCGTCGATCCCGCGAAGGTGCAAGACGCCCGAGCCGTCGTCTTCGATCTCGAACCGCTAGCCGGCGCGCAAGCCTATCGTGTGCAGATCGCGCGTGACGCCGATTTGCTCGACTTGATCCGCGACGCGCGCGTGCAAACGCCAAGGGCCGTGTTCACGGACGTGCCCGACGGCACCTACTTCGTCCGCGTATCCGCGATCGATGGTCATGGCCTGGAAGGAGTGCCCCGCGTCTATGCGTTCGAACGTCGTGCGAACGAGGTCGACACCACCGCCGCGCCAACCAATGGCTCGCATGAATACCAGTTTCTTTGGCGAGCGTCGCGGGCCGAAACCGACGCGGGCACGCGGTTCCGGCTGATGCTTTCGCACCATCGAGATTTGCGCGACCCCGTCGTCGACGCAGTGGATTTGACCACCACGTCGCTCGTCGTTTCACGATTGCCGCCCGGCGATTACTACTGGTGCGTGATCGCCGAGCAATACGAACATGGGCGCTTTTACCAGACGGTCGGCCCGGTGCGCGAATTCACGCTGGCTCGTTGAGGAATGTGAGAATGACGCATGAGCAGACGCTTGCCACGCCGTCCCAGCATCGCTCGAAGTGGCGGCCGGCGCTCAGCGTCTGGCAACGCTTCGTGTGCGAATGGCTCTTCATCGGCAGCCTTGGAGTGGCGATCGTCTCGGCCTGCATCTATGGGCAAATCGCCGCCAACGTCGATCGGCTGGTCTACGATCGGCTGCTGACGTTGCATACGCAACCGCTTGCCCGCGATATCGCGATCGTGTGCATCAACGACGAAAGCGTATCGCGGCAGGGGCGTTGGCCTTGGCCGCGCGATCTGCAGGCTCGCTTGATCGATGCCGTGGCGCGCGCCGGCGCCGCCGCCATCGTCTATGACGTGCTGCTGACGGAGCCCGCGCCGGGAGACGACGAGCTGGCTCGGGCGCTGCACGCCGCACCGACCTATTTACCGTTGTTCGTGGATCCGCGCGGCGGCACGGAAGTCGTCCGCCCGTTGCCCCGGTTCGCGACCGCGGCGGCGGCCAGCGGGCATATCGATGTCGAGCCCGATCCGGACGGTATCGTACGCGGTATTTCCTTGCTGGAGAGCGCAGGGGGAGCGAATTGGCCCTACATCGTCGTGCCTTTGTTCAACGATATTCGTAGCGGCAAGATCGGGATCGCGGGCGGGCGCTACCGTGGCGACCGTGGGGAATCGATGGCGACGGTCGTCGGGTCTTCCGACGAGGCCTTCGAACGCGCGGGAACACGCATACTCGTTCCGTTTTCGGCGCGGTTGCCGCGGGAGAATTACTTCTCCGCCGGGCAATTGCTTGCAGGCAACGTGCCTCCCGGCGCATTGCGCGGCAAAGTCGTATTCGTCGGGTTGACGGCTTCGGGCCTGTACACGCATTTGGCTACGCCGCTATCGGGGCAGTGGGGGCCGACTTCCGATACCCTGCTGCACGCCAATGTGCTCAGCGCGTTGTTGACGGGGCGAGCGATTCATCAGATGGATTCGACTTGGCTCTTTGCCATATCCCTGACCGTGCTGGCCATCCTGCTCGCGGGTTTCCTCTTCTTTTCGCCGTGGCGAACGCTGGTGCTGACCTTCGGCTTGGGCGTCGCTTCGATCGCGCTCAGCGCCGTGGTGCTCGAACGCGGTTACGTGTGGATCTCCCCAACACCGGCCTTGGTCGCATTGCTGATCGTCTATCCGCTGTGGAGTTGGCGCAGGCTGGAAATGACGATGTGGCGCTTGCAACGCGAGCTGCAGCGGCTAGCCGACGATGCGGACATTTTGCCGAACCTCTCGGCGCAGCCGCATGGCGTGCGTGGCGATGCGCTCGAGCGCCACATCGCGCTCGTCGAGCAAGCGGCCGATCGCGTGCAAGACATGAAGCGGTTCGTCTGGGATTGCCTCAATAGCTTGCCCGAGCCGATTCTGATCGCCGACAGCGAAGGTCTCGTGTGCGTCGCGAATAAAGCGGCGCGCAACTATTTCGCGCGCATGGACTGCCCGGCGCCCGAGGGCCGCTCGCTGATTCACGCCCTGGGCGAATTCACGTTCATCAAAACGATCGGTCCCGAGGCTGCCACCGACGCCGAGATTCAAGCGCGTTGGCCGGCGGTGCTTGATCTGACCGACATGAGCCGCGTGTGGACCGTCAAACGCGGTATCGAAGTGCGAGACCGCATCGGTCGCGACTATCTATTGCGCTATGCCAGGTGCCGCAATGCGCGCGGCGAAGTGTCGGGATTTTGGGTGGTCGGCCTAGTGGAAGTGACGGCGCTTCATACCGCCGAACAAGCACGGGAAGATGCATTGAGGCTCTTGTCTCACGACATGCGCTCGCCGCATGCATCGGTGCTGGCGTTGATCGAAGAAGAAATCGCTTCGACGCCTTCCGACCGTATGCGCACGCTATTGCAGCACATCGAGCGCTACACACGGCGCGCGCTGACGTTGGCCGACGATTTCGTGCAACTGACGCGCGCGGAATCGCAAGCCTACGATTTCGAACCCGTAAACCTCGTCGATGTCGTGCTCGATGCGAGCGACGAGATCTGGCCGCAGGCCCGCGCCAAGCGGATTCGCATCGAGACACGGTTCGACTCCGAAGCGCATTGGATTCGCGCCGACCGCTCGCTGATGACGCGGGCGATCTCGAACCTGCTGAACAACGCCGTCAAGTACAGCTCGAACGACATGGTCGTTCACGCGAGCTTGGCGCCAGGCGCACCGGGGCGCGTCGACTGCCGTATCGCCGATCAAGGCTACGGCATGGCCGAGGAAGCGCGCGCTCATATGTTCGAGCGCTTCCGCCGCTTCCGGGTGCCGGGCCAGCCGCACTCGCAGGGCGCGGGACTCGGCATGGCGCTCGTCAAGACCGTGATCACACGCCATGAAGGCGAAGTGAAAGTGGAGAGCGAGCCCGGGCGCGGGACGACCGTCACGGTGTCGGTGCCGCAATGGGACGGCGAAGTTTGAATGCGGGCGCGCTGCCCGGCGCTGCGGCGCGCCAAATCGGATCCGCCACGACAATGACTACACAACCACTCGATCGAACATGAGACCGATTTTGCTGTTCGCGGCTTGCGCGGCCGTGCTGACAGGATGCGCGGGGACGGAGACGGCCGTGCGCGTGCGCGCGGCACCGGGCTTGAGCCACGGAGCGCACACGTACGCGTTTGCGCAGCGTCCGCCGGGCGCTGCCGATCCCGACGAAGGGCGCTGGGAAACGGCCGTCGCCCGGCAGCTCGCTCAGTTCGGGTTTGTGGCCGCGCCGGTTCCATCCGCCCAATATCGCGTCGCGCTTTCGCACGCCACGCACCTTGCGTCCGTCGCCGTGGTCGATGCACGCTGCGCCGAGACCAGCCCGTGCGGCGCGCCGCCGCCATTGCGCGCTCCGGGCTTTCCGTGGCCCGGCATGAAGACCTACGCACATTCGCTCACCCTGCGGTTTTTCGATCGCGCCGATGGGCGGGAAATCTATGCCGTGAGCGCGACCAAGCGCGATCGCGAACCGCGCGCCTCGGTTGCCATCGACGCGCTCGTCGCGAGCGCTCTGGCTCGGGTGCCGTTTCCGCCCGAAACACGAGGGGACGCCGGCGGCTCGGACGGCGACGGCCCGACCGAATGGAAAGTGACGTTGCGCGAGGGCGATCGCGATGCGGGGCCGCGCGTGAGCGGCGTAGCTCCGATGCCGCGTTGAGGCGCTTGCGCGCCAAATTGTGCGAGCGGGCACGAAGCTAACAGCTTTGGCAGGTTCGTAACGCCGAGCCGGCTGATAGATTCGCGGGCAGACAATGTCTTGGCTCGGGATCATGATCGAACATGTCGCATACGTAAAAACGGGGTTCGTGGGGGTGGTCGCAGCCGCCGGCGCATCGCTAGGCATCGTGGCGAGCACCGCACCGGCGGTGGGCGCGGCGCCGCAGGCAACGGTGGCCACCGTCAACGGCGTCGCAGTGAAGCGCAGCGAGCTCGACGCCGCCTTGGCGGCAGCACAGCGATTCGGCACGCCGGCAGAGCAACGCGAATTCAAACAGCGTTTGATTGCTTGCGAGTTGCTGCGACAAGCGGCGCGGCAAGTGCGGCGAAGACCGCCAGGTCAGGGCGCCGCCGCACAGCCGGGCGGTTTGCCGGCATGTTCGACGCCTGAAATCAGGTCGTACGTCATGCACGGCGTGCGCCCTGCCGCCGTGACCGAGGCGCAGGTGCGCGCACGTTACAGCGCACTGGCCCGTGCGCACGCGCTACCGCGCTCCGGCGCTGGGCAAGCGCCTCCCGGATACGCCCAGGTGGCCGCGTCGTTACGGCGAAAAATGGAGGCCGAGCGTCTGGACGACGCCATTCGCCTCTTCGCAGAACGGCTTCTCGCGGAGGCAAAGATCGAGCAATGAAGGCTTGCATCCGGCGACAGGCCCGGCTCGTGCTCGGCGCAAATCTTCCGTAGAATGCGCAGGCGGGCCGACTTACTCTGCGTGGAGACAAGCGATGAGCATAACAACGATGCCGTCCGACGACACCCTGCCGTCAGTTCGGCGCATCACAGGCTGGTACGCGAACTTTCTCCTCGCAGCGTTCGCGCTGCTGCCCGGCTACCTGATTGCCTATCTCTACTACTTCCAAGACCCTCGGCTGCTGTTCGAGAGCCACGCGTTCCATGAATTCGCCATCGCGGCCGCGACGCTCGAAGGTGCTTTCGTCAGCTACGTGAGCTGGCAGTGCTATCGCCTCTCGGGCGAACCCATCTTGCGCTGGCTGACGCTCGGCTTCACGGGGTTCGTACTTGTCTATGCGCCGCACGGCGCATTCACGCCCCTCGCGCACCACCACATGTGGCTGTTCCTGCTCTACGGGCCCGCCTCGCGTCTCGTGATGGCGATCCTGCTGTTCATCGGCCTGCTGTCCTACGAAGCGCGCACCGATTCGGTCGAACGGCGCGCGGATCGATGGCTGTGGGGGATGTGGATGGTTGCATTCGTCGTCGCCGATCTCTTGGTCGCCGTGCTGGCGAATTCGGCGATCGCCGGTTCCCTGGCGGTGCGGCTATCGCTCGAAGGCGGCGCAATGGTGATTTCGTTGCTCAACGTCGCCTGCCTGGTCGCGCGCAGAATTCGCTCGCCGCTCATGCAAATCTTCGGTATTTCCGTGATGGCGTTCGCGTTGTCTTCGCTCGCCTTCATCCTCGGCAAACCGTGGAATCACATGTGGTGGCTGGCCCACGCCATTTTCGCGGGCGGCTTCTTTTTGCTCAGCTACGGCATTGTTCAAGCCTTTCACACCACCCGTTCGTTTTCGACGATTTACAGCCAGGCCGATCTCTTGGCCCGACTGCAACAAGAAATGACGCGCACCGCGGGCGCGTTGCAAGAGCTGCAACGCAGCAATCAAAAGCTCGAATCGCTCGCGGCCGTCGATCCGCTGACCGGGGCGACCAATCGGCGCGCGTTCGTCGAACGCCTGGAGGCCGAAGCCGGTGCGGCTAGGCGAGGCGGCGCGCCGTTCTCGCTGTTTGCTCTCGACATCGACAATTTGCAGCGTATCAACGAGCGTTTCGGCGAACGCAAAGGCGATGAGATCCTGAAGGCCGTCACCGCGACATGCATGGAAGCGATGCGGCCGTATCAAGGGCTTGCGCGCGTAGGCGGGGGCGAGTTCATGGCGATGCTGCCGCATGCGGCGGTCGATGCGGCGCTCATGGTAGGGGAGCGCATTCGCGCGTCGATTCAGGCGTTGCATGTCGAGGGCGAAGCCGAGCGTTTCTCGGTCACCGTGAGCGTCGGCATCGCCCAATTCGGTCCCGACGGCACGACGGGCGATGCCGTCATGCGTACGGCCGACGAGCGCTTGAAGCGAGCAAAAACACACGGGCGCAACTGCGTCATCGCCGTCTGAACCGCGCGCCGACACCAACGCGCAAGCGGTCCGACCGTAGGGCAACCGCAAGCGAGTCGATCGTCGCCGCTCGAGGCGGTCGCGCTTAAGGCTGCGTTAAGCGGCGCTGTGTCATGCTGCGTCGCGCTAAGCCACTTCGAAACGGATGAACCATGCGTTTGCTGTTGGTCGAAGACGACCGAATGATCGCGGAGCCCGTGCTCGACGCCATGCGCCGCGCCGGCTATGCGGTCGACTGGGCTCAAGACGGGCGCGCGGCCGAGCTCTCGCTCGGCAACGACGTCTACGATCTCGTGCTGTTGGATCTGGGGCTGCCGAAGAAAGACGGTATCGCTGTCCTGCGCTCTTATCGCGACGCGGGCGGCATCGCGCCCGTCATCATCCTGACGGCGCGCGACGCGGTCGATGACCGCGTGCGCGGCCTCGATACCGGAGCGGACGATTATCTCGTCAAACCGTTCGACCTCGATGAGTTGGCCGCGCGCGTCCGAGCACTGCTGCGGCGGCGCACCGGGCAGAAGCAGCCCGTCTACACCCACGGTGAGCTCGCGCTCGATCCCGCGGCTCACGAGGTCACCAAAAACGGCGTGCCCATTGCGCTCGTCCCCCGAGAGTTTGCCCTGCTGCACGCACTGATCGAAGCGCCGACGCGTGTGCATACGAAGCCGGAACTCGAAGAGAAGCTCTACGGCTGGGGAGCGGAGGTGGGCAGTAACGCGGTGGAAGTCCATGTTCACAGCTTGCGCCGCAAGATCGGCGCCGAGCAGGTCGTGACCGTGCGCGGCGTCGGCTATCGTTTGAAGCGCATTGCATGAGTTCGATCCGCCGCTGGCTCCTGGGTTGGCTCATTTTTGGTTTCTTGGCGGCGTCGGGCATCGCGGGCTACGGTATTTTCAGAACCGTGCACGAAGAGGCGAACGAGCTGTTCGACTACGAATTGCACGCGGTGGCGCTTTCTGTGCCTCCCACGCTCGCCGCGGCCGAGGCCTTGGCGCGCCCCCCGGTGCAATCGCGAGAGATCTCGGACGAACGCATCGCCATTGAAGTGTGGGACGAGAAAGGGCGGGGCATTTATCGCTCGCCCGATGCACCGGGCATCGGTCAGCTAACCGAAGGTTTTCATACGATCGAACGCGAGGAGAAGCATTGGCGCGTGTTCGGCCTGCGCCAGAACGCGCGCTTCGTCCAAGTCGCACAGCCTGTGTCCGTGCGCGAGGCGCTCGCCGTGCGTCTCGCGTTGCGCACGCTCTGGCCGCTCGGCCTATTGCTGCCGCTGATTGTCGCGCTCGTGCTGATCGTGGTTTCGCGCGGCCTATCGCCAATCCGCGCGCTTTCGCGCGCGCTGTCGACGCGATCGCTCGATGCACTCGAGCCCTTGCACCCGGAAGGCTCCGTTCCCGAAGAGATTCGACCCTTGGTCGACGCGTTGAACGACTTGCTGCATCGGCTGCACGCCGCGTCGAGCGCGCAGCGCACGTTCATCGCCGATGCAGCGCATGAGCTACGCTCGCCGTTAGCTGCGCTCAAACTTCAATTGCAAGCGGCCGAGCGCGATGGCTCGCTCAAAGGCGAAGGCGAAACGCTCGCGCGCATCGAAGCGCGCTTGAATCGCGTCATCCGCCTCGTCCAGCAATTGCTTGCACTCGCGCGCGAGGATGCGGAGCCATCGGCGTTACTGGCGCCCGTATCGTTGCGTCGTCTTGCCGAGCAGGCGGTGGGGGACTTCTCGCTGATAGCGGAAGCGAAATCGATCGATCTCGGACTCGAGCTTACTGCCGCGGCAGGCGAAGACGATCCTTTCGATGTGCGCGGCGACCCGAATGGTCTATCAGTACTCCTAAATAATCTCGTCGACAATGCGATCCGCTACACGCCGCAAGGGGGGCGCGTCGATTTGATTCTGCGCCGCGTCGGCCCGCGTATCGACTTCGAGGTTCGCGATACCGGCCCGGGTATCCCTCGCGACGAACTCGCTCGGGTCTGCGATCGGTTCTATCGAGGCGAAGGGACGGCAGGAGAGGGCAGCGGGCTGGGCTTGGCGATTGCGTCGCGCATCGCCAGCCGCCACGGGGCCGCGCTGACCCTGCTCAACAATGCGGATGGGAGCGGATTGTCGGTCACGGTATCGCCGTTGCAGGTGGCTGCGCCGTCCGTTCATGCCGCATCTTCTCAGCGGTAATGGCTGCGATCGAGCCACAGCGCCACCGCCAGGCTCGACGCTCGACCCGAGCGCGCTTGCGTCCTCCGCCGGCGTTGCCCGATGCGCTTAGACGCAGCAATACCGTCATGGGGCGCCATCGGGGAAGGGGTAAAGCGTGTCCGGCCGGGATTCGTATATTTTTGCCAAAGCGATGTTAAATCATTGATGGGAAATAAAAAATCATTGCTGTGGCGGCCGTGAAATCCTCATCTCGACTTTCGATGTTCTGCCGCGAGTCGCCAGGACGATAATGCCGGACATCCGCAGGCGTCGAGCGGGCGCTAGTCTAGGAGATACATCAAGGCCAACGCAGGTGTGACGAAGCTTCCGTCGGCGGTATGAAAGAACCAGCTCGAATGAATGAAGGCAGGACGCCCGTGCGTGCGATTGCGCGCCTCTCTCTCAGCGGGCCACCGTTCAAGCATGCCGACCTGGGCGTTGATGACAGAGACAACAAGACACATCAGCGCGATCGGGCAAATCGTCAGCAGGACATCGAGAGCGAAATCACGCATGGTCTTCTAGGGCCTCAATTTCGCGTCACCTGATTGAATCTATCCGACTCGATAGGCCCGGCGACGAGAAGACCGGCTTTAATTCGGTCACCGGAAAACCCGCCAAGCGAGCGAAGTCTGGGAAGCGTTCCACGTCGGCTGACGTAAAAAAATCGGCCAACTCCAGATAAATGCTGGATCGTTCCGACTTATCGAATTTCCCACGCCCGACATTCCTCGATTTCGTCCTCGTTGACCGCCTTCCAAATTCGACGCGTGAAAACGATTTCACTCGTATACGTCGGATGCGCTACGGCAATTTCATAGCGTTTCCGTTCTTCGCACGAGGCGCTTGCGTTTCGTCTGGGAAATGCCGCATAATCGCGCCCCTACAAGTATTACAAATTTTTACTCCGATTCGCGGGCCGTCGTAACGGGGAAGCTCATCTTGGTTGCATTGTCATTCCATAGGGAAAGTTGTTGTCGTTTACGGATGCGGATCGCCGCATCTCTTTTGCGCCTCATCGTTTCTCGTCGCACGCCGATTGAATGCCTGCTTAATGCTGGCGTCGGGCGGATTGCACTGTTCGCATGTTTTATCTATTTCATCGTTGCTTCGCCGCAGGCGTGGGCTTTCGATATCCTGCGAACGTCCATAGGTGTGCCAAACACGCCGGCTGCCCCTTTGCTTGACGGCGCCCGGCCTTGCGTGTTCGGTGCGGTGGCTCAACCTTTGACTTTCGAAGATGCGGTCGAACGAGCCCTGTGCGGAAACCCGAAGACCCGCGAGGCTTGGGCCAGTATCAAGGTAGAGGCTGCGGGCGTCGGGGCTCGGCGTGCCGCGTATTTTCCCACCCTTTCCGGTTCATGGCAGGGTGTGAGAGATGACTCCGTCACCGACGTGACCAACCACCCGACGTTGAGTTCAAGCCAGCGAGCAACGATACGTACGGAGACGCTTTCGTTGAGTTGGGTGCTCTACGACTTCGGCGCGCGGCGAGCCGCGCTCGATAGTGCCACGGCGTTGTTGGACGCCGCCAAGGCGAATCACGAAGCGGTTTTGCAGACGGTGTTTGCACAGGTCAGCAAAGACTACTATGCCGCACAGGCAGCGCAGGCCAACCTCGAAGCTGCGAAGGAAATCGAGCGGGCAGCGAACGATACGGTCGCCGCCTCTACCGCGCGCGTCGAAAAAGGCGTCGCTCCGATCAGTGACGAACTGCAAGCACGAACGTCGCACGCGCAGGCGGTTTATAACAGGGCAAAGGCAGACGGCGACCTGCAAGCCGTGCTCGGTGCGCTGGCAGCGGACATGGACCTGGCACCGAATACGCCGCTGATTTTGCCGCCTGTCAATCATGGCGCCAAGGCCGACGCTGATTTCAAGGAATCGGTCTCTGCGCTGATCGAAGCGGCCAAGCGGATACATCCGAGCGTTCGCGCAGCCCAGGCCCAGCTCCAGGCCGCCGTCGCGAAGGAAAAGCAGAGCTTCGCAGAAGGCCTGCCGAGCCTTAGCTTCGTGGCCAAGTACAGCAGAAACAATCAGCCGGCCAGCCTGGGTTTGGGTGTCCCTCAGTTTCCGGCCACGGGACATGACTGGTACGTCGGCTTGCAACTCACGATTCCTTTCTTCGAGGGATTCGGCCGGGTGTACGAAGTACGACAGGCACAGGCGCAGTTCGAACTCGAACAGGACAGAGTCGACGAAGCCGAGCAGCAGGCCGGCCTTGACGTCTGGACCGCCTATCAGGCGGTGCAAACGGCGACTGCCAACGTCGCCAACAGCGACGACCTTCAAAACCTGGCTGAGCGAGCTTATTCGGCGGCACAACATCGGTACATCGCGGGAGTCGGGAGCGTGCTCGAGTTGCTGTCCGCTCAGACGTCTCTCGCGACAGCCCGCGAGGACCGCATCAAGGCGTTGACCGATTGGCGCTCATCGCGGCTGCAACTCGCGGCCAAGCTCGGAACGCTAGGCATGTGGCAGATCGCGGGCAATTGAGCCGATACGGCATCACGAAGCCCAATAGTCAAAGTACTAAAAGCATAAACACACCATCGCTGGTGATTCATGGCCGAACATACTCCGACGCCCAATGACGCGGGACTCTGGGCGCTCGTCGTCCTCGCGCGATTCCACGGAATCGCGACTGATCCGAATACGATCCGTCATCGCTTTGTCGCGGACGGTCAACCGTTTTCCGAATCGGACCTCTTGCTTGCCGCACGCGCGCTCGATCTGAAAGCGAGATGCGTCGTGGCACAAGCTGCTCGATTGTCGAAGTTGGCACTGCCGTGCATTGCCTTCGATAAGAATGGCCATCATTTCGTGATCGCCAAAGCGGGCGAAGGCAAGGCCTTGATTCAGGACCCGCGAGACAACGCACCGCAGATACTCAATATCGACGCATTGGAATCGCGCTGGACCGGACGCGTGATCCTCGTCGCTTCGCGAGCCGTGCTCGTGGGCGCCATGCAGCGTTTCGATTTCTCTTGGTTTATTCCTGCAGTCGTCAAATATCGACGTCTGCTTTTGGAAGTGCTCGGTGTGTCGTTCGCGATCCAGTTCTTCGCGCTCGTGACGCCGCTCTTCTTTCAAGTGGTCATGGATAAGGTGCTCGTCCATCGCGGCCTGACCACCCTCGATGTCATCTGCATCGCATTGTTCGTATGCTCCGTCTTCGAGGTGTTGTTGGGTGGTTTGCGTAGCTACGTGTTTTCGCACACCACGAATCGAATAGACGTCGAACTCGGCGCACGGCTCTTCCGCCACCTTCTTAATTTGCCGCTGCCTTACTTCGCGGCTCGCCGCGTTGGCGATACCGTCGCGCGCGTCAGGGAACTCGAGAACATCCGCAATTTCCTGACGGGCCAGGCACTGACGGCCGTGATCGACATCCTGTTTTCAGTCGTGTTTCTAGCGACGATGTGCATTTATAGCGTGCGGCTCACGATCGTCGTTGCGCTCTCGTTGCCGTGCTATGCGGTGATTTCCGCACTTCTCGTTCCGGTGCTGCGTCACCGTCTCGACGAGAAATTTGCTCGCGGCGCCGACAACCAATCGTTTCTGGTCGAAACGGTTTCAGGCATCGAGACCGTCAAAGCGATGGCGGTGGAGCCTCAGTTCACACGCAAATGGGATCAGCAACTGGCGAGCTACGTTAGTGCGGGATTTCGCGTCAGCACGCTCGCGAATCTGGGACAACAGGGTATTCAATTGGTCGGTAAGCTGGTGACGCTTGCGACGCTGTGGATCGGTGCACGCCTCGTCATCGACGGCAAGCTTAGCGTCGGACAGTTGATTGCCTTCAACATGCTGGCCGGCCATGTGGCATCGCCCGTACTGCGTCTTGCCCAGTTGTGGCAGGACTTTCAGCAGGTTGGGATTTCGATGCAGCGGCTAGGCGATATTCTGAACACGCGCACCGAGGCGCCGCAAAGCCGGCAAACCTTGCCGCAGTTGCGCGGCGACATCACGTTCGAAGACATCCGATTCAAATATACGGCCGACGGGCCGGAAGTGCTCAAAGGCGTCGCCCTAAATATCGGTGCGGGCGAAGTGATCGGTGTCGTGGGGCGCTCCGGGTCGGGCAAGAGCACGTTGACCAAGCTGCTGCAGCGGCTATATGTGCCCGATAGCGGACGGATTCGGATTGACGGGATCGATCTGGCGCTCGCCGATCCCGCGTGGTTGAGGCGGCAGGTTGGCGTGGTGCTGCAGGAAAACCTGCTCTTCAATAGGACGATTCGCGAAAACATTGCCTTGACGGATCCGTCGTTGCCGCTCGACGCAGTCATCGAGGCAGCGAAGCTGGCCGGTGCGCACGACTTCATCGTCGAGTTTCCGCAAGGCTACGACACCGTTGTTGGAGAACACGGCTCGGGTCTGTCCGGCGGGCAGCGGCAACGCATTGCAATTGCCCGTGCGCTGACCGGCAATCCGCGAATTTTGATTTTCGATGAAGCGACCAGTGCGCTCGACTACGAGTCGGAGCGCGCGATCCAGAACAACATGCGTGCGATTTGTGCCGGACGGACGGTGATCATCATCGCGCACCGGTTATCGGCGGTACGCAACGCGAATCGGATCGTGGCGATGGACAAAGGGCAGATCGTCGAGATCGGGTCCCACGACGAACTTCTTGTGCGCGACGGCTACTACGCCCGTCTCGTTGAACTGCAAGCGGCTTGATTACGATGAGCGATCGACTTTCCGCACTGGCGGAACTCTTCAAACGTTATGGAGCCGTGCTGAACGCAGCGTGGCGCGCGCGACATGAGCTCGACACGGAGCCGCGCCTTGCGCACGAACTCGCGTTTCTCCCCGCTCATCTCGAGCTTGTGGACACGCCCGTCCACCCGGCGCCTAAGTGGGCCATACGCGCATTGCTCACGTTTGCTGGCCTGGCGCTCCTTTGGTCGATTTTCGGAAAGCTCGATATCGTCGCGACGGCCAAGGGCAAGCTCGTGCCGAATGCGCGCGTCAAAGTCGTGCAACCGCTCGATACGGGGATCGTGAAACGCATTCTCGTGGAGGACGGGAAACGGGTAAAGGCCGGGCAAAGCCTGATCGAACTCGACGTCACGCAGGCGCAAGCCGACGTCGCGAAGACTCGGTCTGCGAGACTGGACGCTCAGTTGACCATCGCACGAACCACCGCAGTGCTCGCCGCGGAAAAGGACAACACGTTGCCGACGATGGCGCCGATTCCAGATGCGACCGTGGAGCGCTATGCCGAAGTGCAGCGATTCGCCAATGGACAATTTGGCGAGTATCGGCAAAAGATCGACGAAATGAACGCCGAACTCGCTAAGCGTATGGCGGAACTCGATACGGCGCGACGGCAGGTCGAAAAGCTTCGTCAGACGGCACCGCTCGCGAGGGAGCGTGCCGAGTCGTATCGCGCGCTCGTCGCTGAGCAATATGTGTCGCGTCAGGATTACCTCGAGAAGGAGCAGACGCGGATCGAGCAAGAGCAGGAACTACGCGTGCAGCAGAGCCGAGCCAACGAGCTCTCGGCTGCCGTAGTCGAGCAACGGCATGCAATCGAGGCTACTGCTGCGCAATTTCGCCGCGAGCAGCTCGATGCGCTCAATCAAGCGCAACAGCAATTGCCGCAATTGGCCGCGGAGGAGACGAAGGCGACTCAGCGCGCCAAGCGGATGGACCTAAGGGCTCCTGTTGATGGCACGGTTCAACAGCTTGCCGTGCATACAGCCGGCGGCGTGGTGACTCAGGCGCAGGCGCTCATGGAGATCGTGCCGGACGACACGCTCGAGGTGCAAGCGAATCTCGAGAACAAGGACGTCGGGTTTGTGAGGCCCGGGCAGGACGCCATCGTCAAGATTGATACGTTTCCGTACACGCGTTACGGCTATCTCACGGGCAAGGTGTCCGAAGTGCCCAACGATGCCACGCAGGACAAAAAGCAGGGGTTGGTCTATCCGATTCGCGTGCGTTTGCCGAGTAACCGGCTACGGATTGAAGGGAAGTGGGTGAGCCTGTCGCCGGGTATGGCCGTTACGGTCGAAGTGAAGACCGGGAAGCGACGGGTTGCGGAGTATTTCCTAAGTCCGCTCGTCGAGTATGGCGGCGAGAGTTTGAGGGAGCGGTGAGGCACTAGCGAATTTTAACGAGAAGACAGGGTGGAATGCGGCGCTGAGTGGCTATTTTCAGTGCTGCACGGCAGGGTAGATGTGAAATATCAAAAGCGTTCCAGAATCGTGGAGGACAGGATGATGAAGGTGTTGCAGCGATTTGTGTCGGTCATCATGACATTATTTCGACACCCTCTTAGTGGGGCAATTCTAGCCTTCTGCATTATCATCAGTTCTCAGTATTATCCAATGTGGATGCTCGCTGGGATTGTGTTGGCGATTTGCGTGTTAATTCGTCTACTGATAGATGTGTGGACGGGGAGGCGTAAAGAATATAGGCGCGTGAAGATAATTTTTATCGTTGCGTCATTTATAGGCTATCTGGCGGTGCCCACGGAGCTTGCCTATCACTGGCAAGAAGCGCTAGTCGTAAAGATATATCCTAATAAGTTCGCCTCATGCAAAATGAAGGGTGTCGTTT
>Ga0157369_10000092_pt1 | contig 123849 bp, 110 predicted proteins | sample C25metaG_FD_113461 | JGI IMG/M metagenome (GOLD analysis project Ga0157369, IMG submission 113461) | Corn rhizosphere microbial communities from Kellogg Biological Station, Michigan, USA - C2-5 metaG | ecosystem: Host-associated > Plants > Roots > Rhizosphere > Soil | place: USA: Michigan... | reverse complement strand
CGCGCCGGCAGTCCGAAGGCACCTATTTTCGTGATATAAAGCCGTGCGCACAACCCATTTCGAACGGCCTAAGTCCTAACGCGTCAAACGCGTCCGGGGAGGACGCGCCGCAAAGGACCGCACAGCATCAGATGAAAAAAGGTTTTTACTCCATCATGGCCGCGCAGTTTTTCTCGTCGCTGGCCGATAGCGCCCTTCTGATCGCCGCCATTGCACTACTGAAAGACCTCCATGCCCCCAACTGGATGACGCCGCTGCTCAAGCTGTTCTTCGTCCTGTCGTACGTGGTGCTCGCCGCGTTCGTCGGCGCTTTCGCCGATTCGCGGCCCAAGGGGCGGGTCATGTTCGCAACCAACACGATCAAGATCCTCGGCTGCATCGTCATGCTCGTCGGCGCGCATCCGCTGGCTGCGTACGGCATCGTCGGCTTCGGGGCCGCGGCCTATTCGCCGGCCAAGTACGGCATCTTGACCGAGCTGTTGCCCCCTGAGCGCCTCGTCGCCGCCAACGGCTGGATCGAAGGCACGACGGTCGCCTCGATCATTCTCGGCACAGTGCTGGGCGGCGCGCTGATCAGCCCGCACATCGCCGCGCACGTGCTCAAGCACCGCATGCCCTTCGTGGCCACGCCGGCCGAAGCCGCGATGATCGTCATCATGGGCATCTATGTCGTGGCGGCGCTATTCAATCTGCGTATTCCCGATACCGGTGCACGGTATCCGAAGCAGCAGCACGGCCCGATCAAGCTCATCACGGATTTCGCCGATTGTTTCCTGACGCTGTGGCGCGACAAGCTCGGGCAGATCTCGCTCGCCGTCACCACCCTGTTCTGGGGCGCGGGCGCGACGCTGCAATTCATCGTCTTGAAATGGGCCGAGGTGTCGCTCGGCATGTCGCTGTCCGAAGGCGCGATCCTGCAAGCGATCGTGGCTGTCGGCGTGGCCGGCGGCGCGGTGTTTGCGGCCGCGCGCGTGCCGCTGAAGAAATCGCTGACGGTGCTGCCGGTCGGCATCATGATGGGCATCGCCGTGATGCTGATGGCGTTCTATACGCGGCATCTCGTGCCGGCCAACTGGGGCTTTTATTTCGGGCGCCTGCATGTGCCGGGCTATCTCATCATCGCCTATTTGTTCCTGATGGTCGTCGGCGCGCTCTCCGGTTATTTCGTCGTGCCGATGAATGCGCTGCTGCAGCACCGGGGGCACGTGCTGCTCTCCGCCGGCCATTCGATCGCCGTGCAGAACTTCAACGAAAACCTCTCCGTGCTCATCATGCTGTGCCTGTACGCGGTGCTGGTATGGCTCGACGTGCCCGTATCGATCGTCATCGTTCTATTCGGCACATTCGTGTGCCTCATGATGTGGCTCGTCATGCGTCGCCATCAAGCCAATCAGCGCGCGTTCGATTCGGTCGCTCTGATCGGCGAGGTCAAGCATTGAGGCCACAGCCGCGTCCCTGCCGCTCGCCATGACTCGCACCATTGCCAACGCGCTGACGATCGCCGGCTCCGATTCCGGCGGCGGAGCCGGGATTCAAGCCGACTTGAAGACGTTCTCGGCGCTCGGCGTGTACGGAGCAAGCGTGATCACGGCATTGACGGCACAGAACACCCACGGGGTGCGCACCGTCCATGTACCGGAGCCCGGCTTCATCGCAGCCCAGCTCGATGCGGTCTTCGACGACATCCGCATCGACGCCGTAAAAATCGGGATGCTAGCGAACGCCGATATCGTGCGCGCGGTAGCCGAGGCTCTGCGCCGCTACCGTCCGCAGCGCGTGGTGCTCGACACCGTCATGCTGTCGAAGAACGGGCACGCCCTGCTCGCCGCGGACGCCATCACCGCGCTGCGCGAGGAACTGCTGCCGTTGGCCGATCTCGTGACGCCCAATCTCGACGAAGCGGCCGCGCTCATCGGTGCGCCCGAGCGGGCCGGCGACGAAGCCTCAATGCAACGGCACGGCGAAGCGCTGCGCGCCATGGGGGCGAAGGCCGTGCTGATGAAGGGCGGGCATTTGGGCGGCGCGCAAAGCCCCGATTGGCTCATCGACGAGCGCGGCGCTCACCGGCTAGGCGGCGAGCGCATCGCCGTCAAACATACGCATGGCACCGGCTGCACCCTGTCGGCGGCCATTGCCGCGCTGAGCACGCAGCGCCCCGATTGGCTCAGCGCCGTCACCGACGCGAAGGCCTATCTCACCCAGGCATTGCGCGAAAGCGGACGGCTCGAAGTCGGCAGCGGCATCGGACCTCTGCATCATTTTCATCGATTCTGGTAGCCACCGCCGCGCGCCTTTTCAGTTTCGGATGGACCCGGTGCGCTTGTCCTCGCATGGTGCCGCGCTCGCCGCAAGCGCGATCAACCCGATGATCAGCCCGACCAATCCAATTAGTCCAATCAGTGCGAAAAGCCGCCGGCCAGCTCCGGCCATTCGTCCGGAACGACGAACCCCCTGCTCGTCTCCCGCCAGGGTCCGGACAACTTCGACGCTCGTTCGAACGCGGCAACCATCGTGGGGCCGGTGTGCTGAGCCAGCCGTTCGGCCAACGCGCCTAGCCCCGACCATTCGGTCGGGGCGAGGTCATCGTCCGACATCGCCGGTCGCGGGGCCAGCCATGCGAGACGCGGCAACACGGCCCAGCGTGCGTCGGGGCGAACGGCACAGAGTGCAGGCCATTGCTCGCGAGTCACCCAAAAGCCCCGGTTGTGCGAAGGATCGACGGCCAGCGGAATGGGCGGCGAGTCCGGCCAGCGATAGAACAGCCAACCTTTGACAAACATCTGTGGCCGCCATGGGCCCGTGTGCCCCAACGTCGCGAACTCCTCGCGCGAGGACAGCGGCAGTTGCCGCTCGAGCAAGTGCGCCAGCTTGAGGTCGAAGCGGTCTTGCAGATTCGGGCCGACATAATCGGACAACCCCCCGCGGTCGCCGGGCGCATATAGATAGCATTTGACAGCCAACTCCCAGTGCAGCCTGCGGCCGCTCCCGGTTTCCACAAGGAAATCGCACTCGCCTATCGTGCGGCCCGCGACGCGCAGCGCGACGTTAGCGGCAACGAGGCGCGCCGCCGGGCCATGCCGCAAAAAATACGCGAGCAAGCATTCGGCATAGCGGCCCAGACGCACGACGCGCGCGCCAGCCATCGCTTCGCGCAGTGGCCTCGGCTCGCGCTCGAGTCCGAGCAGCCAATCGATCGTGGCCCGCATCTCGGCTTGGCTTTCGAATGGACTGGCAAGCTCTCCCGCGCCGGGCTGCGCGCGCAGTAGCGGAGTGCTCAACAGCAGCCAGGCCAAATCGCGGACCAAGGGATCGGACGACACGCTCAGCAGCGCATCGAGCGCGGCGGCTGGGGCAGCAGCCGGCTCGAGCGCGCTCATCGCGCCGCCTGCTGTTCGTCCAAGGCTTGCCGGTAGGTATCGCTAGCGAGGCACAAGTCGAGCCATGCCTTCGCCTTGTCCCGCAGACTACGCAGCAAGTAGGCGGGGTGATAGGTGACGATGACCGGAACGTCTTCGTAACGATGCACGCGGCCCCGCAGCGACGAAATGCTCGCGTCGGTCTTGAGCAGATTCTGTGCGGCGACTCGGCCCAGCGCGACGATGAGCTTCGGTTTGACGAGCGCGACCTGCCGCTGCAAATACGGCTCGCAACGCGCCACTTCGTCAGGTTCGGGGTTGCGGTTGCCCGGCGGCCTGCACTTGACGACGTTGGCGATATACACGTTCTCGCCGCGTGCGAGCGAAACCGCACGCAACATGCTGTCGAGCAGCTTGCCCGCTTGGCCGACGAACGGCTCGCCTTGCTTGTCCTCGTTTTCGCCTGGCGCCTCGCCGATCAGCATCCAATCGGCCGCACGGTCGCCCACGCCGAACACGGTTCGGGTGCGCTTCTCGCAAAGCCGGCACTGTTCGCAGGTCGAGACGCGCGCTTCGAGCGCGTCCCAATCGAGCATCGCAACGCCGCGTTCCTCCCGGGGCATCGACACGGCACGCGCCGTCGCTTCGCTTTGCGGTGCACGTGCTGGCGCCGTCGCTTCGCCCTGCGGCGCGTGTTCTGGCGCTGTCTTTTCGCCTCGCGGCGCGCGTGCTGCAGGCGCCTCTTGCGCCAAGCTCGACCTAACTTGCTGCGGCCTGTCCTCGACCGGAGCAGCCCCGTGCTGCGGCGACGGCACGAGCTCTTCCACGAGCTCGCCCCGGCCGGTCGCTGCCCCGCGGCGCACCCAAAGCGTCGTCAGGCCCAGTGTGTCGAGCGCGGCTTCATCGAGCGCCATCGTCGCCCTCCTTGGAAAATGTATAGCGCATCACGAGTGCATCCTCGCGGCCATGCCGCCGTGCCGGGTAGTAGTTCTTGCGCCGGCCGATCGTGGCGAAACCGAACCGTTCGTACAGCCGCAGCGCGCGCACGTTGGAGGGCCGGACCTCGAGCAAGAGCCCGCTCAACTGTTTGCTGCGGGTGATGCGCACGGCTTCACGCAGCAGCGTGAGACCGGCGCCCGTGCCTTGCACCTGCGGCGCGACGCATAGATTGAGCAGATGCATTTCGTCGACGACGGGCATCAGCACGCAATAGCCCACGAGCGTGCCGGTCAAATGCCGCATGCAAACGCCGAAGTAGCCGTTGCGCAGCGAATCTTCGAAGTTGCCCCGCGACCAGGGGAAGTCGTAGGCATCGCGTTCGACGGCGGCCACCTCGTCCAGGTCGGCCTCGGTCATCGGCGACATATACCGGTCGGCGAGCAGCACCCCGCTCATCGCGCCTCCTGGCCGCCTCGCGCGGCGCGCTCGGCCATCCGTTCGGCCGTCGTCTGAGCAACTTTGTCACGCACATACTCGGGCGCGGCGTCGTGGGCGGCCACCACGCGGCCCGCGGCGTAAGCGCGCAACGCCGCGAACGCGAGCGGTTGCGCATCGGGCAACGCTTCGTGATCGACGAGCGCGGCTCGCCCGGTAAGCGCCAAACGTTCGCCGAAGGCGCGAGCGGCGTTGCCCGCGAGTGCGAACGGTTCATCGGGCGCGGTCAGCGACTCGGGCGCCGAAAGCGTGGGCGGCGTGAGCGTGCGCCACTCTCCAGCGCCGGCATCCCAGGCGTAGTCGGCCCAATAGACTTGGTCCATGCGCGCGTCGAGCACGGCCAGCACGCGCCCCACCGACGGTTGGCGCCGGCGCACGCTTTCGGCGCAAACGAGCAACGTGCTAATGGGAACGACGCTCACCCCGAGCCCGAAGGCAAGGCCTTGCGCGACGCCCGTGGCCGTACGCAAACCCGTGAACGATCCGGGGCCGGCGCCGAAGGCCACGGCGTTACACTGGGCGAGCGTCAAGCCGGCTTCGTCGAACAATTCGCGCACGGCGGGCAACACGCGCGAACTCGAAACCGGCCCGGTCCGCTCGTGACGGAACCAAATGCGCGACGAAGCCGGTCCGGCAGCAGCCGACGGCCCTTCGGAGCGAAGCAGCGCAACCGAGCAATATTCGGTCGATGTATCGAGAGCAAGCAGCACAGTGGATGTCATGGGCGCTATTGTAATGCGGCTAGTGCGGCGCTCCGACGCCCGCATGCGGCTCACCGGCCGGTAGCGCTGCGCGCGCCGTTTCGCCGCGCGCGTTTGGAAGCATCGCTCGAGCTTTTCGGCGGGCTCGCTTGCTATGATCGGCGGCCTTACCGTTTCCGCCTGGGAGAGTTGTCATGAGCAATGTCGATGCGCAGTTCGAGCAAGCCCAAGTCGACGTCAAAGCGTTGCCGGAGAAACCCGGCAATATGACCTTGCTGCGTCTGTATGCGCTCTTCAAGCAAGCCACCGAAGGCGACGTCCACGGCGATAAGCCCGGCTTCGCCGACATCGTGGGCAAATACAAGCACGACGCGTGGGCCTCGTTGAAAGGCACGGCGCAAGACGTGGCGAAGCAGCAATACGTCGAACTCGTGGAAGCGCTGAAGAACGGCACCGCCACCTAAAACCGGGCGCCCCGCGCGCCGCTTCGCGCGGGAGCCACGCCATGGTGGCGCAGCGCAGCAAAACCTCGTATAATGGCGGCTTGCGCATCGCTTGCCGGCAACAAGCCGGGATGTAATGCGCTACCGTAGCGTTTTGCTCCAATCCAGTTTAGAACCTGTCCCCTTCCGCCTAGGCCCTTACAGGCCGTCTCATACCAGGCTGGCGGCGATGCCATAGCGGCGTCCCGTACCCGATACAGCTTCTAACGAAAAGCTCGCATCGATTCGCGAGCTGCCCCCGTTTTTCGATTTGCGCGCGTTCCTCTTGCATGCTGAATCCGACGACTTGTGTAATGCCGATTGGCGCCGACGTTTCTTTGACGTCTTCTTAGGATTCTCATGACTTCGAGCTTTGAAACCAGCCCGTTGACCGCTATCGCCGATCGCGCCCTCGATCTGCCCGCCGATGCCGCTATCGCGCTCGAGCCGGCCGTCGAAACGCCGTCCGGCCCGACCTTCGCCTCGCTAGGCCTGTCGCCCGAAATCGTCTCGGCGCTGACGGCCGCGGGCTATGCCGCACCCACGCCCGTGCAGGAGCGCGCCATTCCGGCCGCCATCGCGGGCCGTGATCTGCTCGTCTCGAGCCCCACGGGCTCGGGCAAAACCGCAGCCTTCATGCTGCCGGCGATCGAACGTTTCGCCCAAGTGCAGAAAAACCAAGCCGGACAGCCGCGCGATGCCGGCGGCGAGCGCCGCCCGCGCCGCGGCCCGCCCGTAGCGCAACCGGGCTTGCTCGTGCTGACGCCCACGCGCGAACTCGCCATGCAAGTCACGACGGCCGCATCGACCTACGGCAAGCATCTGCGTCGCCTGCGCACGGTCAGCATTCTCGGCGGCGTGGCCTACGGCCAGCAATTGACGTTGCTCGCCAAGAACCCGGAAATCCTCGTGGCAACGCCGGGCCGCCTGCTCGACCATCTCGAGCGTGGCCGCATCGACCTGTCGCAACTGCAAATGCTGGTGCTGGATGAAGCCGACCGCATGCTCGACATGGGCTTCATCGACGACATCGAGACGATCGTCGCCGCTACGCCCGCCTCGCGCCAGACGATGCTGTTCTCGGCCACGCTCGACGGCAAGATCGGTTCGCTGACGAGCCGGCTGCTGAAGAACCCCGAGCGCATCGAGATCGTGCAGCGGATGGAATCGCGCACGAACATCGCGCAGACGGTCCACTACGTCGACGACCGCGATCACAAAGACCGCTTGCTCGATCATCTGCTGCGCGATTCGGCGCTCGACCAGGCCATCGTGTTTACGGCCACGAAGAGCGATGCCGATCAGTTGGCAGGCCGCCTCGCCGACGCCGGCTTCTCTTCGGCCGCGCTGCACGGCGACCTGCCGCAAGGCGCGCGCAACCGCACGGTCCGCGCGTTGCGCGAGCGCCGCGTGCGCGTGCTGGTGGCGACCGACGTCGCCGCTCGCGGTATCGACATCCCCGGTATCACGCACGTGTTCAACTACGACTTGCCGAAATTCGCCGAAGACTACGTGCATCGTATCGGCCGTACGGGCCGTGCCGGGCGCTCGGGTATCGCCGTGAGCCTCGTGCATCACGCCGAGCAAGGCGCACTCAAACGGATCGAACGTTTCGTGCGTGCGCCGCTGGCGGTCAACGTCGTCGAAGGCTTCGAGCCGCGCAAGGCGCCCCCTGCCCGCAGCGGCAGCGGCAACGGCCGTGGCCGTCCGGGTGGCAATACCGGCGGCCGCCGTTTCGGCTCGAACGGCGCCTCGCGTGGTGCGAGCGCTGGCGCCGGTGCCGGCGCGGGTGAAAAGCGCGGTGGCAGCGGTGGCTGGGGCGCCCGTAGCTCGAATGGCCCGCGCGAGGGCTTCGGTGCTCGCGAGGGCTATCAAGGCCGCCGCAGCGACGGCCAGCGCGGCGCACGCCGTAGCGGCTAATGCGTGGCGGCTCGCGCCGCCCATCGCCGGCCGGCCATGAGTCGGTCAGACAAACCGGTGCGGGTTAAACCCGCGCCGGTTTTTTTTCGCCCGCGTTTCCGGGCTATACCGGGGCGGCATAGGCCTTTACGCCCCAATTTCACGATACGAAAAGTCCTTTTGCCTCGTAAAAATCTGTGCTGCGTGGCACAACGAGTGTCATTGCGGGATGGAAAACGTTGTTTCATATCGCGATATATAACGCATAACCATTTGATTTTTAAAGATTAAACAATATCTGAAAACATCAAATTCCCAATACCCTCTCGGCTCCACATTGCCTAGACTCTTATATAAGAGTTCGCGCCATCGAACGTCGCGACAAATGAGATCGCTGTCTTCTCTCTTTTAAGCAACAAGGAGCCACACCATGTCACGGCAACAGCAAGCACAACACCTTCAGCAGCAATGGGAAACCGATCCGCGCTGGAAAGGCATCAAGCGCGGTTATACGGCCGAAGACGTCGTCCGTCTGCGCGGCTCGCTGCAGCCGGAGCATACGATCGCCAAGCATGGCGCCCAAAAGCTCTGGAATCTCGTGAATACCGAGCCGTTCGTCAACGCCCTGGGCGCGCTGACGGGCAACCAAGCGATGCAACAAGTGAAAGCCGGCCTGAAGGCGATCTACCTCTCCGGCTGGCAGGTGGCGGGCGACGCGAACGTCGCGGGCGAAATGTACCCCGACCAATCACTGTATCCGGCCAATTCGGTGCCGCTCGTCGTCAAGCGCATCAACAACACGCTCACGCGCGCCGATCAAATCCAATGGTCGGAAGGCAAGAATCCCGGCGACGAGGGCTATGTGGACTTTTTCGCCCCGATCGTCGCGGATGCCGAAGCCGGTTTCGGCGGTGTGCTCAACGCGTTCGAACTGATGAAGGCGATGATCGAGGCGGGCGCCTCCGGCGTTCACTTCGAAGACCAGCTCGCATCGGTGAAGAAGTGCGGCCACATGGGCGGCAAAGTGCTGGTGCCGACCCGCGAGAACGTCGCCAAGCTGACGGCAGCGCGTCTGGCAGCCGACGTGTGCGGCGCGCCGACGGTGCTGATCGCTCGCACGGATGCCGAAGCCGCCGATCTGATCACCTCGGACGTCGATGAGAACGATCGCCCGTTCCTGACCGGCGAGCGCACGGTCGAAGGCTTCTTCCGCACGAAACCGGGCCTCGAGCAAGCCATCTCGCGCGGCCTCGCCTACGCGCCGTACGCCGACATGATCTGGTGCGAGACGGGCAAGCCCGATCTCGAGTACGCGAAGAAGTTCGCCGAAGCCATCCACAAGCAGTTCCCCGGGAAGCTGCTCTTGTACAACTGCTCTCCGTCCTTCAATTGGAAGAAGAATCTCGACGATGCGACGATCGCGAAGTTCCAGAAGGAACTGGGCGCGATGGGCTACAAGTTCCAGTTCATCACGCTGGCGGGTTTCCACGCGCTCAACTACTCGATGTTCAACCTCGCCCATGGCTATGCGCGCTCGCAGATGAGCGCGTTCGTCGAACTGCAGCAAGCCGAGTTCGCGGCCGCCGAGAAGGGCTTCACCGCCGTCAAGCACCAGCGCGAAGTCGGTACCGGCTACTTCGACGCCGTCACTCAGACGGTCGAGCGCGACGCCTCGACGACTGCCTTGCACGGCTCGACCGAAGACGAACAGTTCTTCGACAAGAAGGTCGCGTAAGCAACAGAACCAGCGCAGGGGACCAGGGAGGGACGCGGGCTCCGCATGCGCGATGCATGCGGAGCCTGACGTTTAAACCCATGCGCTGCCAATGCGTTCGATCGAGCGCGCCGAATCAACGGTAGACGATCACCGGGATCTTGGTATGGGTGAGCACGCGCTGCGTCTCGCTGCCGATGAGTAAGCTGCCGAGCCCTTTGCGCCCGTGCGACGCCATGAAAATGACGTCGCATCCGCCGCTCTCGGCCGCCTCGATGATGCCCAGATACGCCGAAGGATGCACGCTCGTCTGGCTGCTGCAGGCTACGCCCGCGACACGCGCAGCCGCTTCGACTTCGTCGAGATGCTCGCGCGCTTCGCGTTCGCTGCGCGCGAGAAAATCGGCGGGCTGCTCAACAACGACTTCCGAAAACGGCGAATACGGGTACTGCGGCAAGCATGCATAGGCTGTGATACGCGCACCAACCGTGCGCGCGAGATCGATCGCCCCGTCGATCGCCTTCTTGGAGAGCTCCGAACCGTCAGTTGGGACCAGGATGTGCTTGAACATGGCGCCTGCCTCGTCGATGGATGTTCGCCGCTGTGCATGGCTGAGCGGCCTCGCTGCGCGAGCGCTGCCCTGATCGATTGTAGTGCCGCGTTGGCCTACCGATGGCGGCGCCTCGGGTGAGTCCGCATATCGGAAACCCGCCCGCACGGACGCCACGGTGACCATCGGTCGTTATTGCCAGTAGCCCGGACGCTCATAGGTATGCTTGAGGAAATCGAGAAACAGCCGCACCCGCAACGGCAGATGTCGCCGCTGCGGAAACACCGCATGAATCCCGATCGGCGGTGCGGCGAAGGCGTCGAGCACCGTCACGAGACGGCCCGCCGCAATGTCTTCCCCCGCTTCCCAGGACGAGCGCCATGCCAAGCCGTGCCCCGCCAAGCACCAGTCGTGCAGCACGGCGCCATCGGAACATTCGAGCGTGCCCGAGACTTTGATCGAGACGATCTTGCCCTCTTGCTGAAAGGTCCAGCCTCGTTGCTGGTTGACCCCGGCCGCGAGCGCCAGGCAGTTGTGATGAGCGAGATCGGCCAGCGTGCTTGGAGTCCCGCGTCGGGCGAGGTAAGCCGGCGCGGCGACGCACACGCGGCGATTCTCGCCGAGCCGCAAGGACACGAGCGAGGAATCGGGCAATTCCCCGAAACGCACGGCGCAGTCGAAGCCTTCGTTGACGAGATCGACCATGCGGTCCGACAAATCGAGCGCCACGGATACCTCGGGATGCGCGGACGCGAACGCCGGAATCAAAGGCGCGACATGCTTACGGCCGAAGCCGGCCGGCGCCGACACGCGCACATGGCCGCTCGCCTTGACGCCACCCGCCGAAACGCTCGCTTCGGCGTTCTGCATATCGTTGACGATCCGCTGGCAATCCTCCAGGAATGCGGAGCCTTCGAACGTCAACGAGAGTTTGCGCGTCGTGCGCACGAGCAGCTTCACGCCGAGCCGCTCTTCGAGCGCGTCCAAGCGGCGGCCGATCACCGCGGGGGCCACCCCTTCCGCCTGGGCCGCGGCCGACAGGCTGCCCTTTGCCGCCACGGCGACGAACGTTTCGATTTGCTTGAAGCGCGACACGAAGAACTGCCCCTTCGCCAAAGACCAATCGGCCGATTATGCACGAAAATGTCACAGATCAAGTGACGCTAAGCCTCTTTTTCAATCCATGAAGTCACAAATAGAATTCGTTCCAGACGTGAACCACGCGAGAAACCCGGGAGCCTAGGCCATGTCGACTTCGCCACGACGTCTGCCCCAAGCAGTGCTGTTCGACGCGTACGGCACGCTCTTCGACGTCCACTCGGTGGTGGCCGCGGCCGAGCAGTTGTTTCCCGGCAAAGGCGACGCGCTGTCGCAGTTGTGGCGCCTGAAGCAGATCGAATACTCGCAGTTGCGCACCCTGGCCGATCCCGGCGGCGCTCACTACAAACCGTTCTGGGACATCACGCTCGACGCACTGCGCCATGCGGCGCGGCGCTTGCGATTGCCGCTCGACAGCGCCGGCGAAAAACGCCTCATGGATCAATACGCGTGCCTATCCGCCTTTCCCGATACGGCGCCCGCATTGCGCACCCTTCGCGCTCTGCGCGCTTGCACGGGCGCGGCTGACGGCCGCGGCCCGAGCCTTGGCATTCTTTCGAACGGCAATCCGGAGATGCTCGAGGTCGCAGTGAAGAGCGCGGGCATTGCCGATCTGTTCGATTACGTGTTGTCGGTGGACGCGGTCCGCGCCTATAAACCGGCGCCGGCCGCTTATGCGCTCGGCACACGCGCCGTCGGCGCGATCGCGCGTGAGATCGTTTTCGTCTCGTCGAACGGCTGGGATGTGGCCGGCGCGGGATGGTTCGGCTACACCACGTTCTGGATCAATCGCGCCGGCGCGCCGCTCGAGGAGCTCCAAACGAAGCCGCACGGCACCGGCGGCGGAATGTCCGACCTCATTGCCTTCGTGCAGGCGCTCGCGCCGCCCGAAAAGGATTGAAGCGGGCGGCATGGCGCGCCACAGCCCGGTGCGCCATGCCACCCGCTTGTATTTTTGCCATCTGACCGACCAAAGGAGATATTCCATGGCGAACACCTTGTCGTTGCCGCAAGGCATGCAAATCACCGGCGCAATCGAACCGGGCTTCGAGACGATCCTGACGCCCGAAGCGCTCGCCCTCGTCGCCAACCTGCACCGCGCATTCGAAGGCCGTCGACGTGAGCTGCTGCAAGCGCGCGCGCAACGCACGCAACGGCTAGATGCCGGCGAGCGCCCGGATTTCCTTGCGCAAACGAAGGCTGTCCGCGATGGCGATTGGACGATCGCGCCGCTGCCGAAAGACCTCGAATGCCGCCGCGTCGAGATCACGGGGCCCGTCGAGAGCAAGATGATCATCAACGCCTTGAACTCGGGCGCCGATTCGTACATGACGGACTTCGAGGACTCCAATACACCCAATTGGCACAATCAGATCACGGGGCAACTGAATCTGAAGGATGCGGTGCGTCGCACGATCTCGCTCGAACAGAACGGCAAGACCTACAAGCTGAACGAGAAGACGGCCACGCTCGTGGTGCGCCCGCGCGGCTGGCATCTCGAAGAGAAGCACGTTACGGTGGACGGTCAGCGCATCTCGGGCGGGATCTTCGATTTCGCGCTCTATCTGTTTCATAACGCGCGTGAACTGCTCGCACGCGACAGCGGCCCCTACTTCTATCTGCCGAAGATGGAAAGCCACCTCGAAGCGCGCCTGTGGAACGACATTTTCATCGCCGCCCAGGACGCGATCGGTCTGCCGCGCGGCACGATTCGCGCGACCGTGCTGATCGAGACGATCCTCGCCTCGTTCGAAATGGATGAGATCCTGTACGAGCTGCGCGAGCACAGTGCGGGGCTGAACGCCGGGCGCTGGGATTACATCTTCTCGGCAATCAAGAAGTTCAAGAACGACAAGGATTTCTGCCTGGCCGATCGCGCGCAAATCACGATGACGGTGCCGTTCATGCGCGCCTATGCGTTGCAATTGCTCAAGACGTGCCACAAGCGCCGCGCGCCCGCGATCGGCGGGATGAGCGCGCTGATTCCGATCAAGGGCGATGCCGCCGCGAACGACAAGGCCATGGCCGGCGTGCGCGCGGACAAGAAGCGCGACGCGACCGACGGCTACGACGGCGGCTGGGTCGCGCATCCGGGGCTCGTGCCGGTCGCGATGGAAGAGTTCGTCAGCGTGCTCGGCGACAGGGCCAATCAGATCGACAAGCAACGCGACGACGTGCAAGTGACGGCCACCGATTTGCTCGACTTCCGCCCCGAAACGCCGATTACGGAAACGGGCTTGCGCAACAACATCAACGTCGGGATTCACTATCTCGGTTCATGGCTCGCCGGCAACGGTTGCGTGCCGATCCATAACCTGATGGAGGACGCGGCGACGGCCGAAATCTCGCGCTCGCAAGTGTGGCAATGGATCCGCTCGCCGAAAGGCAAGCTCGAGGACGGCCGCAAGGTCACGGCCGAACTCGTGCGCAGCCTGGTTGCTGAAGAGCTGCCGAAAATCAAAGAGGCCGTCGGGGGCGATACGCAGTCCTACGATCGCGCCGCGACGATCTTCGAGCAGATGTCGACGTCGGAAACGTTCACCGAATTCCTGACGTTGCCGCTTTACGAGCAAGTGTAAGCGCGGGACAAGCACCGCATGGTTGCGGCTCGCACGAGCCGTGATTGCCTCGATCGCCGCGCGTCATCTGCGCGGCGATCGTGCCTCATGGGCCACAAAAGCGGTTCAGCTGCCGTACCGCAGTGCCGCCAGCGCCTCGCGCGCGAGCCGGTAGCTGACCCAATCGCCCGCTTCGATATGGGGCCGCCCCTCCACGGATACGTCCTCGACCGGATAGAAGAAGCATCGCACCGGGTGACCGGCAACGGCGACTGTCACCTCGCGCGATTTGAATACGCCGTCGATGCCCGGGACTACCCCCTCGATCTCATCGAGCACCGGCACGAGCGCATCGACGATCTCATAGACGTCCCCCCGCACGACGCTTGCCGTCTCGTCCGGGACGAGTCCCGGATAGTCGCCCAGATCGTATAAGCGGCCGTTGATGGCCGCACGGCCCACGAAGCGTGGCGCGTCGATCCCATGACGCGCCGCCGCAGCCCCGATGTCGTTGATCTCGCCCGCGCGCAGCGTGCCGTAAACGAATACGTTTCGCATTTGCCCCTCGTCTTATTTTGTTTGGAATAAACGTCCCCGGTCGTTGTTGGTCGAGTGTATGGACTGCGCCGGCGAACATTCGGCACCCAGCGTGGCGTGCGTGCAGCACACGCTAGGAATGCGCATTATGCATCTCGAATATCGTCCCCGCGAGCGTTGCGCGTGGCCGCTTACCGAGTGTTTCTTCGGTAACCGGGCCGAAGCTCGCACGGCGGGGCGCGTGGGCTCCGGAGCATGCGCATACAATATCGAGCGCGCATGTTTTCCGGTGCGCATCGCCTTTCATTTCGCCAACGGGGCTCGCCGTGATCCCGACCGATCCGCCGCCGTCCACGCCCGCCGCACGCGTGCGGCTGCTCGATATTCCCGCACACGTGGCGCCCACACCCACGCATCCGATCCGCGTCCGAGCGCGCCCGATGCCTGGCGGCGAGCGCATCGCGTCGCACATGCATGCTTGGGCGCAATTGGCTTACGCTTCGCGCGGCGTCATGCGGCTCGGTGTGGAAGGCTGCACTTGGATGGTCCCGCCCTCGCGCGCGGTGTGGGTGCCGCCGCATGTGCCGCACGAAGTCGTCATCGTGGAAGACGCGTATCTGCGCACGGTCTATATCGACGAATCGGTCGTGCCCCCGGGGCTCGATACGTGCCGTGTCGTCGACATGTCGGCGCTGCTGCGCGAAGTCATCGCGGCGCTCGACGCGGATGGGCTGGACGCGCGGCGCGAGCGACTACTCGGGGAACTGGCGCTCGACGAGATCACCCGTTCGGAACCTCTGCCCTTATCTGTGCCGATGCCGACGGAAAAACGGTTGCGCGCGCTCTGCGAATCGTTGCTGGCCGACCCTGGCAACGCGGACCCACTCGAGTATTGGGCTGCGAGCGTAGGCGCGAGCACGCGCACGATAGCGCGACTATTTCGCCAAGAGTTGGGGATGAGTTTTTCCCAGTGGCGCCAGCAAGCCGTGCTGGCGCGTGCGATTCCGCTGCTCACGCGCGGCCGCGCGCTGTCGCAGATCGCCCACGAGTTGGGCTATCAAAGCCAAAGCGCGTTCTCGGCGATGTTCCGGCGCGCATTCGGCGAAAGTCCGCGCGCTTTCATGATGCGTGACGCCGAATCGGCGCCCGAACGCGTGAGCGCAGAAGACGATTTCGACGGCGACGACGACATTGCGGAGCAGCCTTCGCAGGCCTGATCCCCAGGCCGTCGCCAAACCAACCTCACACGTGCCGCGTCATGTGGCGAATCGAGCCCAATTGCGCCAGCCGCGGGCCGGCCACACGATAACCCATGCGCAGATAGAGCCGCGCGGCGGGGTTATCGACGAATACACGCAATTGCAGTTCGTGCAACCCGCGTTCGCGCGCCCAGCAGCGCGACGTTTCGAGCAGGAACGTGCCGGCCCCTTGGCCCCGGTGCCCCGCAGCGATCTGGACATCGCGAATATGCAGTGAATCGCCCTCTTGGGTGAGCCGCAGCAAGCCCACCGGCGCGTTGCCTACTTCGAGGATGAAGTTTTCCGATTCGCGCCAGCTTGCGAGGAACAGATCGGCACGCCAAGTCAGCCGATGCCGCTCGTAGTAATGGCCCATGTTCTCATGCGTCAGCGCCTCGGCGAACGTGAAATCGTCCAGCGAGGCTCGGCGCAAGTGAAACGGCGATGGCGCGTAGGATGACGGCGCGTCGGTCGGATCGAACATCGTAGCCGAAAGGAAAATGATCGCGACCACAGTAAGGCAGCGGGGCGCGACTTGCAATGGCGGATTGTCCGGCGTCGCACGAAAAGGGGAGCGAGCCGCCGGAGTCCTATCCGCACTCTCCGACAGACGCGCAAGAAAAAAGCCCGTTCGAACTGATGCTCGAACGGGCTTTTTATTTGGCGGAGTGGACGGGACTCGAACCCGCGACCCCCGGCGTGACAGGCCGGTATTCTAACCGACTGAACTACCACTCCAGTCTTGCATCTTGGCCCGCGAGCGTCGGTTGTGTCTCGCGAACCGCAGTGCTTCCAACCTGCAAAAGCACCGCCGATGTTTGGCGTCCCCTAGGGGATTCGAACCCCTGTACTCACCGTGAAAGGGTGATGTCCTAGGCCTCTAGACGAAGGGGACAATCGTACTGCTTCACTTTATTGAAAAAGCCCGTTCAAGCGATACCTGAACGGGCTTTGTCTGGCGGAGTGGACGGGACTCGAACCCGCGACCCCCGGCGTGACAGGCCGGTATTCTAACCGACTGAACTACCACTCCAATACTGCTCATCCTACCTGCGAGCGTCGGTTGTGTCTCGCAAGCTGCTGCGCCTTCACACTGGAAGCGCCGCCGATGTTTTGGCGTCCCCTAGGGGATTCGAACCCCTGTACTCACCGTGAAAGGGTGATGTCCTAGGCCTCTAGACGAAGGGGACAAAATCTTTTCACTCACTGCCTTCGCGCTTAACTTTCGTCAACAGCGAAGAATGCTATTCTAACGTCGCCTTCAGCATTTGTGAAGTTTTTTCTTTCAATGACTGCCTATCGAAAGTACTTCACACTCGCTGCCAGCCCGTTCGCGCAATATACGACTACGCGCAACACATCGAACAGCAGAGCCAAGGATTATACGCATAGCTCTCCCGGTTCGGCAAGCAAATTTCGCGCGGTAAGCGCTGCTCGGTGTATCGTCACTTCCCTTCGCTTTCCCCTAGCGCCTCGAGCTTCAATTCGACGCCGGAAAAAGAAAAAGCCCTGGGATCCAGAGCTTTTCTTTGTGTCTGTCTGCGGTGCTTGGTGGAGGTAAGCGGGATCGAACCGCTGACCTCTTGCATGCCATGCAAGCGCTCTCCCAGCTGAGCTATACCCCCTTGCAGAACAGAAACGAGATTGTATAGGCCCTATTGCGACTTGTAAATACCCTCGCGCGATCTTTCTTCATCTTTTTAGTAGACCACGCGCCGCCGCGCATCACGCCGCTAACGCGGCCTCGATGCGGCCCGTCACACGCTCGCGCCCGAACAAGACGAGCACCGCGTCGATCGACGGCGTGTGGGTCGTACCCGCGACGAGCAAGCGCACGGGCATCGCGAGTTGAGGCATCTTCAGCTTGTGAGCGGCAAGGGTCGCCTTCAAAGCGGCGGAGACGCCCTCCTTCGTCCACTCGCAGGCGCGCAAGGCGCCGGCGAGCTCGGCCAGCGCGGGCCGCACGGCATCCGTCACGTGCTGCGCGAGCGCCTCTGCATCGGGCGCCGGTGCGCGATAGAACATCGCCGCATTCTCGGCAATCTCCTTGACCGTCGTTGCACGGTCCTTCATCAGCGCCACGACCGACGGTAAATCCGGCCCTTGCGCGAACGCCGCTTCATCGATGCCGATTTGCGAGAAGAACGGCTTAACCAGTTCGGCAAGCCGCGCATCGTCGGCTTCCTTGATGTAGTGGTTGTTGAGCCAGTTCAGCTTGTTGTGGTCGTACTGAGCAGGCGACTTGCCCAGATGCTCGAGGTTGAACCACTCGACGAACTGTTCGCGCGAGAAGATCTCGGCATCGCCGTGCGACCAGCCAAGGCGCGCCAAATAGTTGAGCACGGCTTCGGGCAAGTAGCCGGCGTCGCGATAGCCCATGACACTCATCGCACCATGCCGCTTGCTCATTTTTTCGCCGGCTTCGTTCAGCACCGTGGGCAAATGCGCGTACACGGGCGTTTGTCCGCCGAGCGCACGCAGGATGTTGATCTGCCGCGGGGTGTTGTTGACGTGATCGTCGCCGCGAATCACGTGCGTGATCTGCATATCGAGATCGTCGACGACCACACAGAAATTGTAGGTGGGCGTGCCGTCCGGCCGCGCGATGACGAGATCGTCGAGTTCGTCGTTCGAAATCTCGACAGGCCCCTTGACCGCATCGTCCCAAGCGACCACGCCCGTCAGGGGATTCTTGAAGCGAATCACCGGTTCGACGCCCGCGGGCGTCTCCGGCAAGGTCTTGCCCGGCTCGGGCCGCCACGTGCCGTCGTAGCGCGGCTTTTCACCGGCCAGACGTTGACGCTCGCGCAGCGCCTCGAGCTCTTCCATCGACATGTAGCAGCGATACGCGAGCCCTTGATCGAGCATTTGCGCGACGACCTCGCGATAGCGATCCATGCGCTGCATTTGGTAGAAGGGGCCTTCGTCGAAGTCCAATCCCAGCCACGCCATGCCTTCGAGGATCGCATCGACCGATTCGGGCGTCGAGCGCTCAACGTCCGTATCTTCGATGCGCAGGATGAACGTGCCCTTCATCTTGCGAGCGAAAGCCCAGGGGTAAAGCGCGGAGCGAATGTTGCCGAGGTGAATGAAGCCGGTCGGGCTCGGGGCGAAGCGGGTGCGGACGGTCGTCATAGGTAGCGTCGATGGTTCGGCGGCGGGCGCAAGTCACGAGCGGCGCAGCGCCATCGAACGAACAGAAAAGTAAGCGGCGATTATAACCGGCGGCTCGCCGTCGCCGCCCTGCGATCGTCACCGGCGACGCCGCCGACGAGGTTCGCTTTTGCCGTATCATGTGCGCGCGCCAGCCGCTGGCCGGCGTGCCGGCGCGCCCCTACCCACGCCCGGCGCATCGATGTGCGCCTTCGGGCGCGCCGCTGGAGATACCGTTGAAACCGTCTTCCCCCCGCCTCGCCCGGCGCGAGTTCACCGTTGCGTGCGCATCGGCCCTGCTCGCGGCCTGCGCCTCGCCCCTCACCAAGCAGAACGATGCGAACGTCGACACGAAACCGGCTGCGCCGCAAAAGCCGCTTCGGATCGGGCTCGCGCTAGGCGGCGGCGCCGCACGCGGCTTCGCGCATATCGGCGTCATCAAAGCGCTGGAAGCCCGCGGGCTTCAAGTCGATCTGATCTGCGGCACGAGCGCGGGCTCGGTCGTCGGCGCGCTCTACGCCTCGGGCATGAGCGGGCTGCAAATCAACAAGCTGGCTTTGACGATGGATCAAGCGTCGATCAGCGATTGGGCCATGCCGTTTCGCACACGCGGCTTCCTGCAAGGCGTCGCCCTGCAAAGCTACGTCAATACGACGTTGCACAACCGGCCGATCGAAAAGATGGCGCGACCGCTCGGCATCGTGGCCACCGATCTGCGCAGCGGCCAACCGATCTTGTTCCAACGCGGCGACACCGGCGTCGCGGTGCGAGCCTCGTGCAGCGTCCCGTCGATATTCGAGCCGGTGAAGATCGGCGGCCACGAATATGTCGACGGCGGCCTCGTTAGCCCCGTCCCCGCTTCGTTCGCGCGCAGAATGGGCGCCGATTTCGTGATCGCCGTCGACATCTCGGCCAATCCAGAAACGGCGCTGACGCAAAGCTCGTTCGACGTGCTGCTGCAGACGTTCACGATCATGGGACAAACGATCAAGACCTACGAGCTCGAGAAATATGCGGATTTCGTCATCCGCCCGAATCTCGCCGCAATGAGCGGGTCCGATTTCGGCCAGCGCAACGCGGCCATTTTGGCGGGGGAAGAAGCCGTGGCGCGGCTCTATGGGGACCTGCAGCGCAAGCTGGCCGACCATCGGCCAGGCGCGGCCGCGGCTTGAGGGGCAGCGCGACACACACGTGCAAAAGCCCGCCTAAGCGGGCTGCTTGAGCGGGCTGCTTGAGCGGGCTGCTTGAGCGGGCTGCTTGAGCGGGCTGCTTGAGCGGGCTGCTTAGCCGGGCTACTTGAGCCGCCGGCCTGAGCCGGTTGCCGGAGCCTGTCGCTGACCGATCGCGCCGGCCAGCAGGACTCAGTCGATGCGCCTCAGTTGCCGCTCACACCGACGTCATTGAAGCTCGCACTGACGCGCTGGCGCAGGTCGTCGTCCTTCGTGTGGAACTGCGTCTCGATTCGACGCGCGCCCGTGAAGCGCTTTTCCCAATAGCCGTCGTCCAAGTCGTCGACCCGAATCGTGCTACCCGTGGACGGCGAATGGACGAACTTGTTGCCGCCGATGTAGATGCCGACGTGCGAGAACGTGCGACGCATCGTATTGAAGAAAACGAGATCGCCCGGTTTCAGATCGGCCATCCGCACCTTCTCTCCCACGCGGCTCATTTCCTCCGCACGGCGCGGCAACGCCATGCCCAACGTGTCCTGGAACACGTAGCGCACGAAACCGCTGCAATCGAGCCCCGAATCGGGGGAACTGCCGCCCCAGCGATAACGCACGCCGATCATGTTCAGCGCGCCGACAACGACGTCGCCCGCTTTCCCGGCGACGCCGGACAGGAACGCCTTCGCACGACCGCTGGTGCTGGTCGAGTTTAACGATTGCGAGGAAGAGGCCAGTGAAGACGACGGCGCATTCGACTCTAACTGAGCCGAGGCGGATGAAGCGATCTGCTGCGAACTATTGGTTTCTTCTGCGAACGCGCCGGCTGTTGCCGTCATCAACACGCCAATGAACATCCCGGCGACGACGCGCGTACAAGCCTGGGCAAAATATCGGTGCTGCATTGGTCGGTAGGTTTTGCTTAAGAATCAGTGAACTGCGAAAAGTTTGGACGATACTAGCCACGAAGTTACCGAATGTCAAAACAAATTAAAAAAAACAATCGGGGTACCGTCACAATTGCTACGAATTACCCTTGCAAGCTCGCGGCTAGGAGTTTTCGCGTATACGGATGAGCCGGATTTGAGAAGATTTTTTCTACGTCACCGCTTTCAACGATGGCTCCGTTTTGCATGACCGCGACCCGGTGGGCCATTGCGCCGATTACGGCCAAATCGTGGCTGATAAACACGAATCCGAGGTTGTATTTGTGCTGCAGCGCCGTCAGCAGCCCCAGCACCTGCTGTTGAATCGAGACATCGAGCGCGCTGGTAGGCTCATCGAGAACCAGCAGCCGCGGCTCCAGCACCAACGCGCGCGCGATCGCGATCCGCTGCCGCTGCCCACCCGAAAATTCGTGCGGATAGCGTGCAAGCGCGGCTCGATCGATCCCTACTTCTCGCAATACGGCGGTCACCTTTTCGCGGCGCGCGTTGGCATTCAATTGGGGACGGTGCAATGCCAACCCTTCGCCGACGATGCGCTCGATGGTCTGACGCGGGGACAGCGAACTGAACGGATCTTGAAACACGACCTGCATGTTCGAGCGCAGTTGTGTCTGTTCGCGGCCGCGGTAGCTTGCGAGCGGCCTCCCCTGGAACTCGATCGAGCCTTGCACCGTGCGCTGCAGCCCGAGCAGCGCCATTGCCAGCGTCGATTTGCCCGAGCCCGATTCGCCGACGATGCCGAGCGTCTCTCCTTGTCTGACGTTGACGCTGGCGCTCGATACGGCTGCGAAGCGGCCCGAGCGGAACCAACCGCGCACGCCGGGCATGGGCGTCGCAAACGATACCGACACGTCGCGGGCATCGAGCAGCACCGGCGCGATCGGCAGCACCGGCGTCACGCTCCGTTGCGGGCGGCTTGCGATCAAGCGCTGCGTGTACGGATGCTGCGGCGCTTCGAACACGCGTTCGACCGGCCCGCTCTCGACGAGCAATCCACGCTCCATCACTGCGACGCGCTGGGCGAAGCGCCGCACGAGATTGAGGTCGTGCGTGATCAGCAACACGGCCATGCCGCGCTTTTGCGCTTCGTCGCGCTGAATGTCGAGCAACAGATCGACGATCTGTGCGCGAATCGTCACATCGAGCGCCGTGGTCGGTTCGTCGGCCAGCAACAGACGCGGGCGGCAGGCGAGCGCCATCGCGATCATGGCGCGTTGGCGCTGCCCACCCGAGAGCTGATGCGGGTAGCTCAGCACGCGCTTGGCCGGCTCGGCCACCCCCGTGCGGGCCAGCAATTGCACGGCGCGTACGCGGCCTTGCTGCGGCGAGACGCCTTCATGCGCGACGATCGTCTCGGCGATCTGCTCCCCGATCGTATAAAGCGGATTGAGCGCCGTCATCGGCTCTTGGAAGATCATCGCGATGTCGGAGCCGCGCAGCGCTTGCATCGCCCGCTCGCTTTTGCCGAGCAGGTCCTCTCCGGCGAAGCGAATGCCGCCGCTGATTTGGGCGTCGCGCAGGAGCCGCAGGATCGCAAGCGCGGTCACGGTCTTGCCCGATCCCGACTCACCGACGAGCGCCACGCGCTCGCCCTGCGCGATGGAGAAGGTCAGATCGTCCACGGCGACCGTATCGCCGAAGGCAACGCGCAGATGCTCGAGTTCGAGCAGCGGCGCAGCGGAGGCCGACGCGGCGCTCATTGATTACCTCCCGCGCGCATCGCGTCGGCGATACGCGTGTCGAGCGCATTGCGCAACGCATCCCCCATGAACGTCAACAGCAGCAGCGTGACGACGAGCACGCCGAACGTCGAGAGCGAAATCCACCAGGCATCGAGATTCGCTTTGCCTTGCGCGAGCAATTCGCCAAGGCTCGGCGTCGGCGCGGGCACGCCCAGGCCTAGGAAATCGAGGCTCGTCAGCGCGAGAATCGATCCGCTCATGCGAAACGGCAGAAACGTGATGACGGGCGTCAAGCTGTTGGGCAAAACATGGCGCCAAATGATTTGCCAATTCGATAAGCCCATCGCGCGCGCTGCGCGCACATAGTCCTGGGTGCGGTTGCGCAAACATTCGGCGCGCACGTAGTCGGCCAATCCGATCCAGCCGAACAGCGACAGCAACACGATGAGCAGCAAGAAGCTAGGCTCGAAAATCGACGCGAAAATGATCAGCAAGTAGAGTTCGGGCAACGAGCTCCAGATTTCGATCAAGCGCTGCCCCACGATATCGATGCGTCCGCCGAAATACCCCTGCACGGCCCCCGCGACGATGCCGAGCACGCTGCCGATCAACGTCAGCACCAACGCGAACTCGACCGATACGCGAAAGCCGTACAAGAGCCGTGCGAACACATCGCGGCCTTGGGAATCGGTGCCGAGCCAATTCTCACGCGATGGCGGCGCGGGATTGGGCTCACGCGAGAAGTAGTTGAGCGTGTCGTAGTAATAGTGATTAGGGGGATATATCGCAAAATTGCCGGGCAAGGAGAAGCGCTGCTTCACGTAGGGGTCGAGATAATCGGCCGGCGTGGGGAAATCGCCGCCGAAGCGTGTCTCCGCGTAGGTCTTGGCGATCGGGAAATAAAACTTGCCGTCGTAGCGAACGACGAGCGGCTTGTCGTTCGACCATAACGGCCCCGCGAGGCTCGCGACACATGCCACGACGAACAGCACGAGGCTCCAATAGCCCAAGCGTTGCGCCTTGAAGCGCCGCCATATGCGGCGCATCGGCGAAGGCGAAGCCAGCACGCTCGGCAATGCGCTGCGCGGTTGCGCGTCGGCGCCGGTACGGGGGCGAACGTGATTCAACGCTAACGCTCCAATTGTTCGAATTGAATACGCGGATCGACCCAGACGTAGCACAGGTCGGACAATAGCTTCGTTGCAAGCCCGATCAGCGTGAAGATATAGAGCGTGCCCAGCACGACGGGATAGTCGCGGCGCACCACGGATTCATAGGAAAGAAGGCCCAAACCGTCGAGCGAGAACAGCGTCTCGATCAATAAGCTGCCCGTGAAGAACGCCCCGATGAACGCCGCAGGAAAACCCACCACGAGCGGCAGCACGGCATTGCGAAACACGTGCTTCCACAGCACGCGCCGCTCGCTCAACCCCTTCGCTCGCGCGGTCAGCACATACTGCCTTTTGATTTCGTCCAGAAAGGCATTCTTCGTCAGCATCGTCACCACGGCGAAGCTGCCGACGACCGAAGCCGTGACCGGCAATGTAATGTGCCAAAGGTAATCGGCGATCTTTCCGCCCACGCTCAGTTGCGAAAAGTTGTCCGACACCAAGCCGCGCAGCGGGAAAATCTGCAGGAACGAGCCGCCGCCGAACAACACGAGCAGCAATACGCCCAACACGAAACCGGGAATCGCATAGCCCACGAGCACGATCAAGCTCGTTGCGAGATCGAACGGCGAACCATTGCGCACGGCCTTGGCGATGCCGAGCGGCACCGATATCAAATAGGTCAGGAAAAACGTCCACAGCCCGATGCTGATCGACACGGGCAGCTTCGAGACGACGAGCGACCATACGCTCTGATGATGAAAGTAGCTCTGACCGAGGTCGAAGCGCGCGAAGCGCGTGAGCATCAACCAGTAGCGCGTCAGCGGCGGCTTATCGAAACCGTACAGCGCTTTGAGCTGCGCGATCTGCTGCGCGTCCACGCCCGAGTTCGCGCGCAAACCGAAGGGCCTCGCCTGCCCTTCCTGCACCGCACCCTTGCGAAGCTCATAGGCCGCTTGCTCCACCGGGCCGCCCGGTACGAACTGAATGACGGCGAAGGTCAGCGTCAGCACCCCGATCAGCGTCGGAATCATCAACAGCAATCGCTTGAGGATGTAACTCCACATACACGTGCACCCGAAAATGAGCTAAGCGAAACCGGCGCATGGCTCGCGATGAACTAGTTCGCCGCGGCCCCGCTGCCGCCGGACGGCGATGGCGCAAACCACCACGTCGAGACGATCCAATCGCTCGCCGAATAGTACAGCGGCAGCGTGGCCGGATACCGCAGCGTACGTTGATAAGCAATGCGGTGCGTGGTGCTGAACCACTGCGGCACGACGTAATAGCCGTGCATCAGCACGCGGTCGAGCGCGCGCGCCGCATCGACGAGTTGCGCTCTCGTCTGCGCATGCACGAGCGTGCGCAAGATCGCGTCGACGGCCGGCGACTTCAATCCCATCAGGTTATCCGAGCCTTGCTCGTCGGCGGATTTGCTGCCGAAGCGCGACACCTGCTCCGTTCCCGGGACTTGCACGTCGGGGTAGCGCAGCGACGTCATGTCGAAGTCGAACGTATCGAAGCGCTTTTGAATCAACGCAAAGTCGACGGTGCGAAAGTTCGCTTCGATGCCGAGCTTCTTCAGGTTGCGAATATAGACGCTTGCGACAGGCGCCATCGCCGCCCCCGAATCGTCGAGAATCTCGAAGCGAAACGGCTGTCCCTGCGCGTTGCGCAGCGCGCCGTCCCGGTAGTGCCAGCCCGCTTGGGCCAGCAGCGCGCGCGCTTTGAGCAGATTGGCGCGCAGCGAGCCGGGCGGATCCGTGCTCGGCTGCACCGTCATCGGCCCGAACACCGCCGGATCCAATTGCGCGCGCAACGGATTCAGGATCGCCAGCTCGCCCTCGCTCGGCATGCCGCTCGCTTGTTGCGCGCTATCGGCGAAATAGCTGTCGAGCCGCGTGTAACCGCCGAAGAACAACTGCCGGTTCAGCCATTCGAAGTCGAACGCGAGATCGAGCGCTTGACGCACGCGCACGTCCCGGAACAGCGGACGTCGCAAGTTCATCACGAAGCCTTGCATGCCGGCCCCGTTGTGCTGGCGGAACTCGCGCTTGATCAATTCGCCGTCGTCGAAGCGCTTGCCCACATCGCGCCGCGCCCAATTGCGCGCGATGTACTCCACGAGCGCATCGTACTCGCCGGCCTTGAAGGCTTCGAGCCGAGCCGTGCTATCGGCGTAGAGCTTGTAGGTGATGCGATCGAAGTTGCCCGTGCCGACCCGCACGGGCAGCGCGGCGCCCCAATACGATGGGTTGCGCCGGTAGGTGATCGTGTGGCCCGTATCGTAGTGATCGATGACGTACGGCCCGCTGCCGATCGGCTGCTCGAAGGCGATCTGGTCGAACGGTATGCGCGTGCCGTCGGGCCGCAGTCCCCACTTGTGCGAGAAGATGGGCACGCCACCCGCGATCAGCGGCAACTCGCGATTGGGCTGACGAAATTCAAAGCGAATCGTGGCGGCATCGACGACGACAGCGCGCGCGATGTCGCCGTAAACCACCGAGAACTGCGGGGCAGCCTGCGCGCTCTTGAGCGTATCGAACGAGTATTTGACGTCTTCCGCCGTGACGGGATCGCCGTTGGAGAAACGCGCGCGGGGATTCAGATGAAAGGTGACCGAGAGGCGATCGGGCGCGATGCGGATATCGTCGGCAAGCAGCCCGTAGGCGGACGCCACTTCGTCGGAGCTGCCCGTCGTCAAGCTTTCGAACAGCATTTCGATGCCGGGCGCCGGATTGCCGCGCATCGTGAACGGGTTGAACTTGTCGAAACTCGTGAGCCGGTTCGGATTCGCCAGCACGAGCGTGCCGCCTTTGGGCGCCTGCGGATTGACATAATCGAAATGCGTGAACCCGGCGGGGTACTTAGGCTCGCCGAATTGGGCGATGGCATAGACGGCCATCGCCGGGCGCGCCATGCCGAATGCCCAAGCAAGACAGCATGCGAACAGCAGACGCCAAGCGAGGCGCGCGCGGGTGTTTCGAGGCGCAAGCGGGCGCCGGCCTAGAGTCGTCGTCACCGTCATCGGATGATCATAAGTGCCAATGTGAGAGAATTCTACCGAAACCAATACCCGCCACCGCTGTGCGGCGCTTGCGCGCACGGCGCCCGGCACTGACAACGCTAGGAGAATTCATGGGCTTTCTCGCTGGAAAACGCATTTTGCTGACCGGTCTGCTGTCGAACCGCTCGATCGCCTACGGCATCGCGCAAGCTTGCAAGCGCGAGGGCGCGGAGCTCGCCTTCACGTATGTCGGCGATCGCTTCAAGGACCGCATCACCGAATTCGCAGCTGAATTCGACAGCGAACTCGTGTTTCCTTGCGACGTGGCCGACGACGCGCAGATCGACGCGCTCTTCGCCTCGCTGGGGCAGCACTGGCCGACGCTCGACGGTCTGGTTCATTCGATCGGCTTCGCGCCGCGCGAGGCGATCGCCGGGAATTTCCTCGAAGGCATGACGCGCGAAAACTTCCGCATCGCGCACGACATCTCGGCCTATAGCTTCCCCGCGCTCGCGAAGGCGGCGCTGCCGATGCTGTCGGAGAACGCGTCGCTGCTCACGCTCTCGTACCTCGGCGCCGAGCGGGTCATCCCGAACTACAACACGATGGGCGTCGCCAAGGCCGCGCTCGAAGCATGCGTGCGCTACATGGCCGGCGCGGTCGGTCCCAAGGGCGTGCGCGTCAACGGCATTTCGGCCGGTCCCATCAAGACGCTTGCCGCCAGCGGGATCAAGGGCTTCGGCAGGATTCTCGAATTCGTCGAGCAAAACGCGCCGCTCAAGCGCAACGTGACGATCGAGCAAGTCGGCAATACCGCCGCCTTCTTGTTGTCGGACCTCGCGAGCGGCGTGACGGCCGAGATCATGCACGTCGATAGCGGCTTTCACGCGGTCGTCGGCGGCATGGTGGGCGAAGCGGCCGAATAAACCTGTCCTCGCGCGCTGGCGTTGGCGCGCGCCTGAAAGCGCGCGTGGCCGGCATGCCGAAAAAAAACCGCCCGCGGCGCACGCCGAGGCGGTTTCCTTTTATTCGGCGCGCCCGGTGAAGATGCGCGCCAACCCTCTTCCCTGATTGCCTGTCGTTTAGCAGGATCTGTTGCGGCCACCCCGGCATCGATTGCCGAAACGCCGAAACCGCGGGCGGCCTAAGCGAGCCGCCCGTCAGCGATCCCACCCGCGATGCTCGCCGCGCCCCCATCCGTGACCGTGACCGCGATCATGATCGTGATCCCAACCGCGATGGTGGCGATCCCATTCGTCGCGGCCCCACCAGCGGCCGCCGTCCCAATAGCGGTCGCCATGCCAGCCGACGATGACCGCCGGCGCCGCATAGACGGGCGCAGGCTGGTACACGACGGGAGGCGGCGGCGGCGCATAAACCGGAGCCGGTGCCACATAGACCGGCGCGGGCACGCCGATATTGACGCCGATGTCGACTCTCGCCATCGCCGCTGTGGATGCGCCGATAGCCAACGCGCCGGCGGCCAACGAAACGATACGGGCAACGGACCTCATGGATTCACCTTTGATTGCGTAGCGTAGTTAGATCGAACTATAGCCCGGCGCGATCAATAGGCGTATTTCCAACTTGTAACTATTGCTGCAGAACGTCGGATGGCGAAACACTTGCGCCCCCGCAGAAGCGCAAAACCACGCGGTGCGCGCCTGACGTTTGCACGGTGAGGACGGCGCAAACGGTGTTTTCCCCGATGCCAGCTTGTCCGGGGGCATAGACGGCCGGACGGAGCGCCTAGACGCCACAGGCGCTCCGTAGGCGGTGCTCAGCGCGCCGCCACCTGATCGGCGACCTCGTCCACCGCCGCTTTGACGATCGTGACGATTTCGTCGACTTCGGCGCGCGTCGTGACGAGCGGCGGCGCAAAGCCCAGGATGTCGCCGTGCGGCATCGCGCGCGCAATCACCCCACGCCGCAGCGCCGCGGCCGAAACGCGCGGCCCAACCTTGAGCGCGGCATCGAACGGCGTGCGTGCGTCGCGTTCCGCCATGAATTCGAGCGCGGCCAGCATGCCCGCCCCTCGCACCTCGCCCACTAGCGGATGGACATCGAACTCGGCGCGCAGGCGTTCGAGCAGGTAGCCGCCGACCTCGGTCGCATTGCGCGTCAGATTTTCGCGCTCCAAGATGCGCAGGTTCGCGAGCGCCGCGGCCGCGCAGACCGGGTGCCCCGAATAGGTCCAACCGTGCCCCATCGCGCCGTGCTCCTTCGAGCCGCGATCAATGACACCCCACACTTTCTCGCCGACGATCACGCCCGAGAGCGGCGCGTAGGCGCTCGTCAAACCCTTCGCGATCGTGATCAAATCCGGCTCGATGCCATAGTGCTGCGAGCCCATCTTGGAGCCGACGCGGCCGAAGCCGCACACCACTTCATCGGCAATCAGCAGGATGTCGTACTTGCGCAGCACCGCCTGAATCGCCGGCCAGTAACCCGCCGGCGGCACGATGATGCCGCCTGTGCCCATCACCGGCTCGCCGATGAATGCGGCGATCGTGTCCGCGCCTTCGCGTGCAATGAGCTTTTCGAGTTCATCGACGCAATAGGCGACAAAGCGCGCTTCGTCCATGCCGGCCGGCGCCTTGCGATACCAATGCGGACACACGGTGTGCTTGACGCGGTCGATCGGCAAGTCGAAATGCTGATGAAAACTCGGCAAGCCGGTAAGGCTGCCGGTGACGATGCCCGAACCGTGATAACCGCGATCGCGCGAGATGATCTTCTTCTTGTTCGGCCGGCCGAGCACGTTGTTGTAGTACCAGACGATCTTGATTTGCGTCTCGTTGGCATCGGAGCCCGACATGCCGTAATACACCTTCTTCATCCCGACTGGCGCCCAATCGATGATGCGCGACGAGAGCTCGACGATCGCATCGCTCGAGTGTCCGACATACGTGTGATAGTAGGCGAGCGCCTTGGCCTGCTCGTACATCGCTTCGGCCACCTCGGTGCGGCCATAGCCGATGTTGACGCAATACAGGCCCGCGAATGCATCGATGTATTGCTTGCCTTCATGGTCTTCGATGCGAATGCCTTTGGCGTCGCGGATGATCTTGCCGGCGAGCGCACCCGTTGCGTGATCGTGGGCATGCGTCGACGGATGCATGAAGTGCGCGCGGTCTTGCTGAAACAGTTGTTCGATCGATTGCGTCATGATGACTCCTGAAATACGTTAGGCAACGGCCGCGACCGGCAGGCCCAAATTGCCGAGACAGAAATATTTGGTTTCGACGAAAGGCTCGAAACCTTCGAAGCCCCCTTCGCGGCCGAGGCCCGAGGCCTTCATTCCGCCGAACGGGATCGGCGCGCCCGTGAACTTCACGCCATTGACGGAAACCATGGCGAAATCAAGCCGGCGAATCAGTTGAAAAATCGTGTCGATCTTCGTCGCGCACACATACGCGGCCAGCCCGTACTCCGTGTCGTTCGCACGCGCGAGCGCTTCGTCGAGCGTGTCGAACGGCGACACGGCGGAAATTGGAGCGAAGTTTTCTTCGTCGTAAATGCGCATGCCGGGCCGCGCGTCCGCGATAACGGTCGGCTCGACGAACCAACCGCCGCGCTCGTGCGGCCGGCCTCCGGCCAAAATCCGTGCGCCCTTGACGCGCGCGTCTTCGATACGCGCGAGCGTGCTCTCGAACGCGCTCTGATGCATGAGCGGCCCGACCTCGACCCCGGGCTCGAAGGCGGCGCCCACCTTCAGCGCCCGCACGGCTTGCGCATATCGGTCGACGAATGCGTCGTAGAGCGGCCGTGCGACGAGAATGCGATTGGCCGCGCAGCAGTCCTGCCCCGATGTTTGAAACTTCGCCGCGACCGCGATCCGGATCGATGCGTCGAGGTCGGCGTCTTCCGTGACGATGAACGGCGCGTTACCGCCCAGTTCCAGCGCCAATTTCTTGATGCCCGCCTGGGCGGCCGTTTGCGCAACGCGCTTGCCCACGCGCGTGGACCCGGTGAAGCTGACCGCACGCACGCGCGTATCGGATACGAGCGTCTCCATCGCCATCTGCGGCTCGCCGAGCACGACGTTGAACACGCCCGCCGGAAAGCGCGCCTCCTCGGCGAGCTGCGCGAGCGCGAGCGCCGTGAACGGTGTTTCGTGCGCAGGCTTGACCACCACGGTGCAGCCCACGGCGAGCGCGGCCGCCGCCTTGCGCGTGATCATCGCAACCGGAAAATTCCACGGCGTGATCAGCGCCGCCACGCCGACCGGCTCCATCAACGTGGCCAGATGCGCGCCGTCGATGTGCGTGGGAATCGTGCGTCCGGCAAGCCGCTTCGCTTCGTTCGCGAACCAGTCGACGAAGCTCGCCGCGTAACGCACTTCGCCGCGCGCCTCCTCGAGCGGCTTGCCCTGCTCGAGCGAGAGCAGCGACGCGAGGTCCTCGGCGTGCCGAACGATCAGCGCGTGCCAACGCAGCAGCGCCGCGCTGCGCTGCGTTTGCGCCACCCAGCGCCAGCTCGCGAACGCGCGATCCGCCGCATCGATCGCGGCGACGATTTGCGCGCGCTCGAGCATCGGCACGTGGCCGATCACCGATTGGTCGGCGGGATTTTTCACAGCGACCGTCGACGCCGTGTCGCTATGCGTCCAATGGCCGTCGACGTAACACACCGATTTGAATAGAACGGGGTGCCCGAACTTCATGTCACACACTCCTGCTCAGCGTTGAGATGACATTCATTCTGTCTCGGCCGCCGCTCGCGAAGTTTCTGTTTGGCAGGCGCCGCCCATGTGTTTTTTCTGTCCGGGGCCGTCGTCACGCGAGTTTCAAGCGCCGCTCGGGAAATGCTCGGGCGCGTCGAGCATGGGGCTCGGCGCATCCTTGACGACTTTCGTCACCACATACGTGAAATACCGTTCGATTCCCAGGTCTTCGGCAAGCAGCGCATCGATGAAACGTTGATAGCGATCGATGTCGCGTGCGACCACGTGCAGCAGGTAGTCGATGCCACCGCCCGTCGCGTGGCACTGGATCACCTCGCTCGCGGCCGCTATTCGTGCCTCGAATCGACTCTGGTCATATGCGGTGTGACGCGAGAGCGTGACTTCGACGATGATCCGGCTGCCGCTGAACGCGCCCACCCAATCGATGTCCGCGCGATAGCCGCGAATCACGCCGCTCTCCTCGAGCTTGCGCACGCGCTCCCACGCCGGTGAAATCGACAGGTTCACCTCTTCTGCGAGCTTCGATTTCGTGATCCGGCCATCGCGCGCGAGGATGCGCAAGATGGCGACGTCGTAGCGGTCGAGCTTGATCACGGCGGCCTCGATTCACCCTGCGGTGGCGATCCCGCGCTCGACGACGTCGGCGACGACGGCAATCGTATCGCCCGCTTTCACGAGCCCCGGGAAATGCCGCGCGGCGACGATGCCGTCGCGCTTCGCACGATATTCGACGCCCGCGCTGCCCAAGCGCACCGTGTCGTAGACGCGTGCCAGCAGATCGCCCCGCGCCACGGTTTCGCCGAGATCGCGGCATATTTCGAGCAGGCCCTCGTGCTCGCTCGTCGTGAAGCACGATGCGTCGGGCATGTCGAGCAGCGTCGTCGTGCGCGGCGCCTCCTGCGCCCGCGCTTCACCCGCCACCACCCCGGCAAAGCGCAAGAACCCTTGCACCCCGCGCTCGGCGACGGCGACGCTTTGCGCCGTGCTGGTGCCGCCGCCGCCAAGCTCGGTCGTCACGAAGACTTTGCCCGCCTCCTCGACAGCGCTGTCGAACAGCCCCACGCTATCGAGCTCGAGCATCCGCATCGAATAAGGCGCGCCGAACGCGAGCATCGCGCGTTCGCAGCGCGCCTGTTGCTGCGCATCGGGCAGCAAATGAATCGCCGCGAACGGTACGAAATCGAGCGTGCGCCCGCCGGCATGAATATCGAGCACATAGTCGGCAAGCGGCAGCAAATGACGCTGGAAGTAATCCGCGATCTTCTCCGTGACCGTGCCGTCGGGCTTGCCGGGGAAGCTGCGGTTCAAATTGCCCGCATCGACCGGCGACGTGCGCGTGCCGGCCCGAAACGCCGGATAGTTCATGAACGGGACGATGATCACGCGCCCCCGCAGCAGGCTCGCCTTCAGGCTACAGGCGAGCTTGGCCAGCGCAACCGGGCCCTCGTATTCGTCGCCGTGGTTGCCGCCGGTCAGGAGCACGGTAGGCCCCTCCCCGCGCTTGACGACCGTGATCGGAATCATGATCGCGCCCCACGCGGAATCGTCGCGCGAATACGGCAATTTCAGAAACCCGTGCTGCTCGCCGTCCGCGTCGAAATCGACTGTCGGCGTGATGGGTGAAGCGCGCATCGAGTCACTCCTTGACGAACAGCTTGCGCGGCGTATGGCAGAAGGTCTCGACGCCCGTTTGCGTGATGAGAATGCTCTCGGTGATCTCCAGGCCCCAATCGTCGAGCCACAGCCCCGGCATGAAGTGGAACGTCATGCCCGGTTCGAGGACCGTCTGGTCCCCGGGACGCAAGCTCATGGTGCGCTCGCCCCAGTCCGGCGGGTAGCTCGCGCCGATGGGGTAGCCGCAGCGGCTATCCTTTTCGATGCCCGATTTGCGCAGCACCGCGAAGAACGCGTTCGCGATGTCCTCGCACCGATTGCCGGGCTTCGCGGCGGCAAGGCCCGCTTCGATGCCTTCGACGATCGCTTTCTCCGCCTCGAGAAAATGCCGCGGCGGCTTACCCAGATACACCGTGCGCGATTGCGGGCAGTGGTAGCGTTTGAAGCATCCGGCGATCTCGAAGAACGTGCCGGCGTTCGCCGTGAAGGGGGAGTCGTCCCAGGTCAAGTGCGGGGCGGCCGCGTCGGCCCCCGTGGGCAGCAGCGGCACGATCGCGGGATAGTCGCCGCCGTATCCGTCCACGCCGGTGATCCCGGCCGAATAGATCTCGGCCACGAGATCGCTCTTTCTCATCCCCGGCTCCACCACATCGACGATGCGCGCGTGCATCTTCTCGACGATCCGCGCCGCGATGCGCATGTATTCGATCTCGCGCGGCGACTTCACGGCGCGTTGCCAGTTGACGAGACTCGTCGCATCGACCCACTGCGCGCGCGGCAGATGCTGCTGCAGCGAGCGGTAGGCCGCGGCGCTGAAATAGTAGTTGTCGAGTTCGACGCCGATCCGCAGCGCGTCCCACCCCAAGGCCGCGATCACTTCTTTCGACAAGTAATCCATCGGATGGCGAACCGGCGACTGCACGTAGTGATCGGGATAGCCGACGATCCGCTCGTGCGGCATGAACACCGTGCGCTTCGCGCCGTTCGCGTCCTGGCCGCGGCCGAACCAGAGCGGATCGCCATCCATCGGCAGCAGCACGCACTGGTGAACATAGAACGACCAGCCGTCGTAGCCGGTCAGCCACGCCATGTTGGTCGGATCGGTGACGATCAACAGATCGATGCCGGCTCGCTGCATCGCGCGGCGCGTCTTGGCGATCCGCGTCGCGTACTCGTCGCGCTCGAACGCAAGGCGCGGTACGACGCGGGGGGAATCCGCCTGCTGCTCCCTCTCAATGGACATCGCTTCCTCTCAGGGTGTCGTGTCGTTGTGGAAAATCGTTCCCGCACGCGCGGCGCGCACTCGCTCGAGCGCGAGCGCCGCGATGGCGGTATCTTGGGCGCCCGTGCCCGTGAGATCGCATACGGTGATGTCGTCGGCGCTCGTGCGCCCGCCCGCGCGGCCGGCTGCGATTTCGCCGAGTTCGGGGAATGTCGCGTCGGGGGCCACGACCCCGGCCCGCACCGCGTGCGCGAGCTCGCCGATCACGCGCACTTGCGCTAGACGGTCGCACGCATAGCGCGCGCGCGCGAACACCGAAGGTGCGAGCTCGGTCTTGTAATCGGCGTCCGAACCCATCGCGGTCACATGCAGGCCGCGGTGGAGGTCTTGTGCTTCGATGAGCGGAGAGCGGCTCGGCGTCGTCGTAATGGCAACGTCGGCTCGAGCGAGCGCCTCGTGCACGCTCTGCGCGACGGCGCAATCGACATCGAAACGCGAGCGAACATGCGCTGCATACGCGGCCGCATGCTCCGCATTGCGCGCCCAAACGGTGACGTGCTCGATCTTGCGCACGAGCATCAATGCCTGCAGTTGCAGCCGCGCCTGCTCTCCCGCTCCAATGACGGCCGCGCGCCGCGCATCGGGGCGCGAGAGCCAGCGCGCCGCGATGGCGCCCGCCGCCGCGGTGCGCACCGCCGTCAAGTAGCCGTTGTCGAGTAACACGGCCTCGGTCAGCCCCGTGCTTGCCGACAGCACGAGCATGAGGCCGTTCAAGCTCGGCAAGCCGAGCGCGGGATTGTTGAAGAAGCCCGGGCTCACCTTGATGGCGAAACTGTCCAAACGCGGCAGGTATGCCGTTTTGACGTCGACTTCGCCGTGCCGCTCGGGCAGCGCGAGATTGAGGACCGGCGGCATAACCACGGGCTCGGTCGCAAGCGAGACGAAGGCGCGTTCGATCTGATCGACGGCGGCCAGGTCGAGTGCAACGAGCGCGCGCAATTGCGCCTCGCCGACGATCGTGATGTCAGGCATCTGCGTTCTCCGTGACGATGCGCCGATGCGCATCCATATCGATGTTGGCGCCGCTCACCACGATGACGATCGGTCCATGGCGCGCAGCGATGCGATGCTCGAGCAGCGCGGCGATGCCAACGGCTGCGGCGCCCTCCGCGATGAGTCGCTCCTGCCGATACGCGTGAACGATGCCGCGCGCAATCGAAGGCTCGTCCACGAGCACGATCTCGTCGGCAAGATCGTGCGTCATGGCGAACGTGTAGCGGTTCTCGAGCCCGATTCCGCCGCCGAGCGAATCGGCTAGCGTTTGAACTTCTTCCACCGCGATCGGCATGCCGGCCGCGAGGCTCGCATGCATGGCGGCGCCGCGCGCCATCGATACGCCGATCGCACGCAGATCCGGGCGTATGCCCTTCGCCGCGAACGCGGTTCCGCTAAATAGCCCTCCGCCCGAGAGCGGGACGACGAGCGTCGCGGCATCGGGCAGCGCCTCCAAGATCTCGAGCCCGATCGTCGCTTGCCCGGCGATCACGCGTAGGTCATCGAACGGCGCGACGAACGCATAGCCCTCTTCTTGCGCCATGCGCAGCGCTTGGACTTGAGCGTCGTCTTGGCTGCGGCCCGCGATGACGATGCGCGCACCGAGCGCCGCGACGGCGTCGACCTTGTTCCTAGGCACGAGCGACGACATGCAGACGGCGGCCTCGACGCCGAGCGCGCGCGCGGCGTAGGCGAGCGCGCGCCCATGATTGCCCGTCGATGCGGTGACCACGCGGCGAACGCCGCTCTGCGCGATCTCGGCCAAGGCGTTGGTCGCGCCACGTACCTTGAAACTACCGGTCGGTTGGGCGGTCTCCAGCTTGAGGTAGACGGGTGCGCCCGCAACCGACGACAGCGACGGCGATTCGACGAGCGGCGTATGCGCCACCCGCCCCGCGAGGCGCTGCCGCGCACGAAAGACATCCGCGAGAGACAAAGAGGACATGGGCCGCTACCGCAAAGCATGATCGATGTGCCCAAGTCTAATGTTGCGGAAAATGCTTCCCGAATGTCCTAGGACATCAAATCACAGGAAATCGTGAACATGCGGAAACTGCTCGAACACTTCGGCAATGACGCCGAGCGCGGCTTCGAACGCGGGCTCGCTCACGTCCGCGCCAAGACACAGGCGAACCGCGTTGGGCCGCTCGGCCCCGCTCACGAGAAAAGGGTCGGGCGAAGTCACCGCGATTTGCCGATTGCGCAGTTCGCGCACCACGCGGTCGGCCTGCCAATGGTCGGGCACGCGCAGCCACGCGGATACCGCGTTGGGATGGCTACCGAGCACGTACTTGCCAAGGATGGCCGTGAGCACCGCATGTCGCGCCGCGAGCCGTGCGCGCTGAAGCTCGACCAAGCGCCGCGCCGTGCCGTCCGTGATCCAGCGCGTGGCCACCTCGGCGATGACGGTCGTCGCCATCCACGAACTGACGCGCAGCACGCTCTCGCAGCGCAGCGCGAGACGCCGGGGCATCGCGAGGTAGCCCGTGCGCAACCCGGTCAGGACGGACTTCGTCATGCTCGTGCAGTAAAACGCCAACTCCGGAATGAGGCTAGCGATCGGCGTATAGGTCTTCTCCGGCAGCGCGCCGTAGACATCGTCTTCGATGACGTAGACACCATAGCGCTGCGCGATGCGAGCGACCGCGCGGCGCCGCGAGTCGGTCATCACCGAGACGGTCGGGTTATTCAACGTGGGCGTGCAAACGAGCGCCGAGATGCGCTCGCTGTCGCACATCTCTTCGAAATGTTCCGGTCGCAACCCGTGCTCGTCGATCTCGAGGCCTTTGAGCGTGAAGCCGAGCACATTCGCCGAGCCGATCACGCCATGATCGGTCAAGCTTTCGCACAATACGGTGTCGCCGGGACCGACGAGCGACGCCAGCGCAAGAAAGATGCCGTGCGCCGCGCCATTGGTCACGAGCAGCGAATCGGCATGGGCAGGCATATTGAGCGACTCGAGCCAAGCGACACCCGCATGCCGGTGCCGTTCGAACCCGGCGATCGGACGGAACGCGCGAATCCACGGCTGGTCGTCGACGCCGGCGAGCGTCGCACAGACTTTTCGCCAGGCCTCGTCGTGCTCGGGCGTATGCACCATGCGAGCGATCGAGAAGTCGACGACTTCCCGTTCGGTGGTATCGAGAATGTAATTGGACACGCGATCGGTGAGCCGCCCCGCGACGAAGCTGCCGCGCCCGACCTCGCAGCGAATGAGGCCTTGCCGCTCCAATTCCTTGTAGGCGTTCGTGACCGTTTGCACGCTGATGCCGAGTTCCGCCGCGACCTCGCGCTGCGGCGGCAGGCGCGCTCCAGATACGAGCACCGCGCTTTCGATTTCGCCCGCGATCGCCTTGACCAAGCGCTTGTATTTCGATTCGACGCCATGCACGGAATCGACCGCCTCGCGCCACGCCCTGCTTGTTCGTTGTGTCATGCTCATCTCCGTCGCCGTGCCGCAATGGTCGCTCTATCTGCGCCCGGAAAATAATTGTCCTAGAGCAATCGAAAAGAAAAATATGGCTCGGTATGCTGCATTCGACTGGTGTTGCGATACGCCAGCGCATTGTTCTGCAAGGGTTTTCCACTAGACCGCGACGGCAGGCGGGCACCGGCGGCCGCGGTGAATCAGTCAACCAAGGGAACGGATCGACATGAAACTCAATAGACTGACTGGCGCGCTCGGTATGCTCTGCGCAATCGCCGGCCTGATCGGCCAAGCGTCCTCCGCCCGCGCGGAAACCACGCTGCAGCGGATTCAACGCACCGGTGTCGTGCGCATCGGCTATGCAAACGAAAAGCCGTTTGCCTATACGCTGCCAAACGGTGACGTAACGGGCGAATCCCCCGAGATTGCGAAAAAGATCTTCTCCAAACTCGGCGTGAAAAAGGTCGATGCCGTGCTGACCGAATGGGGATCGCTGATTCCGGGCCTGCAGGCCGGACGTTTCGACGTGATCGCAGCGGGCATGTACATCACGCCGCAGCGCTGCACACAGGTTACGTTCGCCGATCCCCAATATCAGATCGGCGATACCTTGCTGACCCTGCCCGGTAATCCGAAGCATCTCGACAGTTACACGTCGGTAGCGAAGAATCCCGATGTGAAGCTGGCGGTCATGGCCGGCACGGTCGAGCTCGGCTATGCGCGCGACGCGAGCATCAAGGATACGCAGATCCTGCAAGTGCCCGATACCACGGCGCAGCTTCAAGCGGTCCGCTCTCACCGTGCGGACGCCGCGGTCGGCACCGCATTGACGATGAAGGATTTGGCCGCGAAGATGCCGGGGCAAGTCGTGACCGTCGACAAGTTCGTCGACGATCCCAAGCACATGGGCTATGGCGCGCTGGCATTCCGCAAGAACGACACCGACCTGCGCGATGCGGTCGACAAGCAATTGCACGCGTGGCTCGGCACGCCGGACCACCTGCAGACCGTGTCGCCCTTCGGCTTCGACAAGTCCAATGTGACCGACAAGACCGCGGCCGAGCTGTGCCGCGAGTAAACGCGATTCCCGCGGCGCCCTCACCGTCGCGAGAATCGGCTTCGCCTCTCTTTGCCAGGAGCCGCTATGGGTGATCTGGAACAATTGCTTCCGCTGCTCGCAAAAGGCGCTGCCGTCACGGTGGAGATCGCCGCCTGCGCGATCGTGCTGGCCGTCTTCATGGCCTGTTTTGCGAACGTGCTGCGCGCCGCGCCATGGCGGGCGGTGCGTTGGGTCGGCAACGTCTATGTCGAAGTGTTTCGCGGCACCTCGCTGCTCGTGCAGCTTTTCTGGTTCTTCTTCGTGCTGCCGCTGCCGCCGTTCAACCTCGCGCTGACGCCATTCACCGTGGCGATCGTCGGACTGGGGTTGCACTACGGCGCGTACGGCTCGGAAATCCTGCGCGGCGCGCTGCGCTCGGTGCCGCACGGCCAGTTCGAAGCGGCGCTCGCGCTCAATATGTCGCCGGCCACCCGGATGCGCCGCATCATCCTGCCGCAAGCCATGATCAATGCGCTGCCGCCCGCGACGAATCTCATGATCGAGCTGATCAAAGGCACCTCGCTCGTCTCGCTCATCACGCTTTCCGATCTGACCTTTCGTGCGCGCCAGCTCGACGAGGCGACCCTCGAAACCGCGAAGATTTTCGCGCTGACGCTCATCATCTATTTCGCCCTCGCGCAATGCCTCGTTGCGCTCATGCGCCGCGTCGAACTCCGATTCAGCCACGGCGCCGCCCGGAGAGCCGCACGGTGAACACCTTCTTCGATCTTCATTACGCCGCGCGCATCCTGCCCGCGCTCGCCCGTGCCAGTCTCTATACGATCGGCATCACGCTCGTCGGCTTCGCGATCGCACTCGTGCTCGGTCTCGTGCTCGCGTTGCTGCGCCGCAGCCCCATCGCAGCGGTTTCGCGCACGACCGGCCTCGTCGTCGAGTTCGTCCGCAGCACCCCTTTGCTGATCCAGGTGTACGTGATCTTCTACGTGGGGCCGCTGTACGGCCTAGTGATCAGCGCGCTGACCGCCGGGACGATCGGCATCGCATTGCACTATGCGTGCTATGTCTCGGAGGTCTATCGGGCGGGCCTCAATTGCGTCGCACGGGGGCAATGGGAAGCGGCTTGTGCGCTGTCGCTCTCGCGCTGGCGCACGTACACCGGGGTCATCTTGCCGCAAGCGATCCGCCAGGTCATACCGGCGCTCGGCAACTACCTCGTGGCGATGTTCAAGGACACGCCCGTGCTCTCCGCGATCACTGTCGTCGAATTGATGCAGCAGGCCAAGAACCTCGGCTCCGAAACGTTTCGTTACCTGGAACCGATCACGATGACGGGCGCTTTCTTCCTCGCGATCAGCCTCACGTTCGCCGCGGGCGTGCGCCACCTCGAAAAACGTTTGCGCTTGCCGTGAACATGTGCGCGGATGCGCGGGACGGGAGTCCGATGATGGTTGAGTTCACGCAAGCAGAACATCAGGAGCAGCAGATGAAACGCGATCTTTATCCCGCGATGGACACGGCTGCCGGCCTGCAGGCGGAACGGCCGATGGTTCGCTTCGCCGGCGTCACCAAGCGCTATGGCGCACTGACGGTGCTCGACGGTCTCGACCTCGATATCGCCGCCAACGAGAAAGTGGCGGTGATCGGCCCGAGCGGATCGGGCAAGTCCACGCTGTTGCGGGTGCTGATGACGCTCGATCCGGTCACCGACGGCCTGATCGAAGTGGACGGCGAACCTCTGACGCATATGAAGCGCGGCGACAAGCTCGTGCCGGCAAGCGAAGCGCACTTGCGTCGCGTTCGCAGCAAAATCGGCATGGTATTTCAAAGCTTCAATTTATTTCCGCACATGACGGCCTTGCAGAACACGATCGAAGCGCCGATCCATGCGCTCGGCATGTCCCGCCGGGAAGCGACCGAACGCGCACGCGAGCTGTTGTCGCTGGTCGGCTTGGCGGAAAAATGCGATCACTACCCTTCGCAGTTGTCGGGCGGCCAACAGCAGCGCGTGGCGATCGCACGCGCGCTCGCCATGCGGCCGAAGGTCATGTTGTTCGACGAAGTCACCTCGGCGCTCGATCCCGAGTTGTGCGGCGAAGTGCTCAATGTCATTCGCCGCCTCGGCTCGGAACACAATTTGACCATGCTGATGGTCACGCATCAGATGGGATTTGCTAAGGAATTTGCCGACCGCGTCTGCTTCTTTTCGCAAGGCAAGATCATCGAACAGGCCCCACCGGCGCAATTCTTCTCCTCGCCCCAGCACGAACGCACGCAGCAGTTCTTGCGTGCGGTGCGCGAGGCGATGTGAGCTGCGGGCCGAACGCCGTCGCCTCACATTGCCGTGAAGTCGAGCAAGATCTTGCAGCTTTCCGACGGCTTTTGCTCCACCTGTTCGAACGCCCGTGCGACCTGCCGGAAATCGATCTTGTGCGTGACGATATGCTCCGGTTCGATCAAACCGCGACCGATCCAATCGATGACCTGCGGGAACATCGCGCAATTGAGGCGCGATGCGGCAAGCGTCAGTTCCTTCTTGGTGAGTTCCGCCTGGACGATAGCCGACGGCTCCGATGAAAATCCGAGCACGCCGATGCGTCCTGCGGGCGCGGCGAGCCTCACCGCCTCCTCGAGAATCGCGGGGTGGCACACGGCATCGAAGATCAGTGTCGGGCCGCCGTCCACACCGCGACGCGCGAGCGCCTCGGGCAAGCGCTCGACGCTCGCATCGATCACTTCGTCTTCCAACGCGCCGCAAGCGCGGGCAAGCCGCAAACGTTCTTCGAGCCTGTCAGTAATGAAGGCGCGTATCCCGTACACGCGCTTGAGCACCTGCAGCAACGTCAGGCCGACGGTGCCCGCACCGTAGATCAGCGCGATGTCGCTCGGCAGCACGCCCGTGCGCGAGGTCGCATTCGCCGCCACGGCGAACGGCTCGACGATGGCGGCGCACGTATCGGCGATTTCTCCCGGGATCCGGTAGGCATTGCTCGCGGGCACGCACACATACTGGCTGAAGCCGCCGTCCCGATGGACACCAATGACCGTCAAATCGCGGCATACGTTGCGACGGCCGATCAAGCACGCGTGACAGCGGCCGCAACTGATCACCGGATCGACGGCAACGGTCTGGCCGAGCCGCTCGTCAGCGACACCCGCACCGATCGATTCGATCCGGCCGACGAACTCATGGCCGATGATGCGCGGGTAAGTGACAAACGGATTTTTGCCGTGAAAGATGTGCAGATCCGAGCCGCAGATACCCGCGTATCGCACTTGCACGCGCACTTCGCCCGCCGCGGGCACGGGTAACGGCACCTCGCGCACGGCCATGCTATTCGGCGAATCGACGACGACGCTCAACATTGCCGGTTTCTCCTTACCTTATCTCGCTGTTCACCAATTCCACATCGAGCCGTCGCGCAACCGTGCAATCGGCAGGTATGCGCGCTCGTACGGATACCGCGCGGCGAGCGTCTCGTCGATATCCACCCCTAAGCCCGGCACGGCGTCCATCACGAGATGACCGTCTTCGAAACGATAGTTGTGCGGGAACACCGCATCGGTCAGCTCGTTGTGCCGCATCATCTCTTGAATGCCGAAGTTCGGCGCCCATAGACCGAAGTTCACCGCCGCCGCCATGCAGACCGGCGACAGGTCGGTCGCCCCATGAAAGCCGGTGCGCACTTGGTACATCGCGGCATAGTCGGCAATGCGCCGCACGTGTGTGATACCGCCCGCATGAACGATCGTCGCGCGAATGTAATCGATCAGTTGCTCGCGAATCAGGTCCTTGCAGTCCCAGATCGAATTGAACACTTCGCCGACCGCAATGGGCGTGCTCGTGTGTTGGCGAATCAGACGGAAGCCATCCTGGTTTTCCGCCGGCGTTGGATCCTCGAGCCAAAACAAGCGATACGGCTCGAGATCGCGTCCGAGCCGCGCGGCTTCGATCGGCGTGAGACGGTGGTGCGCGTCGTGCAGCAAGTGCCGTTCATCTCCGACGGCTTCGCGCACCTTGCGGAACAACTCCGGCGTATGGCGCAGATAGAGCGAGGTGTCCCATGGCTCCTCGGGCGGCAGACCTTTCTCAGCCGGTTCGTACGCCCCCGCCGTCTTTCCCACGCCGTACACCTTTTCCAACCCCGGCACGCCCGACTGCACGCGGATTGCGCGAAAGCCCGCCTCGACGTGCGCGTGCACGGCATCGACCGCTTCCTCGTGATCGCGCCCGTTCGCGTGGCCATACACCATCAGGGCGTCACGGCTCTTGCCGCCGAGCAACTGATAGACCGGCATCCCCGCAAGCTTGCCCAAGATATCCCAGAGCGCCATATCGATCGCGGCGATCGCCGTCATCGTCACGGGGCCTCGCCGCCAATACGCGCCGCGGTATAGGTATTGCCAAATGTCCTCGATGTTGCGCGGATCGCGACCGACGAGGCAAGGCAATACATGCTCGTCCAAGTACGCGCATACGGCCAGTTCGCGGCCGTTCAGCGTCGCATCGCCCAGTCCGTACACGCCCTCGTCGGTCATCACTTTGACCGTCACGAAGTTGCGCCCAGGGCAAGTGACGATGGTGTGCAAGCGTTCGATTTTCACTGCGCTCCTCCAGAGGGCGATTCAGTCGACGAAATAATCGGGCGCGCGGCTGCGAACGGCCGGCAAATGGGTGCTGATGCGATCGACATGCACGGCGACCGAAGCGCCGAGGAGCGCGACGTTGCGCGACGCGATATGGGCGAGAATCTGCTCGTGCTCTTGCAAAGCGCGGCGCGCGTGATCTTCGACGCGCTCGAGCAGCAGCCAGCGCACGCGGTCGAACTGGCGCTTCATGGGCTGCAACATCTCCCATACGTGCGGCCGCCCGGAAAACTCGAACATCCTGCCGTGCATGGTTTCGTCGAGCAGGAAGAACACATCGACATCGCCCGTGGCGACCGCGTTGCGCTGCGCGTCTACGAGCCGCCCCAGGTCCGTCAATTGCGCCGGCGTGATCTTCTGCGCGAGCTCGACATGATTCGCGCATTCGAGCGTGCTGCGCGCGAACCGCCCCTCCTCCAACATCGAAACCGAGATTGGCGCAACGAGGGTGCCAACCTTGCGGTAGATCAACACCAGCCGCTCGTCGGCGAGCTGAGCGAGCGCTTCGCGCACCGGCGTGCGGCTCACCTTGATCGTCGCCGAGATGACTGCTTCGGATAAGGCGGTGCGCGGCGGCAACGCGCCACGAACGATCACGTCGCGCAACAGTGCATGCACCTGATGCGTGTACGAACGGCTCTCGTCCAGCGTAAAGCCCTGCAACGCCGCAACAACGACGTCTTCCGTGAATATCGCTTCGTTCATGCGCTCGCTGATATGGCTAAATGTGCGGTTACTACCATGGTAGATGAACATCTCATCTGTCGTCCTTTAGCGTATACACCGATAAACATCGGGAAATCACGAGGATAATGTTCACCCGGCACGTAACTCTACCATGGTACAAACACCTCCGGCCGTTATGCCACCGTTTTGGTTCGACTTCTCGCAAGCCGCCCCACCCGACCTCGAACGCCCCCGTTACGACCGGGGCGCCGTTCACACGGGGATCGTTCACCTCGGGCTGGGCGCCTTTCATCGTGCGCATCAGGCGCTCTACACGGAAGCCGCACTCGACCATGGCGATTCCCGCTGGGGGATCGTCGGCGTCGAATTGCGCCGGCGGCACACCGTCGACCTGCTCGCACGGCAGGATCATCTGTACACGGTGACCGAGCGCTATGGCGAGACCGTCCGCACGCGGCTCGTCGGCGCCGTGCATCGGGCGCTGTTCGCGCCGGAATCGCTCTCGCCGCTGCTGCAGTTGATAGCCGATCCGAGCATCTCGATCGTCAGCCTCACCGTGACGGAAAAAGGCTACTACCGCAGGCCCGGCGGAGGCCTCGATGTCGACGCCCCCGAGATCGCCCAAGACCTCGCGACGCCGGATAAGCCGCGCACGGCGCTAGGCGTGATCGCCGCGGGGCTGCGGCTGCGACCGGCCAACGCAGCGCTCACTGTGCTGTCCTGCGACAACATGCCGTCGAACGGCGAGGTTCTGCGCGCGTTGCTGATCGACTACGCCGAGCGCAGCGACCAAGGACTCGGACGCCGCATTCGCGACGAGGTCGGTTTTCCGAACAGCATGGTCGATCGGATCGTGCCTGCCGCGACGCCCGAATCGCTCGACTGGGTACAGGCCCGGCTAAACGTGCGCGATCCCGCGGCGATCGTTTGCGAGCCGTTTTCTCAGTGGATCATCGAGGACCGGTTCGCAGGGCCGCGTCCGCGCTGGGAGGACGGCGGCGCGCTGATCGCCAATGACGTGCGCCCGTACGAAACGATGAAGCTGCGGCTCCTGAACGGATCGCACTCGGCAATCGCGTATGCGGGCCAGTTGCGTGGAAGGCCAACGGTATCCGATGCCATGGCCGATCCGTTGATTGCCGCGTTCGTCGAAGGTCTGATGACGCAGGACTTGCTCGCTACGGTCGCCGTGCCTCGCGACTACGACGCGCGCAGCTACTGCGCCACATTGGTACAGCGCTTTCGCAACCCATCGCTCGCGCATCGAACCGAACAGATCGCCATGGACGGCACGCAAAAGGTACCGTTGCGCTGGTTGCCCGCGCTTTCGGAAAGCGCAGCGGCACATATCGAGCGGCCCTACCTCGAACGCGCTCTCGCTATGTGGCTGCACTACCTCGAGACGGCGCGAGACGAAGCGGGTCGAGCACTGACGATCAGCGATCCGGGTGCGGCGGCGTTCAAGGCAGCGATCGGAGCGGCGCGCAACGCGGTCGATACGGTGCGCGCGGCGTTTGCCTCGCCCTCGTTCGCTGGCGCGGGGATATGGCCGGAGGAACTCATCGGCCGCGTCGGCGCGCATTTGTCGACGCTGCGCGAGCGCGGCACCGCGGGATTGCTCGAGCTGCATCGCGCGTCGTGACCGGCTTGTCGACTCGCCGCGCGCCGGCGCGCGGCAACGACATCACGCATCCAGCGGATGCGCCGAGAAGAAAACACATCACTGCCGGAGCAACGGCATGAAGGAGACGGAAATGAATCAGAGGACGAAGGCTTGGATGACGGTGTTGCTGCTGTTCATCGTGTACGGCATCAACTATCTCGACCGCGTCGCGCTGTCGATCACCGCGCCGATGGTGCAGAAGGACCTCGGCATCGATGCCGCGCAGATGGGCATCGTCTTCAGCACGTTCTTCGTCGGCTATGCGCTTTTCAATTTCCTCGGCGGTCTGGCATCGGATCGGCTCGGACCCAAGCTGGTCTACGTGCTGGCTGTCGGCTTATGGTCCATCTTTTGCGGCATGACGGCGGTCGCGATCGGTTTCGTGAGCCTTCTGATCGTGCGCCTTCTGTTCGGCATGGCCGAAGGCCCGCTCTGCGCGGCCGCGAACAAGATGGTAAACAACTGGTTGCCGCGCGAAGGCGCAGCAACGGCAATGGGCCTGCTGAGCGCCGGCTCGCCGCTTGGCGGCGCTATCGCCGGGCCGATCGTCGGCTTGCTCGCCGCGCGACTCGGCTGGCGTCCCGCGTTTTGGATCGTGTGCGCGATCGGGCTCGCGTGGGTCGTAGTCTGGATGATCGCCGCATCCGACCGGCCCGCTCGTCGCCCCAACGGGGCGAATATCGCAAACGATATGAGCGAGCGAAGCGGCGCAACGCATCGCCAGGACCGTGCGCCAGCCACGGCGGTTGCGTTCTTCAGCTATAACTACGTGCTGTTCTTCTTTCTGAGCTGGTTCCCGAGCTATCTCGTCAAAGCGCACCACCTGAACATCCGAGAAATGAGTATCGCCACTGTCGTCCCCTGGCTCGTCGGCACGGTCGGACTGGCATGCGGCGGCGCGATCTCGGATGCGATCTACAAGATGACCGGTAACCTGCTGCTGTCGCGACGCATCGTGCTCGTCACCTGCCTGCTCGGAGCAGGGGTGTGCGTCGCCATATCCGGCACCGTGCAATCGACCCAAGGCGCGGTCGCGCTGATGTCGGTGTCGCTGTTCTTTCTCTACGTCACGGGGGCGATTTATTGGGCGATCGTGCAAGACGTCGTGCATCCCGAGCGCGTCGGCGGCGTGAGCGGCTTCCTGCACTGCGTGGGGAGCCTCTCCGGTGTGGTGGGTCCGAGCGTGACCGGGCTCATCGTCGAGCGCACCGGATCGTTCGCATCCGCCTTCGTGCTGGCTGGCGCGATTGCAATGGTCGGCGCCCTCCTGTCGGCGCTGTTCGTGAGAAATGCACGCCGAGGCGACGTGTTGCGCGAACAGACGGCGCATTGATCGGGCGTTTCAGCGTTTCAGCGTTTCAGCGTTTCGGCGTGACGTGGCCTCGAAGACGATGCCCGATACAAGCGCCGACCACGTCGGCAACGCGCCCTGGATCGATTCGCCTATTTCAACTCGATCAACAGATCCTTCGCCGCGACTCGCTCGCCGGGCTTGACGTGCACGGCAGCGATCTCGCAATCGCGCTCGGCCGCGATGTGCGTTTCCATCTTCATCGCTTCGAGCGCGATCAGCGTCGTGCCGGCCGTCACCCGCTGTCCCGGCTGCACCGCCACCGTCACGACCGAGCCTGGCATCGGCGCGGCGACATGCAGCGGGTTCGCGGGATCGGCCTTCGCGAGGCTGTGACGCTCCTTGCCCGCATGCGTTTTCGCACGCGGCTCGATCAACGCGGTGCGCGACTGGCCGTTCAGTTCGAACTGCACCTTCACGACACCCTCCTCGGTGTCGGCGTGCTGCCCCTGCAGCGATACGAGCAGCGTCTTGCCCGGCTCGATGTCGATCGCCACTTCTTCCTGCGGCTGCAGGCCGTAGAGGAAAGCGGGTGTCGGCAGCACCGACGTATCGCTGTACGCGCGCACATGCGCGTAATAGTCGACGGTCTGCTTCGGGTACATCAGATAGGACGCGAGCTGCCGGTCGTCGAGCGCTCGCTCGCATGCTGCTTCTGCCTGCCTGCGCACCGCATCCAGATCGACCGCCGGAATCTGGTCGCCGGGTCGATACGGCGCCGGCGGCTCGCTCTTGAGCACCTTGCGCGACAGATCCGCTGGAAAGCCGTCCGGCGGGAAGCCCAGTTCACCTTTGAACAGCGACACGACGGATTCGGGGAAGGCGATGTCCTTGCCCGGGCTGCGCACGTCGTCCACACTCAGGTCGTTAGCGACCATCATCAACGCCATATCGCCGACCACCTTCGACGTCGGCGTAACCTTGACGATATCGCCGAACAGCCGGTTCACGTCGGCGTACGCGCGCGATACCTCCGTCCAGCGATGATCGATGCCGAGCGAACGCGCCTGCTCGCGCAGGTTCGTATACTGGCCGCCCGGCATCTCATGGCGATAGACGTCGGCGGTGCCCGCGCGAATCTCCGATTCGAATGGCGCGTAGTAGCGGCGCACGCCTTCCCAGTACATCGACGCTTCGTGCAGGCGCGCCGGGTCGAGCCCAGGATCGCGCTCGCTGCCCGCGAGCGCGGCCGCGATGCTGGACAGGTTCGGCTGCGACGTGAGGCCGCTCATCGCATCGAGCGCACCGTCCACTGCGTCGCAGCCCGCGTCGATCGCGGCAAGCACCGACGCCGCGGCGATGCCGCTCGTGTCGTGCGTGTGGAAATGCACGGGCAAGCCGGTTTCCTCCTTGAGCGCCTTCACGAGCGTTGCGGCGGCCTTCGGGCGGCAAATGCCGGCCATGTCCTTGATGCCGAGCACGTGCACGCCGGCCTGCCGCAGCTCGCGCGCAATGCCGACGTAGTACTTGAGGTCGTATTTCGAGCGCGCTGCGTCGAATAAATCGCCCGTGTAACAAATCGCGCCTTCGCACAGCATCCCGCTCTCGCAGACGGCTTCGATCGCGACGCGCATGTTGCGCACCCAGTTCAGCGAATCGAACACGCGGAACACGTCGACGCCCGCACCGGCCGCCTGCTTCACGAAAAAGCGCACGACGTTGTCCGCATAGTTCGTATAACCGACCGCGTTCGAGCCGCGCAGCAACATCTGGAACAGCACGTTCGGCACGCGCTCGCGCAGCAATGCGAGCCGCTCCCACGGGTCTTCCTTCAGGAAGCGCAGTGCGACGTCAAACGTTGCGCCGCCCCAGCATTCCAGCGAGAACAACTGCGATAGCTCGCGGGCATAGAACGGCGCGATCGGCACCATGTCGGCCGTGCGCATGCGCGTCGCGAACAGCGACTGGTGCGCATCGCGCATCGTCGTGTCTGTCAGCAGCACGCGTTTCTGGTCGAGCATCCATTGCGCGAATTTTTCCGCGCCGAATTCGCGCAGCCTATCGCGCGTGCCGGCGGGAATCGCGGCACGGGTATCGATCTTCGGCGATACCGGCTTGGGCAGCGGCAGCGCCGGCAGCGTTCGGCCGCTCATTTCGCTGTTGCCGTTGACATGCAGTTCGCCGAGATAGCGCAGCAGCTTGGTCGCGCGATCGCCGCGCTTGGCGAACGCCAGCAGTTCCGGCGTCCGGTCGATGAAGCGTGTCGTCACCTCGCCTGCGACGAACGCCGGATGATTGATGACGTTTTCGAGAAACTGCAGATTGGACGTGACGCCGCGAATCCGGAACTCGCGCAGCGCGCGATCCATCCGGTGGATCGATTCGGCCGCCGTCGGCGCCCACGTCGTCACTTTGACGAGCAGCGAATCGTAGTACGGCGTGATCACGGCGCCGCCATAGGCGGTGCCCGCATCGAGCCGCACGCCGAAACCGGCCGCGCTCCGATACGCGCTCAACCGGCCGTAGTCGGGCAGGAAGTCGTTCTCCGGATCCTCGGTCGTGATCCGGCATTGCAGCGCATGGCCGTTCAACGCAATGTCCTGTTGCGCCGGCACGCCGGCCGCGCGCTGCACGAGCGTGCCGCCGGCATCGATCACGTCCTCGGCAAGACCGATGCGTCCGCCCTCCGTGATCCTGATCTGCGCCTTCACGATATCGACGCCGGTGATCATTTCCGTCACCGTATGTTCGACTTGGATGCGCGGGTTCACCTCGATGAAATAAAACTGGTTCGTGTCGGCATCCATCAGGAATTCGACGGTGCCCGCGTGCGTGTAGCCGACCGCGCGCATCAACCGCAGCGCCGCTTCGCACAACGCATGACGGCCTGCGTGATCGAGATACGGCGCGGGGGCGCGCTCGACGACTTTCTGGTTGCGGCGCTGCACCGTGCAATCGCGCTCGTGCAGATGCACGACGGCGCCGTGCGTATCGCCGAGCACCTGCACCTCCACGTGACGCGCGTTGCGCACGAGCTTCTCGACGTACACCTCGTCGTTGCCGAAGGCTGCCAACGCTTCGCGGCGCGCGGCGGCGAGCAACGTCTCGAGGTCGTGCTCGCTTTCGAGCACGCGCATTCCGCGCCCGCCGCCGCCCCAGCTCGCCTTCAGCATCAGCGGGTAGCCGACCTCCGCGGCCAAGCGTCGACACGTGTCGAGATCGCTTGGCAGCGGCGCGGTTGCGGGCATTACCGGAACGCCCGCCGCGATGGCCGCGTTGCGCGCGGCGATTTTGTTGCCGAGCGTGCGCATCACGTCGGGCGACGGGCCGATCCAGCGGAGGCCCGCATCGATCACGGCCTGCGCGAAATCGGGGTTCTCCGATAGAAAGCCGTAGCCAGGGTGGATGGCATCGACCTTCGCCTGCCGCGCAACGCGCAGGATGTCGTCGATGTCGAGATACGCGGCCAGCGGCTTCTTGCCTTCGCCGATCAGATAGCTCTCATCGGCCTTGAAGCGGTGCAGCGCGAGGCGGTCTTCCTTCGAATAAATCGCCACCGTGCGAATGTTCAGCTCGGCCGCGGCGCGCATCACGCGAATCGCGATTTCCGAGCGATTCGCGATCAGAAGAGATCTGATCAGGCTATGGGTCATGATTGGCGGGAAGAATCGTTGGCGTCGAGTGATGACGATGCATCGTTGGCCGCGCGAGCACGGCTTCAGCACTATCGATCAATGTCCTCGGGCTGTCAGAGGCAATGACTGCTGAAGCGATCAAAGCATACTACGCACGGCCGCTCGCCGATTCCCTAAACGCGCCGTGTGTTTGAAGGATCACGACATGCGCACCGGTCTCGAGCAAGTGATCGAAATACACTCCGTCTCGATCTGGTCATCGCGATGCTCAAAACTTCCTCAGAGGCTTAATCCGGCGCGTACAGCGTCGACTCGTCGAACTGTTCGGCGGCAAGTACCCGCCCCACGAGGATCAACGCCGTGCGCGCGATATCGGTCCGCCCGACTTGATCGACGATGTCCGCCAAGGTACCGATCACGCGTTCTTCGTCAGGCCAGCTTGCCCGGTACACCACGGCAATGGGACAGTCGTCGCCATAGTGCGGCCGCAACGCCTCGACGATACGCGCCAAATGCCGCACGCCCAGATGAATGGCCATCGTCGCGCCATGGCGAGCCAAATCCGCAAACTGCTCGCCGTCGGGCATCGCCGTTTTGGTGGCATAACGTGTGAGGATCACCGTCTGCGACACGCCGGGCAGCGTCAACTCACAACCCAACGTTGCCGCGCATGCGGCGGTCGCGGTGACGCCCGGCACGATCTCATACGGGATGCCCAGCGCCCGAATACGCCGAATCTGCTCGCCGATCGCGCCATACAGCGAAGGATCGCCGGAGTGAACACGCGCGACGTCTTGCCCTTTTTCATGGGCATCGGAGAGCAACCTTACGATCGCGTCGAGATCGAGGTCGGCCGTGTTCACGACCCGTTCGGCCGTATTTCCCGCCAAGACGGCGTCCGGCACCAGTGAGCCGGCATAGAGAATCACGGGACAACCGCGAATCAAGCGTTGCCCTTTGACTGTCACGAGCTCAGGATCGCCAGGGCCGGCGCCGATAAAATAAACCGTCATGCATCACTCCATCGTGTGCCCGGGCCGGATCATACGGGGGGCGATTCAAGCACGCAACGCTTCCAGCGCGGCCAGCAGCGCATCTGCCGTTTCAAACGTTCGATCCGCGTCCGGCAGCGGTGGGCGCCGCAACATGATGACCGGCAAGCCGCGCGCGCGTGCCACCTCGAGCTTTGCTTCCGTTGCCGCTCCCCCGCTATTCTTGCTGACGACTACGTCGAAGGCGTATCGGTCGAATAACGCTTGTTCTCCCGCTAGCGTGAACGGCCCCCTCGCTCCGATCACGCGAGCGCGTTCGTTGCCCGCGTGCGCTTCGAGGCATCGAATGGTCCAATATTGGTGCGCGGGAATTTCGTCTAGATGAGACAGCGGCGCCCGGCCCAATGCGAAGAGCGGGCGCACGAACTTGGCCAATTCACCGCTGAGCGCGTCCCATCCGCCGACGAATCGCCAGTCGTCGCCTGGCTGCGGTTGCCACGGCGCGCGGCGCAGCGCCCAGCAGTGCACCCCCGTGAGGCGACTGGCAGTCGCTGCGTTCGCGCTCATTTGCGCGGCATACGGGTGCGTGGCATCGACGATCAAGCGAATATCTTCGGCCTCGATGTACCGGGCGAGTCCGTCGCCGCCGCCGAAGCCGCCGACACGCACGCCGCAGGCGAGCTCATCGGGGACCTTTCCGAGCCCAGCGAGGCTATAGACGTCTTGCGGCTGAAGAGCACGCGCGATCTTCAACGCATCACCCGTTCCACCCAATAGTAAAAGTCGAGTCACCGCGCCACTCCGACGAATCGCCCCTCTCGGTCGATCGTGAAAACTTCCACCGCCACTTCGGGCGGAACGATGTCCTGGGCAACTTGGCGTGCGTGACGGCAGACCACATCGCCTAACGGGATGCCCTGCCTCGTGGCCAATGCAAGCGCCTGTTGACTCGTGTTGGCCGCGCGGATTTCGGCTTGCAGCGCATCGCTCGCCCCCGCGTCGGCCGCCCACTGCGCCAGCAGCGGCAAGTCGATGCTCGAGTGTCGACTGTGCAAATCGAGGTGGCCCGCGGCGAGCTTGCTCAGCTTGCCGAACCCGCCGCAGAGGGTGAGCTTGGCCACGGGTGCGCGGCGCATATGTTTGAGCACGGCGCCGACGAAATCGCCCATTTCAATCAAGGCGATATCGGGCAAACCGTAATGCGCGCGCATGGCGTCTTCACTTGCATTACCGGTGCAGGCCGCGACGTGTCGATAACCGTTCGCTCGCGCGACGTCGATGCCTTGATGAATCGACGCGATATACGCCGAACATGAAAACGGCCGGACGATACCCGTCGTGCCCAGAATCGACAATCCGCCGACGATGCCCAACCGCGGATTCATCGTCTTTAAGGCCAGCGCTTCGCCGCCCTCGACGCCGATCGTCACCTCGAATCCTCCCGTGTATTCGTACTCGGCGGCTAGGTGCGTCAAGTGTTCCCTCATCATCCGGCGAGGCACGGGATTGATGGCGGGCTCGCCGACGGCCAGCGTCAGGCCCGCGCGCGTCACCGTTCCAACGCCTGTGCCGGCATGAAAGCGCACACCCGGCTCGGCGCTAAGCCGCACGCGCGCAAAAACGAGCGCACCGTGGGTGACATCGGGGTCGTCGCCCGCGTCCTTGACGGTGCCCGCTTCAGCGCCGTCCGCGCCATCCGCGCCATTGACGAAGCGGCAAAACGTGAGCGGCAGCGAGACACGCTTGCCTTTCGGAAGCACGATCTCAGCGACCTCGCTCGCGATGCCGCCCAGCAGCAAGCGCGCTGCCACCAACGACGTCGCCGTCGCGCAACTGCCGGTCGTGTAGCCGCTGCGCAGCGGGCGTGCCTGTTCCGGCGTTTCGTCGCGCATCGTCACGTCGGCTCGCTAGGACAAGCGTGCTCGACGATGGCCGATTTGGTCACGTCGAGCAACGTGATCGGCAGCGCCGCGCGCCAGGTATCGAAGCCGCCGAGCGGTTGCGCCTCGCTGATCGCAATGCGCGTCAAGGTCCCGCCATGACGATTGCGCCATTGAACGAGTGCGGCCTCGCCCTGCAAAGTCACGGCGTTGGCCACGAGCCGGCCGCCTTCGCGCAGGCTCGACCAGCATGCGTCGAGCACGCCCGGCGTCGTCACCCCACCGCCGATGAAAATCGCATCCGGCGCGGGCAGCCCGGCCAGCGCGTCGGGCGCCCGTCCTTCGATCAATTGCAAGCCGGGCACACCGAGCGCGTCGCGGTTGTGGGCGATAAAGCCGTGTCGACGCGCGTTCGATTCGATCGCGATCGCCCGGCAAGCGGGATGCGAGCGCATCCATTCGATTCCGATCGAGCCACATCCCGCGCCGACGTCCCATAGCAACGCGCCGGCCGTCGGCGCAAGGCGTGCGAGCGTGATGGCGCGAACATCGCGCTTGGTGAGCTGTCCATCGTTCAGGAAGGCGCTGTCGGGCAATCCGCTCGTCAACGGCAGGGAGGCGCCGTTGTGAGCGCGGCAATCGAGCGCAACGATATTCAGTGCGCCGATCGCTTCTTCTCGCCAGCTTTCGGCCCTCGCATCGATGCGGCGTTCGCGCGGCCCGCCAAGGTGCTCGAAGACCTTCATCGAGGTAGCGCCGAAGCCGCGCTCGTTCAGTAACGCGGCGATCTCGAACGGCGATGAGCCGTCCCGGCTCAAGACGAGCACGCGCGCACCGTGACGCAAGTGCGCATTGAGCATGGCGAGCGGCCGTCCCACCAACGAGACGATCGACACGTCTTGCAATGACCATCCCAGCCGCGCAGCCGCTAACGACAATGAGGACGGCCCGGAAATCACGTGGATTTCGTCGATTGGGATGGTACGCGCGAGCGTCGCGCCCACGCCGAACAGCATCGGATCGCCGCTCGCCAACACGCAAACGGGCGTGCCCCTGTACGCTTCGATTTGCGCGGTGTCGAACGGCGTGGGCCATGATTGGCGTCGCGCGCGCACTCTAGCAGGGAGCATCGCCAGATGACGATCCCCTCCGATCACGATCGCCGCATCGAGCAATGCCCGACGCGCTGCGCGACCCAACCCGAAAAAGCCGTCTTCTCCGATGCCGACAACCGTCAGCCAAGGCGCCATCGCACCCTCTTGCGTCGTACTCGTTCTCATGAGCCGCGAGCGGTCTGCCCGCCGTATTCGTGCCGTTACAAAGAGGGCATAATACCCGCTTTGCCGGCGCCGATTGTGCGCCGCAAGCCACGACCGGCCAAGGTCTACCGGCGATCGCTCTATATGCCGGGACAGCGTGGCCATCACGCAACGCCAACTTCGTTCAACCTTGGGCTACCCTCCGTCTCCTTCGCTTCGCCCGTCGGCTTGTCCCGCCCTTACGCGGATCGTCGCCGCGCGCGATGGCGGGCTGTGCCGCATCAAATTGCCCGGCGGGGCGTTACTCGCGCGGCAAGCCATCGCGATTGCGGATGCGGCCGACGCCTATGCGTCGGGGGTCCTCGAAGTGACCAATCGCGCCAACCTGCAAGTGCGCGGCGTGAAGAACGACGGTGAAACGCCGTTGAGCCGGCAGTTGTCCGATGCCGGGCTGGGTCCTCGGATTTGCGCGGGTGAATCGCCGAATACGGATCAGGCCGCGCGGCAAGCCGCAGTGGCCGACGACGCGCGCAATCTGCTGCTCAGCCCCGTGGCCGGTCTGGACGCCGATGCGCTGCATGACACCTCATCGCTCGGCGAGCAGATCCTTGCCGTGCTGCAAAACGAACCGCGCTTCGCCGCCCTCTCTCCCAAGTTTTCCGTGTTGCTCGACGGCGGCGAACGACTGGCCGCGGTGGATCATCCGCATGACGTCTGGTTCGCGGCCATGCCCGCCGCGAGCGGCGCCGCCGCGCAGCCGCGATTCGCGGTGGGGCTAGCGGGGCAGCCCTCTTCGGATCGATGCTCGGCGCTTGCGGCGGTCCGCGCGGACGATGTCGCGGCCTTACTTCGTGCGCTGCTGCACACGTTCCTCGATCCCGCGGCGCCCGAGGACAATCGTATGCGCGATCTGCTGCGCTCGCGCGATCCGCATGCCGTGGTTGAACAGGCGGCCGCCAAGGCATGCATCGATCTACAACGCGACGAAGCGGTCGATACGTGGCGGCGCCCCGTTGCTCAGAGCGCTCGACGCTTCGGCGCTTACCTGCAGCGCCAAGCCGGCCTCTGGCACGTCGGAGGACAACCGCCGCTGGGCCGTATCGACACGGCGACGCTCAGAGCGCTGGCTCGGTTAGCCACGGCTCACGGCGACGGCACGTTGCGTTGCACACCGTGGCAAAGCCTGCTCGTGCCCAATGTCGAGCGGCAAGCCGTTTCCCGAGTCGAGCACGGACTTCGCGCACTCGGCTTCGCCCTCGATGCGCGCGATCCACTCGCGCGGCTCGTTGCCTGTGCAGGCTCGACCGGCTGCGCGAAGGGCCTAGCCGATACGAAAGGCGACGCGCTCCATCTGGCGGGACACCTGCCCGCCGGCGTCGAAGTGCATTTGAGCGGATGCATCCGCTCGTGCGCGGCCGCGCATTGCGCACCCTACACGCTACTGGCCGTCGAGCCTGCTCGCTACGATCTTTATCGCCGAACCCAAGCGTCCGATCAGGAAGTACCGTCTGCCGCCGGCGGCGCGGCGCGCTTCGGCGAACGCATCGGAATTCATATGACCATCGAAGAGGCCGCGAAGCACCTCGGCAACTCGGCAATCGAGCCCGGAGCTACCCCTTATGATTGACTACGTCCGCGACGGACAAGCCATCTATCGCCAATCGTTCGCCACGATACGTGCCGAGGCGGACCTATCGCGCGTGCCGGACGATCTCGAGAAGTTGGTCGTGCGCGTCATTCACGCGTGCGGCATGGTCGATGTCGCGAGCGCGATCCGCTTTTCAGACGGCGCGGGCGCAACCGGACGTGCTGCCTTGGCAAACGGCGCACCGATCCTGTGCGATTCGCGCATGGTTGCGGACGGCATCACGCGCGCGCGTCTGCCTGCGTCGAATCGGGTGCTTTGCACGCTTGGCGATCCGAGCGTGCCCGAGCTCGCGCGCACGATCGGCAATACGCGGTCGGCGGCTGCGCTAGAACTGTGGCGTCCCTGGCTCGAGGGCAGCATCGTCGCGATCGGCAATGCGCCGACAGCGCTCTTTCACTTGCTCGACATGCTGGACGCCGGTGCACCCCGCCCCGCGCTCATCCTCGGTTTTCCCGTGGGATTCGTCGGCGCGGCGGAGTCGAAAGCCATGCTGGCCGCCGACAGCCGCGGCGTGCCTTACGTCATCGTCGAAGGCCGGCGCGGCGGCAGCGCCATGGCGGCAGCGGCGGTCAACGCACTCGCATCGGAAGCCGAATAATGAACCCACGTGGGCATCTGTATGGCATCGGCGTCGGTCCGGGCGACCCGGAACTCATGACGATAAAAGCACTTCGTCTGCTCAAGGCCGCGCCTGTCGTCGCGTACTTCGTTGCAAAAGGCAAGAAAGGCAACGCGTTTGGCGTTATCGAAACGCATCTCGATGAAGGACAAATTCAGTTGCCTCTCGTCTACCCCGTCACGACGGAGCGGCTTGAACCGCCGCTATCCTACGAATCGGTCATCGCCGACTTCTACGATACCGGCGCCGCTTTGATCGGGGAACATCTGAATGCCGGGCGCGACGTGGCCGTGGTTTGCGAGGGCGATCCGTTGTTCTACGGCTCGTATATGTACCTGCACGATCGGCTCTCGTCCGCATTCTCGGTGGAAATCGTGCCGGGCGTCTGTTCGATGCTGGGCGCCGCCGCCGTGCTCGGGACGCCGCTCGTCTATCGCAACCAGAGCTTGTCGATTCTGTCCGGCGTCATGACCGAGGACGAGTTGAGGCGCAAGCTCGCGGATACCGACGCCGCCGTCATCATGAAGCTCGGGCGCAACTTCGACAAAGTCCGGCGCGTGCTCGATGAACTCGGGCTGGCCGACCGAGCGCGCTATGTCGAACGCGCCACGATGGCCAATCAGCGAATCGTGCCGCTCGCGCAAGTCGATCCGATGGCGTCGCCCTACTTTTCGCTGCTGATCGTGCCGGGGCAAAAGTGGCAGGGCTAGCGGTGCCGCCGGCCATCGTCGTGCTCGGCCGCAGTGCGCTGCCCACCGCTCGACGCATCCAGGCCGCATGCCCCGGTGCGCGGATACATGGGCTGCAAGCGCGCGTCGACGACGATGCGGATTGCAGCTACGCGCAGCTCGGCGAGCATCTGCGGGCGCTCTATGCGCAAGGCACGCCGATCGTCGCTTTATGCGCCGCGGGTATCGTGATCCGGTGCATCGCGCCCATGTTGGCCAATAAGGGCGTCGAACCACCGGTGCTGGCCGTGGCCGAGGACGGCAGCGCGGTCGTTCCGCTTCTCGGCGGCCTCGCAGGCGTCAACGTGCTCGCGCGCGACATCGCGCACGCGTTGAGCGTCGCGCCCGCCATCACGACGAGCGGCGAGCTCCGGTTCGGCACCTGCTTGCTCAATCCGCCGCAGGGTTATGTCCTTGCCGATTTGGAGCACGGCAAGCACTTCGTGTCCGATCTGCTCGCGGGCGAGACCGCACGCATCGACGGCGATGCGCCGTGGCTCAATGAAGCGCAGATTCCACAAAGCGACGCGGCGCGACTCACGATTCGAGTCACGCCGAGCGCTTCGGCGCGGCGCCGCGATGAACTCGTCATTCATCCTCGCAATATCGTGGCGGCTGTCAGCGGAGATGGCGCGGTCACGGCGGACACGGTTCGCGAAGCACTCACGGCGCATGGGCTCGCGCCTCAGTCGCTGGCCGTATTGCTGGCGCCGCTCGTTCGGATGGGTGACGCTGCGCTCGAAGAGACGGCACGCAGCCTTGGGGTGACGCTGCGCTTTGCCTCGCGTAGTGCGACAGATGCCGCCGAATGCCTCGCCCAATCGCTTCATGTGCGTCACGAAATCCGGGAGTCGCCTCACCGAGACGTCGTGTTCGGCATTGCGATCGAGCCGATCGACGAGAACCAAATGGGTCGTGCGAGAGGACGGTTGACCGTCGTTGGATTGGGCCCGGGCAGCGCCGGGCTCATGGCTCCCGATGCGCGCACCGCATTGAACGAAGCCAGCGACGTGCTCGGCTACGAGACGTACGTGAAGGTGGCGGGCCCGTTTCGCGACGGGCAGCGTCTGCACGGCAGCGATAACCGCGAAGAGTTGCAGCGCGCGCGGCACGCGTTCGAATTGGCCTGCGAGGGTAAGCAAGTCGTCGTGGTTTCGTCGGGCGACCCAGGCGTGTTTGCCATGGCTGCCGCCGTATTCGAAGCGCTCGATGCGAGCGACGACCCTCGCTGGAAGGCGATCGACTTGCGCATCGTGCCGGGCATCTCGGCCGCCATGGCGACAGCGGCAAAAGCCGGCGCGCCGCTGGGTCACGACTTCTGCATGCTGTCGCTCTCCGATAATTTGAAGCCGTGGAGCGTCATTGAGCAGCGGTTGGAGCATGCGGCCGCGGCCGATCTCGTCATGGCGTTTTACAACCCGATTTCACGCGCGCGTCCTTGGCAACTCGACCGAGCCCTGCAAATCGTGCGCGGCCGGCGCGGCCCCGGCACGCGCGTCGTGCTTGGACGAGACATCGGCCGCCCGGGCGAGACGTTAATCACGACGACGCTGGGCGAATTGCAGTCGGGGCACGTCGACATGCGCACGATGGTCATCATTGGTTCGTCGACGACACGCGGCATAGCGGGTGGGCCGCATGGCGAATGGATCTATACGCCTCGCTGGTACGAGGCATAACGCAAGCCCATTACGCTCGAACGCCGATCGCCTCCGGGCGCAGATAGTCGGCGTCCCATTCGCGAGCCAGATGCGCCCACCTTCCTAGCCGGAGATCGCCCTCTTCGCAGTCGACGATGACGATCCGATCGGCGGCGTGCGGTTTCGCGGGCCGGTCCCGGGTTCGTCCGTCGCCGAATAGCCAAAGCACGCATTCTTGCGACCGATTGCGCCGCTTCGCCGCCTCCAGCACCTTCGCCGCCGCTGCGATGCCGATCGAGAACGAGGTACCGCCACCGCCGCCGATCGGCTGCACCCAGCGTTCGTTCCACCAACGCGGGATCGCGGGTCCGAATCGCAGATCGGCGCGGCCGCCACCGAAACAAATCAGCGCGGCCCGCGCACGTTCCGCCGCTGCTCGATCGAAGCACGCGAGCACTAATCCTTTGGCTTTCGATAGCCGCTCGCCGCCCAGCATCGACGCCGAACAGTCGAGCACGAAGCAATGTAGAACGCCGCGCTTCGACTCGTGCGCGATGAAGCGAAGACGATCCTTACGCAGTGGCCCGCGCCCTTTTTGCGCGAGCGTTGCGGGCCACGCGATGCGGCCGCGCTTATCCTTGTCCGCCGACGTGTCATGGCTTGCATGCTCGCGCGCGCCGAACCGCCATCGGAGCCCGCTGTGCGAATCAGCGGGGGCGCCTGTCCGATGGCTCAGCGTTTTTTTGTCGAGAGCGGGATCACGCCTTTGGCGTTGACGATGCCGGCCGGCTCGGGCGGCAGGTAGCCCCAGTCCGAATCGTCGTTACTCCCCCGGCCGAGGGGCGCCTCGTCTAACGGCCTCCCGGCCTCTTCTTGCGGCCCGTCGCTTCGTTGCGTTTGCTCCCCCCTGGCCTCGCGCCCTCCATCGCTCTTGCCCTGCGCCGTCGGGTGTCGCCGATGCAGCAACACAAACAGCGCCACTCGCTCGACGTGCGCGCGCGTCACCCCAGGCGCCGACTCGAGCGCCGCCAACGCTCTCGCCGCCCGCAGCATCACGAGATCGGCACGCAGACCATCGACCGCCGCCTCGATACAACATGCGCTCACGGCGTCATGCACATCATCTGCGAAAGGCAAGGCGGGCAATGCGTCTCTGGCTTCGCGAATGCGCCGCGTCAAGCGCGCCTGCGCTTGCGCATACGACTCGCGAAATGCGTCCGGATCCTGATCGAACGCCATTCGGGCTTTGACGATTTGCTGCCGGAGCCGCGCATCGAAGCAGTTTTCGAGTTGCACCATCAAGCCGAACCGATCGAGCAACTGCGGCCGTAGCTCGCCTTCTTCGGGATTCATCGTGCCGATCAGCACGAAACGCGCAATATGGCTGTGAGAGATGCCGTCGCGTTCGACCACGTTGATGCCGCTCGCGGCGGCGTCGAGCACGACATCGACCAACGCGTCGGCCAACAGGTTGACCTCGTCGACGTAAAGCACACCGTTGTTCGCCCGCGCCAGCAACCCCGGCGAAAATCTCACTTCGCCGCCGCGCAAGGCTTCATCGAGATCGAGCGTGCCGACGATTCGATCTTCGCTCGCACCGAGCGGCAGCGTGACGAAGCGGCCATCGGGCAGCAATTCGGCTAACGAGCGCGCCGCCGTCGACTTCGCGGTGCCGCGAGGGCCGCTGATGAGCACGCCGCCGATGGCGGGATCCACCGCCACCAAGAGCAACGCCTCGCGCAGCGCGTCTTGCCCCACCAGCGCGCTCAAGGGGAACGGCGGCGGCATCACACCGGATACGGGGGCATTCGATCGGTTCACGATGACCTCTGTTCGATCTGCTGCTCGGCAGCCAGCAGGCGTTCTTCGATTTGCGCGCGATAGTCGCCCGGGTGCTGCCACAATCCTCGGCCAATCGCTTCCAACAAGCGCGCGCAAATCGAACTGAGCGCGTGCGGATTATGTTGCTCGATGAAGCCGCGCGTGGCCGGGTCGTTCAGATAGGCGTCGGTGACGAGCGCATATTGATGATCCGAGACCACGCGCGCGGTGGCGTCGTATCCGAAGAGATAGTCGACGGTGGCTGCGATCTCGGCTGCGCCCTTATATCCATGGCGCTTCACGCCGTCGAGCCATTTCGGATTGACGACGCGCGAACGAATCACGCGGGCAATCTCCTCGCTCAGTGGCCGAACGCGCGGCGCAGCGGGATTGCTGTGGTCCGCGTGGTACGTGCGCGGCTGCTGCCCGGAGAAATGACGGACGGCAGCCGTCATGCCTCCTTGGAACTGGTAGTAGTCGTTCGAATCGAGCAGATCGTGCTCGCGGTTGTCCTGGTTCTGCAATACCACATCGATGCTGGCCAGCCGCGTCGCAAAAGCGCCGTGCGCTTGCTCGCCGGCGCTCGCCGATGCGTAGGCGTACCCGCCGAACGCGCGGTATGCATCGGCCAGATCCGCATCGGCGCTCCACGAGCCCGCATCGATCATCTGCTGCAAGCCCGCCCCATATGCGCCGGGCTTCGAGCTGAATACGCGCCAGCCCGCTCGTTTGCGTGCCTCCTGCGCATCCAGGCCCCGTGCAACCCACGCGTCGCGCTCTCGCAACACACGGGCGCGAATCGGATTGACGTCGTCCGGCTCGTCGTCGAGGTCGGCCACGGCTTGCACGGCCGCATCGAACAGATGCATCACATTCGGGAACGCATCACGAAAAAATCCCGACACGCGCAACGTGACGTCGATGCGCGGCCGTTCGAGCACGCCGGCGGGCAGAATCTCGAAATCCGTGACGCGATGGCTGCCCTGCGCCCACTTCGGCCGCACGCCGAGCAGCGCCAACGCCTGCGCGATGTCGTCGCCGCCCGTGCGCATCGTCGCCGTGCCCCAAATCGACAGGCCGATCGCATGCGGGTAATCGCCGTGCTCTTGCAGATGACGGTCAAGCAGTTGGCGCGCCGATTTCAAGCCCAAGACCCAGGCCGCTTGAGTGGGGACCGCACGTGTATCGATCGAATAGAAGTTGCGGCCCGTCGGGAGCACGTCGGGCCTTCCGCGCGAAGGCGAACCACTCGGGCCCGGCGGCACGAAGCGGCCTTCGAGGCCTCGCATCAACTGCCGCAGCTCTTCGCCGCCGCATGCGTCCAGGCGCGGCGAAACATCCGTGCGTATGCGATCGAGAACTTGCGATGCGAGCGGCAACGATTGCATCGGCAGTTTGTCAGCATCGCCATCGCCAACGCCATCGCTCAACCCTTGCAGCAATTGCTGAGCGAGCAGTTCGAGGCGCTCGCGCGTGTCGCCGTTGTGACGCCAAGGCGTGTCGCTTACCGCATCGAGGATGGCCGGACGGGGGCCAGTCCAAGGCGTGGCCCACTCCGCCGCCAACGGATCGAACAGATGATCGATCTTCAGATCCTGAGCCAGCGCATCGATGAGACCGGCGTTCCGCCCTCGCCCGTTTCCCACCGGAAAACGCGCCAACGCGAGCAACGTGTCGCGTCGCTCTCGTCCCGTCGGCGAACGGCCGAAGACGTGCAAGCCGTCGCGGATTTGCGTCTCCTTCAGCTCGCACAGCCAGGCATCCACGCGCGTGAGCAACGCATCTTCGTCGTCGCGCCCGCTCGGTTGCGTCAGGCTAAGCTCCTCATGGAGACGATGTTCGACGATCGTCGCGAGGATCGTGCCGCGCAACAGCTTTGCGCGGCGAGCATCGACCATCAGCGCTTCGTAGTACTCGTCGACCTGCCGCTCCAGATCTTGCAGCGGACCATAGGATTCGGCACGCGTGAGGGGTGGCATCAGATGATCGATGATCACGGCTTGCGCCCGCCGCTTGGCCTGGCTGCCCTCTCCCGGATCGTTGACGATGAACGGATAAAGATGGGGCATTGGGCCTAGCGTCAGGTCCGGCCAACAGCTCTCGCTGAGCGCAACGCTCTTGCCCGGCAGCCACTCGAGGCTACCGTGCTTGCCCACGTGCACGAGCGCATCGATTTTGAAAACGTGGCGCAGCCAGAAATAAAACGCGAGATAGGCATGCGGCGGAACGAGCTCCGCATCGTGATAGCTCGCATAGTCCCCCGCGACGCCCGAGCGCGACGGCTGAATCCCGATGAAAACGCGCCCGCATCGCCACCCCGCGATCATGAAGCGTCCGTGACGAACGGTCGGATCGCTTTGCGCAGGCCCCCAGCGCTCGTTCAACGCATGACGCACCTGCGCGGGGAGCGCCGAGAACGCCGCTTGATACGCATCGAGCGAAAAACTTTGCAAGGCCGGACGCAAATCGCGAACCTCGGGATCGTTCGTCACGCCTTGCAGCAAGCGCGCCATGAGCGCATCGCCATCGGCTGGGAACGCGTCGAGGCGATAGCCTTCCTCACGCAACGACCTCAGTATTTCGATGATCGATGCGGGCGTATCCAGTCCTACGCCGTTGCCGATTCGCCCCTCGCTGGCAGGATAGTTCGCCAGCACCAGGGCCAGCCGTTTTTCGTCGTTGCGTAGCGCGCGCAGCCGGCACCAGCGGCGGCTCAACTCGGCAACGAACGCCACGCGCTGCGCATCGGGCTGATAACGGACCACATCGACTTCCGTGTGCGGGCACCGATAGGCCAAACCCTTGAAGCTAATGGCGCGTGTAATGATGCGCCCGTCCACTTCAGGCAGCGCGACGTGCATCGCGATATCGCGCGAATTGAGCCCTTGGTTGTCCTTGAGCCAATCATCGCGATTGCCGCCGCTTAGAATGACCTGCATGACGGGCGCATCGGCGCCGAACACCGGCCACTGCCCGTCTTCGGGCGTCGACGCCGCGAATGCCGTCGTATTCAGCACCAGCGCGACCTGATGCTCGCCGCACAGTTGCCCGACGAGGTCTTGGCTGATCGCATCTTTAAGCGAAGTGACGGCGATCGGCAGCGGATTCAGTTGGCGGGATTCGAGCGCATCGATCACTGCGTCGAATACGGCCGTGTTCGATGCCTGAAGATGGGCTCGATAAAAGAGTATCGCGACGACCGGCGCATCGGGCCGCCAACGCGCTTGCCAGTCTGCGATCGTCGGCCGATCGAGCCGCGGATGATAAAGCGTGGCGCTTGGCACGGCGACGGGCGGCGGCGGCTCTTCGCCCCAGCCGAGCGCATGCCATGCAATGGCGCGCAAAAAGGCTTCGGCGTTTAACGCGCCGCCTTCACGTAGGTAGCGCCACAAGCGTCTGCAAAACTCGGGGCTCGCCGTGCTTTGCGCAATCAGGTTCGGGTCTTCCTGCAAATCGCCCGAGAACATGACGAGCGTCTGCCCTTTGCTTCTCGCCAGTTGGACGACGCGTTCGATCCCATACGGCCAATACGCTTCGCCCCCGAGATGATCGATGACTACGACGCGCGCATGCTGCAGGACGTCGTCGACATAGAAATCGATCGATGCGCTCTGACGCAGATAAGTGACGTTCGTCAGCCGGAGGCTTGGAAACGCGGGGCCAAGCCGATCGACCACGCCGGCCAATAGCGATAGCGTCGTATCGGCGGAACTGAGTACGACGATGTCGCCTGGGCGCTGATCGATCCGCACAACGCCTGCCGTGTCATCGACGAAGCCGCCCGGGACCGTCCGTAGCAAATGCATGCGGGGCTCGCCTGATGCGCGATCAGGCGGCCGCGGCCGATGCGGCCGCCTGGGCGGCGAGCGCCTCGTCGAAATCGCGCTGCAATACCGCGACGTCCAAGCCCTCGCCGATCAGCACGAACTTGCTCGCGCGCGCTTCGTCATCGCGCCAGCGCCGATCGAAGTAGCTGTCGAAGCGTTGCCCCACGCCTTGGATCACGAGCCGCATCGCCGCACCGGGCAACGCAGCGAATCCTTTCGCACGATAAATCGTATGTTTCTCGACCAGTTGCCTGAGCGCGGCGATGGCCGCGTCACGCGAACCGGGCGCCCCCGAAACGATGACCGAATCGAAGTCGTCGTGATGGTGATCGGGATCGTCGGCCGAGCCGTGATGATCGGGCCGCTCGTCGATCGTTTCCTCGGACGCCGCATTGAGCCCAAGCAAGACGTGCAAATCGAGCTTACCGTTGTTGGCCGGAACGATCTTGACGTGCGGTGCGATGTCTTCGCGGATGAGAGCCGCCACGGCCGCCTGCGCCGATTCGTCGAGCAGGTCCGTTTTGTTGAGCACGACGAGATCCGCCGCGCTCAGTTGGTCCTCGAATAGTTCATGCAGCGGCGACTCATGATCGAGATTCGGATCGCGCTTGCGTTGCGCGTCGACGGCGTTCGGGTCGTCGGCGAACTGCCCGCTCGCGGCCGCCGGGCCGTTCACGACGGTCACCACCGCGTCCACCGTGAAGCTGTTGCGGATCGACGGCCAATTGAACGCTTGGACGAGCGGCTTCGGCAGCGCGAGCCCCGACGTCTCGATCAATACGTGATCGATGTTGGCACGCCGTTCGACGAGCGCTTCCATGACCGGGAAGAATTCCTCTTGCACCGTGCAGCACAAACAACCGTTCGCGAGCTCGTAGAGCTGCCCTGCTTGCTCAGCGCCTGTTTCATCGCAGCCGATGCCGCAGCCCTTGAGGATTTCGCCATCGATGCCGAGTTCGCCGAACTCGTTGACGATCACGGCAACGCGCAGGCCGTTCGCCTGAGACAGAATATGACGCAGCAGCGTGGTTTTACCGCTACCGAGAAAACCGGTAATGACGGTCACGGGGATCTTGCGCAAGGAGGTGGGCATAGTCGGGAGACGTGACGAGGCGCGAGTACGTCGACAGCGCACCGCCTACCCGCAGCGCCTGTCGTCTTCTCCGGCCGGTATCCGGGCTAGCGAAACGGCCGCTTCACCTTCCCACGCCGCCATTCAGGCTTGAGCGCAGTGGTATAGCACATGCATGTCGATGCATATGTCGAAGCCGGGCTTGTATCGCCGCATGCGATACATTCGCTTACCGTTGCGGGGGCAGCACAGGTAGGTTCGCCACGACGCTCGATCGCGCCGAACCGCTGTTTCCCGTTTAACTGCGCACACTAGGAACGTGTGCGCGAGCACCAGATTAGTCGCGAGTGTAGGTACATGGGATTCGCCCGTCAAGGTAAGGCTTCGGGCGGAGGGCCTGTGGTATCTTCTTTTCCCTTCTGTATTCTCGCCATCGCAAACATGCACGCTCACCTTGGCGCTCCAGGGGTCGTTCAACCGTGTCGCACTCGGAATGCCGCCGACAAGCGGAAGAGCGGGCGAGCCGATCGACCCGCCGCCGGGCGTTGGCAATGAGCCGGGCGTGGCTGATCGGCGCCGGGCCGGGCGACGCCGAACTGATCACCGTCAAGGCCATGCGTGCGCTGGCTTTGGCCGATGTCGTGCTCGTCGACGATCTGGTCAATCCCGAGATCCTGAAAATGGCGCGGGCCGATGCTAACGTCGTCTACGTCGGCAAGCGCGGCGGCAGCGCATCCACACCGCAGGACGACATTATCGCCATGATGCTCGCGCATCTGCGAGCGGGCCGCAGTCTGGCGCGCCTAAAGGGCGGCGATCCGTTCGTCTTCGGCCGTGGCGGCGAGGAATTGCTGGCCTTGCAAGCCGCCGGTATCCCGGTCGACGTCATCAGCGGAATCACGGCCGGCATTGCGGCGCCGGCTACGCTTGGGATTCCCGTCACGCATCGGGGGATGGCCCAGGGCGCGATCTTCGTCACCGGACACGGCGCCGGCGAGCACGAGCCCGATTGGGCGGCGTTGGCCGCCACCGGTTTGACCATCGTGATCTACATGGGCATTCGGCGCTTGAACGACATCGCCGATGCGCTGCTGCGCGCCGGCATGGCGGCGCACACGCCGTGTGTCGCGATCGAATCGGCCACGCTTGCGACTCAGCGTCAAGTCGCGGCGCCATTGGCCATGCTTTCCGCCCAAGTCCGCCGCGCGCACCTAGGCTCGCCCGCCATCCTCGTCATCGGCAGCGTGGCCGCACTCGCGCGAACCGATAGCGTCGGCGTGCGCGATCAAGGGCTGACGATAGGCGTGGGCTTTCGTCGAGGCGTTGCCTTCGAGCAAATCGAAGCCGCGGTGAATGCCGCATTGCCGCCCTATTCGATGGCCGACGTTGCGTGCGTGGCGACGCTCGAGTCGAAGGCGCAAGAGCCCGCGCTCGTCGCCTTTTGCGCGCGCTACCGCTTGCCGCTGGCCACTTTCTCGCCGCACGCAATTCAAGCGTGTTGCGATCGTCATCCCTCGCTGGGCGGTTCGGCCGCCGCTCAGGCGCAACTCGGCGTGCAAGGCGTGTGCGAGCCATGCGCCCTGCTGGCGGCCCCGGGCGGTAAGCTGGTGCGCAGCAAGCGCGCACTGGGCGGCGTCACGGTCGCCGTCGCCGCTTCGGCTCGAGACGACCGCCCAAGTTTAGAACCAGAGCAAGGACATCATGAAGACCGACACTGAATCTCATCTGCGCATGACGCAGCGGCGCCGCGAAGGCTACGAGAAGAAGCAGGCTGGCGCGACCCTCGAGAAGGGCTTGCTGATCGTCAATACCGGCAACGGCAAAGGCAAGAGCACGGCGGCGTTCGGCATGGCCGTCCGGATGCTCGGCCACAACGAGCGCGTCGGCATCGTGCAGTTCATCAAAGGGGCGTTGCACACCTCGGAACGCGATTTTCTCGGCGCGCACGCTCAATGCGATTTCGTCACGATGGGCGATGGCTATACCTGGAACACTCAGGATCGCGAAGCCGATATGGCGACGGCCCGCAAAGGATGGAACGCAGCCGTTGCGATGATCGAAAGCGGCACCTATCGGATGGTGATCCTCGATGAGCTGAACACCGTTCTGAAGTACGACTATCTGCCGCTCGATGAAGTGCTCGGCGTGCTGACGGCCCGCGCGCCGATGCAGCATATCGTCGTCACGGGCCGCCATGCGCACGATGCGCTCATCGAAGCCGCCGATCTCGTCACCGAGATGCGGCTCGTCAAGCACCCGTACCGCGAACAAGGCGTGAAAGCCCAACGCGGCGTGGAGTTCTGACGGTGCCCGCCTGCCCTGCTCTGCTCATCGGCGGCCCCGCATCGGGCCAAGGCAAGACGACGGTCACGGCAGGCCTTGCGCACCTATACCGCCGACGCGGCTTTAGGGTGCGCGTCTTCAAGACGGGCCCCGATTTTCTCGATCCGATGATCCTCGAGCGGGCCAGCGGTATGCCGGTGCAAACGCTCGATCTGTGGATGGTGGGGGAACAGCGTTGCCGCCGGCTGCTTGCCGAAGCGGCCGAACAAGCCGATCTGATCTTGATTGAAGGTGTGATGGGACTCTTCGACGGGACGCCCAGCAGCGCGGACCTCGCGGCGAAGTTCGCCGTGCCGGTCGCCGCTGTGATTTCGGCGAAGGCGATGGCGCAGACCTTTGGTGCGGTCGCGCTCGGTCTCGTCCGTTATCGGTCCGACGTTTCGATTCACGGCGTATTGGCCAATCATGTGGGTTCCGCACGTCACGCGCGGATGCTTCAGGAGAGCTTGCCCGCCGATATTCCGTGGCTGGGGCACCTTTCGCGCTCCGAAGGCATTGCGCTGCCGGGACGACACTTGGGACTGCATCAGGCTAGCGAAATCGATCGGCTCGAAGCGCGTATCGCACTCACGGCCGATGCACTGGCCGATACGGCATTGGCCGTGCTACCCCCGCCCGTGTCATTCGACCCACCCCCGGCCGAAGCGCTGCCGCCGCTGCTCGCCGGCAGGCAGATCGCCGTCGCGCGCGACGCAGCGTTCTCGTTCATCTACCGCGCCAATCTCGATCTGCTTGAAGCGCTCGGCGCACGCATCACGTTCTTTTCCCCGCTGGCCGACGAGCCCGTTCCGAGCGGGGCGGACTCGCTGTTCTTGCCTGGCGGCTACCCCGAGCTGCATGGCGCGATGCTCGCCCGTGCAACGGCGAGCGCCGCGACGATTCGCGCCCACGCCGCATCGGGCAAGCCCATCGTTGCGGAGTGCGGCGGCATGCTGTACTTGCTCGAAAGCTTGACCGATGCCGATGGCGCTCGCACGCCGATGCTCGGCCTGCTGCCCGGACATGCGACGATGGGCAAACGGCTTTGCGCGTTAGGCGCGCAGGCCTTGAACACTCAGTACGGCACGATGACCGGACACACGTTTCACTACTCGCGCATGACGACGCCATTGCAAGCCGAGCATCACGCGGTGCGGGCGCAAAGCGACGTGCGAGGGGAACCGCTCTATCGATCAGGGGCGATCACTGCGACGTATATGCACGGCTATTGGCCGTCCAACCCTGAGCTGGCGGCGGCTTTGTTCGAAGGCCGGCCCTTTTAGCCCGTCGACGCGAGCGGCCTGAAAAGCCGAGGACGCCGCTAAACGTTGTCGCCGCTTCTCGTCGACAACTGATCGAGCAGCGCCAGCCGATCCGAATCGCGCATCGATTTCCACGCTTTGATTTCATCGCGATTGCGCAGGCACCCTTCGCAATAGCCGCTGCTCGGGCTCAACCGACAAACGTCGATACACGGCGATCCGACAGGGCGTTGCGTTTTCGCCAGCGCAATCGCACGCTCGAGATCTTCCCTGCGGTTGATGACTTCATCGTTTTCCATCGAGTTGCGTCTCCCTCTCCATTTCTGCCTTTACAGAAGTCAATGCCGCATCGAGCCGTAACCATTGCGCTTCGTCGGCGGGAAGACCGAGTCTGACACCCGCTATCACGTCGAACCGACGCACCCAAATGCCGTGGCGCGCGAGACCATCCTGCCATCGTTGCGCTTGGGCGTCGCGAACCCATGAAAACAAAGGCGTGTGCTCCACGGCCGGGTGAAAGCGTCCAAGCAAGCCCGCGAGTCGCGCGCCGGAAGCCGTGAGTCTTGCGCGCGTCCGCGTCTGCCAGTCGGTGTCGAGCAGCGCGGCGCGAACGGCCGCGCGGGCGGGACCGGATACGCTCCACGGCCCGCGTAGATAGCGCATGGCTTCGTCAACGCGAGGGGCGCCAAGCACAAAACCGACACGCGCGCCGGCCAATCCAAAGAATTTGCCGATCGAACGCAGCACGATCAACCCTTCGCGATCGGCGAAGTTCGCCACGCTCAACTCAGGCATCGACTCGACGAACGCTTCATCGACCACGAGCGTTCCGCCCCGCGCCGCGAGTTCTTCGCACCATTGCATGATGCACCGCGATGTATATCGCTCGGCGCCGGGGTTGTTCGGGTTGACGAGAATCAGATGCTTCAACTGCGCGGGCAATGCATGTGCCGGATCGAGGACAAACGACGCCGCATCATGCAAGTCGGCTAACTGCGGGGTGACGAAGCGCTCAACGGGAAACCCGGCTCGCTCGAACGCGGGCGCGTATTCACCATACGTCAACAGCCCAACGCCTACGCGGCCTTGCGGCAATACGGCCGGCAACATCCGGATCGCAGCCTGCGTTCCCGCCACCGCCAAGGCGCGCGAGGCGCCGTAATGCGCGGCGGCAATCGCCTCCAAATCGTCACCGTCATCGGGCAATCGAATCCAGGCCTGGGGATCGATGGGCGGAACGGGATAACCGCACGGATTGATACCCGTTGAAAGATCGATCCAGTCCTCGCGGGGAATGCCGTACCGCTCGGCGGCTTCTCCCAGATTGCCGCCGTGCGGCACGGGGGTTACGTCAGTGAGATTGAGCATGCGCGTTCAAAGAAAGATCGAAGCGGCGGCCAGCAACGCGATCGCCGCCAGCCAGAGTCCGATCGAGCGCTTCACGAGCGACAACGCTCGATCGATGTCTACGGCCTGCGGCGCCTGCCCGCAACCCAGCACGGGACGCGGCTCGAGTATGCCGTGATACCAAGCGGCGCCGCCGCAAACGACGTTGAGACTGCCCGCGCCGCTCGCCATCACGGGCCCGGCATTCGGGCTCTCCCATGCCGATGCTTGCGCACGCCAGCAGGCGAGCGCGCTGCGCGCGTTGCCGCATATGGCATAGGTCAGCGCCGTCAAGCGCGCGGGGACGTAATTCGCCGCATCGTCGAGGCGAGCGGCAGCCCAACCGAAATAGCGCATGCGCGGCGTTCTATAGCCCCACATCGCATCGAGCGTATTGATGAGGCGAAACGCCAACGCCCCTGCTCCGCCGGCCACGGCAAACCAAAAAAGCGCGCCGAAGATCGCATCGTTGCCGTTTTCGAGCGCCGACTCGATTGCGGCCTTCGCCACGGCCGGTTCGTCGGCATGGGAAAGGTCCCGCGTGACGACGCGAGAAGTCAGAGCCCGCGCACGCGCGAGATCGCCCGCGCGTAACGCGTCCGCTACGGGCGCAATGTGATCGACGAGGCTGCGAGCGCCCAATGCGAACCACAGTGCGATCGCTTGAATGGCCCACGACAACGCCGGGGGCAGCACATGCGTCAGCACGACCAGCAATGCAACCGGCGGCACGACGGCAATCGCCCACCCCGCCATGCCGGCCACGCGCGCCTGCACTGGCCGCGAAGCAGGCGGCAGCGTGTGCTCGCGGTCCGCGAGGGACTGATGCGGGGCCGCCTTATCGGGGTTCAGGGCTCGTTCGATACGCGCGGCCAGCGTGCCGAATGCGACCAGCGGATGCGCGCGCGATGGCTCGCCCAACGCCGCGTCCAGGGCAACGCCGGCGAAGCACGACACGCAGGGAATCAGTGCGGAAAGTCCAATCATTCGATGTTCTCAAGGGCGCTTCGGCGGCATTCCGTTATCGCGTTCAATTACACTGCTTCATATCGACGCTGTTCAGCGGGTGACATAATACGTCCCCCTCGCAGGAGGCGCCATGCGCTCTTTGCTTCCCTCCACCGCCGCTTAGGACCCCGTTAGATGGCAGGCATGTTGATGATCCAAGGCACGAGTTCCGACTCGGGAAAGAGCACGCTCGTTGGCGCACTGTGCCGCATCGCCGCGCGAACGGGCTTGCGCGTGGCGCCGTTCAAGCCGCAAAACATGTCGCTCAACAGTGCCGTCACGGTCGACGGCGGGGAAATCGGCCGAGCACAAGCGTGGCAGGCGTTGGCGGCCGGCGCCGAGCCCGAAGTCGACATGAACCCGGTGCTGCTCAAGCCCAATAGCGAAATCGGCGCGCAGGTGATCGTGCATGGACGCTCGACCGGCAATCTCGATGCACGCGCCTATCATCAATACAAACCCATCGCGCGGCAAGCCGTGCTCGAATCGTTCGCACGACTGCAAGCGAAGACCGACCTCGTCTTGATCGAAGGCGCGGGAAGTCCCGCAGAGGTCAACCTGCGCGAAGGCGATATCGCGAACATGGGGTTCGCGACGGCGGTGGACTGCCCGGTCCTCCTGGTCGCGGATATCGATCGCGGCGGCGTGTTCGCGCAGATTCTGGGCACGCTGGCTTGCCTTTCCGACAACGAACGCGCACTCGTGAAAGGCGTCGTCATCAACAAGTTCCGCGGCGACGTATCGCTGTTGCAGCCCGGTATCGACTGGATCGAGGCGCAAACGGGCAAGCCGGTTTTAGGCGTGGTGCCGTTCATCCCCGGGTTGTGGCTCGATGCCGAAGATGCGTTGCCCAAGCATCGCCACGCACAATCGGAAACGGACGCACGGTTGCGCGTTATCGTGCCCGTGTTGCCGCGCATCAGCAACCACACCGATTTCGATCCACTGCGCGCGCATCCGCAAGTCGACTTCCGTTATGTCCGGCTGGGCGATCCGATTCCCGCCGCCGACCTCGTTATCTTGCCGGGTAGCAAAAGCGTGCAGCGCGATCTTCAAGCGCTGCGCCAAAACGGTTGGGAGCCGTATTTGCGCCGCCATTTGCGCTATGGCGGCAAGCTGATCGGCATCTGCGGTGGCTTGCAGATGCTCGGGCGACAATTGCGCGACCCGCTCGGTATCGAAAGCAACATCGCCAGTACCGATGGCCTTGGATTGCTCGATTTTGTCACGACGCTCGAGCCGCATAAGCAGCTCGTCAATACGGCGGGGGCGCTGTTACTAGGCGAAGGCGCTTCGGTTTCAGTACGAGGCTATGAAATTCACATGGGCGTGACCGAGGGCGCAGCCCTTTCACGCCCCGCGCTTCGTCTGGACAGCGGTGGCCAAGCGCGCTCAGACGGCGCGATTTCGGAAGACGGGCAAATTCTGGCGACGTACTTGCACGGCTTATTCGATACGCCGGACGCATGCGAAGCATTGCTTCGTTGGGCGGGGGTCGACGATGCCGTGCGGGTCGATTACAACGCACGCCGGCTCGCCTCGATCGAGACGCTTGCCGATGTCGTCGCGGAGCACGTGCGCCTCGACGTGCTTTGGGAAAGCGTTGGTTAGGGCGGCGCCGGTTCACGCCGCCGCAACGGGCCGGGGTGTCCCGATGCGCGAGCACCACGCTTTACGGGGCCTTTGCAAGTACAGACCCACATCAGGATCCTTCTATGTCCATTGTTTTACGGACGGCTGCGCCTGAAGGCGCGTTACGCCGACGTGTCATCGCCATCTACGGTGTTCTAGCGGTATTTAACATCGGCGCCTGGATCTGGGCCTTCATCGCGTTTCGCGCGAATCCCCTTTTGCTTAGCACCGGGTTGCTAGCCTATGGCTTCGGCCTGCGGCATGCGGTCGATGCAGACCATATCGCCGCCATCGACAACGTCACGCGCAAGTTGATGCAAGACGGGCAACGTCCCGTTTCCGTCGGTTTCTTCTTCGCGCTGGGGCACTCCGCGGTCGTCCTCGCCGTGGCCGCAGGCGTCGCGTTGACGGCCGCTGCGTTGGAGCATCGGGTTCAGGGGTGGAAGCAGTACGGCAGCGTCATCTCCACGAGCGTATCGGCGCTGTTCCTGTTTCTGGTCGCTGCGATGAATATCGTCATCCTGCGCGGCGTATGGAGGGCATTCGACCGCGTGCGTCGCGGCTTGCCTTACAGCGATGACGATCTGGACTTGCTGCTCAACCACCGGGGACTATTGGCACGGTTGTTTCGACCGATGTTTCGTCTGGTTTCGAAGCCGGTGTGGATGCTGCCGCTCGGCTTCCTGTTTGGCCTCGGGTTCGACACGGCCACCGAAGTGAGCCTGCTCGGCCTGTCCGCAAATCAAGCGTCGCAGGGCGTGTCGATCAGCGTCGTGCTCGTCTTTCCGGTTCTGTTCGCGGCGGGTATGTCGCTCGTCGATACGACCGACGGCGTATTGATGCTCGGCGCATACGACTGGGCGTTCGTGCGCCCGATTCGCAAGCTCTACTACAACCTCACGATTACGCTGGTATCGGTTGTCGTGGCGCTGCTGATCGGCGGCATCGAAACGCTTGGACTCTTTTCCCGCCAGTTGCAGCTGCAGGGCGGATTCTGGGACGTCATCGGCACGCTCAACGATAACTTCAACAATCTCGGGTTCGTCATCATCGGCGTGTTTATCTTCGCTTGGGTGGCGTCGCTTGTCGTTTATCGCGCCAAAGGCTACGATCATTTGCCCGCCGCCGGGCCGGAGTCACAAAACTGACTGGGTCGAATCGGCCGCCCATGCGTGGGATCGGCTAGAGCGAAGCGTTATCCGCCCAGGGCATCGGCGGTGTTCAAGTGGCTCGCCATAACAATGCAATGCGCCCGCCTCTTCTCGTTCCTCACTGGCAGAGACGCCTGTTATGCGGTAACCCATCGCCCTGTAGCCGCGCTGCCGCTTGTCCCACATTCTCAGCAGGGTCGGATGGCCCGTGTCGATAAAATCGATAATGCGCACGTTCGTCTTGTTGACATGCTCGCGATGCAGACGACCGGCATACTGCTGCAAGGTGCCTTTCCAGGAAATCGGCATGGCCAGTACCACAATGTATCGAGCGGTGGATGGTCAAAGCCTTCGCCAACGAGTCTGCCTGTGGCCAACAGAATGCGGGGTGCATCAGGAGGTAAGCGTCTAATTCGGTGATCAACGCTGCTCGCTGCTTCTTGGACAGCCTACCGTGCAGAACGAATGGGGCTGGCGTCACTCCTTCCAGCGCGGCAAGAATCGCGTCGATGTGCTCCGTGCGTTCGGTCAACACGAGAATCTTGCGCCCTCGTTCGACGGCGGCGCCGACATCGAAGGCAATGGCTTCTGTTCGTACCGCGTCGTTGGCGAGATGACGGAACACGTCTTGAATACCCGCGCCCGCTGGCAAATCGATGGGCACAGACAATGAACGAGGCACGACCTCAAGGTCGTGAGGCGAACCGACGGGCTTGGCCGCAGTGTGCCGAACTGGGCCGCACTGCATGAAGATGATCGGTTGCTGCCCATCGCGGCGAATTGGCGTTGCCGTGAGCCCGAGCACGAACTTCGCCTTCGCCTCAGGTGTCGTCCTCCAGCAAGGGATAGACGCCCACTGTGTGTTCGCCAGCCAGGTGGTCATAGATGACGGTATCGGAACGGGGGATCAGAAGGCGACTACCGCAATCTCCGCACTTGATCCGAGGCTTCTCGCATACTCCGGCGGGCCACTCGTTGGCACAGGCTGGCGTATAGCCAGCTCTTCCGGTGCTCTTGCTTTCCCAGCGCACTGGATAAACGTCGGTGCGACCGCGAAATAGCTTGCGAAACAGCGCGACCTTTTCGTCAGTGGACAGGCGCAACGATTCTGCCACTTGGATACCTGGAAGCGCCTCGTTCCGTAGTCCCACCAGACTGCTACGAAGCCGCGATGGCAATCACCCCATCGTTGATCTCGCCAACAAATTTTAATCGCCGGTCGCCTCGAAGCCCGGCGAAAGCGCCTGGGCCGTTGCCCCAGTTCCCGGCAACGGTCCCGATGCCTATGTCAGAAACTGTGTATAATTTCTTACACGCGAGGTATCCATGAACACGCTCCCCGAAACCATCCTGCTCCACGCCCAGTCTCTCCCCGAGGGCGGCGTGCTGTCGCCCAAGGAATTCCTGCATATGGGAAGCCGCGTTGCGGTCGACCAGGCGTTTTCGCGCCTCAATAAGGCCGGCAAGCTTATGCGTGTAGCGCGCGGCACCTATGTCGCCCCCGTCTCCAGCCGGTTCGGCCCGCGCGCCCCTGCGCCGGCGAAGGTCGTGAAGGCCCTGGCCGAACAGAGCGGCGAAACCATCGCCCCGAACGGCGCCAGTGCTGCGAACGCACTCGGCCTGACCCAGCAGGTGCCGACTCGGGAGGTCTATGTGACGTCGGGGCGTACCCGGAAGCTGAAACTCGGACGCTCGGAGTTGCTGGTCAAACACGCCCCCCGCTGGATGCTGGTGCTGGGTAACGGGCCCGCCGGCGCCGCGGTGCGCGCGCTGGCTTGGATGGGGCCGACACATGCCGGCAGCTCTCTAGCGGCACTGCACCGCACCCTTCCGGCAACGGAATGGCAAACGCTGACGTCTGCCCGGGCTATCCTGCCGTCGTGGATGGCTCAGGCCATCGGTCAGGAAGCTACGCATGGCTGAGTACTTCTTTGGTCTCAGCGCGGACGATCGGCGCGAAGCACTGGAATACGCGCGCGATCAAACGGGACGCCCTGCGTCTCGACCAAGGTCGCCCAGCACAAGTCCATCTTCTTCATCGAGAAAGACGCTAACGGCACGGTCATCGACTACACCAACGCAGCGCAGGGACAGCTACGGCTCGTTCCCGAAGGAGATGCGCGCAAAGCCCTTGCCGACGACTACGGCGCCATGTTGGATGACGCAATATTGCTCGGCGATCCTGCAACCTTCGATCAGCTCATGCAGGCATGCGCCGACATCGAAGGCAAGATAAACAGAAGAGACGTGTGACTGATTAACACGATACTCGAAGCGCTCTTCTCGCTCCCGTGCCGACGAGGTCCAGTAGACCAGGAGACAGACCATGCAACGCTACTTGCTATTTGGGGCGGGATTCAGCCGGAATTGGGGTGGCTGGCTCGCAAGTGAGGTTTGCGACGATCTGGTTTGGCGTCTCAAGGAGTACCCCGACATCCGCTCGCTGATCCTGGAGCAAGGCTTCGAACCGGCGTTCTTTGAGATGCACAAGCAATTCCGATAAGCACAGGATGTCGCACCCGCTTTCGGACGATACAGCCGCCCCCTCGATAGGTTTTGCATCGGCCGGAGAGACGGCGCAAGCGATAGCCTGACAGAAGCTCCAGCAGTCAATCAGCGGACCGGATGGAAGTGCGACGCGACCCTGCACTTGGCCCCCGCTGGATTGTTCTCGCCAATGTTGGGAGTATAAGTGAGCGGGAGTGTTCCAGCGCCCGCCCGAACCGGACTGACCGTGCTCGCACCGCAAGTTAGGCTCGATCGCCCTTTCATCGCCGGAGCAATGGGCTCGGTCAGGAACTGATAGGCCGTTGCTCGCCGATGGGCTGAAATAGAAAAAGCCCCGCGAATCCGAGAACTCGCGGGGCTTTGTCACCGCCTATTGGCGGAGACGGAGGGATTCGAACCCTCGATCCAGGTTTTGGCCCAGATGCTCCCTTAGCAGGGGAGTGCCTTCGACCTCTCGGCCACGTCTCCCAAACTTGTCGTTGCACCGGGAGGCAGTGCAACGAGACCAAGATAATAACGGGAACGGTTGCGTAGGTCAATTTGTGCGATGCATTTTTTTACCGCATCGCCGCTTCACGCCTGAGGCCGCCCAAGGCGCGACCGGCCCCGCACCCGCTCAAGACAAAACGGAAGACCGCCGCCCGCTTACGCCTGATCGAGTTCGAACGCTTTATGCAGCGAGCGCACGGCCAATTCCATGTACTTCTCGTCGATGAGCACCGAGATCTTGATTTCGGAGGTCGAGATCATCTGGATGTTGATGCCCTCTTCGGACAGCGTGCGGAACATCTTGCTGGCAATGCCCACGTGCGAGCGCATGCCCACGCCCACCACCGATACCTTCGAGACACGCGGATCGCCCACGACTTCCTCGGCATTCACGTGACCCTTCACGTGATTGACCAGGATATCCATCGCACGTTGATAATCGCCGCGACCGACCGTGAACGTGAAATCGGTCTTGCCGTGCACGCTCTGGTTTTGGATGATCATGTCGACGTCGATGTTCGCGTCGGCCACGGGCCCGAGGATCTGATATGCGATGCCCGGCTTGTCGGGCACGCCGCGCACCGCGATGCGCGCTTCGTCGCGTTGGAACGCGATGCCGGAGATGACTGCTTTTTCCATGGTCTCGTCTTCTTCAAAAGTGATCAGCGTGCCCGATTTCATTTCTTCCTCGAGCGAAATCATCGGGTCGGTCAAGCTCGACAGCACACGCGTCTTCACGCGATACTTGCCCGCGAATTCCACCGATCGAATCTGCAGCACCTTCGAGCCGAGGCTCGCCATTTCAAGCATTTCTTCGAACGTGACGCGATCGAGCCGGCGCGCTTCTTCGACCACGCGCGGGTCGGTGGTGTACACACCGTCGACATCCGTGAAGATCAAGCACTCGTCCGCTTCGAGCGCCGCGGCAACGGCCACCGCCGACGTATCCGAACCGCCGCGGCCCAGCGTCGTAATGTGCCCTTCGGGATCGACACCCTGAAAACCCGTGATCACGACCACTTTCCCCGCGTCGAGATCGCGCATCACGCGCTCGCCGTCGATTTCGCTGATGCGCGCTTTCGTATAAGCGCTGTCGGTCTTGATCGGCACTTGCCAGCCCGCATAGCTCACGGCGTCGATGCCGATCTCGTGCAACGCGATCGACAAGAGGCCCACGCTGACTTGCTCGCCCGTCGCCGCAATCACGTCGAGCTCGCGCGGATTGGGCTGGCTCGAAATCTCTTTGGCGAGACCGAGCAAGCGATTGGTGTCGCCCGACATCGCGGAAGGCACAACGACCATCTTGTGCCCGGCCTTGTGCCACTTCGCGATGCGCTTTGCGACGTTCTTGATGCGCTCGACCGAGCCCATCGAGGTGCCGCCGTATTTATGTACGATGAGTGCCATTGTCGTTCTGAACTGGAAGAGGAACCGCGCCGATGCGCCAAAAGCAGTACCGCAGGACTGCCGTTCGGTCTCGCGGCCTCGTGAGCGCTTCGACGACGACGAAGGATGGCTGCGAAAGCGTGGGTGCAGCATGCGCGGATTTGCCCGGATGCGAAGCGCCTGCTGCGGGCGCCTATCGCCGGCGCGGGTAGCGCGCAGATAGGCGGCGAATGCGCAAAATGCGCGCAAACGGCTGCGAAAGCGGATCGGGCGAGCCTTCGAGCGTACTTGATCGACGACGAAAAAACAAGCACCGGGCACGCACCGTGTCAATCCGGCGCGACGTCGATTGCCCACGCGGCACGCGCACGCACTAGGCGATCAGCAGGTCCGGACGCCACTCCAATCGCCTGCGTTCGCCACGCGCCCGCGAGGGCGGCAGCGACTGCGCCACGGTGCCGTTCACACCTAGGAGGGGCACGTAAAGCAGCTTGTCGCCGACATAGATGAGCGGCACATCGCGCTCCCAGGCCGGCACCCCCATCTCTTGAAACAAATTCTTCAGCGTGCGCGCCGCGCTCCCAACCGTGCGCTGCATGCGCTCCCCTCCCTTGCGCGCTCGCGCCGAAAGCGGGGCGCTGCCGAGCAGCGCGGCCGGCACCGTGTGCGCACCGGCATCGTCTTCATTCGTCGGCACGAAGACAAGCGAGCCGCGCCATTGCGGCAAATGCCATACCTCTTGCCCGCTCCAAACGAGATGGGCAACGCGTTCGACGTCGCCCACCGTCGTTGCGCTCGCTTGCTCGATGTGGCCAGGCGGCGGCGCGGCCGCAACGCTCGGCGCCGGCCTCGCGTTCTCGACGGTGACGGTTGGGCCGAGCGACGGACGCGCGGGAGTGCGCGGCTCCCAGTAGATCTTGTCTCGATACAAGCGCAGACGGGCGCCGCCGTGCATCACGCTCAAAGCATGTCCGTCGCGGGCTTCGCGCAGTTGCCGCAGCATGTCGCCCAGGCGCGCGGCCGATGGCGTCGGCAGCGCCGCCGAACGGATCCAGACGCGCATGACGTTCATCGCACGCGCATCATCCAGCGCAATCAGCGCCTTGCGCGAAAGCGCGGCGCCGTCATCGCGTGCGATCGTGCGCAAATCGATGCGCGCCAAGTCGTCCAGCAGCCGTTGCGCAGTAGCCGCGTGCCGCGCCGTGCGCGCGAGCGCATCGCGAAAACCGGGGAACCGCGTCGTCAATGCAGGCAGCACCTCGTGACGAAGCGCGTTGCGCGCATAGCGGGTGTCGGCGTTGGATTCGTCTTCGATCCAGCGCAAACCGCGCAGATTCGCGTATCGCTCCAACTGCGCCCGCAGCAAGTGCAAAAACGGGCGCACGCGCGGCGCCGCGGACGTCTCGTCGACGCGTTGCGGCGCCATCGCCGCCAGCCCCATCACACCCGAGCCGCGCAACAATTGCAGCAGCACCGTCTCGGCTTGATCGTCGGCATGGTGCGCAAGCCACAGCGCGGCCACGCCTTGCCGCGCGCACATGACATCGAGCGCGCGATACCGTGCCTCGCGCGCGGCGGCCTCGATACTTTCCCCGCCATCGCGCGCAATACGCACGCGCTGCGCCTCGAAGCGCGCACCGAGCGCGCGCGCGGTTGCCTCGCAGTGGGCAAGCCAACGATCGGCGTTCGGGCTCAGTCCATGATGGACGTGCAGCGCCACGCAGCGCGAAGCGCCCAACACACGCACCGCCGCATCGAGGAGCACGCTCGAGTCGAGTCCGCCGCTGAACGCGATCGCAACGATCGCATCGTCGGAAGGTAGCGCGGAAAGCACGCCGCCGAGGGCATCGAGAACGATGCGCTCGGCGGCGGAATCGACTGAAGGTGTCACGTCGGTAGAGATCGAAAAGGAACGCACGCGCGGCGACGGAAGCCCCCGCGTTGCCGGCTTCCCGCGGCTTATGCGCCGGGGAGCGATTCCTTGAATTTGCCGTAAGACATGAGCCGCTCGAAACGGCGTTGCCGCAGGTCCGGCACGCTCATGCCTTGGAACTGACGCAGCGTGTCGGCCAGCGCCCTGCGCAGCAAGGCGGCCATGCCTTTGACGTCGCGATGCGCTCCGCCCAAAGGCTCGTTCACGATCTTGTCGATAAGGCCCAGCGCCTTCAGACGATGCGCCGTCAAGCCCAGCGCTTCAGCCGCTTCGGGCGCCTTGGCGGCGCTCTTCCAAAGAATCGACGCGCACCCTTCGGGCGAAATCACCGAATACGTCGAGAACTGCAGCATCAGCACGCTGTCGGCCACCGCGATCGCCAGTGCGCCGCCCGAACCGCCCTCGCCGATCACCGTTGCGATGATGGGCGTCTTCAGTTCGGCCATGACATAGAGGTTGCGGCCGATCGCTTCCGACTGCCCGCGCTCCTCCGCGCCCACCCCGGGGTATGCCCCCGGTGTATCGATGAACGTGAAAAGCGGCAGCCCGAATTTTTCCGCCAGACGCATCAAGCGCTCGGCCTTGCGATAGCCTTCAGGACGCGGCATGCCGAAATTGCGCGCCGCGCGCTCTTTCGTATCGCGGCCCTTCTGTTGACCGATCACCATGCACGGATGGCCGTTGAAGCGCGCCAGCCCGCCGACGATCGACAGGTCATCGGCGTACGCGCGATCGCCGTGCAATTCATGAAAATCCGTAAACAGCTCATTCACGTAATCGAGCGTATAGGGACGCTGCGGATGACGGGCGATCTGCGACACCTGCCAGGGCGAGAGGTTCGCGTACAGATCCTTCGTAAGCAGCTGGCTCTTCTTCGACAACCGCTCGATCTCTTCCGAAATATCGACCGCCGAATCGTCTTGCACGAAGCGTAATTCTTCGATTTTTGCCTCGAGTTCCGCGATGGGCTGTTCGAAATCCAGAAAGGTCGTTTTCATATGTTTCATTCCTAGAGTCTTGCGGCAGCGCGTATTCTAACCGTCCGCGCCCTTATCAGAATCGAGCAAATCTATCGATTCACCACAATCAATAGCCACCATCGTTCAGCCGCCACACTACGCCTCGGCCGCCCCGTCCAGGCTGCGCCACATGTACCAAGTCGCGACCGTACGCCACGGCTCCCAGTTCGCCGCCACTTCGCGCGCCTCGCTGCGCGTGACCGGCTCGCCGCTGAAGTAATTGACGCTGATCGCGCGGATAAGGCCGAGATCGTCGAGCGGCAGGACGTCGGGACGAGACAAGTTGAAGATCAGGAACATCTCGGCCGTCCAGCGGCCGATGCCCCGGATTTGCGTGAGTTCGGCGATCACCGCTTCGTCTTCCATCGACATCCATTTGTCGACGTGCAACGCGCCGGATACGAAGTGCTGCGCCAGATCGAGCAAGTACTCCGACTTGCGCTTGGACAGCCCGCATGCGCTCAGTTTGTCCTGACCGAGCTTTCTGAATTGCTGGGGCGAAAGCTTCGGGCATGCGGCTTCGATCCGCTGCCACACGGCCTGTGCGGCCTGCACCGAAATCTGCTGGCCCACGACCGAGCGCGCGAGCGTCACGAAGGGGTCGCCGCCGTTGATCAGATGCACCGGTCCGAACTTGGGGATCAGTCTTTTCAGAATGCGATCGCGCTTGACGAGATCCGCGCAGGCACGATCCCAATAGGCCGGGCGCGTGATGGCAGGCTCGAGGCCGCCGATCTGCACGGGCACCGCCGCTTGCGCGTCCTTGCCCGCGCGCGACTTGCGCACGATCTCGCCGTCGGCGCCGCCCTCGCGCGAAAACGCTTGGACGTCGGCCGGCTCGGGCGGCGCAGCGCCATTGGTTTTCGCCGGGCGCGCCGGCTTGCCTTTCGCACGCGTCGACACAGGTTTGGCCGACGCCGCGCGCTTCATGCTCGAAGCACGCTTGGCCACTGCCTTGTCGTCTTTTTCAGCGGTTGCCGCCGTTGCGCTCGCGCGTACGTCGCCCTTGCGACTTGTGCGCGCGGGCGCCTTTCTGGCCGTTGCCATCTTGCCTCCTGCCTGGCGAGTCGATCAGCGCAATGCGCGATGCGCGTTCGTCATACGCGGCGCCATTCGGTCAGCCCGCCCGGTTTGTCTTCAAGTGCAACACCGGCTTCGAGCAATTGCGCACGAATCCGGTCTGCCTCGGCGTAGTTTTTCGCCCCCTTGGCGGCGGCGCGCTCGGCGATCTTCGCCTCGATCGCGGCCGCATCGAGCCCGCCGCTCGCGCGCTCGCCGGCCGCATGCTGCAAAAACGCGCGCGGATCGCGGCCGAGCAACCCCAAGGTGCCGGCCAATGCGTGCAACTGCCGCGCCAGGGCCGCATCGCCAGTGCGGTTGAGCTCCGTCGCGAGTTCGAACAGCGCCGCGACGGCTACAGGCGTGTTGAAGTCGTCGTTCATGGCGTCGCGAAAGCGCTGCGCGTACGGCTCGCTCCAATCGAGCGGCGCGGTATCGGGCGTCACATCCTTGAGCGCCGTGTAAAGACGCGTCAGCGCGGCGCGCGCATCGTCCAGATGGACGTCGCTGTAATTGAGCGGCGAGCGATAGTGCGTGCGTGCGAGAAAAAAGCGCACGACTTCGGGATCGTACTTCGCGATGACGTCGCGGATCGTAAAGAAATTGCCGAGCGATTTCGACATCTTCTCGTTGTCGATCTGCACGAACCCGTTGTGCATCCAATAGTTGACGAACGTCTGCCCGGTTGCGCCTTCGCTTTGCGCAATTTCATTCTCATGGTGCGGAAACTGCAGATCTTGCCCGCCGCCGTGAAGATCGAAATGCTCGCCGAGCAGCGTGCATCCCATCGCCGAACATTCGATATGCCAACCGGGGCGGCCGGGCCCGTACTTCGAGTCCCAGGTGCAGTCGGCCGGCTCCCCCGCTTTGGCATGCTTCCACAGAGCGAAGTCGAGCGGGTCTTGCTTGGCGTCGTTGGCCGCCACGCGTTCGCCCGCCCGCAGATCCTCGAGCGATTTGCCCGAGAGCGCGCCGTAGCGCTCGAACTTGCGCACCGCGTAGTTGACGTCGCCATCCGTCGCTTGATAGGCATAGCCGTTCGCGACGAGCGTATCGATCATGCCCAGCATCTGAGGAATGTAGTCGGTCGCCCGCGGATCGATATCGGGGCGCGCGCAGCCGAGCGCGTCGGCGTCTTCGTACATCGCCGCGATGTAGCGGTCGGTCACGGCCTTGATCGTCTCGCCGCAATCGACGGCGCGCCGAATGATCTTGTCGTCGACGTCGGTGATGTTGCGCACGTAGGTCACGCGGTAGCCGAGCGCGCGCAGCCAGCGCTGCACGATGTCGAATACGACGAAAAGACGCGCATGACCGATGTGGCAGTAATCGTAGACGGTGATGCCGCAGACGTACATCCGCACTTCGCCTGCGCGACGCGGCACGAAGAGTTGCTTGTCACGCGCGAGCGTGTTGTAGATGCGCAGTGATTCCATAGAGACGATGCGTGAGCTTGGAGCAATCCGCACTCGGCGACGCGCGTTTCGCAGCATTTCGCGATGAAGCGCAAACGGCTTGCGCGGTGCGAATACCTTTGCGCCACGAGCGCTTCGATGCGAGCGGCGCGAAAAGGCGACCACGACGGGCGGAGGACCGTTTGCCGTTCGAGGAAACCGACAAACGTTTTGTTAGAATGGGCCGGAGTATAACACCCAGACTTGAGCCTATGAAACCTTCCAGCGGCCGCATGCACCGTACTGCGGCCCTCGCCGCGGCCTCCGTTTTCGCCTTTGCGCTCGCGGCTTTCACGAGCGTGGCGGCGCACGCGCAAACGTCGCCGGCCGTGGCCGACGGCACGCCCCAAATCGACGCATCCATCGCCGCCCGAAATTGGAACGCCGCGCTCGCGGAACTCGATGCACGCATCGCCTCGCATCCGCGCGACGCTCAAGCAAAATTCAAGCGCGGCACCGTCCTCGCGCATCTGCATCGCGACGACGACGCGATACGCCAATTCACCGAACTTACTCAGTCGTACCCCGAGCTGCCCGAGCCCTACAACAACCTTGCCGCGCTCTACGCGAAGCAAGGCCGCTATGAAGACGCCCGCACCGCACTCGAGACGGCCGTGAAGGCCAACCCCAGCTATGGGCTCGCCTACGAAAATCTGGGCGATCTGTACCTGCGCCTCGCCGATCGATCGTACCGGCGTGCGCAAACGCTCGGCGGGGCCAGCGCCTCGACCGCGCAGCGCATCGCCTCCATCGAGCGGATCGTCTCGCCCGCGACCGGCGCCAGCGCCGCCAAGGCGGCCGTGCCGGCGCGCCCGGCCACCGTGCCGCCCGCGAGCCCGCCCGCTGTCGAATTCGGCGGCTCGAACGGCATGTTCCCGGCGCAGCCCTACATTGCCCCGTCGCGCTAAGCACGCCATTTCATTCGATTTCTTCCACGCAGAGGACCCCATGAAAAGCTTTTGGTTGGCGCTCGGCAGCGCCGCTTTGATCGCGAACGCACCGGCTTTCGCGCAAACGAACGCGGCTGGTGCGCACCCCCAAGTGCTGCTCAAGACGACGGACGGCGACATCAAGGTCGAGCTCTACCCCGAGCAAGCGCCCAAGACCGTCGCCAATTTCTTGAACTACGTCAAATCCGGCCAATATAGCGGCACGATCTTCCATCGCGTGATCCGGGGCTTCATGATTCAAGGCGGCGGCTATACGGCCAGCTATGCTGAAAAGCCGACGCGTGCGCCCATCCCGCTCGAAAGCCGCAACGGCTTGAAGAACGCTGCGGGCACGATCGCAATGGCGCGCACGAGCGATCCGAACTCGGCGACCGCGCAATTCTTCATCAACACGGTAGACAACGCCGGGCTCGACTATCCCAATCCGGACGGCAACGGCTATGCCGTGTTCGGCAAAGTCGTGTCGGGCATGGACGTTGTAAAGAAGATCGAAGCGACGCCCACCACGACGCGCGGACCGATGGCGGACGTGCCGCAACAGCCGATCGTCATCGAATCGGCAACCGTCGTTTCCAAATAACGCCCTTCCCCGCCGGCGCGCCTTCGCGGCGCCGGCTTGGCTCTTCAGAAAGGAACCATCATGGTCGAACTGCATACGAATCACGGCGTCATCAAGCTCGAACTCGACGCCGAGAAAGCGCCGAAATCCGTCGAAAATTTCCTCAATTACGTGAAGAAAGGTCATTACGACAACACGGTGTTTCATCGCGTGATCGACGGTTTCATGATCCAAGGCGGCGGCTTCGAGCCCGGCATGAAGCAAAAGCCGACCGACGCCCCCATCGACAACGAAGCGAACAACGGGCTGAAAAACGTCAAGGGTTCGATCGCGATGGCCCGCACGAACGATCCGCACTCGGCGACGGCACAGTTTTTCATCAACGTGAACGACAACGATTTCCTCAACCACACGTCGCCGACGCCGCAAGGCTGGGGCTACGCGGTGTTCGGCCGAGTCGTCGACGGCCTGGACGTCGTCGAGAAAATCAAGAAGGTGCGCACGGGCTCCAAGGGCTTTCACCAGGACGTGCCGCTCGACGACGTCGTCATCGAGAAAGCGGTCGTAGTCGATTGAACACGAGCGTCATCCGAGATGCCGGCATATCGGCGCGGCAAGACACGGGGCCTCACAACGTCGAGGCCAGCGTGCCGCATGAGCACGGCCATACGCGTCCTCACGCGCCGCGCCCTCTCTTGCTGATCTCGGATTTGCACCTGAGCGCGTCGATCCCACGCACGGTCGACGCGTTCGAGCACTTCGTCCGCGTGACGGCCGATAGCGCCGATTCCGTGTTCGTCTTGGGCGACTTGTTCGAATATTGGATCGGCGACGACAGGCTCCTCGCCGATGCATTCGCCGCGCGCATCGCTGCGATTTTGCACACGCTCAGCGAACGCGGCATCGCGCTCTATGTCATGCACGGGAACCGCGACTTCCTGCTCGGCAAGCGATTCATGAAGGCAGCCGGCGCAATTTGGCTCCCCGATCCTTTCGTCATGACGGCATTCGGCGCGCGTATCGTGCTCGCGCACGGCGACGCGCTTTGCACCGCAGATCGCAAATACCAAGCGTTCCGTCGAATCGCACGCTGGCGTGCGCTTCAGTTGATGTTTCTCGCCTGGCCGTTCGCCTGGCGTCAGGCGCTGGCCGAACGCATGCGCTCGTCGAGCGAGGAAGGCCGGGCTCGGCCGCCTTCGCCGCTATACGACGTCACGCACGAAAGCGTCGAGGCGCTCTTCCGCAAAAGCCATACGACGACGATGATCCACGGGCACACGCATAAACCCGCGCGTCATGAAGAAGCGGGCGGCACACGGTGGGTGCTGCCCGATTGGGATCTCGATCACGGCGCCCGCCGCGGCGGCTACCTACGGATCGATGCCGAAGGGATCCACGCGCTGCCGTTGGATTGACGACTCAACCTGTCCGGTCCAGATCCGTCTGTGCGTCGGCATGGACCATCGCGCCTTCGATCACGGCCGACAAGCGCCGCAGATCGATGGCCGCCCCCTCGACGCCATGCAACGCCTCGAGCCGCGCGCCCAGCCTCTCGAGCGCGGCCACGATTTCGTCGACGCGCTGCGCCTCCTTGGCTGCATGATCGATCAACCCGTGCAATGCGAGCGATACGGGATCTTCCGCGTTGGGCGTGATCCCGTATGCGCAGAACGCGGCCCGCTCGGGCGCCCGCTTGGCGTCGGCCGGCATGATCACACGGGCCGGGTTGCCGACCGCAGTGCCTCCTGGCGGCACCGGCTTCACGACCACTGCGTTCGAGCCGATCTTCGCATCGGCGCCGATCGTGAAACCGCCGAGCACCTTCGCGCCCGCGCCGACGATCACACCACGCTCGAGCGTCGGATGGCGTTTCGCGCCGCGCGTGAGCAGCGTGCCGCCGAGCGTCACACCTTGGTAAATCGTGCAGTCGTCGCCGACCTCGGCAGTTTCGCCGATCACGACGCCCATACCGTGGTCGATGAATACGCGGCGCCCGACCGTGGCCCCGGGGTGGATCTCGATGCCCGTCAGGAACCGGGCGATCTGCGAGACGAACCGCGCGAGCCAGCGACGGCGCACGCGCCAGCAAGCATGCGCGAACCGATGCAGCACCAGCGCGTGCAGCCCGGGGTAACACGTGAGCACTTCCCAGGCGCCGCGAGCCGCGGGGTCCCGCTGACGAATCGTGGCAATGTCTTCGCGAAGTCTCTTGAACATGGTGGGGGCTCGCTAAAAAGCGCCGGTGCGCCGTCGCCGTAGGCAACGCCGGCTGCGTCGATATGACGTCGGGCGATTTGCTTATGAAGAACGGGTCGATTGTAGGGTGATCGCGGCAAACCTGCTGAACGCGCCTCGATCGTCCCTGCGCCAACCAGGGGCATTACCGCTGCGGCATGCCGATCGTTTCGACGGTCACGCTCGATAGGCAAGCTGCGGCGGGCGCCGCGCGCACCGGCCGTTCATGACGAGGACGATCTATCGCTGGGGCGCGCTTTGAGCAGGATGTGCTTTGCAATGCCGCGAACGATGTTGACTTCCTCGCGCTCCAAGCCGGCGCGCGCGAACAAACGCCGCAGCCGTGACATCAGTTTCTTGGGATTGGCCGGATCGAGGAACTCGAGCGCGATCAGCGCGTTTTCGAGGTGCATGTACATGCGCTCGACGTCCTCGCTCGGCGCGCGCACGCCCGCCTCGTCGGCCGCCGCCGGGACGGCCCCCTGCGGGTCGGAGAGATAAGCCATCCGCAGCTCGTAGGCCAGCACCTGCACGGCCTGCGCGAGATTGAGCGAGCTGTATGCGGGGTTGGCCGGGATGTGGGCAAGCGCGCTGCACCGCTCGACGTGCTCGTTCGAGAGCCCGGTGCGCTCGTTGCCGAAGACGAACGCGATATCGCCGGAAAGTGCGTGGTTTCGCGCCTCCTGCGCGGCCTCGTGCGGCGCGAGCTGCGGCGGCCCGTACTCGCGCATGCGCGCCGTCAACGCGACCGACCAGGCGACGCCCGTGAGCGCATCGGCGATCGTCGGCACGATGCGCGCCGAGGCGAGCACATCTTCCGCGCCGCTGGCCATGGCGATCGCCTCGGGCTCGTTCTGCACGAGCGGGACGCGCGGCGCGACGAGGACCAGCCGGGAGAACCCCATGGTTTTGATCGCACGCGCGGCGGCGCCCACGTTCCCGGGATGGCTCGGCTCGACGAGCACGAACAGCGTCGAGGTGAAGCCGCCATGCGGGCCCGACGCGCAGGTGTGAACGGTGGTCGACGGCGATTGCGGCATAGAGCGATTCAGAGTGCAGAGTGGGGAAATCGACGAGAACGAGCGAACGAACAAGAAACGGCGAGCAAAGCGCCGCGTGGGTATGTTAGCGCGCTCGCCAAGGCGATGCGAACCCGATCGCGCCCAGAGCCGGCAGACCGACGGGTCGCGGCAACGTTTGAGCCGAACGGGCGCCGACTCGGGTAAAATCCTGGTATTCGTGCGCGCGGTCTGGGACCTGAACCACCCGAGCGCACATTGCTCTTCTTCAATTCGCTTTCGTCGACGGAATGCGTGCGCATTCCGGGGCGGTTTGGCCCACCCGTCGCAGCGCTCGCACCGCCGCGGTACAAGGAATCCGTTTTATGCACCCGATGCTCAATATTGCTGTCAAGGCCGCCCGTCGCGCCGCACAGATCATCAACCGCGCCTCGCTCGACCTGGATCTCGTCCAGGTCAGCAAGAAGCAGCACAACGATTTCGTGACGGAGGTCGACAAAGCGGCGGAAGTGGCAATCATCGATACGCTCAAAACGGCCTATCCCGATCACGCCATCCTGGCGGAAGAATCGGGCCGCTCCGAGAACGAATCCGATTACGTCTGGATCATCGATCCGCTGGACGGCACCACGAATTTCATCCACGGCCTGCCCTACTACGGCGTGTCCATCGCGCTGGCTCACAAAGGCATCGTCACGCAAGCGGTCGTCTACGATCCCACTCGCAACGATCTCTTCACGGCGTCGCGCGGCCGCGGCGCTTATCTGAACGACCGGCGAATTCGCGTCGGCCGCCGCGACCGTCTTGGCGACGCGCTGATCGGCACCGGCTTTCCTTTCCGAGAAAACGACAGTCTCGAAGCCTACTGTCGCCTGTTCGCCGACATGACGCGTGCTTGCACGGGCTTGCGCCGCCCGGGCGCCGCGGCGCTCGATTTGGCCAATGTCGCTGCGGGCCGGCTGGACGGCTTCTTCGAGCAAGGCATCAGCGCGTGGGACATGGCGGCGGGCAGCCTCTTGATCACCGAGGCGGGCGGCCTCGTCGGCAACTACACCGGCGATTCCGATTTTCTGCAACTCGGCGAAATCGTTGCGGGCAATCCCAAGATCTATGCACAAATGGTTCCGATCCTAAGCCCCTATAGCCGCGCGGGAAAAGGCGCGAACTAGGCATCGTTCGGACATCCGGCGCTGCGCGAAGACGCACGACGGAGCACGGTAAAAGGCGGCTGCGGCCGCCTTTTTGCTTCTCAAGATCCTTTTCGATCTGCGATCCGACTCCGCTGACCGATGAGAAAAGGCTTCCACCCGATTATCGCGGCGCAGTTCGTGTGATCGTGCAGGCAGGCTTGGCGGGCTCTTCCAGGCGGACCCGCACGCAATCGCCCACTGCTTCCGCTGGGGCGCAGCCTCCAGGCAGCTACTCGGAAAAATGGCGGCGAGCGGTATCGTGAAATGGGTCGACGGTATCGGCAGAACGAAAGAGCCGACGCTGCTCGCTCGCGAGGTGACGGTCCAAATCAATTTATTCGAAAGCAAAGACATCGTTGCCTTTGCTTGAGGCGTTCGTTGGCGCCCTCCGCTCGAAACCGTTCGTTCTCCCCGCTGGCGGCCGCGTGGCAAGGCGCCGCCAAAATGCGCAGTTGCGCCGTCGAATCCCATAAAATGCTGGGCTTGGCTGCGCCTCGATCCGAAGCACGCGGCGCACGTGCGGCTCGGCGCGACCGTTGCATACGCCGAAGGTCGGCCATTCGACCGACTGCGCAATCGAAGCGGCACGCAGTATAGTCCGCCCACAGTCGCGCTGCCGCCGCCGCTGCGGCACATCGTCAATTGGAGCGCGCCGCGCCGTAGAAGGGATAGCCCGCAACCGAACACGTTTTTGCGAAAGCCACGAATGAAAACTGAAACCAGCGTCGATGCTACGGCGGAAACCACGCTCGTGAAGCACACGCCGTATATGCAGCATTATCGGGGTGTAAAGCACTGATCCCTTGTGCAGAGCTTGTGTAAGGCTGTATGCCCGGCCAAAATCGCACCTTCTGATACACCGGGCATACAGATTGATGCGGGCTATTGGCGGTATTTCCGGAATGCCCTGCTGGTCGGGTTTTGCACCGATCGTGAGCCGCTTCCGTCGAGTATGCCCAGCCCCTTGTGCATACTTTCGAGCCGCCCTGCCGAGCACCTGTGGGCGCGATCGAATGTATCCCCCGTACGCCCGGGTATGATCGGCGTTTCCCCTCCACCACGCTGATCCCCGCATGCCGATCGACAACTGCACCCACACCTTCGACGAGCTGGCCGCCAGGGTCCTCCCTGCTCACCTAGAACGGTTGAAGGCCTCCCTCAAATCACCGATGCCGGCCACCGAGTTCGTGGGGTTCAAGAGCGCCCGCCGCGAGCTGCTCGCCAAGCTCGGGCACTCCACCGACTTCCCCGGCTGCTACGTGTTCATCGACGTGGACCGCCCGGTGTACGTGGGGATCTCCCGCGGAGTGGTCAAACGTCTGGTGCAGCACCTGAACTTCGAATCGCACTTCACCGCCAGCTTGGTCTACAAGATGGCCAGCGAGGACTTCCCACACGAAATGAAGCGTGACCAGGCGATGAAGGACGACCAGTTCCGCGAGGTATTCCTCACCGCCCAGGGCCGCTTGCGGGAAATGTCGGTCGCCTACATCCAGATCGACAACGACCTAGAGCTGTACCTGTTCGAAGTGATGGCGTCCATGCACTTCGACACCGACACCTGGAACACCTTCCGCACCCACTGACCGATGGTGAGGGCCTGCCTCGCACACGCTGATGGTTCATCGGTATCTGCGCATCAAGGCAGTCTCACGTCCTCGTCCTGACGCCGCACGCTGCCGCTATACTGTTCCGACAACAAGGAAATGCGATTCGAGATCGGGGGCGGGGATGAAGGACCAACAACGCAAAGGCCGAGGGCTGTCCACGTGCCTGGCGGCGATCGTGGGGAGCACCCTCCTCCTCGCCGGCTGCGGTGAGCGCTCCGTCTCCGGGTCATACGTCGCCCACTTCGGCAACCAGGCCGACCTCCTCCAAATCACCGAAACGCCCGACCATCGCTTCACCGGCACGCTCCGTCACGCCGGGTTGAAGAACGACGGCACTCTGACATCGAGCAGCGCGAACGTGTCGGGCTCGGTCGACGGGAACAACCTCACCCTCACCGTCTTGGAAACACCTCTGCCCATCGGGCAGAACTTCAGCGGGACGGTGACCGGAAGCAGTATCGACATCACGATCGCCAACGGTGCCCAAACGGGGGTCGAGCACTTCGCTAAGGGTCAACCCACCGATTTCGACACCGTGGTGGCTCAGCTCAACCAGGCCGGTCAGCCGATCATCGCCGCGCGCCAGCGACGACAGCAGGTCGATCAGCTCAACCGCCAAGTGAGCGCCTTGACGGACAGCCTGAACCGCTTCGTCGCAAGCGCCCACCAGCACCTCGAACGTCTGCCCAAGGCCCAGGCCTACTACGATCACGCCGTGAGCATCGAACAGGCGAAGCTCGATCGCGCCCAGCGCCTCGAAGCCACCGGGAACGGTGTCGCGCAAGGCCAGGCCGGTGTCATCGTTGGTCAGATGAGCGTCGACAAGGCTCAGATCTCGATCGCCGACGATTCGATCGACCGGGTGCAGACCGATGCCACATCGGCAGAGAACGTCCTCAACGGCCGCATTGCTCAGTGGCGCGGGTCCTGCCTGGACGGTGGGAACGTTAAGGTCGGCGACGTCATCCCGGACATGGGACCGTGCAAGGGGCTCGCCCGAGCCGTCGCCGCCTACAACGCGGTACTGCCCCCGCTGCACAATGCGCTCGCCGGTGCGGCCCAAGCGAAGACACACGCTCACGCCCAGCTCGCTACCATCTGGCAGGCTGCGGACAATCTGCACTGAACACGTCCCCAACGGAGGGAACCGTGGAAGGCTACGTCTATGTGATGTCGAACAAGGCGATGCCGGGCCTGGTCAAGGTCGGCTTCACCACCGGGACGCCCGACGAACGCGCGGCGCAGCTCAACGGGACGCACTCGCCCCATCCCGTGGTGGTTGAATACTCGACGCATGTGCCGGACGCGCGAGCGGTCGAACGGGAAGCCCACCTGCGCCTTCGCAAGCACCGCGAGGGAAAGGAATGGTTCCGGTGCTCGCGTGAACTGGCGATCAACGCGATCAAGCGCGCCGCTGGCGACCTCGCCCGGAACGAGTTCTCCCGTGTCGAGCAGGAGCGGCAACAGGCGGCCTACCAAGAGCAAGCCCGGCATCGCCGAGAAGCCGAGAAACGGGTGCGCGACGAGGAGCAACGGAAGGCCGGGTTGAGGATCGCCGTGGAGCAGCGCTACGGGCCCCGCATGGCGAAGTGCTTCCCGTCGTTCTGGACGGTCTACGGATGGTCGTGCGTCGCGGCATGGCTCGTGATCGCGTGCTTCCCCGGCTCCACGTTCATGGGCGGTCTGTTCGGGGGTGCCCTTTTGGGTTTCATCCTCGCCTTCGTCGCTTACGGGATCCTCGATAATCGAGCCATGAAATCCCCGGCGTACGTCGCCGCTGCTGCGGAGCGCCAGCGCGAGCTGGACGCGATCGACCGATCAGGGCCACCACCGGCGCCTGCATCGAGCACGTCGACTCCCGCCAAACCCATCGCCTCAACCCGTGCTACGGCACCTGCTCCCCCTCTTGTGCGCGGGGACTACACCATCGAGCCGCCGACCGGAACGATTGCCGCGGACAAGTCCCCAGAGCAGAGGGCCCGCGAGCGCGCCGCCCGCGTGAAACCGGACCCGGCCGCGTAGGCTCGGGCCAGCGCCTCCCCTCCGCCCGATCCGCCCACGCCCGTGCCAAGGTGCGGGTTTATGAACGCTTTTTTTGGTGCAAATCGCCCGTAAAATGCAGTTTGCGTCATCAGTTACAGACTGAGTCATCTACAAAGACGCAGCCAGACGACACACTTCATGTCATTGGATGACGTGCGGGGAGATTCTGGTTGTGGCAAAGGTGGTCGACGAGCGGAGTGCGAAGGAAATGGTCCAAGGGATCGGTCAGCGGCTGGCCGCTGTTCGTCGCGCCCGCGGATGGACCCAGGCGGTGCTCGCCGACAAGCTCGGCTTGGAAAAGGAGAGCGTGTCGCGCCTGGAAAGCGGCAAGGTCGCGATTTCGATCGAGCGCCTCGTGATGTTTTGCGACGTACTGGACGTGCCGATCGAGGAGATTCTCACCTCCGCGTCCGTGCACCCCACCGACGAAGCCCGCACCCTCATCGCCTCGCTGAAAGGGCTGGCCCCGGCCCAGCGCGCGATCGTCCTGAAATCTGCCCACCACCTGGCGTCGCTCCTCAAAAAGGAGAAGGATCCCGCCCGGGACTGAGCCCGACCCGCGCAGCACCGCCGCGGGCGCGATACCCTGTCGGTTGAACCAGTGCCCCAGGAGGTCGTGCGATGTGCGGACGGTACAGCCGAGGTCAGGGTGACCTCTTCTACGTGCTGCCCCTCGCGACGGACGATAACGATCCGCGCCTACGCGGTCACGCGGACATCTTCCGGCCGAGTTGGAACGTTTCACCCGGAAGCCAGCAGCCAATCATTACCCCCGACGGTCCACGTCTGCAAACGTGGGGCTACCGCCCTGCCTGGGCCGTCGCGCGCAAGCAGACGATGCTCATCAACGCACGCCTCGACAAGTCGTCCTCCTCCGCCTGGAAATGGATGTGGAAATCGCACCGGGTGCTCGTGCCATGCGACGGGTATTACGAATGGACCGGGGACCCGGGCCGCAAGCAACCGTGGTTCATCCAGACCGCGGATGGCCCGCCCACCTATTTCGCCGGTCTGTCCAGCGTGCGCGAAGGCGCCCCACCGCCCAGCATGCCGGGCATGGTCGACGGGTTCGTGATCGTCACCGACGCCGCCTCGGGCCTGCTGGGCGACATCCACGATCGCCGCCCGTTGGTCTTGACGCTCGAGGAGGCGAAGGTGTGGCTCGAACCTGCCACCACCTACGAGGAGGCGGTACACCTGGCGAACAACGCGGTGAAGCCCTCGGAAGCCTTCCGCTGGTACAAGGTAACGCCCGGGATGAATCGCAGCGGTGGTGGGAACGACAGCCCCACGTTCAACGATCCGATCGACGATTGACGGACTTTCCCAAGGAGCCCCGACACCTGTCAACGTTGACAGGCTGGCTCGGGGAAAACCCGCTGTGCTACATTCCTCCGACCAAAAAATGAGAGAGGGCACAGAAGATGGGTTTTGCATTTATTCGCGAAGGCGACACGACCTCGCACGGGGGGCGCGTATTAGCCTGTTCGCCAGAAAACAAGTCAGACGGGGTCCCTCTTGCGCTCTTGGGCGACAAGGTGTCGTGCCCCAAGTGTGGGGGAATCTATCCGATCGTCGGGGTCAAAAATCTCGGCGTGACGTTCGATGGTCGGCCCGTAGCATCCGAGGGCGATACGACCGCTTGCGGCGCCACTCTCATCGCATCGCAGAACAACACCACTGCTGAACCTACGTCCGGTCCCGGCGCCACTGTCGGCGGTGGAAAGAGCGTTGTGTCCGAGAGCAACACGCAAACGCCCTACCGTGGGCGCTTTCAAGTTCTCGACGACATCACGCGCCAGCCGGTTGCAGGTCATCCGTACACAATCAGATCATCCGACGGGCGAACCCTGGAGGGGAAGACGGACGCCAACGGTTTCACGGAGTGGCTCGAAGGGCAAGAGGCGTCGTCGCTGATGTTCAGCCATCCGGGGAGCGAGAACGAGGTATGAGCGGCTATTCGCCCGGCACTTCGTCCGGGGGCACAACCGGGGGGGCCGGTCGGACGACAGAGGTCGGTCTCATCAAGAACCTGCCACCCGATGAGCAGGCCGTCCTCTGCGGCACATACTGCAACTGCGAGCGTGTCGGTGCCGCCAACGTTCGTGGACACGTTCGCCGGCAATGGTGCGTCCAGATGCGCCTCGACGCTCTGAACGCACAATCCATGGCGCTGACAGGCGTACCGACGAAGTATCGCCCCGAGCAACCGTATAACATGAAGGCCAATCCGCCCATCCCGATGATGGACGACGAGGCCCCCCTGGAACCGGTCAGTAACTTGCGCCGGTGGATCAACAAGTTCTGGCCCGGCGGCCGCAAGGAGTACAAGGCCGGCGCGGGCTATATCCGACGCCCTGACGTTGTGATCGTCAACGATCCTTCACAGCCGCCGAATCAGTCAAATCTCGAGCGCGTGGTCGAGATGAAGTTTTTTGACGACGGGTATGGGCCGGACCAGGAGGACGATTACCTTCGTATTGCGGGACAACCGAGCAAGTTCGTGCCGATCAACCCCGGCGATTGCGAATGCGGCAGCAAGCAGTCGAAGCAAGAGACGTCGACCGCGCGCGAACCAGCATCGCAGTCCGACCGAGACCTCGACGATCTGTTCGGCACCGAAAGGAAAACAGGACCCTTCGGTCCGATGTTACCGCCGCCCCCCATACCTTCACCTGCAGCGGGAGGCGGACTTCTGTGAGCGTCACGATGACAAATGAAGAAATCGAAGCCTGGGCGAAAGATCCCCGGCGTGCCGACACGCTGCCGTTCGGCCTCTACGAGCCCCGGCACCGGAAGGCCATCACCGGAGCAGCGCTGGTCGTGCGCGGCGTGCTTTACTTCAATGGCGGATACACCGCCGACGTTCGCGACGCGCTCATCAAGTGCTTCGAGCAATACGACGCCGCCATGCGCACGTACTACCAGTTGCTGGAAGAAGCGGCCGGACAAAAACCGTCGAAGAAAGGGCCGCTCCGCTGGTTCTACGCTGAAGGCATGCAGCCGATGCCGTACGACCAGGCGCCGGGCTTCGCCCGCCTGGCGAAGTCCGTCTCGGTGGATAAGGCTTTCACGTGCGCCATGACGAGTGCCGAAGACAAGGAAGCCACCGGATTTTTTGAGTACACGGTGTTCTGCCAGAGCGACTGGAAAGCCGCTCTGCGTATCGGTCTTGACGTGCTCGATTTCACGGTCCCGCGCGCATTCCACGTTCAGCAACCCGGCATCTTCGAAGCGATGTTCAACGCATTCGCTGAGGCGCTACCGACCGTTCACGGCCATGCGGGACTCGCGGTCAACCTGCCCCCTATGGGGCGCGAACCTAATGAGGCCGGCGAGTATTTCTACTCGCGGCGGTTTGGCCCAGGGATCGACGTGGGCAACCCCGCCAGGCTGAACATCCGCGCGCTCGAGAACCAGATCAAAACAGTGGATTGGCTTACGGCGCTGAGTGGTCCTCTTGTCCAAGCCGTTGGCGGTGCCACGTCGTTGGCCCTTCCGCCCGATTGGTTCGTGCGTCAGCCCCTCGGTGCCGACGGCTTGGTCATTCAGGCCGGCGTGGCACCGGAATCCGGTGTCTCCGCTGGACCGGGCTTACCTCCGAATGCGCCGGCCGCGTATGTCGTGCTCAATGCGGCTTTGCGGCCGATTGTGGCCCAGACGCTGGATACACTCCAAAGCGGCACGATCAACAGCACTGCGCCTCTCCTGAACAGTGCGGTGGCCTCGGACCACTGGCTACAGCGCTTCAACGTGCCAGACGATCGGCTCAACGACTACTGGCTCGAAGTGCACAAGACCGCCAAGGTGACGGATGTAAAGGCCGTCATCGCTCAAAACCTGCACCGCCTCCGAAAAACGATGGGGCTCCCAGACCCTGCACCGTCAAACAACATGGGGTATGACGGCGCGCCAGGTGCCTGAACGCTAGAAGTCTGTCCCAGGACTCAGCAGCCATTGACGGGCTGAACCGCAAGCTCCTCGAGCGCAAGGGGCTTCAAGGTCTTCCTAGTAGCGCACATGGGAAGGGCCAGCGATAAACGCTGGCCCTTCGAGCATTGCAACCGGCGGGAGGAGATCACCGGTCGCTCGTGCTGTATGACCAGGCTCTCACGTCACCTGTTGCACGTCAAGCCGTGCCAAAGCACGGCCCAGAGCCTGGTCTACTCGTTACCCGTAGCGCCGCGCCAGGTGCTCGGCTTGCGCCGGGGTCAGGCGCACAACCATGGACGCGAGCTGAACCTCCAGCCCGCTCCGGCGCAAGCGCCGCGCGATGCGTCGGGCGATCCGAAGCGGGATCAGCCGGGTCTTGCGCCCGACGGCGGTGCCGACCACGTGGCCGGTGCGGTAGTAGCTGACCGAGTACAGCGTCCGGGTCTTGGGGGTGCGGGTCATAATCGTGCTCCTCATGGTGGTGATGTCGGGCGCCGCAGCACCCGGCTGGGGTTCAGTGCGCCGCGCAGCGCTGCCGGTCCAACGCCTTGCCCGGGCTTTTCAGCAGGTAGTCCCGTGCCAGCGTCGCCATCACCGCACGGGGTTCCGTGTCGGACGCGCCCACGCCGTCGAGGCGGTCGGCCACCTGCTCCCATTGCTCCAACGCGTAGCGGTGCGCGTCGATGATCGACACCGGGTGCAGGCCCGCCATCAGGGCCCAGGCCTGGGTCAACGCTTCACCGGCCGCCGTGCTGAGCGTGCGCGCCGCCTCGTCGCGGTCCCGGGTGTCGTACAGGTCCCATTCGTCGGCGCTCAGCTCGACGGTGATGCGGGGCAAGAACTGGATGGTCATGGTCGTGGGTCCGTGAGGGTCAGGGTGTGCCGGACGCCGCAGCGCCCGGCCCTGGGTTAGTTCTTCCAGATATAAAGGAAGAAGGCATCCCGATTCGAGGCGTGCGGATCGAAGCCAAACAGGCATTCAAGGCCCGGGGCGATGACCACCGTCATCCCGGTTTCGATGCTGCCCGGTGCGTCGGTGAACCATTCCAGCGCCTGCTCGATGTAGGGGCTTTCTGCGGCCTCGCGCGTGACGTACACCGGGCCACCGGTCAGGTCGTAGCGCAGGCAGGTGTCGCGGTCGAGCTTCACCACGTCTGCTTTTTGTTGAGCCGGGATCGAAAAGGGAACGTCCTGGGCCAGGACGTTCGTGGTCGCGATGCGTTGCTGGGTGCGGGTCATGTCTGCTCTCCTGTTGAGTGGGTTCTGCTTCCCGTTTTCGCCGTGACGTGAAAACAGACCAGCCCGGGAACCGGGGCCAGGCCGTCGCCGGATGCCGCACGCCCGAAGGGACCGGGAGAGGACGACGAGCGCCAGCGGTGCCTTGCCCCAACAGGGGAACGGGTTGGGCTACACGTCGGTCGGGAGGCGAAAGGGAGCAGTCGCGCAACAGGGGAATGGACCCGCACCCAGCGCGGGAACGCATCGCGATGCCGTGGACTGGGTGGTGCGCCGTGCGCGGTTCCGGGGGAAACGCTGTGCGGGGGTGGATGGTCAAGCCGTGCCCAGGCACGGTGCCAGCGTTGCGACGCGCGAGAGCGCGCCGCCTGGTCGGGCAGGACGCTGCTGGGCGAGCTGAACGAGGACACCGTTCAGGGGCGGTACCGGACCCGAGGGAAACACCCCGGGGCCGGAGGCCCCTGCAGCTCGCTCATGCGCCCTCGCCCAGGGAATGACGTCGTGCCCGCGATCGAGGCCGAAGGCCTGCCGTTCCGTGCCCGGTTCCCCGGGCGGTGTTGACGTTGGCGGGACGCCCCGCGTTCCGCTCCCCCGCTGCCAGGGCCCACCCGCACCGGGACCTGGTAGCGGCCGGTCGCCCGGCCGCCGGATGCTTCCGATCAGGTGGACCAGACCGCGTCCACGTAGAGGCTGGGATCCAGCAAGGGGCCACCGGCCATCTGCTGGTGCCGCGCCAGCACCGCAAGCTGTGCCGCGGCCGGCTCGTTCTGGTCGAACACCATGAACGTGCCCGTCAGGCCCGCCTCGTGCGCGCTCTGCACCGCCCGCAGGTGGTGCTTCTCGGCGATCAGGTCCTCCTCCGGGACGCCCCGCAGGCACGTCAGGTGGAACTGCATCTTGCCCTCGGCCGGCGTTCGTCGCGAGCACGTACATCTGGATCGCGTACGTGCCGTCCGGCAGGCGTTTGGCGCTGTTGGTCGTCATCGGTTTCTCCTGGTGGTGGTCGTCCCCGTCAAACCGTAGCGTGCGGGGACGGGCCGTGCCTGGGCACGGCCTGGGGTTAGCTGTTGAGCCACTCGTCGTAAGACTTCACCAGCCAGCCCAGCGACTCGGCGTTCGTCCTGTAGATCTCGTATTCCGCGTCGTTGCTGCCGCGCGACTGGGTCTGCCAGTCGGCCCGGGGCATCAGCCGGGGATCGTCGCCCGTGCGCGCCGCCGCGCCCGTCGTTTCGGTCTCGCCGCCCGGCTGATCCTGCGGCACGTCCCACGCCTCGACGGTGCACTCCTCGATGCTCAGCCCCGCCGGCGACACGCCCGGGTCCAGTAGCTCCTGGATGCACGCCTCGTAGTTCGGCGTGCCGTCCTCCTCGGTCAGTTCTTCGCGCGCCGCCTCCGGGCTCGCGTAGAACACCTGCCCCGTCGGGCCCGGGCGCATCGCGCTGGCGATGGCGGCCTCGAGCAGGGCTTTCGGGTCCGTCACCTTGACGGTCATGGTGATGTCGAACGTCTTCATGGGCTTCGTCGCCTCGTCGGTGGTCATGCTGTTGAGATTCAGCACCGCGTCCGCCGTGCTGCCCTCCTCGGCGATCAACTCGTCAATCGCCTGCTGGTCGGTGCACCCCGTGCGGCGCACCACCGCCGCCACGCGCTCGGCGGGGGCGTATTTCGTCGTCAGGTGGTCCATCGTTCTTCTCCGTTCGGTGGGACCCGTCAAACCGTAGCGTGCGGGTCCCGGTGTCGTTCAGTCCGCCAGCCGGCGGTCGTAGTCCTTCACGAACGCCCGGTCCGCCAGCGGATCGCGGGTCTTCGTGAACATCAGGCGGTCCATCACCGCCGCCACGTCGGCCGGGAGCCAGCGCAGCGCGTACCGCCCGTTGTCCCGGAGGAGACGCCGTGCGGCGCGGTAGGTCGGCTTGTTCATCGCGGGGGTCCTCGTCTGGGTGGATCGGTCCAGCGGGGTGTCGCCACCCCGCCGGGAAGCCTTACGCGCGGTTCATCGCATCGCGTTGGCGGCCGGCCATGACGTCGAGCTGACGCGCAGCGGTGCTGTGCTCGTCGAACACGGTCATGGGCCACTTGTAGCCCTCGTTCGCGGCCTTGCGGGCGGCCTTGCCGTGGTGCTTCTTCGCGGCGACCTCCTCGGCGGTCGTGCCGACCATCGCGGTGAAGAACTCGGGGGTGCCGTCCTGCGTCGTTGCGAGGACGAACACGCGGACCTTGATGTAGCCGTCGGTGGTGCTCGCCTTCGGTGCTGCCGCCGGTTGAGCTTCGGGAGCGCTCGTACCCGGGGTGCCGGTCGTGCCTGCGGTGGCGTCCGCCACGTCGGCGAAGGTCGTGTCTGCTGCCGGTGCTGCTGCGGTGCTGGTCGTCATGGTTTGCTCCTGGGTGTTGACGTTGGAAACTTGCTCTTTGGAAGCCTTGGGGCGCGAGGAACGGCGCGGGGTGGCTTGTGCGTTGGTAGCGGTGGTGTCGGTAAGGTGAGCCATGGTGTTTCTCCTTCTCAGGGTGGGTTGAGTTCGTTTGCTCTTCGGAGCCGCCTTGACGCATAACCAGGACGGCCAGGCCACCAGGGCCAGGGCACGACCGGATGCCGCACGCGCCGCACGACCGGAGGGAGAAAGGGGAACGGGAGAGGACGTGGCAACGCTGCGCAGCACCCTTGCCCTACCGGGTGGACAGGCTGGCCTATGCGTCGGAGAAAGGCGGACCGGGGAGCAACGAACGTTTTCAACGCCCCTGAGCCCAGGGATCACCGCGCCACGTTTAACACCACCGCCGACGTGCCCTGGCACGGCGCTGCTGGGCGCTGCATGGCCCAGCGACTGGTCGTTGACGTCAGCGGAGCACCGACCGGATGCTTCGCCCCACCGCTCGGAGCGGCCCTCCGCCCTGGACGGTTCGAGCGCCGCCGTTCCGCTTCACCAGGCCGTCCCGGCCGCCCCTGGGTTCCGCGGGCTCCGGCGGTTGAGCGTATGCAGCACCAACGTGGCGTCGATAGCGATCCGTGGCCGAATCGCCTGCCCGCGCCGTTCAGCAGCCCCGCGATGCGGGGCGCCCGTCGTCAGGTCTTCTGCCCGCCCTGCTTCATCGCGTCCAGCTCGGCGAGCATGCGGGCCCGGGCCTCGTTGTTGATCTCGTCCATTCGCTGCGCGATCAGCGCGGTGTCGATCATCGTGCCCAGCCGCTGGGTGTCGGGGTAGCTCCAGCCGTGGGCCATGCAAAGCACGCCCTTGAGCATCGAAAACTCGTTGTCGTTGCCCCGGAACCCGTCGATCAGGGCCTGGGTCCGGGCGGTGCGTGCGCTCTTGCGTGCCATGGGGTCGTCCTCGTAGTTGGTGGTGCGGTGCCCCCGCCGTCGCGGGGCCCGTGAGGGTCAAGCGGTCGCGGCCGGCGCGGTGCCGTCGCCGATCGCGTGCCGGTTGAGTTCGATCAACCGGTTGGCAACCATGGTGGTGTCGACCGTCCGGTAAAACCGGATGCGGTCCGCGTCCGGCCATTTGTGGGCCATCGTCAGGACGCCCGCCAGCATTTGGGCCTCGTTGGCGGAGCCGCGGAAGTCGTCCAGCATGGCCTGCGTTCGAGTGGTGCGTGCGCTCTTGCGTGCCATCGTGTTCTCCGTTGTTGGTAGGGTGGACCCGTGCCGTGGCACGGATCCGGGTGAATCAGTGGGTCTGCACGTCGCGCGATGCCCAGTGCGCCGCTTCCAGGGTCTCGCGATGCGCCTCGGTGGCGGCCTCGGTCATCAGCTCGATCGCAACGCCCTCGAGGTACGCGTCGCCGTCGCTTTCGATGCCCCACAACGCGTGCCCGTAGTCGTTCGCCACGAGGCCGTCCAGGTCCTCGTCGTCGCCCAGCAACGTCACGACCACGCCCACCCAGTTCCACTGGTCTGCAGCCCAGCGGCGCAGGTGCTCGAAGTCCAGACGCACCGCCTCGGCGCGCACCTCGCCCTCGGTGAGGGGTTTGCTCGGGTCACGCCCGGGGACCGTCACGGTCTCCGTCGCGCGGCGGTGCTCCTGCATCAGGCCGCCGAAACGGTGGGACACGGTCGCCTTGCCAACGGGGCGGCGCACCACGCGGTCCTTCGCCAGCCGGGCGATCAACGCCTGACGCTGCGCCTCGGACAAGCCCCAGCCCTCACGCTTCGCGATCCGGTTGGCCTCGGCCACGTCGTAGAACCGCTTGCTGCCGTGGTCGCTCGAAAGGACCCACTCGCCCGGGCCCTTGTCGCGCGTGGTCCAGTCGCTCACCGGGCCGTGGCCGTCCTCCTCGTCCCACGGGGCGCCCTTGTCGTCGTCGTTCTCGACGTTGACCCGGAAACGGTAGGTGTGGCCGTCGATCGTCAGCTCGCGCACCTCGCCGTCGAAAACCCAGCCACGGGTCGGAGAGATGGCGGAGATGGTGGTGGTTGTCATGGTCGTGGTCCTCGAATGTGGTCAGTGGGTCAGGTAGTAGTCGTAGATCGCCCAGTCGTAGCGGCCGGCCAGTTGCTCGGCGTAGGCCACGGCCAGCTCGTGGGTCGCAAGGTCCGCCACGCACGCCACGCCGCCCTCCACCTCGTGCAGGTAGACGGAGAAAAACTGCGGGTTCTGGTTGTCCACCTCGCAGCAGCTCTTCGCCGGGTCGATCAGGTCGATCTCCTCGCGGATGCCCTGAATCTCGATGGCGTCGAAACGCTCGGGCGTGCCGTCGATCACCTCGGTGGCGTAGCACTCGTTCTTGAACGGTTGCGCCGTTGCCGTGACACCTGCTGTTTGGTGAGCCTGGGAGGCGAAGGAACCGTCGCGGTTTGCGCTGTTCGTGCCGGTCTGTGGGTTCGTCGTGGTCATGGCTGTTCGTCCTTTCCGTGGGTTTCTGCTGTCTGGAGCCGCCTGACGTCGAACAAGCCCTGCCGGGACACGGGGCCAGGCCGTCGCCGGATGCCGCACGCCTGACCGACCACCAGGAGGGAAGGACCGGGAGAGGACGACGAGCGCAGCGGTGCCTTGCCCCACCAGGGGCACGGTGTTGGGCTAGACGTCGGTTCAAGGCGGACCGGGCAGCGACCACGGAAAGGTGTGGACCACGCGCCCACGGGGGAGACCGGCACGGCGCGGCGAGCAACGCCGCGGGACGTTGAGCCGTTCGGGGGTCAGCCGTTCGGGGTAGGGTCTGCCCGTGCTGTGGCACGGATCCAGGCCACCGGGAAACCACCAGGGGCCCGGCTTGTCCCGCCCTGCGGTTGCCGGTGCTTTCGCGCGCCAAAGGGGTGCCACGGCACGTAAGAAGTGCTTGCGTCGTCCCGTGAATCTTGAGAAGCTCGGGCTTTCAGCACCAACGGGATTTCAAGGAATGGCAACGACAACGGATGCGATGGACCTGGCCGAGGAAGGGGCTGTGAAGCGGACCCGTGCACCGCGGGGCCACCCCATCCCCGTGAAGCGCGTCCACGGCTACATGTGGAAAAAGGACAAGGACGCGTTCGCGCATCTGACGGCGCAGAACGGCCTGCAAATGACCGAGACCTTCACCCGGGAGGTCGAGCGGTGGCTGTCCGGGGCGTTCGAGCTGGAAGTGGTCGAGCTGCCGGACTTCAAGACGCCGCGCGACGACTGGCCGGGCCGTCAGCCCAAGCCGAACAACGCCAAGGTGGGCGTGCGGTTCGTGGCGGACCTGCCGGAAAAGGTGTACAAGCGCTTCAAGCTGCAATGCGTGAAGCTCGATTGTTCGATGATCGAGGTCACGTCCGCGCTGATCCAGCGCTGGAACGCCGAGCACCAGTAACGACAAAGCGGGCCGTGGCCCGCTTTGTTCTTGGTGCGCCCTCCTCCCGACGCGCTGTCATGCCGGGACCGCCTCACGCGGTGCCGGTTCCACCAGGGCGTGGGCCAGCAGCCATGCCTCGTCCAAGGGATGCGGAGCCGCGTACGGCTGGAACGACGCGTCCTCCTCGTGGAACGAGCGGATCAGGTCGTCCGCCGCCTCCCGGGCGTTCTCCGCCACCGGGTGCCGGTCGAAGTAGGTGTCCCGATCCTGGGCCAGGCGCTCGGCCATGCCCGGCTTGAACGCGAACCAGCCCGCGTCCACGCCCGCCTGGTCGACGTTGAACAGCACCCGCAGGACCTGTTGCAGGACCCAGGGCGACCCGAACTCCGCCGCCCGATCGCCGAACGACCAGGCCGGCATGTCCCGGTTTCTCGGGTGCAGGGTCAGGAAGTACGACGCGCAGCCGTCGTCCCAGCCGGTGAATCCGTACCGGTCCCACTGGTCGAGGGTCCAGCCATTCAGGTCCACGAGCCCCTTGTCCGGGGGAAGAACAAACACACGCGACAACGAAAGACGCGACATTTCAAATACCTCCAACAGGTGATTTGGGTAGGTGGTTGAGCTGGCCCAGGGGCCTACTGTTTTTCCAGGATTGCACACAAATCCGTTTTTGCAAACGTAACGATGACGGTCTCGCCGTCGCGTGGCGTCAAAACCTCGGACACCACCCGATCCCTCCGCCTTCGGCCATCATCGCGTACCCACGGGTTCCCGCTCGCGTACACGTGGGGCGGACCCGCCATTTAAGGCAACCCCTTGTCCCTCAAGGGTTCCGGAACATGTTAAGCCGTGCCACGGCACATGTTGACATCATATCCGTACCCGTGGTTACATGCGACTCATCCGTGCCACTGCACGGTTCCGTTTCGGTTAAGCCGTGCCACGGCACACCCAAAAACAAGGACACCCTCATGAAACCGATGACCATCGTTGCATGCAGCACCAAGGGCGGTACGAGCAAGACCACCACGTGCGTGAACCTGCCGGACGCCATCGCCCAGGAGCTGGGCGTGGAGCTGGGCACCGGATTCGACGCGCAGCTTTTCGACCTGGACCCGCAGATGTCCGCGAGCGAATGGCACGAGGCCGCCGGCGACGGTGCCCGTCCGTTCCCGGTGCTGGCCTGCCCGCGCCCCACGCTCGACCAGTTCCTGGCGACCGTGCGCGAGCCGCGCGATCTGCGGGTGTTCGACTGCCCGGGGATCGAGGCCTCGAACCCGGCGACGATCGCCGCCGTGCGTGCCGCCGATTTCGTGCTGCTGCCCATCCAGCCGTCGGCGTTCGACATGTGGGCCAACGCCAAGCTGGTCGACCTGGTGCGCACCCGCATGGACATCACCGACGGGCGCACGAAAGCCGCGTTCCTGATCACCCAGGCGTCGCCGCGCTCGCGCCTGGCCCGCCTGACCCGGGAAGCGTTGCAGGAAACGGGGATCCCGGTGCTGGACACGGTGATGCACGCCCGCAAAAGCTACGTGGAAGCGGCGGCCAACGGCGTCACGGTCTTCCAGCACTCGGACGCGCAGGCCCAGGCCGAAATGCGCGGTGTGGCGCGCGAGGTCCTGGCGATGCTGGCGACGTGCCATGGCACCGACCGCGCCGGTCTGGCCGCGGCGTGAGGGGGTGCCTGTGAAAACGACGCTTTCGTTTCAACGCCCCAGCGCCCGCAAGGCCCAGGACGAGAAGCCGGCCGTGGTGGTGCCCCCGCCCGCGCTGCGGCTGGTCCGCACCCCCGAGGCAGAACGCAAGGGGAACAACGCCGCGGGGAGCACCCGGTTCCACGTGCGCCTGCCGATCGCGCACAAACGGTTCGTCGAAGCCCGGGCCGAGGCGTCGGGGTCCACGCTCACGACGCTGTTCCGTGGGCTGCTGGAGGACTGGCTCGCCGGGACGGTGACCGTTACCGTGCCCTCGGTCGCGCCCACCGAGGACCGGGAACGGTTGAGCCTGGACCTGCCCACGCCGCTGTACCGCCAGGTGAAGGCCAAGGTCAGCGCCGACGGGCACCGCCTCACCGACGTGACCGTGGGGCTGATCGAGCGGCTGATGGCCAGCGCGCGTCGACGCTGACGCGCACCGCCCCTGTACGACAAAGGCCCGGGGAAACCGGGCCTTTTGCATGGAGCGGACGATCAGCGGGAACGCCCGTACTCGTACTCGTAATCGCGCTCCCGGCGCAGGCTGCGCTCCGCTTCCAGCTTGCGCTGCTGCTCTTGCGCCGGCGTCGGCGGGAGCGCACGGGTCGCCGCCTGCTGCGCTGCCTGTTCCGCTGCGCGCTTCGCCACCGCCTGGGCCTCCGCCTTCTGCCGTGCCTCGTACGCGGCCCGTGCCGCCGCCTTGCGGGCGTTGAGCTGGGTCATGGACGCCACGAACCCGCTCTGCGCCTGGGTGGCCGTCGCCTCGCGCTCGTTCACCGCAGCACGGGCACGCAGGTCCGCCGCGTGCTGCGGGTCGCCGGCCAGCCGACGGCGCGACGCTTCTTCGCTCTCCGCCGCCTGAGCGATGCCGCGGGCCTTCAGCGCCTCGCGTTCCTCGGTCCGGGACGTGGCCAGCTCGGCCTCCAGGTGCGCAGGGATCTTGATCGGTTCGAGACGACGGGACGCCCCGCGCTGCTGCGGACGGATCTCCTTCGCCTCCTCGCGGGTGATCTGCTTCACGTCCATCGTGGTGACGTTCAGGGCCTGCTCGGTGAGGGCCTGGGCGATCCCGCCGCGGCGAGTACCGTCCTCGTCGATCCGACCCAGCAGGTCCTCATCGACGCCATACATGCCGTACTCGTCCTTCATGCGGGTCATCGCCACCAGCGCCGACTGGTTGTTGACCATGTGCAAACCGCCCGAACCCACGTAGTGCATGGTCTTCGGAATCGACTGGCCCTGGGATTTGTGGACGGTGCCGGCGTATGCCAGCTCCAGGTCGGGCATGTCCTTGGTGTCGAACGAGACGTACCGGCCGTTCTGCTCTGCGATTTCGCTGACCAGACGAACGGTGATGAGGTGGCTGGCCCCATCGTCGGACTTGCGGAGCTGCGTGATGATCCCGCCTTCGCCGTTCGACACGCCCAGGTCGTCGTGCTTTTCGCTGAACACCACCTTGTCCCCGGTGGCCAGCATCACCTGACGCCACTCGTCGTTGACGATCAACCGTACGCGATGGTCCTCGCCCAGGAGCCCCCGCTCCTTGAATCCCTGCCGGATGTCTTCGTTCACCTGCTGTACCTCACGGTTGGTCCCGCAGATCACCAACGTCTGCGCGTAGTCCCGGTTGAAATCGTTGAACTGGGTGGTGTCGATCGACACCGTGTGCTTCTTCTGGTTCAGGTCGGCGGGGGTGACCTCCACCTCGATCAGGAACCCCTCACCGTTCTCGTTCAGCTCCATACCCTTCACCACGCCGGTGTCGTTCGCGTGGATGCCCAGGGCCTTGTCGCCCGCGCTGAACACCACCTTGTCGCGCACCGACATGTCCACCTCACGCAGCTCACCGCCCACCATGAGCTTGACGGTCTCGGGCTCGCCCTGGCCCTCGGTCTTGAAGTAGTCGCGCACCAGCGCCGCACGAGCCTCCAGCTCGGTCTCCGAGGTGCGGATGTGGCCATTGGCCAGGTAGCGTTCGAAAATCTTCTGGCCATCGCGCTCGTCGTACAGCATGTTGGCCGTTACCCGGTCGCGCTCCTCGCGCTGACGGCGGATCTCCTTCAGCGCGTGGTCCTGAATCCGCGCCTGCATGATCCGGAAGCCCGACCCGGCACCCACCGGCTGCAACTGCAGGTGGTCGCCCATGAGCACCAGCTTGGCCCCGGCCTTGTCGCACAAGTCCTGCATTTCCGCGATGCTCTGGGAGGTCTGCATGCCGGCCTCGTCGATGATCAGCATGGTCTTGCTGTCCAGCGGGAGCTTGCCGTTCTTGATCCGGTGCAGGGTCGTGCGGGTCGAGTAGCTCTCCACCCCGCTCTCGCTCTGCAGCTTCTTGGCCGCCTTCCAGGATTCGGACACGCCGATGAGCTTGCCCCCGGCCTCCTCCCACGTGATCTTCGTGGCGATGAAGGACGTGGTCTTGCCCGTGCCCGCGCGGCCCGAGATGATCGCGTTGCCACCGGTGTCCGAGCAGATGTAGCGGACGCTGCCCTCCTGCTCGGCGTTGAGCTTGAGGTGCGGGTTCTTCGCCTGGAACTTCGCCAGGCCGGCGTCGACCTGCTCCTGGGTCAGTCGGATCGACTGCTCGTCCGCACGCGCCGCGGCCTTCTTGATGATCCCAGCCTCCAGGTCCACCATGGCCTGGGAGGCGTACCGCGCCACGCCGGTCTTCGGGTCGTGCTCGAACGCCAGGACGCGCTTCGCGTCGTCCAGGATGGCGTTGGTCTTCTCGAGCACGCCGCGCATGTCCATCCGGCCCACGTATTCGAACGCGACCTGCTTCATCAGCTCGTAGCGGGTGAACAGGGACGACGCCACGTGGACGGTCTTGAGGATCTCGTCGTCCGACTTCGGGGTCATGTCCTGCTGCTTCTCCTGGCCCTTCACCGGCTCCATGTCCTTGTGGCCCAGGTTCGACACGACCTCCGGGCTCTTCAACGCAGCCACGGACTGGTAGGCGTTCGGGTTCCGCTGCCGGCGCTCCTCAAACTCCCGCTTCCAGATTTCCCGCAGCTCCTGGATGGACGGCTCGTCCTTGTCCTTACGGGTGCGCTCGGCGGCCTGGTCCTCGGTGACCTCGGGATGGGCCTCCATGTACGCCAGGATGTCCATGCGGCGCTTGCTGTGCGCGTTGCGGCTTTCCTCGTCGATCCCCGCCACACGGAAGAACACGTCACCGGTCTCGCGACCCTTCGCGTTGAGCTGGATGTGCTTGTTGACCTGGTAGCCCAGCTCCTGGATCTCGTGCGCGAGCTGGTTGCGGTAGATGGCGCCGGCCGCGTGCTTGATCGCCATCAGGGTGCTGTTCTCGAACGTGGTCACCCGTTCCTTCCCGTCAGGGCCGATCGAGTGCACCATGTTCATGACAATGTAGTGCGAGTGAAGGTTCGGGTCGAGGTCGCGGTTAGAGTAATGCGTGACCTCGGCCGCGATCATGCCGACGTTGCGGACGATCTCATTGCCCTGCGCCCCAACCCGTGCGTACAGCTCGGATTCCACGAACTTGATCATCATCCGTGCTGCGTGCTTGTGCGCCTGGATGATCGCTTCCCGCTCCTCCGGCGTGTTCGTCGGGTCCGCCATCAGCATGGAGACCGTCTTCTCCGCGGTGGCGCACATGTCGAACGCCGCACGACGGCCGCCACGGCCCACGTTCTGCACGCCCTTCGCCCCGTCCGGGAGCTTGCCGTTCAGCAGGTTCAGCAGCACCTCCTCACTCACCTCGCCCTTCAGCCCCAGCGCCTCCGCCCCCTTGCCCATCCAGGTCGTCTGGTTCTCGATCTTCCCCGTCACCTCGTTGACGTAATACCGGGCTTCCTTGGCCAGGAAATAGTTAATGATGTTGTTCCCGTTCTTATCGTGCCCTTTCGGGCTGAGCGCCATCATCGTGACCATGGTCCCCTCCTATATAGTATGTCTGTGCCCTGGCACGGATGGATCGAGCACCCGAGCCGTTGGGTTCGGATCCAGGTTACTGACGAAAATGAGGGCGTCAAGCGCCACCACGGGCGGGCCCGCGCCCACTGGTTCAGTCGGTCTCGGACGCCTCATCCCGGTGTTGCGCAGCGCGTTCGCGAATTTTCCGATCGGCGCGGATCGTGGCCCACGCCTCGGCCACGCGCTTCTTCCGGTCCCGCAACGCCCGAACGTCGCTCTCCAGAAATGCGTAGGTGAAGAATGCGATGACCAGGAGGGCCACGGACACCGGGGCTTGCCACCACCCGTGGCTGAGCCAGGCCATGATCACGCTCCACGCCGCAATGCTGACGATGCGCTGCACGTCGTCGGTATCGACCCCGTACTCCTGGTTCGGGTTGAACTCGACCACAAGGCTCGCCACGCTGAGAAGCAAGACGACGCCCAGAAGGAACAGGTTGATGAGATGCCAGGTGGCCATGGTCGCCTCCGTCGGTGGTTGGGATGTACCCAAACCTAGCGGGTCCCCCAGGCGCGTCAACCCCGCCCCCGGGGATTTTTCGACCCGCCTCAGAGCGAGCGCTCGGGCTCGTTCTCCGGGGCCTGCGTGCGCACCGACACCTGCCGGACGGTGGTGATCTGCTTCTTCGGCGCGACCACCGTCACCGTGCGGACCTCGCCGGTCTGGTTGTCGATCACGTTCTCCACGTTCTTCGCCGGGCCCTGCGCGCCCTCGGCGAGCTTCAAGCCTTCCAGGACCAGGTGCCCACCGGGGATCACCGCCTCCGCCACCTGGCCCGCGACCGCTTCGAGCAGGAGGGAGGCCGACTCGTCCATCTCGCCCGGGTCGTGCCAGTCGCCGCGGCGTTCCTGCTCCCGCTGCAGGTTCGCGGCGTCGACCATGGCGTGCTGGTACTCCTCGCTGTCGCGTTCGACGTCCACCTCCACGGTCTGCACCACCGTCTCCTTCTTCCGCTGCATTTCCAGCTCGTACAGCTCCATCGCGGACAGTGGGCGGTCGGCCGGGGTGGTGGTCGAACCAGGGTCGCTCGGTCCCGTGAGTTCGGGGCCGCGCTCGCCCTGGGTGGCCATGCTCCCCTCGAGCATTGCGTCGAGGTCCACACCGCCGGGAGCGGTGCTCGTGGTGGCGGGCGGAATCTCGGCGGTCGCTGCCGCTGCTGCTGCCGCGTCGCGGTCCGCCTTGAGCTTCTCGACCTGGATCATCGGCTTGTAGTCGCTCAACGCCGGCACCTTCCCACCCACCAGCCAGGCGGCCAGCGGGGGCGTGCTCGCGTCCGACGCCGACGGCATCTTGTCCTTCTCGATGAACGGCCACAACAGGTGGTAGAGGTCCGCGCCGATCCGCACCACCGCCTTGATGCCGGCCGGACGCCTGCCCATCCAGGACGCGCGCTGCTTGCCCATGTCCCGGGTGGACGACAGCACCTCCGGACGGATCACCGGCACCTCGACGCTCTCGTAGGTGGTGGGGGTCTCCGGCTGGCCCTTCGCCGCAGGCCGCCCCGGGTGCGTGACCTGCACCGTGCGCTTCGGGAAGTTGGCGGCCATCTGCGCGCCCATCTCCGGCGCTGCTGCCCGCCCCAGGATTTTGATCGTGGTGTTGCCCGAGATCCGGCCCCGGCCCTCCTGGCCGTACAGCTCGATCAACGCATCCTCGGTCTGCACCGCGATCACGTGGACCATGCCCTTCGATCGTCCGAGTTCGAGCGCGTCGAAAATCGACTCCTTTTTGCCCTGGCTGGTGAACTCGTCCTCCATGAACAGGAGCGTGCGGCCGGTGCCGTCCGTCGGGTTGTCGTTCAGGCTGAGCATCTTCGCCGTCAGGAACGCGTGCATCGCCAGCAGGTAGCCCTTGGTCAAGGACTTGTATTCCAGGTTGTTGCGCAGGACGATCTGGTGCACGCCCTTGCGGCCCTTCCGCTCCACCCGGTCGACGAACAGCCGCAGCGACACGCGACGGCGCTTCGGCTGACCTTCCGCCGGTTCGCCCCACGCCTTGCCCAGCTTGTGGATGTCCTGGCAGAACGTGCGGAACGTGACCTCGAAACTCTTCACTGTGTTGCTCTTCTCGTAGTCGGCGATGAGCTGGGCAGTCCCCGGGTCGTGCTCCGCCGCCCAGGCGTAGATGTCCTTCATCGCCGACATGATCCGGAACGAGAGGTGGCCCCAGTGCCAGGGTTTGGGCTTCTCGACGTTCAGCTCTTCCGCACGGGCGCACGCCACGCGGTACTCGACGATCAGCGCCAACACGATGGCCCGCAGGATGCCCCGCGCGCCCTCGGACCACATTGGGTCCTTCGACGCCGGTACGTACGCGTTGGCGAACACGGTGGCGTCTTCCTCCCGCACGAGGTCTCGCCCGATGTCCCAGGCCGCATCGCGGTCGGAGAACGGGCTGATGGTCGCCACGTTCTCCGACGAGCGCCCGAGCTTCTTGTTGATCGTCTGGATCACATGGGACTGCGTGCCCTTGGCGTCCATGATGACCATGAAGACGTTCTGGACCATCGCCTCGTACGTGAGGTGGGCCAGGATCGCGCTCTTACCGGCGCCGGCAGCGCCCATGATGATCGCGGACGTGCTCCAAGCCTGTTGGCTGAGCCAGGTCAGGCCCGGGTGCAGCGGGAGGAACGGGGGCTGGTCGCCGTTCAGTTCGAGCACCGCCTGCTCGGCGAGCTTCTCCGCGTCCTTCCCATCGTGGAACTGCATGCCGGTGAGGTGCCGGCTGTTGCAGTAGATCGTGCTCATCTTCGCGGTGATGTAAGCGCCGACCGCAAGGCCGGGCACCGCCGCCAGCGCCGCCTTCCCCTTGATGAGCCACCAGTTCATCTGGTCGAGCCCGGCCTGGTAGGCGGCCACGTTGTCCGCGAACGGGTGGTCGCGCATCACGCGGTGCAGAAAGGTTTCGAGCCAGTAGAGCCCGTGCTTGGCCAGGCCCATGTGGCTGACCCCGCCCAGCATGCCGGTCTTGCTCGCGATCCACCACATCGCCGCCACCGTCACGAGCCAGGCCACGAAACCGATGACCGCACCACCGACCACCGCGCTGCCGATCAAACGGTACGGCTGGTCGGGTGCCAGGTTGGCCGGCGGCTTGAACGCCGCCCAGTGAACGATCTTGGCCATGCCCTGGTCCTCCTGCCGTATGGGAAGATCCAGGGTAGCCGCCGCGGAGCGTTACGCAAGTTACCCGCGGAGGCGGTGAAACCCCACCCGGTCGGGACCGGGCGATCCCGCTGACGCCCATGGGCCCGGGCCACGCATCGGTCGCCGGAAACAGGCGTCAGCAGGGTTTTGAAACCGGCCCCCGCGCCGGGATGGGGTTGGGGGTGTCACGGGAGGGAGGTGTGCCCTGGCACGGATTCAGCCGTACCAAGGCGAGATCAGCGGAGCGCGAGGTAGCCGAGGGTGGCCACCAGCACGATCACCCCCATCGGGAGCGCGTAGCACCGCACCAGCAGGTGGGCCCAGCTTTCCTCCGCCTGACGATCGGACGGTTCGGACACGTCCTGAACGGTCATCGGTTCGTCGTGGCGCCCCACCACGTCGCGCGGCAACGACCAGTAGCGCCACCGGGCCCGCCTGATCCGCACGTGGTCGTCGTGGCCCATCCAGTGCTCCTTGCCCATCGCGACGAACGCCCGGATGCGCACCACCGTCGACCGGGTCCGAATCGCGTTCAGCAGCAACGACGCGGTGGCCTTCCGGTTCCCCTCCGGCAAGGTGCCCAGTTGCACCGCCAGGTTGTGCTCCAGCTCAACCACCGACGGGCTCTCCCCCTCCGTCGGCACCTCGGACAGGCCCTCCTGCTCGCTGCTGTTCCACATGCCCATCGCAACACCTCCTGTACAGGTACGCTCCCGGGTCGAACCGGCAGGACGCGGGAGCTGGCGCCCTGCCGGTGGGTGGTCAGTCGTTGCCGTCGACCGGGTCGTCCAGCTCGGAAATGATCCGCTGAATGTCCTGGTCGTCCCGCGAGCCCACCCCGGCGAACCAGCTCGGCTTCTTCACCTTAGCAGGTGCCAGGGCACGGGGCGATTCCGCCGAAGCGGACGGTGCTGCTGCCGCACGGGCCGCCAGGGGACTGGCCACGGACGGGGTGCCGGGTTCGTCGAACGGATCGGGCTGGACCGCCGGCCGGACGTTCTGCGCCGCCCCAACGCGCGGGAGCGGGTCCCACGGAGGGTCGATGGGTTCCTCGACCGCCAGGGTGGCCGGCGCGCTTTCCGCCGGAGCGTCCCCCTGGTCGTCCGCCACCGGCTTCACCAGCGGCTTGGGTTGCGGTTCCGGCGTGTCGCTGGCGACGCCCTTGGTCAGCGTGATGCCGCCCACCCGGGCGAGCACCACGTTCGCCTCGTTCGACGCCGACTTCAGCTTGTCGAGCAGGTGCGCCACCACCTCGCCCGCGTGGTAGGGCACGTCGCACACGTGGTCGCACGCCCGGTGGATAGCCCAATCGTCGTTCGCGCTATGCCCGACGCCGACCACCACGAAGACCCCGCGCTCGCGCAGGGCTTCCAGGGCCGCCACGCTTTCCGGCGCGTTGTAGGTGTCGAACTGCCCGTTCTTCACATCCCCGCCGCCGCGCACGACCGCCACGATGTCGCCCTTGTTCGGGTACAGCGCGTCCAGCCGGTCCAGCGCCTCCGCCAGGTGGCCGCTGGCGTCCACGCCTTCCTTCGCAGCCTTCATCCGGACGGTGTCCGTGATCGTGTGGCCGCCCCGGGTCAACCGCTTCTTGAAGTCCAGGAACCCGTCCGAGTTGATCGCCGCCGTGGTCACGCAGAACACCCGGCCGGTGATCTCGTCCGTCGATTGGGGAACCCGGGTCTCCTCGATCGGCGCAACCGAAGCCGCGCTCGCCGCGCGCATCAGCGTCCGGCGGGCCATGATGTCCTGCATGACGGTGTGCCGCATGTGCGGGAACCGCGAGGTGCCGATCTCCACCAGGCCCGACCAGGTGTCGCCGCCGTTCATGGACGCGCTGGCGAAGTAGACGAACGCCTCGCGGCCCGTGCGGGTCACCAGGTGCTCGCGCACGGTGGTGGCCGCGCGCCCGGCCAGGGTCTCGACGTAGTGCAGCGTGCGCTCGTCGATGGTCGGCAGGCACACCACGTTGCAGCAGTTCTGGACGAACGCCTCGACCGCGAAGTGGTTCTTGGCCTTGCCGTGCAGCGAGGTGATGCTCTGGGTCAGGACGATGTTGATGTGGCCGTAGCCCCGGGAAATGTCGATCCAGTTGGAGTCGTCCATGCTGGACCCGTCCGCCGTGAGGATCTTCTGGAACTCGTCGTGCAGCTCGCCGGTGAAACGGTCCACGCCGTAGACCAGGCGTTTGCCGTCCACCACCAGGGCGTCCCGGAAGTCCTGTGAGGCGCGGATGACGTCGTGGTATTGCATCCGCAGGATCTCGGCGACGAACAGGGCGGCCTCGCCGTAGGTGTGGGTGGGCATTTCCAGGACGATGAACTGCTGCTGTACGTACACCAGGTCGAACCAGTCGATCCCGGTGGCCACGTCCGCGCAGAAGGCCCGGCGAAGTTTCGGGTTCTCGTAGAACGGACGGGTGATGGTCAGCAGGCTGGCCACGTGCCAGGCGTACTGCTCGAAAATCTTGGCGTCGTCCGTCGTCACCATGGAAACCTTGGTCGGGGGCGCGCTGCCCACCTGGGTGATGATGTCGGTGGTCTTGCCCTTCTTCGCCGACGGGTCCTTGGCGAAGTGCAGCATGGAGAACACGTAGGCCCCGGTCTCCCGGGAGCGCAGCGCCGCCAGCGTGTCCTCCGCCGCGTCCCGCTGCTCCTGGGTGGTGTAGAGCGCCTGGAACCGGTGGGCCAGCTTGTAGCGCGCCACGAACTTCAACGGCTCGTTGAGGTAGTGGAACAGGTCCGCCAGCGTGGGCTCCCGGCGCTCGACGTGGCGGATGAACCGTGCGATCAGCACCGCGTCGGTCACGCCCTCGCTCCCCCAGTAAGCCTCACCGCCCTTCACCTTCGAGCTGTACAGCGTCAGGAAATCCCGCAGCTTCTGATCGGACCAGCCCGCCAGCAGGTTGCAGGGCATGGTGTCGCTGGACGGACCCAGGATCACGGTGCGGTCCAGGCGCCGGCAGACGTTCGCATAGTCGCCCTTCACCACGTCGGTCACGAGCATCGCCACGCGTGCGTCGTGCAGCCGCTTCAGCAGCGGGATGCCCGCGCCCGTGGTCTTGCCCGTCCCGGTTCCGCCCAAGACCGCGACCGAGGTGGTCGCGTCGCGGAAGGTCAGGAGGAGTTCGACCGGCGGGGTCTTCCCGTCCGCCGAGCCCGGCTTGGTGTACGCCAGGAGCACCTGGCCCGCCAGCGGTTTGGTCAGGTCGATCTCGGTGGGAACAACAAAGGGTGCCAGGGCACGGTCTTCCGCCAACGAAGCGGCGGGCCGGACGGGTTGGGGTTCTGCTGCCTTCGGGGGCTGGGCTTTGGGAACGCCCAGCATCTTGAGTACCGCCAGTGCGATCGTCTTCACGTGTCTCCTCCGTGATGTCGCCGGGGTTAGGCCTTGGCGGCCAGGGCCTTCTGGATCGCAACCAACGTGTCGTTGATCGCCTTGAACTTCGCGTCGATCTTCTCGATCTCCGCCACGACGGTGTTGGACAGGTTTTCGACTTTGAGCTGCAGCTTGGCCCGAGCGTCCCGTTCGGAACGGCCGGTGTCGCTCAACGCCGCGCGGACGCTTTCCTCGGTCTTCGAGGAAACGGCGGCGGACACCGCTTCTACCATCAGCACAGTGGACTGCTCGGTCGCCGCCATCACCTGCTCGATCAGTTCGATCCGCAGAGCTTCGAGGTGGTCGCGCCCGTCCAGGTGCTCGCACACGATGTCGTGGATGTTTTCGCTGACGCTCTTGCCCTTCAACCGGGAGTCCTCGTCGATCGCCTTGGAGCGCCCGTCGTCGAACCGGGCGTGCTTGATGTTGTTGCGGGGCTGGGCTGCCATGGTGTCTCCTCTCGTTGGATGGCTCACCCCACCGTAGCAGGGCACCAGGGCTTGTCCAGCGATGGGCGTGAAAAACCCGGAACTATCCGACGAACGGTCGACCCGTCTACGATGTAGACGGTGTGAAATCCTTGCCAGGCTTGGATGGCTGCTCGGCGGTGCCTTGATTTTGTCTACGGAACGTAGACGCTTGGGGGTCAGGCGGCGTAAGGGTTTGAGCGGGTTTTTAAGGGTTTGACGTCACCCACCGACAGGTGCGAAGGGTGTGTCGTTGCAGGATTTGCGCAGTCTCTCCCCCGAGTACGTCTTCACGTTTTTCCACTCGAGGAGGAGTGACGTCGCAATCCCCGCAACCAGAGTGCTCCGCACGACGCTTCACCGCTTTTCCGCTCTCGCAGTACCCCCTCGCTTCTCCCCCCAGCGCACGTCCTCGCTCCACCTGTGCGCTCCGCTGTCCCTGTGCCCGCCCCTTGCCTCTCGCACCAGGGACAGCCTCCTTCCCTCGGTGTTCGCCGTTCGGTGTCGCCTTCAGCGTTCGGACCCGCCCCTGCCTCTCGGACGAACGCCCGCCGTTGGGGTGCGCCGTTGCTGAACCGGGAAGCGTTGCTCCGCTGCCCGGTGGGGGTGCCCGTCGCCGTGCGGTACGGAACGCCCCGCGTGACGCCGACGAGGTACGACGGTGGGGGTCCGGGGTGGCTGTTCGCCGTTGCCTGGACGTGCCGGTGCGCGCGCAGCGTGCATCGCGACCCTGCTCCATCGGGTCGTGGCGACGCGTCGCCGGGTCCAGGCGGACGTTACGGTGTTGGGGTTGCTCGCGTCAGCGAGGGGGTCCGCCTTCGCCTGTCCGGGGTTCGGGTGCGTCGCTCCGCGTGTACGTACACCGGACGCTCGCGCCCCGCAGCGCCCCCGGGTCATGCCCCTGTGCCCGGTATGACGCTGGCATTCGCACCAACGCAAAGCGTGGACGGGTCGTGCGGTGCGACCTGTGGTTGGTCGAACCGCGCCCGCGCGCAGCGCACCCGGTCACGCCCCGTTGACCGGTATGACATGTGCATTGGCACGGGTAAGCCTGCACCACGTCCGCCGCGTGCCCCTCGCCTTCCGTCACCCCGTCCAGGCGTGCGCACGCACGACCGGGACGCGCCCTCGGTGCGGTACGACGGTGCAGGTTCCGTGGGTCGCCGTACCCCGGGGAGCCTCGCCGTCGCCCTGGGGTTGAACGTCTGCCCGGTGGTGGTGGTCGAGCGTTCGTGGTCGCGGAGCGGCACCGTCGCGCGGACATGAGGCGTCAACCCGACCGGTATCCGAGCCCCGCCAGGGGCCGGGAACCGGGAGGAGTTGCGCCGTCCGCGCAGGTGCCGCGAAGCGAACGCACGTCCCCCGCCCGCGCAGCGTGCCGGTGATGCTGGACCAGGGACGGCGTGGGTCCTGTGCCGTCCCGCTGAGGCAGTCCCGGTCGTGCGTGCGCGGGGTGCCCTCCTTCCCTTCCTTGCGCTCAACCGATCGCGCCCGGCGCGTCGAGCAGCGCCCGCCTGAGCTACCCCTCCACCCCCGATCCCTGGTACGACGCCACGGGCCAACCGCACGTCCGACCGTTCCCCAGGATGGAAGACCTTCACCTGGCCCGAGCCGTCGTGCCCCTGTACCTGTACAGAACCGTCCAACCGATCCGGGGTTCACCTTCCCCCCACGGTCGGAACCTTCAGCCCGCGCGGCGAGCGCGAACGTACGACCGACAGCCCGGCCGGCGAGGCCGGAGCGAAGCTCCAGGTGCCGTCCGGCGAACCCCGTGGAGGGGTGCCAGGGCACGTCCGTAGGACTTGCGCAAATCCTCGGCGCTGCTAGGTTGGGGTCATGCCGACGCCGCAGGCGTTGAGCCTCGACAACGAACCGGAGGAGACCCATGCCGTCGAAAAACCCTGAACGCCGAGCCGCCGTGTACGCCGATTGGGCGAAACGTGCGAAAGCCACCCATAAGCGGCGTGGCCTCATGATCCCCCTGGACCTGGACGCGCTGCTGGTGACGTACGCCAAGCTCAATGGGATCAGTGTGCCGGACGCCATCGTCGAGGCGTGCGAGCGTGTCCACGGTGCGGCCCTGCGCCGCGCTACCCCTGTTGATTCGAACGAGGCGTGACCATGCCGAGCTTGTTCAAGCGTCCCGCCACCCTGTCCGCGTTCGACCACGACGACGGGTTCGACGAACTGTACGAGGCCGAGGACGGCCTGGGCCAGGAGGTCGACGTTCCGCCGGTCCAGGTGGTGCCCGGGTCGTTGCAAGACCTCCTGTTCTCCCAGCTTGTCGATGGCGTGCGCGCCTCCATGCGGCACACCGAGCCGTGGATGGTGCGGTACCTCGCGGACCAGCAGGACGGGGTGTGCGCCTATTGCGGTCTTACCCTCTCCGTCACGGGAAAGCGGATCGACGGTGCGCCGCGCGCCATGGCGGACCTGCTGGTGCCCCTGGCCCTGGGCGGGTCCGCGCTGGAGGAGAACCGGGTGCTCTGTTGCGCGGAATGCCAGAACGCCAAGGGCGGCATGGACTGGCTGGGGTTCGGTCGCGCGACCGCCCCGGCCAAACTGCTGGCCCGCCGTCGGGAAGCCCTGCTGGACGCGGCCAACCATGTGCTGCCGCTTGCGGTGAAGGGGAAGGTCGCCGCGATGGACGTGTTGGAGCGGCGTTGGGCCTTCCCTCGGTTCCGCGTGCTGGCCCAGGTGTTCGGGGAGGTCGGGTATTTCGGCTGGGACCTGCGCGGTCTGCCGAACGAGCGGAGCGGTGAGGTCCGGGCCCGCCTGCGTTTTCAGTTCGGCGGGCGCGACCTGTCGCAAGGTCGGTTCGCGCTGTACGAGGTGCCCCCCGCCCGGTGGTTCGAGGCGGCCTGGTCGTTGGTCGAGGAAAACGCGGTGCTGGTCCGTCCGTCCATGTCCGATCGGGAGCGGGCCGCCTTCCCTCCCTTCAGCCCCTTGCATCTCGATCCCGAGGACCGCGCCAGCCTGGCGGACGATGGGTGGGCGGAGCACTACGAGCGGTGGCACGTGCTGCTCACGGGCGACCGGTGGGTGCAGGAGGCGCGACGCGTCGCCCGGTGGTCGGTGCAGGCCAAGCCTGGTCAGCGGGTGGCCCAGGCGAAGCAACGCCAGGTGCTGCGCGAGAAGCCGCTGGCCAATGCCCTCGCCCGCCTCGCCGCAAACCTGCACGATCTGCGCACCGGCAAGCGGGCCCCGGCCTACGTGCCTGCTGAGCGTACGGTGCTGGCCCCCGGAGAGGACCTGATGGGTGATGGTTCGTCGGTGCCCACGCGCCTGTCCGATGGTTCGACCGTTCTTGGTCCCCGCCCGTCGAATCCGGCCCGGGCCCAGCGTCACGACCGGATGGTGGCGCGGCACGCCGCGTTCCGTGATGCCCTGCGTGCGGGGAAGCCTGTGCCCCCGCGCGAGGTCGAACCGGTGGCCCCGGTCGAGGCGGAGCCGACGCACGCTCCGTTGCCCCGGGACGTGCAGGACCGCCTGGTGGCGATGCGGGAGCGGTTGACCGCCCGGTTGAGCACGACCACCCCGACGACGAGCACCGCGGCCACGGGCCGGACGGGCGATGCGCGAGCGGGTGGTGCTCCCTGGGGTGCGATCGGACCGGGTGTGCGTGGTGAGGGTGTTGCCAACCATGGAGGTGCTGCATGAGCACGACGAGCACGAAAGCGAAACGCCGTCCGATTCACCTGTTGGAACGGACCCTGGACCCGCACTTCTACATTTATCGGTGGTTGGACGATCTCGCCGGCCGCCGCCTGCCGCACAACGATGTGTTCGTGCCCGAGTGGGTGGAGGACGTGTCGTGGCTCCAGCCGTCGACGTTTCCCGGTGGTGGGTCGAACCGGGGCCCGGGCGATGGGGAGCCTGCGGAGCCGTTCCGGGTGGCGTTCTACTTCACGGTGCCCAGCGAGCGGTGGTCCGCGCTGCTGGTGCGCGGATCCGCCGACGGGATGGACGTGGTGGAAGCGATGGAGGCGGACATCGCCGAGCATGCGCAGGACCCGGAGTACGACCGCCGCACCCTGGCCCGGGAGCGCCTGCAGGTCCGCACGATGCGCAAGCATGGCCTGGTGACGCACGAGGAGCTGCACGCCCAGCGGACCTGCCTGCTCGATGGGACGTTCGCGCAGCGGTCCCAGCTTGGGAAGTACCGGGTGTTCTGGTCCAACCGCGTCGAGGTCGAGGCGTTCGCCGACATGCTCGCCTCGGAGGCGGACTGGCTCATCGTCCCGGTCCTGCCGGCGTTCTCATGGAAGCGGGACGGGGTGGAGTTCCCCGTCGACGATCCGCGCTACGCAGCCCCCATGGTGCACGCGGTGACCCGGACACCGTGCCCGTGGCAACCGGTTCAGCAGGAGCGGTGCGTGTTCGTTTGACCCGGCCAGGGGCCATGTGAAAAGCGGCGCCTGGTGGCACCGCTTTACCTCCTCCCCTTCCTCCGTTCTTCCCTTCGATGTTGTCAGGGCCCCGCCTCCCCCGAGGCCCTGCTCCTCCTGTTGTTGTCGGTCCAGGGTTGTGGCCCTGGGGTTGTTCGGTTCGCTGATCAGGCTGCCAGGGCCATGGTCCGGTTGCGCGCCAGGGCGTCGTTCACCGCCTTGCTGTTCAGCTTCACCAGGCGGTCCAGCGTCGAGACGTTGGTGCGGTTCTTCCGCAGCAGGTCCAGCTTGTCGCTCGCGCTCAGCAGCATGACCAGGAACTTCTCGCTCACCACGCCCATGGCCTTGTCCAGCACCGTGTCGCCGTTGGCGTCCACGGTGTTCAGGAGCTTGGTCTTGCTGCCGGCCAGCATGATGATCGCCGCAGCGGCCTTCATCTTGTTCCGCGCCACCGCCACGTCGAGCCAGGTGTCCCCGTTCAGGTTGACGCCGGTCACGTCCAGCCCGTCCTTGGCCAGGCGGCGGATGTCGCGTGCGTCGTCGAGGATGACGGCGGCCATCATGCGGCTGTTCAGCTTCGAGGTGAGGGTCAGGGTGCTCATGGTGTTGCTCCTGCAGGTGGTGGGTCGGCGGTGTTTTCGCACTCCCTATACTTCCAATATACAAAACGGCTCAGATTGGTCAACTGTTTGAGACGCCCGTTTGCAAGTATTTTTTGACTTTCGGACGAACGGTCGACCCTCCGTGCCGGTGGGTGTTAGCCCGTGCCAAGGCACAAATAAAACGGGGCTCACGCCCCGCTGCAACCCCGGGCCTCCGGCCACCCTCCCCACGCACCGCTTCACCTGCCCTAGGGCCTCGGCCCCGCTTCCTGCCGCTCCGCGGGTCCGGGGTCGAGTGGGCCCTGTGCCCAGGGTTTTGACGTTGCCGTCGCGACGGTTCCGGTTTTTCACCCCACGTCGATCGCCCGGTCTTCCGCGATCAGCGCAAGGCGCGGAGCTTCTTGAACGCGTCGAGGTCGGACCGTCGCACCAAGCGGTGGCCACCCACCGTCACGGTCAGCAGGCGCCCGCGATTCACGAGTTGGCTGACGGCCTGACGGCTGATGCCCACGTCCCGCGCCGCGTCCGCCGGGGTCAGCAGGCCCTGGGCCTGGGCGTCGCGGAGGGTCTGCAGGCGCTGCCGTGCTGCGAAAAGCCCACCGGTGAGGGTGGGCCCTGGTCGAATGGTGAAGCGTGGGGGTCAGGCGGTGGCGGCGATGTGCTCCGTCAGAACGGCCTTGAGGTGCGCAACCAGAGCTTGGTGCAGCGCCTCGATGTTGCCCGGCATGACCCAATCGTTGTCCTCGTGGTCTTCATCGCTGTAGTCGATGCCCAGGTGCTTCTTGACCAGCGCTTGGAGGAGCGCGAAGTATTCCGAGTCGACGGTCACTTTGTCCGAACCCATCTCGCCGATGAACTCGTTCGAGGGCACCAACAGGGTGCCGTCCGGCTCTTCTTGCGTGCGCACGTTGAACGTGCGGCCGAAGGCTTCAACGGCCAGCTCGTAAAACGTGAAGTAGCCGTCGATGTCCTCGATCCGGTTGCCGTGCTCGTCGAACTCGTTG